>Ga0183260_10002983_pt1 | contig 13794 bp, 13 predicted proteins | sample AntDrymUQ4972206_2_FD_129768 | JGI IMG/M metagenome (GOLD analysis project Ga0183260, IMG submission 129768) | Polar desert sand microbial communities from Dry Valleys, Antarctica - metaG UQ497 (22.06) (version 2) (version 2) | ecosystem: Environmental > Terrestrial > Soil > Desert | place... | reverse complement strand
TCTCGGGCCGCGACTACCAGGCTCTCTGGTTCAACGGCGTCGAGGTGGGCGAGACCGGGATCAACGCGGCGCTCTGCGGCACCTGGAACTGCCCGGTCCTGCTCGTCACCGGCGACGAGGCCTCCTGCGAGGAGGGGAGAGCCCTGCTCGGCGACGGGCTGACGACGGTGGCCGTGAAGAAGGGGCTCGGCGCGGCGTCGGCGCGGCAGATCCCGCCCGCCCGTGCCCGTCAGCTGATCGAGGAGGGCGCGCGCAAGGCGCTCGCCGACCTGAAGGCGGTGCCGCCCTACGACCCCGGCAGCCCGTGCGAAATCAAGGTGGAGTTCAAGCGCACGCAGGCGGCCGACCGGCTTCGCTTCCACCCCGGCGTCGAGCGGATCGACGGGCGCACGATCCGTGTCCAGGCGGACACCTGGTGGGAAGCGTGGAAGCTCTTCTTCTTCGAGACCTGATCCGGGAGGCGCCAGCGACGACATCGCGCCGCGCGAAATGGCAGCGTGTTGACATGACAGCAGCAAGCAGGTGAGATTCGGTCATGCGGCACACCTTCGTAGTCGCCGAGGACGACGTCGAGGGACGCCGCGCCGAAGGCGACACCGCGCTGGAGAGACTCGTCCTTGGCCCGAACACGGGGTCGGCTCTCCTCGAGCAGCGCGTCACCCGCTACGCGCCCGGCCGCTCGCTGCCGCGCGGAGAGGCTGACCGCGACGAGCTGCTCTACGCCGTCTCGGGCCTAGGCACCCTCGAGCTCGAGGGCGAGCCGTACGACCTCGAGCCGGACGTGGGCGCCTACGTCCGTGCCGGAGAGAACTACGTGATCGACAATCCCGGCCCCGATGTCCTGCTGATCGTCTCGTCGAGTGTGCCGGTCGAGCAGGTCTACCGGCCCCCGCGGGAGGTGATCGTCCGCTTCGCGGACCGCCCGGAGTTGCGCGCCGATGCCAAGCGTACGTTTCGCTATCTCGTCAACCAGGATGCCGGCTGCATGGACGCGACGCAGTTCGTGGGCATCGTCGAGCCCTGCCGCGCACCCGACCATAGCCACACCTACGACGAAGTGGGCTACATCGTCGCGGGCGAGGGATTCGCGCACATTGGGGGCGAATCGATCCCCCTCCGGCCTGGATCCTGTTTTCACCTGCCGCCCGAGCAGGTGCACTGCATCGAGAACACGGGGCCGGGCGTGATGCGGATCCTCGGCGTGTTCCATCCCTCGGGCGATCCCGCTTCGCGGGCCTACGAGGACAACTCGCAACTGATCCCAGCGTCATAGGAGGCGCTCCGTTCGGCCTGCTCGTTGTTGCGTCGGTGGCACTCGGCGCGTCGGCGCTGGCACGCGCCGACCACGCTGCTGCGCCGAGCGCCTCATGCGAGAATCCGAGAATAGGCTTCATCGGCCCGATCACAGGCCACGCGGCGTTCATCGGCAAGGAGCAGGTCGGCTTTTCGAGGTACGCGATCCGGACGCTCGGCGGCGGCAGGATCAAGCTGATCGAGGGCGACACGCAGCTCGATCCGGCGCGGGCCTTGACGGTCGGCACGAGGTTCCACGCGAACCGCGACCTCCTCGCGGTCGTCGGCCCGGCCACGAGCCAGGAGGTGCTCGCAGTCGCACCGACGTTCAAGAAGGCCAACCGGTTGCCTTTCATCTCCGGCTCGGCCATCAACCCCTCGCTGACGAACGGCTCGATCCCGAACTTCTTCCGAGTCGTTCCCAACGGCAGCGTCCAGTCACCGACGATCGCGAAGTACATCCACCTGGTGCTGAAGGCGAGGGACGTGCTCATCGTCGACGACCAGACGGCGTACGCGCGCTCGTTGGCGAACGGCGTGCAGTCGAACCTGAAGGCGCGGCGGGTCCGAGTGATCCGGAAGTCGGTCAACCAGAAGGTGACGGACTTCTCGGCGCTCGTCGCGACGATCGTCCCGGACACCGATGTCGTGTTCTTGCCCTGGCAGATCGCCGCAAGCGCGCAGATCTTCGGTCAGCAGCTGAAGGAGCGGCGCAAGAAGGCCATCATCTTCGGCTCGGACGCCCTCGATTCCGGTGACTTCAAGGTCGCGGGCTCCTACGTGTCCGCCTTCGCGCCGGACATCCGTGGGATCAGCGGCAGCGCCGCCTTCATCGAGGGCTACGGCGCCACGTTTGTCTCCAACTTCGGCCCGCCCATGTACGTGGCCACACAGGCCGCGATCGCGGCGATCAGGAAAGCCTGCACCGACGGCCACGCCACTCGCGCGGAGGTGCAGATGAACTTGAGGGCGACCTTCATCCCGAGAATCGTCCTCGGCGGCAACCTTCAGTTCACCGGCCGCGGTGACCGAAAGGGCGCGAAGTTCTCCATCTTCAAGCTCGGAGCCGGCGGCAAGAAGACGCTGGTTGGCTAGAACGACGGGTAAGGTCGGAGCCGGGTTTGTTGACATGACACACCCGACGCGGTGTGATTGGCGCATGCAGGGTGCAACAAGTTGAGCCCGGCAACGTCGAAACCAACGCAAACCGACAATTTGGATAAATCCCACAAGGAGGGCAACGAATGAAGAGGGCCATCGTTCTGGCGCTCGTGGCCGCGATCGCTGCGTTTCTCGCAACGACCGCAGTCGCGAGGCCGACGGCCGAGACGGGGAGCGGCGCTCAGCAGGCCGTGAGCTGCAAGAGCACCCTGAAGATCGCGATCGTGACGCCCCTGACCGGCGGCGCCGGATTCATCGGTACCGCGCAGCTCAGATGGGCGAAGTACGCGGTGGCGACACTGCCACGGACGTTCGGCCTGAAGGTTCAGCTCGTCACGGGCGACACGCCCGTCGAGCAGGGGCCCGCCCCCGCGCAGGCGCTCGCTCAGAAGTACGTCGCGGACAAGAGCGTCGTCGCCATCATCGGTCCGGCGACGTCCGGTGCGGTTGCGGCGACGAGCAAGACCTACGCCGATGCCGGTCTCGCGCACATCTCGCCGTCGGCGACGCGAACGTCGCTGACCAAGGGCTCGACAAGGGAGGCGACCTCGTCGTTCTTCCGCGTCGTGCCGGGTGACTACATCCAGGGGCCGAGCGACGCACGGTTCATGATCGACAAGCTGAACGCAAAGAAGGTCGTGATCATCGACTTCCAGGAGCCGTACTCGGTCGGACTCGCCGACGCGGCCCAGTCGGTGCTGAAGGCGAAGGGCGTCGAGGTGATCCGGCAGTCGACATCGGTGAAGACGACGGACTTCTCGTCGCTCGTCACCAGGGTGCCGAACGACGCGCAGGTCGTCTTCTTCCCGACGCAGCAGCCGGAGGACGCTCAGACGTTCGGACAGCAGTTGCTCGAGCAGGGCAAGCGGGCGAAGCTGTTCGGCGGCGACGGTGCCAACTCGCCGGACAAGTTCAAGATCGCCGGCTCCTACGTGTCCAACTTCGCACCGGACATCAGCGGCATCGCGACGAGCAAGGCGCTGGTCGCAGGCTGGAAGAAGGCGAACCCCGGGCAGAGCCTCGAGTCCTTCGGTCCTCCGACCTACGGGGCCGTACAGGTCGCACTCAGGGCGATGAAGCGGGCGTGCACGGCCGGCAACGGGCAGATCAAGAATCGTCGTGACGTGGTGCGCAACGTCAAACAGGGCGTGATCCCGAACTGGATCCTCGGCGGCACATTCCGCTTCTCCACGAAGTCGAACGATCCGCTGAACGCGAAGTTCTACATCTTCCAGATTCAGTCGAACGGCACGTACAAGCTCGTCGGCTAGCCGACTAGCGCTGAGGCGGGCGGTCCGGCGAGTTCCGGACCGCCCGCCGTTCACCCCGGAGTAGAGTCGCAGCCTCGTGGACACCTTCATCCAGCTGACGCTCAACGGTTTCACGCTCGGCAGCGTCTACGCGCTGATCGCGCTCGGTTACTCGCTCGTCTACGGCATCCTCAAGCTCCTCAACTTCGCGCACGGCGACGTCTTCATGGTCGGCTCGTTCATCGGCTACGGGGCGCTGCAGGCGCTCGGCGGCTCGGCGAACCCGAAGGTGCCGCTCTGGCTCCTGCTCGTGCTCGTCACGCTCGCGGCGATGGTCGGCTGCGCCCTCCTCGGGGTCGCGATCGAGCGCTTCGCCTACCGGCCACTGCGCGATGCGCCTCGGATCGCGCCGCTGATCAGCGCTCTTGGCGTCTCCTTCTTCCTGGCCTACTCGGTGCAGCTGATGTTCGGCGCCGAGCAGCGCGATTACGACGCCTTCGCGCTCGGGGAGGGCACGCTCTTTTTCAGCGGCTTCGACATCGGCAACGTCCGCGTGCCGCTTCTGCGGATCATCATCATCGTCTCCGCGTTTGTCCTGATGGTGCTGCTCTGGCTCCTCGTCACGAAGACGCGGATCGGGAAGGCAATGCGTGCGACCTCGCACGACCGCGAGGCGGCGGCGATGATGGGGATCAACATCGACCGCGTGATCGTGTTCGCCTTCGTGCTCGGCTCCGCGCTCGCCGGGGCGGCGGGGGTGCTGTTCGCGCTCCGAGCCCCCACCGCCGCGACGATCGGGTTCATCGCCGGGCTGAAGGGCTTCACGGCGGCCGTGATCGGGGGGATCGGCTCGATCCCGGGGGCGATGGTCGGCGGGCTGATCCTCGGCTTCGCCGAGGCGTTCAGCCAGGGCTACATCTCTACCCGCTGGTCCGACCTCCTCGTGTTCGTAATCCTGATCCTCTTCATGCTGTTCCGGCCGCAGGGCCTGTTCGGCAAGCCGGACATCAAGAAGGTCTAGCGCCGATGGCCGACGAGACGCGCAGAGAGGGGATCGAGGACGCCGTGCCGGCCGCGTCGACGACCGCAGGACCGCGGATCGGGGTCGACGAGTGGGTCGCGCGGTCGGGTGAGCGCCGCGGCGGGCGCGGCGGGCGGCTGGGCGTGCTCGAAACCCGGTTGCGAAGAGTGCCCTGGTGGGTGTGGCTGGCGCTCTTCGTCGGGGTCGTGGCGCTGCTCCCGGTCGGCTTCGAGAGCGGCTACGTGCGCCGGATCGCCTTCGACACGGTCATCTACATCCTGCTCGCGCTCGGGCTCAACGTGGTCGTCGGCTGGGGCGGGCTGCTCGACCTCGGCTACATCGCGTTCTTCGGGGTCGGCGCCTACACCTACGCGCTTGTCAGCTCGGACAAGTTCGACGTCCACCTCCCGTCGTACGCCTCGATCCCCCTCGCGCTCGTCGTCGGGGGAATCGTCGGCCTGCTCGTCGGTCTGCCCTCGAGACGCCTCGTCGGCGACTACCTCGCGATCGTGACGCTCTTCTTCTTCCAGATCTTCCTGACCGTGACAAACAACGGCGACAACATCTTCGGCGACGACCTCACCGGTGGTCCGAACGGGATCATCAACATCGATCCGCTCAGCCTCTTCGGCCGCGACCTGCCGATCTCGACGGACGGGATCTTCAACGTCGCCTACCTCTACGTGGCGCTCGGGTTCTTCGCGGTCGTCTTCGTGGCCCTGCGGCTTGCGAACGACTCGCGCACGGGCCGCGCCTGGCGCTCGCTCCGGGAGGACCCGCTCGCCGCCGAGATGATGGGGATGCCCGTGAGCTGGTTGAAGCTGACGGCGTTCGCGTTCGGGGCGGCCGTCGCGGCGCTGAGCGGTTCGCTCGTCACCGCGCTGAACGCGAGCGTCTTCCCGCAGACGTTCGAGTTTCCGCTCCTGATCACGATCTACACGATGGTGATCCTCGGCGGCGCAGGCAGCCAGGCCGGCGTGGTGATCGGCGCGGTGATGATCAGCGTGCTGCTCGAGGCGCTGCGCGAGCCCGGCGACGCGCGGTTTCTCTTCTACTTTGTCGGCGCGCTCGCCCTGGTCGCGGCTCTGAAGTTCTCCGTCCGGCTTGCTTTCGTGCTCGGCGGCACGCTCGCGCTCGGCTTCGTTGCACACGCGGCCGCAGGGAGGATCGACGATGCGTGGACCGCGGGCAGCCCGAACGGCGGCGGAAGACTCGCCGGCTGGGTCAGCGACTGGGTGATCGTCCCGACGAACCTCGCCGGCTGGATCACGCCGTTGTCTTACATCCTGCTCGTGACGGTGATCCTCGGTCTGACGCTGCTGCACGGGTGGGTGCGGATCGCGTTCGTCGTCCCGACGCTCTATCTCGCGGCCTTCGTCTGGGAGAACGTGATGCTTGCGAAGCCCGAGCCGACGCGCTTCGTGATCCTCGGCGCCATTCTCGTCGGGGTGATGATCGCGCGGCCCGAGGGGCTGCTCGGCGAGAAGCGGGTGGAGATCATCTGATGGCTCGCGCGAAGCTACTCGAGCTGACAGGCGTTTCGATGGCGTTCGGCGGGCTCTCCGTGATCGACGACCTCGACCTGCACGTCGACGAAGGCGAGATCGTCAGCGTGATCGGGCCGAACGGGGCCGGCAAGACGACGCTCTTCAACCTCGTCACCGGCGTCTACGAGCCGACCCGCGGCGACATCATCTTCGCAGGCGAGAGCGTCAAGGGGCTCGCGCCGCACAAGATCACCCGGCGCGGAATCGCGCGTACCTTCCAGACGCTGCGCCTCTTCCTGAACATGACAGTGCGCGAAAACGTGATGGCCGCGGCCTACGGGCACACGAAGGCCGGCGTCTTCCGCGCCATGCTGCGCACCCCCGGCCAGCGGCGCGAGGAGCGCGCGATCCGGGAGCTCGCCGAGCGGCGGCTCGCCTTCTTCGGCGAGCGGCTGATGGGCTACCGCTGGGATCAGCCTGCGTACAGCCTCTCGTACGCGAACCGCCGTCGGCTCGAGATCGCCCGCGCGACTGCGACGAACCCGCGACTGCTCCTGCTCGACGAGCCCGCGGCCGGGATGAACCCGGTCGAGACGCACGAGATCACTGAGCTGATCGGCAAGCTCCGCAGTGAGGGCGGCTACACGATCCTCGTGATCGAGCACGACATGCACGTCGTCGAGGGGATCTCCGACCGGGTAATCGCGCTCGACCACGGCGTCAAGATCGCGGAGGGGTCGTTCCACGAGGTAGCCACCGATCCCCGCGTCGTCGAGGCGTATCTCGGGACAAAAGCTGCGGAGCGGAAATGAGCGCGGGCAAGCCCACCGAGCCGCTGCTCCGGCTCTCCGGGATCAACACGTTCTACGGGCTGATCCACATCCTCCAGGACGTCGAGATCGAGGTCGGCGCGGGGGAGCTCGTCTCTTTGCTCGGCGGCAACGCGTCCGGAAAGTCGACGACGCTGAAGACGATCCTCGGGATCGTGCGGCCGAAGACGGGCACCGTCACCTTCGCTGGGGAGGACGTCACCGGGCGCTCGACGAGCCATCGGATCGGACGCGGGATGGCGATCGTGCCTGAGAATCGGCGGCTCTTCGGGCCAATGACGGTGCTTGAGAACCTGGAGCTGGGCGCCTATCTGAACCGCGACGGCAAGGGCCGCAAGGACGACTTCGAGCGCGTCTACTCGCTCTTTCCGCTCGTCTACGAGCGGCGCTCGCAGCTCGCGGGGACGCTCTCGGGGGGCGAGCAGCAGATGGTGGCGATGGGCCGCGCGCTGATGAGCCACCCGAAGCTGCTGCTGATGGACGAGCCGTCCATGGGGCTCGCGCCCGTGCTCGTCGAGCGGAGTTTCGAGATCATCCAGCAGGTGCACGAGGCCGGCGTCGCGATGCTGATCGTCGAGCAGAACGCGAACATGGCGCTCTCGATCGCCGACCGTGGCTACGTGCTCTCGACGGGCCGTGTCGTGCTCGAAGGGAAGGCGGCAGATCTGCTCGAGAACGAGGACCTCCGCAAGGCCTATCTTGGTCGGTAGCGCGATCCGGGACAGGTTCCCGGTCTTTCGCGACAAGGTCTATGTCAACTCCTGCTCGCAGGGCGCTCTGTCGGACGCGGTGCGCGCCGCGTACGAGGAATACCTCGACGGCTGGGACGAGAACGGGGCCGAGTGGGAGCATTGGGTGGAGCGCTCCGAGGCCGCGCGGGCCGCGTTCGCGGGGCTGCTCGGCGCCTCGCCCGACGACGTCGCGATCCAGACGTCCGTCTCCGCGGCGGTGAGCGGGCTTGTCAGCGCGCTCCAGTTCAGGGGCGAGCGGAATCGGATCGTCATCTCCGAGAACGAGTTCCCGACGGTCGGGCAGATCGCGCACGCGCAGGAGCTCCGCGGCGCGGAGGTCGTCCAGGTCGAGCCCGATCCCGAGGCGTATGCGGCCGCGATCGACGAGCGGACCGCGCTCGTCTGCTCGACGTTCGTCTCTTACCGGACGGGCGCGGTGCACGACGTCGAGGCGATCTACGGAATCGCGCGCGAGCACGGCGCGCTGATGCTCGTCGACGGCTACCAGGGAATCGGGGCGATTCCGCTCGAGGCGGCGGAGGCGGGTGACGTCGTCGTCGGCGGCACCGTCAAGTACCTGCTCGCCTCGGCCGGGCTCGCGTTCATGGCGCTGCGCCCGGGGCTCGTCGAGGAGCTCGTGCCGGTGCAGACCGGCTGGTTCGCGGACGAGAACGTCTTCGACATGCAGATCGAGCGGTACCGGCCGCACCGGAGTGCCCGCCGCTTCGACGCGGGCACGCCCCCGGTGCCGAACATCTACGCGGGCGTTGCCGGGGTCGCGCTGATCGCCGACGCGGGCGTGCCCGCGATCCAGGCCCACGTGCGCGGCCTCGTCGAGCGGCTCGTCGCCGGGCTCGACGAGCTCGGCGCCCAGGTTGCGACCCGGCCGCACGGCCCGCTCGTCTGCATCCGCTCGACCGACGCACCGGCACTCGTGGCCGCAATCGCCGAGGCCGACATCGTCGCCTCGGAGCGCGATTCCAACCTCCGCGTCTCGCTCCACCTCTACAACACCGACGAGGACATCGACGCCGTCCTCACCGCACTGGCGCGCAACCGGGAGCTGCTGGCTTAGAAGCTCTAACGAGCTCAGCCCTCCTGCGCCGGGTCGCCGGCCGCAAGCACGTCTCGCGCCCAGTCGCGCCGCTTCCACTCGGGCACCGGTGGCTCGCAATCCGCTCGGGGCGTGAAGCGGGATCGCTCCACGAGCTCGAGCTTGTGGATGTAGCGCGGGCAGTTCGGGAACACCGCAGTCGCGCGGACGCGGACGACGCACTGTGCCTTCGGGTATTCGGCCAGCATGGGGTCGTCCGCGTCGATTGACGCCGCCCCGTTCAGCCGCAACCGCTTCTGTCCCTCGAAGTCGACGAAGAGGAGGCCGACCCGCGAGTTCTCGGTCAGATTCCCGAGCGAGAGGTACATCCCGTTCCCGTCGTAGCTCGGAAACGCGACCGTGTGCTCGTCGAGCACGCGCACGAAGCCGGGGTCGCCGCCCTTGTACGAGCACTGGGGCGTGCCGTCAGCGTCCGCCGTGGCGAGGAAGAACATGTCGCGCGCTTCGATGAAGGCGCGGTCGTCCGCGTCGATCGTGTCGTGCACGATCCGCGCCTCGATCCGATCCGCCAGCCGTCGCGTGTCGAATCGATCCTGAAAGAGTCGATTGCCCTCGTGGTAGAGCGGCACGGCTGCATCATCCTGCGTATGAAACGTCCCGTCTACATCTACGCTCTTGTCGCGCTGGCGCTCGCCGGTGGTGTGACAGCCTGCGGGCGTGCCGAGGGAGGGGAGGTCGCCGTGGTCAACAAGGAGGGCACGATCGTCGTCGCGGCGCTCGGCGACTCGATTCACGCGGGCTCGCCGTACTGGGATCCCGACCCTGACGTGCGCGCGCAGATCGGCGACGAGCTCGACGAGCAGAGCCAGTGGGAGTACTGGGCCGCGAGAAAGGACAGGCGGTTGCGCTTCCGCAACTGTGGCGTCTACGGGGAGCGCACCGAGCACATCGCGGCGCGCTTCGCCGCCTGCACCGCGGGCGCGGACGTGCTGATCGTCCAGGGCGGGATCAACGACATCGCACAGGGACGCGACGTCGAGCCGGCGGCCGAGAACCTGCGTGCGATCGTGCAGCGAGGCAAGGAGCAGGGCCTGCGAGTGGCGATCGCGAACGTGCTGCCCTGGAACCGTGGCTGGCCGCGTAGCGAGGAACCGATCAACCGGCTGAACGAGCTGATCGACGAGCTCGCCCGCGAGGAGGACGTGCCGGTGCTGCCGTTCTACGCGACGCTCGAGAGCCCCGACGATGATGGTCGGATGCGGGACGAGTGGACGGCGGACGGCGATCACCCGTCTATCGAGGGCTACCGGCGCCTCGGCGAGCTAGCCTTCCGGCTTCCATGATCGGCTACGGCGCGCGTTCCATGACCTCCCCTCTGCAGCGAGTGCTCGTGCGCCCGCCGCAGGCTGCCGACGCCGCGCGCTGGCGCGAGTACGGCTGGCGCGCCGAGCCGGACTTCGCCGCCGCCGCTGCCGAGCATGAGACGCTGCAGGAGATCCTCGAGGGCGCCGGCGCCGAGGTGATCGTGACGGAGGGTGAGCGGGGTAACCCGGACGCGATCTACGCGTACGACCCGCTGCTCGTGGGCGAGCGCGGCGCGGTGCTGCTCCGCCCGGGCAAGGACGGGCGGCTGGGCGAGCCGGGAGCGCTCGAGGACGATCTTGTACAGGCCGGCATCCCGATCGCCGGCCGGATCGAGGCGCCCGGGACGATCGACGGCGGGGACACGCTCTGGCTCGACCGCGAGACCCTGCTCGTCGGCCGCGGTTACCGCACGAACGCCGCGGGGGTTGAGCAGCTGGCCGCCGTCTTCCCCGACGCCGAGGTGCTCTCCTTCGACCTGCCACACTGGACCGGGCGCGCCGAGGTGATGCACCTGATGAGCCTGATCTCGCCGCTCGACGAGGACCTCGCACTCGTCTACCCGCGGCTCGCGCCCGTGCGCCTGATCGAGCTCCTGTACGAGCGCGAGATCGAGCTCGTCGAGGTGCCGGACGACGAGTTCGAGACGATGGGGCCGAACGTCCTCGCTCTCGGCCCGCGTCATGCCCTCGCGCTGGAAGGGAACGACGAGACGCGCCGCCGGATGGAGGCAGCGGGCGTCGAGGTGCTCACCTACCGCGGCAACGAGATCTCGCGCAAGGGCGACGGCGGCCCGACCTGCCTGACGCGGCCGCTGCTCCGAGCATGAGCGACCGGCTTTTCCAGGCCATCGCGGCGGGCGACGAGGATGCCGTTCGCGAGCTGATCGATGCGCGGCCCGAGCTCGCCGGCGAGCGGAACGAGGATGGACTCTCGCCTGCGCTGTACGCCCTCTACCACGGCAAGGCCGACCTCGTCGAACCGCTCCTGGACGCAAACCCGCCGCTCGACGTCTTCGACGCGGCCGCGGTAGGCCGGACGCGCGGGCTGGACGAGCTGCTCGACGGCGAGCCCGGGCTTGCCCGAGCATGGTCGCCGGACGGCTTCACGGCGCTCCATCTTGCTGCGTTCTTCGGCCAGGCCGAGGCGGCGCAGGCGCTGCTCGGTCGCGGCGCCGACGTGGGGGCGATTGCGCGCAACGCGAATCTCCAGGTGGCGCCGCTGCACAGCGCGGCAGCGGGCAAGCACGCCGAGATCGTGAAGCTCCTGCTCGAGCACGGTGCCGATCCGAACGCCCGGCAGGACGGCGGTTTCACGCCGCTCCACTCGGCCGCGCAGAACGACGACCGCGAGAGCATCGAGGCGCTGCTCGAGGCGGGCGCGGACCCGGCGCTCACAAACGACGGCGGCAAGACACCGGCTGACCTCGCTGGCGGCGACGCTCGCGACCTCCTCGCCTAGCCCGTCTCGTCCAGGCTCAGCTGGCGGAAGTCGGAGAGCCCTGAGACGCCGACGCCGACGAGGCGTAGCGCCCCCGGCCGGTCGCGTAAGCCACGGTCGAGCAGCGCGCAGGCGAGCGCGCCGATCCGCTCGGGATCGTCGATGCCGACGTCGAGACTCGCGGAGCGGCTGCGGATCGAGAAGTCGCCGTAGCGCAGCTTCGCCGTCACGGTGCGCGCGGAGAGACCGTCGCGGCGCAGATGCTCGCCGAGCCGCGCGGCCATCCGCCGGAGCTCGGCATGCAGGCGATCGCGATCGTGCAGGTCTTGCTCGAACGTCTCCTCGACCGAGATCGAGATCCGCTCGCCCGAGGTCTCGAGGCCGCGTGCGTCGATGCCGAGCGCGCGGTCGCGGAGCATCCGGCCGACGTGGCCCGGTAGCAGCGCGCGCAGGTCGAGGTCAGAGAGCGCCGCGAGGGTACCGACCGTCGTCACTCCCGCGGCTGCGAGGCGCTGCTGCGCGCGCGGGCCAACACCGGGCAACGCCCGGACGGCGAAGGGCGCCAGAAAGGCGGCCTCGGTCCCGGCCGGCACCACGGTGATGCCGCCGGGCTTGCGCCTGTCCGACGCGACCTTGGCGACGACCTTCGTCGGCGCGACCCCGAGCGAGCACGAGAGGCTCGTCGCTGCCCGCACGGACGTCTGCACCGCCCCGGCGACGGCACGGGCGCGGGAGTAGTCGGAGGCCACGGCCGTCAGGTCGAGGTAACCCTCGTCGAGCCCCGTTCGCTCGATGAGCGGCACGACCTCGCGTACGGAGGCCCAGACCGCCTGCGAGTAATCGCGGTAGAGCGTGTGCCGGGGCCGCACGAAGATGGCCTCCGGGCAGCGGCGGAACGCCTCGGCGCAGCTCATCGCCGAGTGGATCCCGAAGTGCCGCGCCACATAGTTGGCGGTCGAGACGACACCCCGGCCTTTCGGGTCGCCGCCGACGACGAGCGGCTTCCGGCGCAGCTCCGGCTGCTCGAGTTCCTCCACCGCGGCGAAGAACGCGTCCAGATCGAGATGAGCGAGAATCGCAATGATGAGAGCATGATCGACGCCCCGGCCCTCCCTCCGCCGGCGATCTCCTCGCCCGCCCCGCGCGAGGTCTCGTTCGGGCTCGTTGCGGGGACTGCGCCGCGCGGAACGAGGCAGATCATCGTCCGCGTCGGGAGGTACGTCGTCGCCGAGGAGCCCTTGCGCGGCAGGTCCTTCTCGCTGAATGTCCCGATGCGCGCGGGCGTGGTTCAGGTTCGCGTGACTGCGGTCGATAGCCGAAATCGTCGCTCGACGCGAGTCGTCGAACCGGTGCTCGGGCTTCCGCCGGCGGCCGAGCCGCGCGAGCGCTCCCCGAGCCTCGATCCGGTGCTCGCGCGCACCGTTCGCTCGCTCGTGCAGCGGCACGGTGGAACGGCTGGGGTCTACGTCCAGGACTTGCGCACGGGGCGGGGCGCAGCCTGGAACGCGCGGGCGCGCTTCCCTGCCGCGTCGACGCTCAAGCTGGCGATCGCGGTCACCGTAATGCGTTCCATTCACGGGAAACCCGGTGAGAAAACGCGCCTCGCAGGCCTGCTCGGAAAGATGCTCGTCCTCTCCGACAATGCCGCGGCGAACGACCTCGAGGTCTGGCTCGCCGGCTCGACGTCGGCCGGCTCGGAGCGGGTGAACGAAACGATGCGCGCACTCGGCCTGCACGACTCGCTGATGTACGGGGGCTACGAGACGCGCAGGCCCGCAGCCGCAGTCCCCGTGGGAGCAGCCCCGATCCCGATCCGCGTCGAGAGCCAGCCGAGCTTCGGCGTCGGCAAATACACGACCGCTTGGGACCTCGGGAGGCTCGCCCGCGCGGTCTACCTCGCGGCGGCGGGGAAGGGACAGCTCCTCTCGCTCGGGGTGAGCGGATCCGAGGCGCGCTACCTGCTCTGGCTGCTCGCCCAGGTCGCCGACCGCGGCAAGCTCGACCGCTTCATCGGTTCCGGGCCGGTCGTCATGCACAAGGCGGGATGGCTGCCGGGTGCCCGCCACGACAGCGGCATCGTCGCCTTCAACGCAGGCGCCTATGTCGCGAGCGTGATGACGTGGAAGACCGGGGCCGCAGACGAGCTCGCCGGCCAGATTTCTCTG
>Ga0183260_10002982_pt1 | contig 13795 bp, 14 predicted proteins | sample AntDrymUQ4972206_2_FD_129768 | JGI IMG/M metagenome (GOLD analysis project Ga0183260, IMG submission 129768) | Polar desert sand microbial communities from Dry Valleys, Antarctica - metaG UQ497 (22.06) (version 2) (version 2) | ecosystem: Environmental > Terrestrial > Soil > Desert | place... | reverse complement strand
CCCGGAGGGGATCCGCCCGACGTCGTCGCCGACGGCCTTCATCCAGGCAATGGGCGCGGCGTACCGGTCGGGTGGCCGCACGACGCCGGTGATGGACGGCTTTGCGATCCACCCGTACCCCGATAACTCGTCACAAAGCCCGGACGTCCCGCATCCGAACTCGACCTCGATCGGTCTCGCGGATTACGACAAGCTCGTCGGACTCCTCGAGGCGGCCTTCGACGGGACGGCGCAGGCGGGCTCGACGCTGCCCATCCTCTACGACGAGTTCGGGATCGAGTCGGTCGTGCCGGAGGGCAAGAAGGCGCTCTACTCGGGCACCGAGCCGACGACGACGAAGCCGGTTGACGAGTCGAAGCAGGCAGCGGCGTACGACCTCGGTCTCAAGCTCGCGTTCTGTCAGCCGAACGTCGCCGGGATGCTCCTCTTCCATTCGCACGACGAGACGGCGCTTCTCAGCTGGCAGTCCGGCGTCTATTACGCCGACGGAACGCCGAAGGCGAGCCTCACCCCGGTGCGCGACGCGCTCGACCGGGCGCGCGGCGGGTCGATCGCGCGCTGCGACGACCTCGCGCTCGACGTGAAGCTCACGAAGCTGCGCTTCCCCGGCGCGAGCGAGTTTCTGCGCGGGATGCGCGACGTACGCTTCCGGTGCTCGCTCGACTGCGCCTGGGAGGTCGTCGTGACGCGTGTCGCCACGCAGAAGCAGATCGCGCGCGTCCGCGGGTACGGGCGCTGGGGCCGGCCGATCGTCGCGTCGTTGAAGGGCCGGGGCCTCGGGCGGACACCGGTCCGCCTGCGGCTGCGCGTGTCGCAGCCCGTGAACCCCGGTGTGCCGCTCGCGCGCTTCAGCGCGATTCTGCGTCCTGCCTGACGCTGTACACGAGCAGGACCTGTTGGCCGTCCTGCCGCGCTGATTCCAGCAGGACGCACTTTGAGGTGAGCACGCGCGGGAGCAGCGGGGCGCCTGCCCCGAGGAAGACGGGCTGCAGACCGAGCCAGATCTCGTCGAGGAGGCCCTGGTCGGCGAACGTGCCGACGAGCTCGCCGCCACCGACGAGGTAGACGTTCTTGCCCCCCGCGGCGCCGACCATCTCCGCGTGCACGGGCGCGACGTCGCCCCGGACGAAGCGGATGTTCGCGTCGGGAAGGACGGGTAGCTCGCGATGCGTGAAGACCCAGCACGGCGTGACCCCGTACCACGTCTGCCACTGCTCCGGACGCTCGAGCAGTGTCTCGTGGTCGATCACCCACTCGTGCGTCGTGGCTCCCATCGCCATCGCGCCGACCCCTTTGAAGAACTCGGTGAACGACTCGTAGCCGCTGCCACCGTTCCGCGGCACCTCGAAGAGCCAGTCGAGCGAGTTGTGCTCGTCCGCGATGAACCCGTCCACGCTCGTGGCGGTGTAGTACTGGGTCTTCGTCACGGTGCCATCGTGCCACCCCGGCCGCGCGTACGATTGGGTCGTGGCCGAGCACGACGGCATCGAGCGGATCGAAGGAGTCGAGGTCGGGCAATACGTCGGCTACCGGTTCTTCCGGGTCGATCCCGCCTGGCGCCGGCTCCCGATCGACGAGCGGGTGGCCGGCAAGGACGCGTTCGCCGACGTCGTGGACGAGTTCGCGGGTCGCATCGAAGGTCTTCGCGCGTACTCGACGGTGGGCGTACGGCCAGAGGCCGACTTCTTCCTCTGGACGATCACGCGGAGCTACGACGACCTGCTCGCGCTCGGCGCCGCGCTGAACGGCACGCCGCTCGCCGCCTGGCTGGAGACGCCGTACTCGTATCTCGGAACGACGAAACCGTCGGTCTACACCGACAAGAAGCGCATCCGCCAGGGCCGCGTCATGCCGCGCAACGCGCCGTACCTCGTCGTCTACCCGTTCGTCAAGGTCCGGCCCTGGTACTTCCTCACCTTCGAGGAGCGCGCGGCGGCGATGCGCGAGCACGCGGAGGTCGGCGCAAAGTTCGTCACGGTCACGAACCACACGACGTACTCGTTCGGGATCGACGACCAAGAGTTCATCCCAGCCTTCGAGGCCGAGGAGCCCGCCGACTTCATGCACCTGATGATGACTTTGCGCGAGACCGAAGCCTCACGCTGGACGGAGCGCGACACACCGATCTTCGTCGGCAAGCTCGTCGACGTCCGGGTCGCCCTCGACGCGCTCGACGGCGCTGTCGCGGAGATCCCGAGCGCCGAGACGCTCTACACCGCCCCGGACGGCTCGCGCTACCCGTCGCCGGCGCGATAGTCGGTAGTCCGACTCGGTTGTCCGACTCAGGACGTGTCCGACTTCAGTCGGACACGTGCTCTCGAAAGCCATTGAGCACGGCTCAGACGTAGCGGTGCTCGCGGCGCCAGACGCGGAAGATCGCCCAGCCGCAACACGCGAGCACGACGAAGAAGACGACCGCATCCGCTCCGGTCGGCCGGAGACCGAGGACGGCACCGATCGTCAGCACGGCCAGCGCGATCGCCCCGTAGAACGTCCGCTTCGAGAGGTCGCTCCATGTCTCGATGTCGGATCGGCGCTCGCGCCAGAGCAGGAACAGGAAGAACGCGATCGCGAGGAAGAACGCGATTCGCATGAGCGCGCCCGCGGTGACGAGCGACTCCTCGAGGGAGAGGAGCACGATTCCGAGCGAGACGAGCGCGACGAGCACCATCCCGCGGAGGAAGCCGTTCTCCCAGAGGCGTCTCATGCCGCCCCGGTCATGTACGCGCGGACGCCGAGTGCGCCCGCGACGCCGGTCGTTCCCGCGAACCAGAGGAGCCGCCGCGAGCCCGCCTCGGGGGCGTAGAACCACGGCGCCAGCGCCATACCGAGCGATAGCGACCCGTACGCATAATGGAGCTCGTCCCCGGCACGCCGGTCGTCCGCGAGGAGCAGCAAGCCAACGGCCACCTGGGCGACGAGCAGCGTCTGGGCCAGGGAGAGCAGATGCGTCGCGATCGTGCCGGCGCCGCGTCGGCGCCAGTACAGGAGGCCACCGGTGAACGCGGCCGCCGCGCACACCGCGATCACCGCAACCCCGAGCCATGGATGCAGCCCCGCCACGCGGCGAGCGTAGCGAAGCCCGGAAGACACGATTGTCTAGGCTCGGGGACAGGAGAGCCGTCCACCCCAGACCGCACCGACGGAGGAACGCGTGCCAGCAGAGAAAGGCCAACCCGCCCCCGACTTCTCGCTCACCACGGACGGCGGAGACACCGTGTCGCTCGAGGGGCTGCGTGGCAAGCCCCTCGTCCTCTACTTCTATCCCAAGGACGATACGCCCGGTTGCACGGCGCAAGCCTGCGGGATTCGTGACGCCTGGAGCGACTTCGAGGCCGCGGGGGCGGTCGTGCTCGGCGTCAGCCCCGACGGCGAGGCGACGCACGCGGAGTTCAGGAAGAAGTACGGCCTCCCCTTCACCCTCCTCGCCGACACCGAGCACGCGGTAGCGGACGCCTACGGCGTCTGGGGCGAGAAGTCGATGTACGGCAAGACCTACATGGGAGTCGACCGCTCGACCTTCGTGATCGACGCCGACGGGACGATTGCGGAGGTCTTCCGGAAGGTGAAGCCCGACGAGCACGCAGAGCAGGTGCTCGCGACGCTGCGGGCCAGCCCGCGGTGACGGCGTCCGGAGAGCACGTGTCCGACTGAAGTCGGACACGAGTCGCCGGTACAGTGACCCGTCCGGCGGATGTGGCGGAATTGGTAGACGCGCACGGTTCAGGTCCGTGTGCCCGTAAGGGCGTGGAGGTTCAAGTCCTCTCATCCGCATCGTGGGGCAACCGGCGCCGGCGATCGGCGTCTCACTCTCGATGACGCGCGCGCTCGCCCTCCCACTCGCCGTTCTCGCGGCTCTCGTGCTCGTTGCCTCGGGGAGCGATATGTCGCCGTCGGCCGTAGCCGCCGCGCGGACTCACGTCGTCGTCCAGCTCGTCTCGCCGCCGCTCGCCGTCTCTCGTGACCCGCGTGCGGCGAGCACGATCTCGGCGGAGCAGCGGGCGTTCGAGACGGAGCTCCGGGCGGCGATCCCCGCCGCGAGCGTCCGCTGGCGCTACAGGCTCGTCACGAACGGCGTCTCGGTCGTCCTGCCCGAAGCCGACCTCCAGCGGCTGGGCCGGCTGCCCGGCGTACGCACGGTCTACGGCGCGGTCACCTATCGGCTCGCTGCCGGGCCCGATGCGACGACGATGCGCGCGCGCGAGCTCCAGACCGCCGCCCTCGGAGGGGGCACGGGGATCAAGATCGGGATCATCGACGACGGCGTCGACCAGCGGCATCCGTTCTTCGACCCGTCGGGGTACACGATGCCCGCGGGGTACCCGAAGGGCCAGGTGGCGTATACGACAGCGAAGGTCATCGTGGCGCGTTCGTTTCCACCACCGAGCGCGACCTGGAAGCACGCAGGCAAACCCTTCGATCCCGAGGAGTCCGGCCACGGCACGCACGTGGCGGGAATCGCGGCCGGGAACGCCGGGACGCTCGCCGAGGGGGAGCGGATCAGCGGGATCGCCCCGCGCGCGTTCATCGGCAACTACAAGGCGCTCACGATCCCGACCGACGCGAACGTCGGGCTCGACGGCAACGCACCCGAGATCGTCGCCGCCATCGAGGCCGCGGTGCGCGACGGGATGGACGTGATCAACCTCTCGATCGGCGAGCCCGAGGTGGAGCCCACGCGGGATCTAGTGGCTCTCGCGCTCGACGCTGCCGCAGCGACCGGTGTCGTCCCTGTTGTCGCCGCAGGCAACGACTTCGACGAGTTCGGTGAAGGGTCGCTCGCCTCGCCGGGCAGCTCCGCCGAGGCGATCACCGTCGGGGCCACGAGCTCGGGGATCACACCCGCAATGGCGAGCTTCTCGTCCGCAGGCCCGACCGCGATCTCGCTCCGTCTCAAGCCCGACATCGTGGCGCCGGGCGTCTCGATTCTCTCCGCGGCGCCCGACAGCGACTGGCGCCTCTCGTCCGGGACGAGCATGGCGTCGCCCCACGTCGCCGGTGCGGTCGCCCTTCTCCTCCAGCGTCACCCCGAGTGGACCACCCGGCAGGTGAAAGCCGCGCTCGCGATCACGGCCCGGCCCCTCACCGGCAGCGCGCCGGGCGGGATCACGAGAACCGGTGCCGGGCTCGTCGACGTGCTCGCCGCCGACACCGCGCGTGTCCGGGCGACACCCAGCGCCGTCTCCTTCGGGCTCGTCCCCGCCGGACGCGCCGCCGGTCAGAGCGTGACGTTCGAGGACGCCGGCGGCGGTGCCGGCCCCTGGGTCGCGTCGGTGGAGGTGGACGGAGCCCCGGCCGGGACGAGCGTCGTCGCCCCGGTGCAGGTGGTCGTGCCCGGGACCGTGGCGATCCAGGTGACGTCGGGCAGCGCCGAAGGCGACGTCTCCGGCGCGCTCGTCCTCCGCCGCGACGGCCTCGTGCGTCGCATACCGTTTTGGGGTCGCGTCACGGCCCCCAAGCTCGCTGGCGCGCCCGTGCGCTTCCTCGCACGACCCGGCGTCTACTCCGGCGACACCCGCGGGAAGCGCGCGCGCGTCTCGACCTACCGGTATCCCGTCGTGCAACCGGACGCCTCGATCTCGAGCCGGCTCGACGGCCCCGAGCAGGTGTTTCGCATCCGCCTGGCGCGCGCGGTACAGAACTTCGGGGTCGTGATCACGTCGCGGAGCCGAGGCTCGCGCGTCGAGCCGAGGGTCGTAGTCGCAGGCGACGAGAACCGGCTCACGGGGTACGCGGCTCTGCCGCTCCACCTGAACCCGTACGTCGACGAATTCACGGATCCCGTGCTCGTCGCTGGCGCGCTCCGTCCCGTGGCGGGCGCGTACGACATCGTCTTCGACAGCCCGACCCGCGCCGGCGCGGGCAGGTTCACGTTCCGCCTCTGGATCGACGACGGGACACCGCCGAAGGCGACGCTCCTGACGCGTTCGGTGCGACCGGGTCGAGCAGTCCGCGTCCGGGTGACCGACGCCGGTGCGGGTGTCGATCCCCGGTCGATCGAGGCGACCATCGACGGACGGGAGACGACCGCCCGGCTGAGTGGCGGCGTCGTCAACGTCTCGACCGCGAACGTGAGCACCGGCCGCCATCGCCTCCGTCTCCTGCTCTCCGATCATCAGGAGACGCGGAACAACGAGAACGTGACGCGCATCCTCCCGAACACGCGCGTGCTGAGCGCGCAGATCACCGTCGGCTAGGGCCGGACAGGTCCGGCCCCTACGGCACAAGGCAGAGCACCTGTCCGACTGAAGTCGGACACACCACCCAGGCGCAGTTGCGAACTAGGAACGTTTCGTGCGGGGCTCTTCGATCGTCGGGAGGGCGTCGAGATCACGCTGGACGCTCTCGACGAAGTCGTCGTCGTCGGTCGGCACCACGCGCAGCTTGGCCTTGCGCTTCTCCCGGTCACGGCGGCGCCTGGCATCGGTGCCAACGACACCCGAGACCCTCGACCACTCCGCCGCGACGACCACGCAGACGCCGAGGACGAGCAGGACGATCCACGGCCAGCTCACCTCGCCGATTCTACGCGAGCAGGGCGCCTCAGGTCGGCCCGGGCCGCGTCGACGCGCAGTCGGGTGTCGCACCTCTCGAGATGGTCGTTCACGACCCCCACCGCCTGCATGAACGCGTACACCGTCGTCGGGCCGACGAAGGTGAAGCCACGACGCTTGAGCTCCTTCGCGAGCGCACGCGAAGCATCGGTCTGCACGAGCTCGCGGAGCACCGATTGGGTCATGCGCGCCGGGCGGGCAGCGAGGGCCGGCTCGAAGCCCCAGACGAAGGACGCCAGGGACCCCTCCGTCGCGACGAGCTCGATCGTTCGCACCGCGTTCCCGATCGCAGACTCGATCTTGCCCCGGTGCCGGACGATCGAGGCGTCCCCGAGCAGGCGCTCGACGTCCCCGGGGCCGAACGCGGCGACGCGACGGAAGTCGAAGCTCGCGAACGCACGACGGAAGGCTTCCCGCTTGCGCAGGATCGTGAGCCACGAGAGACCGGCTTGGAAGCCCTCGAGCACGAGCTTCTCGAAGAGCCGGACGTCGTCTACGACCGGCATCCCCCACTCATCGTCGTGGTACGCCCGGTAGTCGAGGTCGGAGCCGCCACCCCAGGAGCAGCGGACGACGCCGTCCTCGTTCCGAACGAGCCCCTCGGCGAGCGCGGCCATCAGATGGTCGATCGGAAATTGGCGTGCAGCCCGGGGCGGTCATGACCAAGCCGGGCGCCGCACGCACGCGCCGTGCAGGCCAGGAGGCCCGTGCGACGCGCGCGGGTGGTGATCCGGCGCCGTGTCGTGGCCGTCATCCGGCCCACCGTGAATTTCCGATCGACCATCCTTACCGGACGACGATCTCCATCGGCAGCCCGGCCAGCGGGACGCCCCCGTCCTCCGCGACGAGCCAGGTGTCCTGCATGTAGAGGCAGTCCTCGCCGTTCGCCGCGATCGCGTGCGGGTGCATCGAGAGCACCATGTTCTCCTCGAGCACGGTCTCGACACCTTCGCCGATCTTCGGGAACTCGATCATCGTCATCCCGATCGAGTGGCCCGTCACGTGCCCGAGGTGGTAGCCCCGGTCGAGGAACCCCCTGGAAACCGCGACGTGGACGTCGTGGCAGGTCGCGCCCGGCCGCATCGCCGCAGGAGCCGCCTCGAAGTACTCGTCGTACGCCTCGGCCATCGCCTTCGTGTCGTCCGAGAGGTCGGTGCCCTCCGCGGCGACAGCGCGTGACACCTCGACCCAGTGCATGCCGGGGCCCGCGACCTCGAGGGAGGGGAGGACGAAGTCGCCGAGCACCTCCTCCTTGCGCGCGATCTTGAACTCCGGCAGTGCGATGCCCGAGCGGCCGGGCGCCGTGAGCACCATGTTCATCGTCAGGCGCCCGCAGCCTTCGGCGACGAAATACTCCTCCGCGACGGCCATCACCTCGGCGGCCGTGCGGCCCGGTCGGTACGCCTCGGCCCAGAGCTCGAAGCCGCGGCGGTTGATCCGGACCGAGTCGCGCACGCTCTCGAGCTCGGCCTCGCTCTTCACCGCCCGCGCAAGGTCGAACTCGACGTCGAACGGAACGAGCTCGAATCCTTCGAGCGCGCGATAGTCGCGGACGCTCATCACGTAGTCGACCCCGTAGACGCCGACGCGTCGCCATCCCGCATCGCGGGCGTACGCGGCGATCGCGGTCCCCGGATACGGGTCGAAGCGCTGCTCGAGGTGCGCAGAGCCGTGCTCGCCGACGTAGCGCGCCTCCGCCGGGAAGACCACATGCGGGTCGTCTTCCAGCGGGACGACCACGTAGGCGTAGCGATGGACGATCTGGAAGCCCGAGAGGTAGGTGACGGCCCCCTCGAAGCCCGAATACTCGCTACCGGCGACCACGAGGCCGTCGAGCTCGTGCGCGGCCATCGCGGCGCGCACATTCGCGTAGCGCCGGTCGAGCTCAGTGCTGAGAGCTGTGTGGGTAACAGACTGAAGTCTGTTACCCACGTTCCGTCTTATTGCCAAGATGCCTCAACCCCCTTGATGAGAGCGGTGATGGTGTCGTGGAGCGGTGTCGGCACGCCGAGCTCGCGTCCGAACCGGGCGATGCCGCCGTTCAGATAGTCGATCTCGGTCGGACGGCCCGACTCGACGTCCTGGAGCATCGAGGCTTTGTGGCCGTAGGCAACGTCGGGGCGGGCGGCGTGGTCGATCAGCGCCTCGGGGTCGGTGTCGAGCTCGATGCCCTGCGCGGCTGCGACCGCCTTCCCCTCGTCGACGAGGCCGGTGACGAGCGAGCGGAGGTCGGCTCGCTCGCAGACGCGCCCGTGGGTGAGGCCTGTCAGCGCGCCGATCGGGTTCGTGGCGGCGTTGAAGATGACCTTGCGCCACTGACCCGGCCGGGCGTCCGCGACGGCGCTCGCGGGCATCCCGGCCCGGGTACAGGCATCGGCGAGCGGCTCGATCGCCGCGACCTCGAGCGGGCGCGGCTCGAACGGGCCGAAGGTGGTCTCGCCCTTCACGTCCCACTGCACGACCCCGGGTGCGACGAGCTTCCCAGCCGGGAAGGTCGTCCCGCGGATCACGCGCTCGACGTGCGCAGCCAGTGTCTCCTCGTTGCCGACACCGTTCATGACCGTCGCCACCGCACCGTCGGCGAACGCGTGTGCCGTCGCCTCGATCGCGGCGGCCGCGTGCATCGCCTTCGTCGCAACGATCCCGAAGTCGCACGGTGGCAGCGCACCGGGGTCGCTCGTCGCCTCGAGGCGGCCGAGCACCTCACCCGCGCCGATCAATTGCAAACCGTTCTTTTTGATAGCCGTCACGTGCGATTTGTCCAGATCGAACGCCCACACCTCGACATCGCCGAGCGTGGCGAGATTCGCTGCGAAGAGCGACCCGACGGCGCCGCAGCCGACCACGCACACCCTCATGCGGCGCCTCTGCGACCGGGAGATCCGCGGAGCAGGCGACCGAGATTCAGCTCGCGACCGCCCGTGAGACCCGATGGGCGAACGATGAGCACGAGCGCCATGAGCGCGCCGACGACGACGATCCGGCTACCGGACGGGAGATCGATCCCGGCGGCGCCGTTCTCGGCCTCGGCGAGGAGTGAATCGAGACCCGAGACGGCGAGCGCCCCGACGACCGCGCCCCAGAGGCTCGTCATCCCCCCGATCACGAGCATCGCGAGCGTGATGAACGTGAGGTCGAGGTAAACCGCGTCGACCGAGATCGGCAGGTAGTGCACGTAGAGCCCGCCCGCAAGCCCCGCGAGGGCGCCCGAGAGCGTGAACGCCCCGAGCCGCTGCCGATAGACCGAGATCCCCACCGCACGGGCCGCCGGGGCATCGTCGCGGGCGGCTCGGAGCTGTCGTCCGAACCGGCTCACTTGGTAGGCGAAGGCGACCACGATCGCGGCGATCGCGCCGATCGCAGCCTGCTGCAGGTCCGTCGTCTCGGGCACGGAGGAGAAGACGTTGAGCCCCGGCCCCACCTTCTCGTAGTAGCGCAGGACGTTGTTCGTAATCTCGAGCACCGCGAAGGTGGCGATACCCGCCGTCAACCCCGAGAGACGCATCAGCGGGAGACCGGCGAGAAGCGCGAACACGCCACCGGCGAGCGCCGCGAGCACGAGCGACCAGACGTTCCCCACCGTCGTCTCGGCGAGGAAGTCGAAGAGGAACGGCATCGTGGCGGGCTTCTCTGCCACGGGCACCGACAGGACTCCGGCCGTCCAGGCACCCACCGCGACGAAGCTGATGTGACCGAACGAAAGCACGCCGGTCGAACCGACGAACACGTAGAGAGCGACGACGATCGCGACGGCGATCAGGGCGTTGATGAAGTAGATCTCGGTCGACCGCTCGAAGAACGTGCCGACGACCGCAGTCGCCGCGACGAGCGTGATCGGCGCGACGATCGTGAGCATGCCCCGCGCCCGCCTCATACGCGCTCCACCGGGCCAAGCCCACGGGTGAAGAGGCCGCCGGGCCGCACGAGGAGGATCACGATGACGAGACCGAACAGGATCGACGGCAGGTACTGGCTCTGGGCGGTCGGCAGCGCGCCACCGAGCAGCCCGGACGCATAGCCGATCGCAAAACCGCCGAGAGTCGCCGAGAACAGGCGATTCATGCCTCCCAACACGACCCCGGCGAGCACGACAATCGTCTCGCGGAGCGCAAATGTCGACGTGACGAGCGGCTGCTGCACCGTCAGCATCACCGCCACGGTCGCAGCGAGGATCCCCGAGAGGAGAACCGCGGATCCGATCACTCGGTCTGCCCGCACACCGAGCAGCCGTGCGGTCTCGAAGTCCATCGCGGCAGCCCGCATGTGGAGGCCGACCGTCGTCCGCGAGAGGATGAGCACGAGTCCGGCGAGGCAGACGGCAGCGGTCACGATCGCGACGACGGTGATCTTCCTCACGTCCGTCCCCAGAATCGTCCAGGGCACGTTGAGCTTCGCCAGGGAGGCCGCGGGCTCGCCAAGGGTGTCGTCGGTCTGGTCGATCAGCAGCGCGACCGCCTGGAGCAGGAACGCGACGGCGAACGTCGCGACCAGCATCGTCGCCGCCGGCTGCCCGCGAAGCGGACGGAACACGACACGCTCCATGGCGAGCGTCAGCGTGATCACGACGACGAAGCAGAGGACGATGCCGAGCCAGACGGGCCAGTCCTGGTCGGAGGCGTACGCAAGCGCGAAGGCCCCCGCCATCACGAGCTGGCCGTAGGCGAAGTTGACGAGCCGGAGCACGCCGAAGACGAGGCCGATGCCGACCGCCATCAGCGCGTAGATCGCGCCGATCCCGATCGCGTCGACCTGCACCTGCGGCTCGACGGCCGCATGCAGGAAGTCGCTGAGGGCCGTCGCGAGCACGGTCACGAGAGGTAGGCGTGGATCATCCGCTCGGTGTCGCCGGCATCGTCCGGCGTGAGGGTCAGCCTGAGCTCGCCGTTCGCGAGCACGAGCGTGCGGTCGGCGATGGCGACGGTTCGCTGCGCGCGCTGCTCGACGAGGAGCACCGCGAGACCGCTGTCGCGGATCGTGGCGAGCGCGTCGAAGACCGTGTCGGTGATCGCGGGCGAGAGACCCAGCGACGGCTCGTCGAGCAGCAGGACCTCGGGTGCCGCGACGAGGGCTCGGGCGATGGCGAGCTGCTGCTGTTGGCCACCCGAGAGAACGCCGGCCGACCGGGCACGCGACTCGGCGACGACGGGAAAGAGCTCGAGCACCCGCTCGAGATCCTCCGCGACGCCTCGTTGCGTCCTCCGTCCCGCCAGACCGAGTCGGAGGTTCTCGTCGACCGTCAACTCGCCGAAGATGCGGCGCCCCTCGGGGACGAGCGCGATCCCGCTTCGCGCCACGACCTCGGGCGCCCGGCCGGTCAGGTCGCGCTCGCCGAGGCGTACGGACCCGGAGAACGAACCAACGAGCCCTGTGATCGCGTTGAGCGTGGACGACTTGCCGGCCCCGTTCGGTCCGATCAGCCCGACGATCTCACCCGGCGCAACCTCGAACGAGATGCCATGCACTGCGGGTACCGCGCCGTAGCGGACGACGAGATCGGAGACGACGAGTGTCGAGCTGCTCACGAGGGGCCTTCCTGCACGGCGCTCTCGCCGAGGTAGGCGGCGGCTACGTCGAGATTGGCGCGGATCTCCCCCGGTGTCCCTTCGGCGAGCGTCCGTCCCTGGTCGAGCACCAGGATGCGGTCGCAGACCTCCATGATCAGCGCCATGTTGTGATCGATGAGCAGCACGCCCGCGCCGTGGTCCGAGCGCACCGAGCGGACGACGGCGGCGAACTCCGGCACCTCGGCCTCCGGCAGGCCGGCAGCCGGCTCGTCCAGGAGCACGAAGCCCGGTCGCGTCGCGAGCGCTCGGGCCACGCCGAGGCGGCGCTCGTCGCCGTGGGAGAGGACGCCTGCCGGTGCCTCGGCCCGGTCGCCGAGCCCGAGCAGACCCAGGAGCTCGTCGGCGGTGCTGCGCGCGGCCCGGGGGGAGGCTCCCGATCCGAGGGCCGAGACCTCGACGTTCTCGCGGACCGACAGCGACCGGAAAGGGTGGCTGTGCTGGAACGTCCGCGCGACCCCGTGCCGTCCTCTGCGACTCGCCGTCCACCTTGTCACGTCCCTGTCCTCGAGCTCGACCGTCCCCGAGGACGGCCGATCGAAGCCCGTCAGAAGATTCACGAGCGTCGATTTCCCCGCTCCGTTCGGTCCGATCAGGCCGACCACCTCGTGCCGGTGCAGCGTGAGAGAGACGTCCCGCACGGCGTGGACACCGTCGAACGAGCGGGAGAGACCGGCGGCCCGGAGCGTTCCTCCGGGCTGCCGATCCTCCTGCGGCTGCTCTTCCGCGTCGATCTGAGATCGTCCCGGTCTAGATCTTGGGAACGACCTTGGCGACGACCGTGCCGATCCGCTTTCCCTTGTTGCTCTGGATCTGGATCACGCGGTACTGCCGGCCGAACACGGAGTGGAGCGACGGTGAGAAGCTGACGAGGCCCGACAGCGTCGGCACCTTCTTGAACTTCTCCATCGTGCTCGCGAGCCTTGCGCCGTTGGTCGAGCCGCCCGAGCGCTTGATTGCCGTCACGACGCCGTCGATCGCGGCTGACCCCGTAACGAACCCGCCGGTGCCCGCCTTGAGCGTCTTCGCGAGCGCGTTCACGGCACTCGCCGGGTCGTCGCCGAAGATCGAGGCGTAGGTGACGAAGTAGTAGTTCGACACCTGCGGCTCCTTCGTTACCCAGTACGTCCCGTCACCGGCCCAGGAGTTCAGGACGGGCGTCGAGTTCCCGAGCGTTCGGAGCCCCGAGAGCATCTGCGGGAGCGCCCCGAACGCACCGGCGGTCGAGGTCACGATCACGTCGGCCTTGCGGCCGTTGAGCCGCGTCACCGCGTTCGTGATGTTCGTCGAGCCGAGCGACTGGTAGCTCTCCTCGGTGACGATCTTGCCACCGAGCTGCGTGAACCGGGCCTTGAACGCCTTGACGACGTCCTTGAAGTAGACGATCACCGTGTCCGTCGCGAGGCTCGCCGACCGCCAGCCTTTCCTCCACGCGAACTCCGCCATCGCCGAGCCCTCGTCCTGCGCGACGTTGCCGAACGAGAACGCGAGCCTGCCCTTGGCACCGAACCGCTTCGGCCCCATCTGGTCGGTGCCGATGCACGGTGCGACGGCGAGCACGCCGCGGTTGATCGATTCCTGCACGACCGGTGCCGCGAAGTCGACGTCGCACGTGGTGAAGATCACGTCCGCGCCGCGCGACAGGAGCTTCGCCGCGCACGCGCGGGCGATCGCCGGCTT
>Ga0183260_10002981_pt1 | contig 13798 bp, 13 predicted proteins | sample AntDrymUQ4972206_2_FD_129768 | JGI IMG/M metagenome (GOLD analysis project Ga0183260, IMG submission 129768) | Polar desert sand microbial communities from Dry Valleys, Antarctica - metaG UQ497 (22.06) (version 2) (version 2) | ecosystem: Environmental > Terrestrial > Soil > Desert | place... | reverse complement strand
GTCCCGCGCCCTCGTCTGGAGCCTCTACGCCGGCCTCGTGGTCATCTGGTCGAGCACCTGGGTGGCGATCAAGATCGGCCTCGAGGACCTGCCGCCGCTGCTGAGCGCCGGGGTGCGGTTCGCGCTCGCGGGGGCCGGCCTGCTGGCGATCGCCCGCGTGATGGGCCGCCCGCTGCGCACCGACGCGCGGCTGGCGGCCCTGCTCGCGCTGCTGCCGTTCGCCGCCGCCTACGGGCTCATCTACTGGGGCGAGCAGTACGTGCCCTCGGGCCTGGCCGCCGTCCTGTTCGGGATCATGCCGCTCTACTCGGCGCTGCTGGCCTCGGTCGCGCTCGCGGGCGAGCCGCTGCGGCCGCGGTTGCTGGCCGGCATCGCGACGGCGCTGGCCGGCCTCTCGCTCGCGTTCGGCGAGACGCTCGAGCTGGGCGACAGCCGCTACGGGCTGGCTGCGGCGCTCGCCTGCGCGGCCGCGCCGCTGGCCAGCGCGACCGGCAACGTGGCGATCAAGCGCCGGGGCGCCGCGTTGGACGCGATCGTGCTCAACGGGTGGGCGATGCTCGCCAGCGGCGCCCTGCTGCTCGCGGTCTCGGCCGCCGCCGAGGCGTGGGAGGTGACGTGGAGCGGACAGGCGGTCGGCTCGATCGCCTACCTGGCCGTGATCGGCTCCGCGCTGCCGTTCGTGACCCTGACCGTGCTCCTTCGAGAGCTGCCCGCCGTGACGGTCTCCTACATCACGCTGCTGCTGCCGTTCGGCGCGCTGGCCTTCGGCGCCGCGCTCTACGACGAGCGCGTCACCCTGCCCGCCCTGGCCGGAGCCGGGCTGGTGGCCTGCGGGCTGCTCGTCGCCCAGTGGCCGGCCCGGCGCCGGGCACGCGCGCCCGCCTGACGGGCTCCCAGCGCGGGTCGCGCACGACCAGCTCGACGTTGCGGTCCTCGGCGCCGCCGCGCGCGTCGGGACGGCCGTCCTCGCCGTTGTCGGCGTCCGGGTCGTTGAACGCCAGCTCGCGCGAGATCGACGCGATCGGCGTGACGCTCGAGCCCCCGCCGTTGCCAGGATTCGGCGGCGCCGCATGGTCGAGGATCGTGCCCCAGATCGACAGCGTGCCGTCGCTGTTGTCGACGAGGTCGAGCAGGCGCGACTGCTGCGGCCAGTCGATGTGGGCGGCCGTCACCACCTGCCAGAAGCCGCCCGCGGCGCGGCCGCTCGCCTCGTCGCCGTCCACGCCGGAGCGCGGCACGGGGCGGACGCGGTTGTTGTGCTCGTGGCCGACCACGTAGCCGACCACCGTCGGGTGGCGCAGGAATAGGCACTTGAGCGTCTCGGGCGGCGCGGCCGGAGCGGCCGGCACGGGGCAGGGCTGCTGACGCGACGCCTCGCCGAAGTGCACGGGCTCGTAGGGCGGCGGCGGGTTGTCGCCGGCGGGGAACGCGCTCGGCTGCTCCTGGTTCATGGTCTCCAGCGTGTGGTGCGCGAACGCGAAGGTGAGCTCCCCGGCCGTGTCGGCCGCCGTGAGCTGGTCGTCGAGCCACCGGAACTGCGTCTCGTCGAGGTTGCCGCGGTCGCCGCCCGCGTCGGCGACCGAGTCGAGCACGACGCGGGCGATCGCGTCCAGCAGGAGCTCGTTGGCCGCCCGCGGGTCCGTCCGGAAGAGCCGGAGGATCGCCTGCAGCTCCGCCGGCGGAAGGCCCGTCACCTTGACGCAGCCCTGGGCGATCGCGTCGATGGCGGCGTTGCGGTTCTGATTGCCCTGCACGAGCCCATCGTGGTTGCCGAAGATGCCATACCACGGCACGTCGCCGAAGCCGGTGGGCAGGAACGGCTCGTTCATGCGCTCGAACAGGCCGGGGAAGTCGCGCACGCTGTTGGTGCGCTGCGCCTCCCGCTCGTTCTCCGCCTGGTCGGGCGAGTAGCCTGGGCCGTCCTCGGCGTCGGCGCCGGGCATCGGAGCGCTCGAGTCGGGCTCGTAGTACTCGCCCCCGCCGCGCACGCCGTCGTAGAGGCGCCGGTCGGGCGCCGTCGCGCAGCTGCCCTCGATGCCGGAGTTCGGATCGACCCGGCGGGCGGTGGGCTGCAGGCCCTCGGGCGCGCAGTTGCGCAGCTGCCCGCTGCCCGGGTCGCCGTTGGCCTCGCCGTCGAGGATGTCGACCACCCAGCGGGTCTCGTTGCACTGGGTGTTGACCGTGTTGTCGCCGGTCGTCATGACGGCCTCGACGCGGCGGTGCGTGACGGGGCTGACCGCGTTGCGCATCTCGCGCACCATGCGGTCGACGACCTGCGGGCCGGTGCCCTCCATCGGGCGGTAGGCGGAGGTGAACGGCGGCCCTACCTTGTCGAGGAACTCGACGCGCGCCGGGGACTCCTCGTCGACGAGCTGGAAGTCCGTCAGCTGGCCGAAGGTGACCAGCGGAACGCCCTTGCGGCCGGCCGTCGTCGTCCCGAGGTCGTCCCGGTGGACGTAGGGATCGCCGGGCGCCGGCTCGAGCCGGTTGTCCCCGTCGCGGTCGTCGATCGTCCGGTTCACCGTCGACGAGGCGCCCGCGGCCACCGCGATGCCCGTCCCCGCCAGCGCCACTCGCCGCGGAGGACGATCTTGACCGCGTCGCCCTCCAGCGGCTCGATGGTCAGGCTCAGGCCCCGCATGGCTCCTCTCCCCGATGGTTCTGACGCTGGCAATACTCCGTGGCCACGGCAATAACCTCTGCGCCATCGAACGAGCGCGGGAGACCCGGGGTGAGCAGCGGCGCGCCGTGGTCAGACGCCGGCGGGCGGTGCTCGCCGCGGCTGCCGGCCTGGCGTTCGCGCTCGGCATCGCCGTCGCCGCCGGCGAGGGCGAGGACGGTGGCGGACGCGCCGCGGAGCCGCCGGTGCCGCCGGCGCAGTCGCCGGCGCCGGCGCAGCGGGCCGCGGTGGACGAGCTGCCGCTGACCCGCCAGGTGGGGCGGCTGGTCGTGCTGCGCTTCGCCGGCACCAGCGCGCCGGGCTACGTGCGCGAGGTGCTGCGCGAGGGGCGGGCGGCGGGCGCGATCCTGTTCCGCGACAACCTCGTCGACCCCGCGCAGACGGAGGCCCTGACGGCGCAGCTGCGGCGCGGCGCGGCCGGGCCGCCGCTCATCTGCGTCGACCAGGAGGGCGGCGAGATCCGGATCCTCCCGTGGGCCCCGCCCGCGCGCTCGCAGCCCGAGCAGGCCGCCGCCGGCGCCGTCCGGGCCGACGCGCTGGCCTCCGCACGGGCGCTGCGGGGCGCCGGCGTCAACGTCTCGCTCGCGCCCGTCGCCGACGTCGCCAGCGTGCCGGGGGCGGCACTGGCCGGAAGGGCGTTCGCGACGGACTTCGCCGCCGCGGCGCGGTCGGTGGCCGACGCGGTGCGGGGCTGGCGCGAGGGCCGCGTGGCCCCGACGGTCAAGCACTTCCCCGGGCTCGGCGGCGCCACGGTCAACACCGACGACGGGCCGGCCACCATCGCGCGCGGCGCCGCGCAGTTGCGCGAGGAGGACCTCGCGCCGTTCCGCGCGGCGATCGAGGCGGGCGTCCCGCTGGTGATGGCCGGCCACGCGATCTACCCGGCGATCGATCCCGAGCGGATCGCCTCGCAGTCGGTGCCGGTGATCGACGGGCTGCTGCGCGAGGAGCTCGGCTTCGACGGGGTGGTGATCACCGACTCGACCGAGGCGGCCGCCGTGCAGGCCGTCACGGGCGTGGAGGAGGCGGCGGTGCGCAACGTGCGCGCGGGCGTGGACATCGTGCTCACCACGGGGCGCGGCTCCTACATCCAGGTCTACCGCGCGCTGCTGGCCGAGGCGCGACGGGACCCTGCGTTCCGCGCGCGCGTGCGGGAATCCGCCGCGCGGGTGGTGGCGCTGCAGCAGTCGCTGCGCTGAGCGGGCGTGCGCCTACCTCGCGCTCGAGCGCTCCACGTAGCCAGGGCAGGCGAGCACGGGCACCCGCGGGTACTTGTCGTAGCCGGGCTCGGCCTTCGAGCGCAGGCACATCGAGAACACCGAACCGCGGCCGGTGCGCACGAGCTTCTGGTGCCGGCAGGAGTCGCAGAGCCCCGCGGGCTGCCGCGGCGCCTCGCTCACAGGCTCATATCCCGCGGTGGCCGAGCCGGGCGAGCTCCTGGTGGTGGCGGGTGACGCGCCGCTTGACGGAGTCACCGTCGGGGCGCGCGTGCACGATCCCCCACATCGCGTCGGCGACCTGCTCGGCGGTCTCCGGCGTCGCCCGGCCGCGCATCTCGTCGACGAGCGCCAATTCGAGCCGCTCGATCTTCTCCTCCGCCGTCCCGTCCCCCAGCGAGCTGGGGAACGGCACGCCGCGCAGGTGGTCCTCCCAGGCCCCCTTGACCATGGCGAAGCGGTTGCGGAGCACGATCGGATCGGTCATGCGCGGCGCGAGTGTCGCAGATGTGAGCGGGCCCTATCGTTGTTGCGCGTGCACACGTTCCTGCGCCTGCTGGGGTTCCTGAAGCCGTACACGCGCGGTGCCGTGCTGTCGCTCGTGCTGGCCGCGCTGGCGATGGCGGGGACCGTGGCGATCCCGTGGCTGACGGGGCGTGCGGTCGACGCGATCGGGCGTGAGGACCGCGACGGCCTGACCACGCTGGTGACCGTGATCGCCGGCATCGCAGTGCTGCGGATCCTGCTCTCGGTCGCGCGGCGCCTGGTGGCCGGGCGCGTCTCGCTCGGCGTGGAGGTCGACCTGCGCAACCTCGTCTACGCGCACCTGCAGTCGCTGGAGCTCGGCTACTTCGCCACGAAGCAGACCGGGCAGCTGATGTCGCGCGCGACGGTGGACCTCCAGTCCGTGCGGTTCTTTCTCGGCTACGGGCTGGTGTTCATCGTCCAGAGCGCGCTGACGATCCTGCTCGCCGCCGGCGCGATGCTGGCGCTGCAGCCAGGGCTGGGAGCGCTGGCGCTCGCGCCCGTGCCCTTCGTGGTCCTCGTGGCGGCGCGCTACGGCCGGCGCTCCCGGCCGTCGCTGCAGGAGGTCCAGCAGCGGATCGCCGAGCTGACGGTGGACGTGGAGGAGAACGTGTCCGGCGTCCGGGTCGTGAAGGCGTTCGCCGCCGAGCCGCGCCGGCTGGAGCGCTTCCGCGGCTCGGTCACCCGCGTGTTCGACCAGTCGATGCACGCCACGCGGCTGCGCGCCTTCTACAACCCGTTCATCGGCTTCCTGCCGAACCTCGGGCTGGTCGTGATCCTGCTCGTCGGCGGGCGCCAGGTCGTCAGCGGCTCGCTGTCGCTGGGTGACTTCACGGCGTTCTACGCGTACCTGCTGATGCTGATCGCCCCGATGCGCCAGCTCGGCATCGCGCTCGGGCTGGCCCAGCGGGCGACGGCGTCGGGCGAGCGGCTGTTCGAGGTGCTCGACCGGGAGCCGCAGCTGGTCGCGCCCGCGGGCGCGCCGCCGCTGCCGGCCGGGCGCGGGCGGGTGGAGCTGCGCGACGTCTCGTTCGCATACGAGGGCTCCGCGCCGTCGCTGCGCGACGTGTCGCTGGCGGTCGAGGCGGGCACGACGGTGGCGCTCGTGGGCGGAACGGGCTCGGGCAAGTCGACGCTGGTGCGGCTGATCGCGCGGCTCTACGATCCGACGGAGGGAGTGGTGCGCGTCGACGGCGCGGACGTGCGCGAGGTCGACCTCGTGTCGCTGCGGCGCTCGATCGCCGTCGTGGACGACGACCCGTTCCTGTTCTCGGCGAGCGTCGCGGAGAACATCGCCTACGGGCGGCTCGAGGCGTCGCGCGCGGAGATCGCGCGGGCGGCGGAGCGCGCGCAGGCGGCCGGCTTCATCTCCGAGCTGCCCGACGGCTACGACACGCGCGTCGGCGAGCGCGGGCTGACCCTGTCGGGCGGCCAGCGCCAGCGGCTGGCGATCGCGCGGGCGCTGCTCGTCGACCCGCGGATCCTCGTGCTCGACGACGCGACCTCCTCGGTCGACGCGACGACCGAGCAGGCCATCAAGGCGGCGCTGCGCGAGGTGATGGCCGGGCGCACGACGTTCGTGATCGCCCACCGGCTGTCGACGATCGCGCTGGCCGACGACATCGTGGTGCTCGAGGACGGGCGCGTGGCCGCGCGCGGCTCGCACGCCGAGCTGCTCGAGCGCAGCGGGCTGTACGCGGAGATCGCGGCGAAGGGGCTCCCGGACCAGGTGTTCCTCAACCGCGATCCCGTCGAGCGGGTGGCGGGGCTGTGAGCCCGGCCGACGCCGTCACCCAGCCCCACCGGCGGCTCGACGAGCTGCGCCGCCGCCTGCGCCAGACCAGCGGGCGCGGGCGCAAGCTGCGCGGCCTGCTCGAGCTGCTGCGCCCCTACCGCGCGCGCACCCTGCTGATGTTCGGCTCGCTGCTGGTGGCCACCGCCGCGGCGCTGGCGCCGCCGCCGCTGGCCAAGCTCGCGATCGACTCGGGGATCCTTCCCGGCAACCTGACCGTGCTCACCTGGGTCGTGGTCGCGTTCCTGCTCAGCGCGCTCCTCTATTGGGCGGCGACCTACGCCCAGACCTACCTCACGGGCTGGGTCGGCCAGCGCGCGCTGCAGGACCTGCGGATCCAGCTCTTCGCCCACCTGCAGACGCTGTCGGTGGGCTTCTACTCGCGGCGGCAGGCGGGCGTGCTGATCTCGCGGCTGACCAACGACGTCCAGGCGCTCGACCAGCTCGTCTCCGACGGCGTGGTGACGCTGTTCGGCTCCACCCTGACGCTGATCGGGACGGCGGCGATCCTGATCGTGCTCGACCTCGAGCTCGCGCTGCTGACGTTCCTGGTCTTCCCGGTGCTGGCCATCGGCTCGCTGGCGTTCCGGATCGCCAGCGCCGACGCCTACCGGCTCACGCGCGAGAAGGTCGCCGCGATCACCGCCTACCTGCAGGAGTCCCTGTCGGGCATCCGCGTCGTGCGGTCCTTCGCGCAGGAGGAGCGCCACCTCACCCGCTTCGGCGAGCTCAACGACGAGAACCGCGACGCGAACCTCAAGACGGTCAACCTCAACGCGGCCTACTTCCCGGCGGTCGAGCTGCTGAGCGGGCTCGCGACCGCCGCGATCCTGCTCTACGGCGGATACCAGGCGATCTCGGGCGAGGTCCAGATCGGCGTGCTGGTCGCCTTCATCGCCGCGCTGAACAACTTCTTCGACCCGATCCAGTCGCTCTCGCAGTTCTACACGACCTACCAGGCGGGGATGGCGGCGCTGGACAAGATCTTCGAGCTGCTCGACGAGGAGCCCGGGCTCATAGACGCGCCGGACGCCGTGGTCCTCGATCGCCTCCGCGGCGAGATCGAGTTCGACGACGTGAGCTTCACGTATGACACCGTTCCCACCGCCTCCCCCACCGCCGAGGCGCTCTGCCACGTGTCGCTCCACGTGCCGCCGGGCCAGACGGTGGCGCTGGTGGGCGCGACGGGCGCGGGCAAGTCGACGATCGCCAAGCTGATGGCGCGCTTCTACGACCCGACCTCCGGGCGCGTGCTGGTCGACGGCCACGACCTGCGCGAGGTCGCGGCCTCGTCGCTGCGGTCGCAGATGGGCATCGTCCCCCAGGAGGCGTTCCTGTTCAGCGGCACGATCGGCGAGAACATCGCCTTCGGCCGCGCGGGGGCGACGCCCGAGGAGGTGGAGGACGCCGCGCGCGCCGTCGGCGCCCACGAGTTCATCGCCGCGCTCGAGCACGGATACGACACCCCGACGGGGGAGCGCGGCGCCCAGCTCTCGGCCGGCCAGCGCCAGCTCGTCGCCTTCGCCCGGGCGCTGATCGCGAACCCGCGGATCCTCGTGCTCGACGAGGCCACCTCGAACGTCGACATCCACACCGAGGGCCGCATCGAGGCCGGCCTGCGCCGCCTGCTCGCGGGCCGCACGGCGGTCGTCATCGCCCACCGGCTGTCCACGATCCGGCGGGCGGGCCGGATCGTGGTGCTCGACCGCGGTCGCATCGTCGAGCAGGGGACGCACGAGGAGCTGCTCGCGGCGGAGGGCGCCTACTGGCGCCTGTACCGCGACTGGGCGGAGCAGGCGGCCGCGTAGCGCTCCAGGCTGCGGGGCAGGGACTCGAACCCCGATAACGGCCTCCAGAGGGCCGCGTCTTACCATTAGACGACCCCGCAGCGAAGCTGAAAGTCTAGCGACAGGACCGCGATTTCGCGCGATCGGCGGCGGGAACGTGTGTTCGTATGGGTGAGATTCTTGCCTATGCGGGACAGCGCGCTACTCTCCCGAGTGGTCGAGCCGCCACCGGCGTGTCCGGGGGAGTTCGGCCATGCTCCTCCAGTCGGGACGGCTCGGACCGCACCCATGCAGCGGCAGCCGTAAATGACGGCGAAGGACGTACGCATGCCAGAAGCTGGCAGCGGCTCGGTACAGCTCCTCCAAGCGGACCCGGACCTCGCACGGGGACTGGACCCGCGGCGGATCCGCGAGGTCACCCAGCGGTTGTTCGTGCGAGCGATCGACGTGCCGCGCGGGCCATGGGCCCCCGGGCGGTCGCTGAGCCACGGCAGCCAGCCGATCGGCCTCCTGGTGCTCGACGGGCTGCTGGTCCGCGAGGCCACGGTCGGCGACCATCCGTGTGCCGAGCTGCTCGGCCCCGGTGACCTGCTGCGCGCGTGGGACGACCGCGACGCCGAGATCCTGCTGCCCCGCACGGTCGAGTGGACCGCGCTGACGCACGCCCGGCTGGCGGTGATCGACCAGGCGCTCGCGGTGCGGGCCGCCCAGTGGCCGGAGATCTTCGCCGCGCTCGTCGAGCGCGCCGCCCGGCGGGCCGAGCGGCTCGTCGTGATGCAGGCGATCGCGCACCTGACGCGGGTCGACGACCGCCTGCTGGCCCTGCTCTGGTGCCTGGCCGAGCGCTGGGGCCGCGTGGTGCCCGGCGGCGTCCTGGTCAGCCTGCGCCTCCCCCACCGCACGCTCGCCGGCATGGTCGGCGCCCGCCGCCCGTCGGTCACCACCGCGCTCGGGCAGCTGATCGCGCGCAAGGAGATCGAGCGCCGCCCCGACGGCGGCTGGCTCCTCCGCGGCGACCCGCCGGAGCCGCGCGCCGCGCGCCGCCCGGGCGAAGGCACCGCCCACCCGGGCCCCCTGCGCTTCGCCGCCCGGGGCTAGGCCGGGCTCCTAGAGCGCCGCGAGGTCGGTGCCCGCGTCGGCGAGCGCGTCGGCGCGGCCGCCGAGGTCGCCGCGCTCGGCGAGCATGCGGCGGGCGTGCATGAGGTCCTCCGGGCGGCCGACCGAGAGCGCGGCGACGAGGCGGTCTCCGGAGAGGTAGAAGACCGCGAAGCGGCCGTCGTCGAGGGCGCCGCGGACGACCTCGCGGTCCCACTCGTGCGCCGCGCCGACGTACTCCGCGGTGCACCAGTCCGCGAGATCGGCCCAGAAGTAGGGCACCTCGGCGAAGTCGGCCGCGCGGCCGGCGACGGCGGCGGCGGCCGCCTTGCCCTGCGCACGCGCCACCTCCCAGTGCTCGATCCGCACCCGCCGCCCGTGCAGGACCGACTCGTACTCGCAGGTGTCGCCGGCCGCCCAGACGCCGGGGGCCGAGGTCTCCAGTCGCGCGGAGCACGCCACGCCGCCGGTCTCGCCGAGCTCGAGGCCGGCCGAGCGCGCGAGCATCACGTCGGGCACCGCGCCGGTGCCCATCACCACGAGGTCGGCTTCGACCTCGCGGCCCGACCGGCAGACCACACGCGCGACGCGGCCCTCGCCCTCGAAGCGCTCGAGCGGGTCGGCGGTCACGAGCTCGACGCCGCGCTCGCGCAGAAGGCCCGCGAAGAAGTCGCCCACGCCGCGGCCGAAATGCGTGCACAGCGGCGCGTCCTCGAGCATGACCATCGTGCAGTGCTTGCCCATCTCCGTCAGCGATGCCGCCACCTCGCAGGCGATGTAGGAGCCGCCGACGAGGACGGCACGCTCGGCGTCCCGCGCGTCGGCCCGGATCGAGTCCGCGTTGCCGAGCGCGCGCAGGTAGTGGATGCCCTCCAGCTCCGCCCCGAGCACCCGCAGGCGGCGGACGTTCGCGCCCGTGGCCAGCACGGCCTGTCCGTAGCCGACCTCCTCCTTGCTGGAGAGCTTCGCCGTGCGGACTTCCGTGTCGAGCTTCATCGCGCTCGTGCGCGTGAGCAGCTCCACGCCGCGCTCCGCCCACCAGGCGGCGGGATGGAGGTAGGTCGCCTCACGCTCGAGCTCGCCGCGCAGGTACGCCTTGGAGGCGGGCGGGCGCTCGTAGGGCGGGTCCGCCTCGCGGCCCACCAGCAGGATCGAGCCGTCGAAGCGCCGGTCGCGCGCGAGCCCCTCCGCGCACGCCGCCCCCGCGGCGCCCGCCCCGACGATCAGGACGTCGACATCGCGGTCAGCCACGACCGTCGGCACTGTCGCCCACGAACTGCGCCGTGATGTCCTCCTCGAGGCCCGGGTCGAGCACGACCAGGACCTCGTCCCCCGCCTCGACGACGGTGTCCGCCGTGGGCACGAAGCCGCTGCCGTCGCGCAGCACAGAGATGATCAGCGCGCCCTCGGGCAGCGAGATCTCGGCGATCGGGGAGCCGGCCGCCGGGGCCTCGTCGGAGACGACCAGCTCGATGATCTCCAGGCGCTCCTCGGGCAGGTCGAGCAGGTGCACGAGGCCGTAGCGCGGCACCTCGTGCTCGATCAGCCGCAGGATCAGGTCGGTCGCCGAGACGGCCGGCTGGATCCCCAGCAGCTTGAAGTGCTCCAGGTTCCGCGGGTTGTTGACGCGGGCGATGATCCGCTCGCAGAGGTACTTCTCCTTGGCCACCTGGCAGATCAGCAGGTTGTCCTCGTCGTCGCCGGTGACCGCCACGACGAGGTCGGCACGCTGGATCCCCGCCCGCTCGAGCACCCACAGCTCCGTCGCGTCGCCGTACTGGACGGCGTGCTCGAGCTCCTGCTCCACGGTGAGGTAGCGGCGCCGGTCCTGCTCGAGCACCGTCACCTCGTGGCCCTTCTCGAGCAGCTCCCGCGCGAGGTTCCAGCCGACCTTGCCGGCGCCGGCGATGATCACGTACAGGCCTGCCATCAGCCGGACTCGGCCAGGGCCGCGCGCTCGAGCTGGTCGATCGCGATCTGAGTGGGGCAGATGGTCTGCAGGCCCTGCTCGCGGTACCAGGCGGCCCGCCGCGGGTCGAGCACGCGGGCGATCACGCGCGGGACCTCGAAGCGGCGCTGGGCGATCTGGGAGACGACCAGGTTGGTGTTGTCGCCGTTGGTGGAGGCGATGAACACCTGCGCCTGCTCGATGCCCGCCTCCACGAGCGCGTCCATCTCCAGCGCGGTGCCGATCGTGAAGCGCCCGCCGGCCTCCTCCCAGCCCTTGCCGAGCTCGACGTCGAGCCGCTCGTGGGAGAGCGGGTCCTCGTCGATCACGGAGACGGTGTGGCCGGCCCGCAGGGCCGTGGTGGCGACGGATGAGCCGACACGACCGGCGCCGACGACGAGGACGAACATCGGCGCGGACTCTAGCGAGGAGCCCCGGCGGTGGGGGTGCCTGCCGCGTCCGCGCCGCCCTCGCCGTCGTGCGGCCGCGCGGGATCGCCGCCCGGCGGCGGCGGCAGCGAGCCGTCGTCGTCCGTGGTCAGCTCCAGCGGTGCGGCCTGCGGCGGCGCGGCGGTCAGGATCACGCGGCACGGCGCCTTGTTGACGACGTAGCGGGTGGTCTCGCCCACGAACGTGTCGCGCAGCCCGGCCTTGCCCCCGAGCACCAGGCCGCCGCGGACCGGGACCTTCTCCTCCGCGGCGAGCACGATCGCCTCGACGCCGCGGCGCCTGGCCTCGTGCACGATCGCCTCCCCCGCCCGCCGCGCCCGGACGACCGCGGTGGCGACCTCGACGCCCTCGTACTCCTCCCCCACGGCCTTCGCGCGCGCCAGCGCCCGGCGCGCCCGCTTGAGCTCCGCCTCGGGCACCCGCGCGTCCAGCGGCAGTGCCATCGGGACCTCGAAGATCCACAGCGCCTCGATCACCGCGCCGCCCTCGCCGTCGTCCTTGTTCTCCTCCGTCGCGAGCCGGCCGGCGGTCTGGACGATGTCGTCGTCGAGCGGCCGGCCCAGCACCGGCACCAGGATCGACCCATACTCCGCTTCCTGGCGGGGCCGCGTGAGCGTCTTCTCGGGAACCGTGACGCGCTTGAAGACCGGCTTGTCGTTCGAGGTCCGGTAGTAGACGTAGACCGCGACACCGAACAGCATCCAGCCGATCCCGATCCAGCGGGAGTCGCCGTGGAAGGCCAGCAGCGACCCGAGCGCAGCCGCCGAGAGCAGTGCGGCCAGCACGGCCGGCAGCGGCAGCTCGCCGCCCGCCACGCGCACGTTGAGCGGCATCTTGTACGGGCGGTCTCGGCTCGGCTCGCGCCAGCGCAGCCGGCACACCGCCACCGCGACGATCAGGAACGCCAGCGTCGCGCCGAACGCGCTGATGCTCATCAGAAAGTCCAGGTCGGCCGGCAGCAGCAGCGCGATCGCCAGCAGCGTGCCGATCGAGATCACGACGACCGGCGTCGAGCGGGTCGGGTGCAGGTAGCCGACGAGCGACGGGATCTGCCGGTTGAGCGCCAGCGAGTAGCCCAGCCGCGACAGCCCGAGCATCGCCGCGTTGCACGCCGCCACGAGGATCAGGACGCCCGAGACCGCGAGCAGGTAGTGCAGCGGCTCGCTCAGCCACGACTGCGAGAAGGCGTCCGCCACGCCGACCATGGGCGCCTCGACCCATTCGGTTCCCGGCTGGGTCGGCAGCGCCGTCGAGGCCACGAGGGCGATGCCGACGTACGGCACCGCCGCGGCCAGGAACCGCACGGTCAGCAGCCGCTTGAGCCCGCGGCGGCCGACGGCCACCTGCCCGGCCAGTCCCGACGAGGCGTCGATCCCGCTGAACGCCACGAGCACCAGCGGGAACGCGAACAGCAGGTCCTCCAGCGCGGGCGCGGTCGCGACGGAGCCCGGGTCGGTGAGGACCGACGGGTCGAAGACGAGCGCGAGCCCGAAGCCCACGACGACGAGCTGGAGCACGAGGTCGGCGAGCACGAGCAGCGCCGTGCGCTGGAACCGGCGCGGGCTGCTCCCGCGGACGTTGACCACCGCCACGGCCACGACGACGGCCGCCGCGAGCAGGAACTCCATGACGCCCGAGTCGAACGGCTCCCAGAACACCGCCATGTAGTCCGTGGTGGCGAACGCGGTCAGCGCGATCAGGATCAGGTAGTCGAGCAGGATCGCCCAGCCCGCGACGAAGCTCCACAGCTCGTTGAACGCGTAGCGGGCGATCACGGTCGCCCCGCCGCGCTCCTGGTGCAGCGAGGCACCCTCGACGTAGCAGGGGACGATCAGCGCGAAGAACGCCACGCCGGCGAGGAAGACCAGCCACGTGAGCCCCAGCCCGCGCGCGGCCACGACGCCGACCGCGAAGTAGATCGAGGCGGCGACGAAGCCCTGCACGATGCCGAACAGCGCCGGCGAGCCCAGCCCGCGCTTGAGCTGCGGCAGCGTGTCCATCCGCGCCGCGGCGTCCAGGCCGCGCTTGAGCGGCTGGCCGGGCCCGCGCGGCATCAGCGCTCCTCCTCGTCGCGCTCCGGCGCGCGGCCGCGCGACACGTACAGCCGCCCGGCGCCCGCGGCGACGAACAGCAGCCCGACGAGGATCCCGTACGCGGTCGCGCCGCCGCCCGCGTCGATCGTGCGCACGACGATCGCCACGCCGATGAACACCATCAGCCCCGACGTGAGCCGGGTCAGCGCCCTCACGGCGCCACCCCGTCGCGCTCGATCGCGCGGCGGCGCTTGACGGTGTTCGCCTCCGGC
>Ga0183260_10002980_pt1 | contig 13800 bp, 14 predicted proteins | sample AntDrymUQ4972206_2_FD_129768 | JGI IMG/M metagenome (GOLD analysis project Ga0183260, IMG submission 129768) | Polar desert sand microbial communities from Dry Valleys, Antarctica - metaG UQ497 (22.06) (version 2) (version 2) | ecosystem: Environmental > Terrestrial > Soil > Desert | place... | reverse complement strand
GCTCGCGCCGCGGCGATCTGGCGCTTGGCACGCCCCTGGGTGATCGCCTGGGCGGCGAACAGCGTTCCGACGATCAGCGCGGCGACGGCGATCGCGGGGATCACGACGCCGGGCTCGCCCTCCTTGACGACGAGCGTCGTTCCCGACGCGATCAGGACGACCGCCAGCGCGGTGCGCAGGAAGCCGGTCTTGGCCTTGACCGAGAGCGCGCCGCCGATCAGCACGCCGGGGATCGAGCCCACGAGGATGTTGCCGGCGAGCGCGAAGTCGACGTTGCCCCCGACCCAGTGGGCGATGCCGGCCGCCCATAGCAACACGGCGGCGTGAAAGATGTCGGTCCCGACGACGCGCTTGGGGGTCAGCCGGAAGATCGCGATCAGGGCGATCGCGATCAGGGTTCCGCTGCCCGCCGAGGTCAGCCCGATCACGAAGCCCGTGACCATCCCCGTGATCACCGCGGCGATGATGTGGCGCGTGTAGAGGTGCATCGCCGCGCGCTCCTGGATCACGTCCTTGAGAAAGACGGAGCGCAGCAGGGTCGCGATCCCGACGACGAGCAGCGCCCCGCCGAGCATCCCTAGCACGAGCTTGTCGAGGTCCTCGCCGTAGCTGCGCTGGAGCAGCTCGATGACCCAGACACCGACGATCGCCGAGGGAACGCTGCCGCAGGCGAGCCAGAACGCCAGCCCTCGATGGACCGTCTTGAGCTTTAGGTGCTGATATCCGCCGACGGTCTTGGTTACGGCGGCGTAGAAGATGTCGGTCCCGATCGCCGTCACCGGCGAGATCCCGAAGACGAGGATCAGAAGCGGGGTCATCAGCGACGCGCCGCCCATGCCCGTCATCCCGACGAGCACGCCGATGCCGAGTCCGAAGAAGATGATCGCCGGGTCCATGGAAACGGGCGGAAGGGTTTCCGTTCTTTCCTGACCGAGTTGGTCAGGAGCCTGCCGCGACGCAGCATGGTAGCGAGTCAGGGAGCTGCCGCGGGCGCGGTCGAGACCCGCTCGTGACAGACGTCTCTAGCGCCTCTGCGCTACCGCGTGACCCAGGCGTCCGGGTGGTCGGTCAAGCGGCGGATCGGTTCCGGAAGCTCACCCGCGATCAGGTCGGCAAGCGTCACCTGCTCGAGCACGTCGCGCAGGCTCGCCCGCACCGCGACCCAGACCTCGCGCAGGCGCTCGGCGTGGCCGGGGTAGCTCGTCTCCTCGGGTGCGGAGTCCTGGATGTTCGCCAGCGGCCCCTCGACGGCGCGGATCACGTCGGCGAGGGTGATGTCGTCTGCCGGGCGCGCCAGCCAGTAGCCGCCGCGAGCGCCGCGCTTGGCGCGCACGAGCCGGGCGTGCTTTAGCTCCAGCAGGATGTGTTCGAGAAACTGCAGCGGGATGTCCTGCGCCTCGGCGAGCGCCTCGCCCTTGATCGGCACGCCCTCCTCGCCCGCCGCGAGCTCGAGCGTGGCGCGGACGGCGTAGTCGGCTTTGGCGGTAATCCTCATTTGTTAAGTCGCGGCTCTGCCGCGAGGAGCATGTGATGGTGGTGTTTGAAGGCGCAGCTCAGCTGCGAGCAGCATGTGGAGGTAGGTGTTCGCCAGTATTGTCGCAAGACAGGTCAACAAACCGGTCAAGCGCGTCGCCCGTTGGCCGATTGGCGCGATGCGCCACAATGCCGAGCCCCTTCATGGCCCTGATCGATCTTCAATCCCATTCCACCGTCTCCGACGGCGAGCTCGAGCCAGCCGCCGTCGCGCGCTCGGCCGCGGAGGCCGGGGTGACGACGATGGCCCTGACCGACCACGACGGGGTAGCCGGGGTCCGCGAGGCAATGGACGCCGCCGGCGAGGCCGGGATCGAATGCGTCCCGGCGGTCGAGATGTCATGCGTGCACAAGTACTCCGAGGACCTCCACATCTGCGGCTACTGGATCGACCTCGAAGCGATCGCTCCGGCGTGCGAGCGCGCACAGCAGGAGCGCGTCGACCGGGCTCGCAAGATCGTCGACAAGCTCAACGAGCACGGCGTCGACGTGACGTTCGACGACGCCGCCGCGAAGGCAGGCGCCGCGGACGCGATCGGCCGCCCCCATATCGCCAAGGCGGCCGGAGCCGGCCCCGACCTCGGCCCGTTCTTCGAGGAGTACCTGGTGCCGGGCGCGAAGGCATTCGTATCGCGCGGCTGGCCGAGCGCGGAGGAAGCCGTGAAGCTGATCCACGAGGCCGGCGGTGCGGCGGTCGTCGCCCACCCCTACTGGGACGTCTCCGAACCCGACAAGGTGCGCGACCTCGTCGAGAGCCTCGTGCGCGACGTCGGCCTCGACGGAATCGAGACCTTCTACCCGCCGCACACCCGCGCCGAGACCGAGCACTGCCTCGCGATGTGCGACGAGTTCGACCTCGTCGCGACCGGCTCGTCGGACTTTCACGGCCCCAACCACAAGAGCTTCGCGCGCTGGGGCGCCTACCAGACGTATGACCTGGGCGAGCCGCAGGTTCCCGAGCGCCCGGTGTAGCGCGGGACGAAACTACGGCTGGGTAAGGGGAATCAGGTTCAGCGGAGGCGGCTGGACGCGAGCCGACCTTGATGCGCTAGGGGGTGGCAAACGTTTCATGTCGCTATGCGGACGAAACGTTTGGCACCCCGTCCGAGACCCGGCGCGGGGCCTCCAAGACCGCTCGTCCTGCTTTCCTAACCCGCCAAACCCCGTCCCGGCCCTCGACCCCGACCCGGGGTACCCCACCTACTTCGGGATCAGCTCCCGTTCTTCGAGGTAGGCCAGGATCTGCTGCGCCGACTCCTCGGGGGTCTGGTTCTCGGTGTCGAGCACCAGCTCGGGGTTCTCCGGGGCCTCGTAGGGATCCGAGACGCCGGTGAACTCCTTGATCTCGCCGGCGCGGGCCTTCTTGTAGAGGCCCTTCGTGTCGCGGCGCTCGGCCTCGTCGAGCGAGACCTTCACGTAGGCCTCGATGAAGCGGTCGCCCATCGTCTCGCGGGCCTCGTCGCGGAGCTCCGCATAGGGGGAGATCGCGGCGGTGATCACCGGGACGTCGTTTCGCGACAGCAGGTCGGCGACGAACGCGATCCGCCGGATGTTGATGTCGCGGTCCTCCTTCGAGAAACCGAGGCCCTTGGAGAGGTTCTCGCGCACGACGTCGCCGTCGAGCACCTCGACCTTGGAGCCGCGAGCCTTGAGGTCGTCGACGAGGTGTCCGGTGATCGTGGACTTGCCGGCTCCCGAGAGCCCGGTGAACCAGAGCGTGAAGCCCTTTTCGCCAGCCATCTTTTAGTCAGCTTCCTTTCTATAAGCGTCGATCAGGATGTCGGCGACCTCTTCCCGGGTGAACTCGACTGGGGGCTTCTCGCCCGCCTCGAGCATCTCGCGCACCTTGGTGCCCGATAGGAAGAGGCGCGACTCCGCCTCGTGGGGGCAGGTCTTGCCCGAGCCCATTCCCTCGCACTCGTCACACCAGAAGGTGTGCTCGAACATCAGCGGCTCGATCCCGAGCTTCGCGACGTCGACGTCGTCGAAGATCTTCTGGGCGTCGTAGGTGCCGTAGTAATCGCCGACGCCGGCATGGTCGCGGCCGACGATGAAGTGGGTGGCACCGTAGTTGCGCCGCACGATCGCGTGGAAGATCGCCTCGCGCGGGCCGGCGTACCGCATCGCCGCCGGGTTGACGCCGAGCACGACCCGGTCGTTGGGGTAGTAGTTCTCCATCAGGATCTCGTAGCAGCGCATCCGCACGTCGGCCGGGATGTCGCCCTTCTTGGTCTCGCCGATCAGCGGGTGCAGGAAGAGCCCGTCGCAGACCTCGAGCGCGGCCTTTGTCAGGTACTCGTGAGCGCGGTGAATCGGGTTGCGCGTCTGGAAGGCGACGATCCGCTGCCAGCGGCGGTCGGCGAACTCCTTGCGCGACTCGGCCGGCGTCAGGTAGCGGCGCATGAACGCCTCCTCGTGGTCGGGGGCCGCGTCGGCCTCGATCGTGCCGGCGACGCAGCGGTTGCCCTCCTCGCGGATCGCGGCGACACCGGGATGCTCGTCGTCGGTCGTGCGATAGACCTGCTCGGCCTCGCGTTCGACGTCGCGCTCGTAGACCTCGCTCACCGTCAGGCGGCCGAGTGCCTTGCCGTCCTTCGAGCTCAGAGCCACGACGTCGCCCCCGGAGCAGTCGAGATCGGTCGCCAGGGTGACGGGTATCGACCACACCTCCTCGCCGTCGGCGAGCTTCATGTCCTCGACGACCGAGCGCCAGTCGTCGGAGCCCATGAACCCGTCGAGCGGAGCGAAGCCGCCGTTTGCAAGCAGCTCGAAGTCCGCCGTCTGGCGGGCCGAGAGCGTGAGGTCGAGGGAGTCGTTGTCAGCCATTTGGTGTGCTCGGGAGGCCGGGCAGTAAAGCAGGTCGGTGCCCCGAAGAGCCCAACGCGTCGAGTCTCGAGGCCGTCCAGCCGCCTACCCGTTGAGCCCGCACTCCGTCTTTTCCGACGTCGCCCAGCGCCCCGCTCGCGGGGGCTCGCCGACGCCCGGAGGGCGGGTGCAGTGGGTGCAGCCGATCGAAGGGTAGCCAGCGTCGTGCAGCGGGTTGTACGGGACGTCGTGCTCGTTGATGTAGCGCCACACGTCCTGGTCCGACCAGTCGGCGAGCGGGTTGAGCTTCCAGAGGCCGAAGCGCCGGTCCCAGCCGAACTTGGCGGCTCCGGCACGTGTCTGGGAGTCCGAGCGCCGGATCCCCGAGACCCAGCAGTTGACGCTCGACAGCGCCTGGCGCATCGGGTCGACCTTGCGAATTCCGCAGCAGGCGTCGGGCTGGCGATTCCACAGCTCGGGCCCGTAGACCTGCTGCTGCTCGCCGAGCGAGATCCCCGAATAGCGCTCGAACTCGATCCCGTAGCGCTCGGCGAGCGCGTCGCGGGTCGCGTAGGTCTCCTCAAAGAGGACGTCGGTGTCGAGGTAGAAGAACCGCGTCTCGGGATTGATCCGCTGCGCGATGTCGATCACCACCGACGACGTCTTCTGAAACGAGCACGCGAAATAGAGGTCCGGGTGGAAGGCCTCGATCGCCCAGCGGATGACCTCTTCGGCGGAGCGGCCCTCGAGCTCCGCCGTGACCACCGCGGGGTCGATCCGGGTCTCGGGCGGCGGATGGCCCGCAGAGCCGTTCGCGGCCTCGTTGCCGTTCGTGCTGGGCGCGGTTGCGAGCTCTAGACCGCGCACTCGCCCTCACCACGCTCGACCTTGTAAGGGTCCTTGCGGGCCCAGTCGACGAAGTGGTTGAGGTTCTCGATGTTGAACTCGACCGGCATCGACAAATCCTTGACGCGCTCCTCGAAGACCGCTGTGCCGACGCGCTCCGCGAAAGCGTTGAACTGCTCGCCCTCGTCGCGCTGGTCCTCGTACATGCGCACCCAGCGCTCGACGGCGTCGGGCACGCGCTTGGCCGGCAGGCGGGCCTTCAGCCGCGTCCCGTAGGTGACGTCGCCACCCTCATAGTTGCCGCCGATGTGGGCGATGTAGGCGGGGATCGTGCGCTCGCCGACCTTGATCGAGGCGCCGTAGAAGCCGATGTTCGCGATGTGATGCTGGCTGCAGCCGTTGGGGCAGCCGCTCATCTTGACGTGGATGCGCTTCGTCACCGGATCGCTGATCCCCATCTCGGTGATGCGCTGCTCGACGGCGGCGTTGAGGCCCATCGAGCTCGTGATCCCGAGCTTGCAGCTGTCGGTCCCGGGGCAGGAGACGACATCGGTGATCTGGCCGACGCCGGCGTCGCCGAGGCCGAGCTCTGACAGGCGCTGCCAGACGTCGTAGACGGCTTCGGTGCGCACCCACCGCAGGACGAAGTTCTGCTGCACGGTCGTGCGCATCGAGCCGCCGCAGTACTCGCGCATGATCTCGCCGATGGCGCGGAATTGGTCCGGCGTGAGGTCGCCGCGCGGGACCTTGACCTCGACCGTGACGAAGCCGTCCTGGCGCTGCGGGCGCACGCTGGTCTCGACGAAGGCGTCGAACTCGGAGCGGTCGCCGTTCGGGCTCGCGGCGCCGGTTGCCGCCGCCGGCGCGTTCGCGGCCTCGTCGATGCTCGGAAGCAGGCGCTCGATGCTGAAGTCGCGCTCGTCGGTCCAGTCGCCCTCGAGCTCCTCTTCGACCATCTCGCGGAAGGCGTCGATTCCGACCTTGTCGACCAGGACCTTGATCCGGGCGCGCGCACGGTTCTTTCGCAGCCACTGCTGGCGGTCGAAGATCCGCCAGCAGGCCTCGGAGACCTTGAGGTAGTCGCCGTTGTCGAGCTCGACGAATTCGGACAGCGTCGGAGCGATTCTGGGCATGATCGACGTGCCGCCGCCGATTCGGATCTCGACGCCGCGCACCCCGTCGCGCTGCTTCGGGATGAAGCCGATGTCGTGGATGCCGGTGATCGCGACGTCCTCGTCGGTCGCCGTGAACGCGGTCTTCACCTTGCGCGGCATCAGCTGGGTCACCGGGTGGCGGACGAAGTAGCGGACGTAGGCGATCGCGTAAGGGGTGATGTCGAAGAGCTCGTTCTCCGTGACGCCGGCGCGCGGGTCGCCGGTCACGTTGCGGATCGTGTTGCCGCAGCCCTCGCGTGACGACAGGTCGGCATCGCCGAGCTCGCGGATCGCCTTGGCGGCGTCGGGCAGCGGGACGTGGTGGATCTGGATGTTCTGGCGCGTCGTGATGTGGCCGCGGCCCAGCGGCGCGTACTTCTCGATCACCGACGCAAAGGCGTCCATCTGGTCGGGGGTCACTCCGCCAAGCGGGAGCTTGCAGCGGATCATCTGAACGTCGGGCTGGCGCTGGCCGTAGACGCCCTGCTTGAGCCGGAAGCCGATGAACTGCTCCTCGGTCTGGTCGCCGCGCATGAAGCTCGCGGCCTCCGTGTCGAAGTCGTCGAACTCGCGCTCGATGATCGGGATGACGTGCCCAGGGACGTCCTCGTAGACCTCCGGGTTCTCGAGCGAGCCGAGCTTGGCCTTCGCGCCGCGGCCCTTTGAGGGGTCTACGTCAAGCTTGTGCTCGGCCGCGGCGCGCTCGAGCGCGCTCGCCTCGGATGTGCCCGCCGGCTCCACGAAGAGGCAGTATTACACAAATCCTGACCGGGTTTAGGGGATTTAGGGGCGACCCTGCGAAAGTGTCCGCTATGCGGGCCAAACGTAGGTCCACCCCCTCCCGGGTCCCCCCCTAACCAGCCGGGCGGCGGGCTCTCGCCCGCCGCCCTTTCACTTCACGTCACGGCAGCGCCACCGAAATGGCGGCGAACTTCTCCTAGTCGACGTCCGTTCCCTCGATCAGGAAGGCGACGCGCACGTGAGCGCGGTACTCGTCGAGGTTGTCACCCCGGATACCCGTGCTCACGATGTCGACGGCGCGCACGTTTCGCAGCGAGCTCTGAGCCTGGCTCAGCGCCTGCTTTGCGGCGTCGTCGGTGGACTCCTTCGAGCTGCCGACGAGCTCGATGATCTTTACAACGGCCACTCTCTCCTCCTTCGTTGGAACGAAAAGCCTGGAGGAGTTCTATACGCCGGGACCTGGCGGCACAAGCCCGGGTCAGCCGGGCGGCAGGCCCCAGCGTGTCGGCAGACCCGCCCGCAACCCGATGCCCTCCTCGAGCGCCGCCCGCTGCCAGCGGCTCTGCGCGGTGCTCGGGCCGGGGGTGGGAGCCGTGTCGGCGAGGAACTGCTCGATCGCCGCTGCGATCGCCGCCGCCTCCCCGGGCGAGGCCGCCGGGGTGGCGAGCTCGATTCGTGGCCGCGGAGGCCGGCGCTGTCCGTTGCTGGCCAAGGCGGGTACCTAGGACGACCGCGGGAAGGTGACGCCGGTCAGCTCCTCGGAGACCTCCCACAGGCGGCGCGCCGCCTGCTCGTCGCGTCCCCGAGCAATTGGCTCGACGTGAGTCGGGCTGCCGCGGAACTCGCGAAAGCCGTCCGGTCCGATGAAGTCGCCGCCCTCGACGCCGGACGCCGTCGCCGCGTAGAGCGTCGGCAGCGCGCCAACGTTCGGGCTCTGGGCGACGAGCAGGTTGCTGACCCGCATCGCCGCCTTTGCGATCCCGGTCGGGCCCGAGCTCTGAAGGTTGGTGGCCGAGTAGCCGGGGTGTGCGAGGACGCTCTTGACGGGCAGGCCGGCGGCGAGGCTGCGGCGCTCGAGCTCGAGCGCGAACAGGACGTTGGCGAGCTTGGAGCGCTGATAGGCACCGCGCGGCGAGTAGCCGCGCTCGCTCTGAAGGTCGTCGAAGTCGATCTCGCCAGCCTTGTGCTCGATGCTCGAGACGGTGACCACGCGGGCTTCGGTGCCCCGGGCCAGGCGCTCGACCAGCAGCCCCGTGAGCGCGAAATGGCCGAGGTGGTTCGTACCGAGCTGAAGCTCGAACCCGTCCTTCGTCGTCTGGCGCGGGGTCATCATCACGCCGGCGTTGTTGACGAGCAGGTCGAGGCTGGGGTGGTCGGCCGCGACCGCTCCGGCGAAGCTTCGGACCGAGGCGAGGTCGGCGAGGTCGAGCGTGCGCGGCTCGAGCTCGGCGCCGTCGACGTCGGCCGCGATCGAGTCGCGCGCCGCTTCGGCCTTTGAACCGCGCCCCGCGAGCACGACCCGCGCTCCCGCGCGCGCCAGCTCGCGCGCCGTGACCAGCCCGAGTCCGCTGTTGGCGCCGGTCACGACCGCGGTGCGGCCGCTGAGGTCGGGGATCTGGTCGGCGGTCCAATCGGTCATCGGATGCTCGCCGGCTGCGGAGTCGACGTCTCAAGACCCTAACGCGCAAGAGTGATGGGCGTGATCCCGGCGTTCTCGAACGACGCGGTGCTCGCCGCGGTCTCGCCCGGCGAGGCGATTGAGCGGACCCGGCGGGCCTTTGAACGTCATGCGCTGGGGGAATGGGAGATGCCCGCCAAGGTCTACCTCGACAGTCCACCGCATGGCGACTTTCGCGCCATGCCGGCGCGCGGCGACGGGCTGGCGCTGCTCAAGTGGGTGACGTCGTTTCCCGCCAACCCGCAGCGCGGTCTACCCGTCGTCGCCGGATTGGTCGTGCTCTCCGACGCCACGAGCGGCGAGCCGCTGGCGATCATCGACTGCCGTGCCGTGACCTGGCTGCGCACCGGAGCCGCGGCGGCGGTATCGACCCTCGCCCTCGCACCCAGCCAAGCCCGCACCGCCGGCCTGATCGGCTGCGGGGTCAACGGTGCTTGGGCGGCGCGCTGCCTAGCCGCGTCCGGCTACGGACCGGGGGTCTGCAGCGACCGCGACGCCGAGGCGGCCCGGACCCTGGCCGACGAGCTCGGCTGGATCGCGGGCCCGCGCGACGAGGCGGCTGCGCAGGACGTCGTCGTGACCGTCACGCCTGGAGACGAGCCCGTGCTGCACGCCTCCGACCTGCGCCCCGGTCAGCATTTCGCCGTCCTCGGCGCCGACGCCCACGGCAAGGCCGAGGTCGACCCCGCCGCGATCGAGCGCTGCAGCCTCTTCTGCGACGAATGGGAGCAGGCGGCCGGCGGCGGCGAGCTGGCCGGCCCGGTGTTGCGGGGCGCCGTGGGCCGCGACGACGTGGTCGAGCTGGGAGTGGTGCTGACCGGACGCGCCCCGGGCCGGCGGGCCGACGACGAGCTGACGCTGTTCGACTCGACCGGCCTCGCGATCCAGGACCTGGCGATCGCCCAGGCGGTCCTGGAGGGCTGGCGCGAGGGCCGCGTCGAGGCGAAGGAGATCGAGCTCTGAATCGGTGCGCGCCCACCCGGGCGCATATGACGTTCGCCTAGGGGCGGGGCGAGGTCTCGTTGGAGTCCAGCGGCTGCGTCGCGGGCTCGTCGGGATCCAGCGGCCGAGTTGCCGTGTCTTCGTCGCCCCCCACTCGATCGCTCGGGTGCGGTGGCGGAGCATCGGCCGGAGTCGGAGGGGGCGCCGCGCCCGCTGGCGGTGAGGGCGGGACGGTCGCCGGTGGCGAATGGGGAGACCCGGCGGGCGGCCCGGTTGTCGGGGAAGACCCACTCACGGCGGCGGGCTCAGACGGCGAAGAACCTGCAGTCGATCCCGATGCGGGCCGCGAACTGACCACGATCGAGATCTGCGACTTGGTCAAGAACCCCCCGGCGGCCATCAGCGCGGCGCCGACGAAGCCAAGCCAGGCGCCGGATTCCAGCGGCAGGTCGCGGGCGGCGGGCGGATCGTCGAGCAGCGTCACGATGACGAACGCGAGCGCTCCCACCCCGATCCACGGCAGCGCACGCTCCGAAGCAAGCGATGCACCGCTCCCGGGCAGGCGCATCGGCAGGGCGATGACGAGGGCGACGATCGCCAGCGCGGCGAGCACGATGTCGCCGATCTCGAAGACCTCCCAGGCGCTGAGCCCAGGCTCGTACCAGTCGAGAAACAGGCTGACCAGCAGCGCTGCGGCGCCCGCGATGACCAAGAGATGTCCGGCGTTGAGTCGTTCTGGCATGTCTTCCTACAGCGGGATGTTGCCGTGCTTTCGCTTTGGCTGCTCCACCCGCTTGGTCTGCAGCGCGTGCAGCGCCCGGATCAGCTTCGGGCGTGTCTCGTGGGGAACGATGACATCGTCGATGTAGCCACGCTCGGCGGCCGAGTAGGGATTCGCAAAACGCGCCTTGTAGTCCTCGATCAGCTTTGAGCGCCGCTCGTCGGGCGTCGGCGACTTCGCGATGTCGCGGCGAAAGATGATGTTGACCGCGCCCTCGGGCCCCATCACGGCGACCTCCGCGGTCGGCCATGCGAAGTTGAAGTCCGCCAGCATGTGCTTGGAGTTCATGACGTCATAGGCGCCGCCGTAGGCCTTGCGGGTCACGACGGTCAGCTTCGGAACGGTCGCCTCGGTGAAGGCGTAGAGCAGCTTGGCACCGCGACGGATGATTCCGCCCCATTCCTGCGAGGTCCCCGGCAGAAAGCCGGGCACGTCGGTGAACGTGACCAGCGGAATGTTGAAGGCGTCGCAGAAGCGCACGAAGCGCGCCGCCTTCTCCGACGACTCGATGTCGAGCACGCCTGCGAGGTGATTGGGCTGGTTGCCGACGATCCCGACCGGAAAGCCGTCGAGGCGCGACAGGCCGACGATGATGTTGCGGGCGTAGTGCTCGTGGACCTCGAAGAACTCGCCGTCGTCGACGATCAGCGAGACGACGTCGCGCATGTCGTAGGGCTTCGAGGGGTCGTCGGGGACGATCGTGTCGAGGGCCTCGTCCATCCGGTCGGGCTCGTCGTAGGGCTCGACGCGGGGCGGCAGCTCGAGGTTGTTGAGCGGCAGAAACGACATCATGTAGCGCACGTCTGAGAGGCACTGCTCCTCGTCGTCGGCCGCGAAGTGGGCGACGCCGGACTTCGAGTTGTGGGTCATCGCGCCGCCGAGCTCCTCGAACTCGACCTCCTCGCCGGTCACCGTCTTGATCACCTCGGGCCCGGTGATGAACATGTGCGAGGTCTCCTTGACCATGAAGATGAAGTCGGTCATCGCCGGCGAGTACACGGCACCGCCGGCGCACGGGCCCATGATCACGCTGAGCTGCGGGATCACCCCCGAGCACTGGACGTTGCGCACGAAGACGTCGCCGTAGGCGCCGAGCGAGACGACGCCCTCCTGGATCCGCGCCCCGCCGGAGTCGTTGATCCCGATCACCGGCGCCCCGACCTTGGCCGCGAGGTCCATGACCTTGACCATCTTCTCGGCCATCACCTCGCCGAGCGAGCCGCCGAAGACGGTGAAGTCCTGGCTGAAGACGAAGACCGTGCGCCCGTCGATAGTGCCGTAGCCGGTCACTACCGCGTCGCCCCACGGCCGGCGCTTGTCCATCTCGAACTCCGTGCTGCGGTGGCGCACGAAGGTGTCGAGCTCCTCGAACGAGCCCGGGTCGAGCAGCTTCTCGATCCGCTCACGCGCCGTGAGCTTGCCCTTGGAGTGCTGCTTTTCGACCGCCTCATCGGACGCCGAGTGAAGCGCCTGCTCGCGCAGTTCGCGCAGCTGGGCGAGCTTCTCCTCGTGGGTCTGGGGAAAGCTCTCGCGCACGGGGCGGAGTCTATGGCGCTGTCGCCGCGCCCGGTGGGGGCGCTACACCGTTCGTGCGGCGCGCTGCAACACCCGCGCCAGCGCCTCGACCAGCGTCGGGTCGAGCTCGGCGCCGCCCGAGGCGCGCAACCAGGCCAACGCGGCGTGGCGCCCCTCGTCCGGCGTCGCCACGGCCTGCTGGTGCAACAGGACGTCATACGAGCATGCGACGCGGATGATCCGCGACGCCAGCGGGATTCCCTGACCCGCCAGCCCGCCCTCGCCCTCGCCGTCGAAGCGCTCACGGCTGTGCAGGATCCAGGCGCACGGCTCCTCGCCGATCCCGGCGCCGAGCGCGACCTTGTGGCCGAGCCCCTCGTGGGAGTGGAGCTGGCCGCGCTCCGACGCCGAGAGCTGGCCAGGCGGCTCGGTGAGCAGCCAATCCGGGAGGTAGAGCTTGCCGACGTCGTGGACGCGGGCAGTCTCGCGGAGAAGCTCACACTCGTCGCGTCCGAGCCCGACCTCGACCCCGAGGGCGAACGCGTAGGCGGCTGTCGCATCGGCATGCAGGCGCGACCCGGGTATGTGCTGCTCGAGCCCGTCGAGCAGCGGCTCGCCGCGCAGCCGCGTCTCGCTCGCGGCGCTCAGCTCAGGCGCGGGTGAAGGGGCGCCGCTGCGGGGCGGAGAGCTCATCGAGCAGCTCCTCCAGCGTTTCGTCGGCGGGCTGCGAGCCGTCCCCGTTGCGGGCCTCGACGGCGACGCTGGTCCCCCAGCCCTTCTCGGCCAGGGAGAGCTCGATCGCGACGTCCTCGCCGCTGCCGTGTGGGCACCACGCCAAACGCTCGCCCTCGCGGCGCTCGATGACCTCGATCCTCACCTGCGGGTCGCCGAGCAGGTCGGCGGCCCATCGCTGCATCAGCTCCGGGTCGTCGACGAGCTCCCACAGCTCCGGGGGCGACTTGACCAGTGTTCTCTCGGCGCTGCTCATCCTGTCGCGCCACTTCGCGGGCAGCGCCGGTTGTCCTCTTCGAGAGCCGCATATCCATCTCGGTGTGCACACTTGCATTCTCATGCCCGAGCGCACCTGCCCGATCTGCGCCTCCGCGGGGGACGCCGAGCTCGCCTTCGAGGCCCGGCTCGATCCCGAGCGTCTCGGCGCCCACGCTTTCGCATCGCGCAAGCTGCCGGAGTACATGCACCATCGGCTGCTCCACTGCCGCCGCTGCGACCTGCTCTACGCCAGCCCCGCTCCGGGTCCGGACGAGCTCGATCTCGCCTACCGCGACGCCGCCTACGACAGTGCCAACGAGGCTCGATACGCGGCGCGCACGTATGCGCGCCTGCTGGGGGCGATCCTGCCCACGCTCGCCGATCGGCGCGGCGCGCTCGACATCGGTGCCGGGGACGGGGCGCTCATCTGCGAGCTCGTCAGGCTCGGGTTCACTGAAGTCGTCGGCGTCGAGCCCTCACTGGCCCCGATCGAGGCCGCCGCCCCGGGCGTCAGGCCGCTGCTGCGCCACGGCATGTTCGACGCCGCCGATTTCGAGCCCGCGAGCCTGCGGCTCGTCACCTGCATGGCGACACTCGAGCACGTCAACGACCCGCTGTCGCTGTGCTCGAACGCCGCCACTCTGCTGCGCGACGGCGGCGCCCTCGCGGTCACCTGCCACGATCGCCGCGGGGCGCTCAACCGCGCCCTCGGCCGCCGCTCGCCGATCTACGACATCGAGCACCTGCAGCTGTTCTCCGAACCCTCGCTGCGCGCCCTGCTGGAGGCGGCCGGCCTCAGCGACGTTGGGGTACGG
>Ga0183260_10002979_pt1 | contig 13801 bp, 11 predicted proteins | sample AntDrymUQ4972206_2_FD_129768 | JGI IMG/M metagenome (GOLD analysis project Ga0183260, IMG submission 129768) | Polar desert sand microbial communities from Dry Valleys, Antarctica - metaG UQ497 (22.06) (version 2) (version 2) | ecosystem: Environmental > Terrestrial > Soil > Desert | place... | reverse complement strand
TCGAAGACGAGCACCTCGTCAGCCGCCTCCGCGGTGCTCAGCCGGTGGGCGACCGTGACCGAGGTGCGGCCGCGCAGCAGCCGCTCCAGCGCGGCGGCGAGCACGGTCTCGGTCTGCGGGTCGACGGCGCTGGTGGCCTCGTCGAGCACCAGCAGGTCAGGGTCGGCGAGTGCCGCACGGACAAGGGCGACCAGCTGACGTTCGCCGGCCGACAGCGACTCGCCGCGCTGCCCGACCTCGGACTCCAGCCCCGCGGCAAGGCTGGCGTACCAGCCGGTCAGCCCCAGCTCGTCGATGATCGCCATCAGCTCGTCGTCGGTCGCCCCCGGCTTGCCGTACCGGAGGTTGGCGGCGAGCGACTCGTCGAACAAGAAGCCCTCCTGCGGCACCATGACCACCCGGCGACGCAGGGAGTCGAACGGCACGTCCCGCAGGTCGACCCCACCGAGGCGCACGGCCCCGCTGCTCGGGTCCATCAGCCGGGTGAGCAGCTTGGCGAACGTTGTCTTGCCTGAGCCCGTCTCACCCACCACCGCAACCCGCCGCCGGGTCGGGATCGCCACGTCCACGTCGTGCAGCACAGGCGGTCCGCCGGGATAGGCGAAGGCCACGTGCTCGAACGAGACGTCGAGCGGCCGGTCGGGCAGCGGCGTTCCCGCTGGGCCGGGATCGGCTACGTCGGCGGGGGTGTCGAGCAACCCGATGACCCGACGCCAGGACGCAACCGCGTTCTGCGCCTCGGTGAGCACCTGGGTCGCCATCTGCACCGGCCCCACCAGCAGCGAGACCAGGAACGCGAAAGCCACCACGGTGCCGATGCTCAGCTCGCCGGCGACGCCGAGCCACACCCCGACCACGACCACGCCCGCGCTGGCCAGTCCACCGGCCACGCCCGCGGCGGCGAACGTCACCGCGACCAGCCGCTGGGCCTCGACCTGACGGCGGTAGTTGGCGTCGATCGCCCCATCGACCCGCGCCTGGGTACGCGCCTCGATCGCGTGCGCCTTGACCACGGCCGCGCCCACGACTGGCTCAGCGACGACGGAAAGCATGTCGCCGACGCTGCGCCGCACCCGCCCGTACGCGGTCGTCATCCGCCCCACCACCAGCCGCAGAGTCACCAGCAAAGGTATGAAGCAGACCCAGACGACCACGGTCAGCTGCCAGGAGTAGAACAGCATCACGACCGTCGCGACGATCATCTGCCCGACGCTGACCACGAGCAGGATCCCGGCGAACTGGAGGAACAACGACACCTGGTCGACGTCGCTGGTGACTCGAGACACCAGGGCGCCGCGACGTTCGCTGCTCTGGGTCAGCACCGGCAGGTCGTGCACGTGCCGGAAGGCGCGGATCCGCAGGTCGGCCAGCCCGTTCTCGCTGGCGACGAAGAGCCGGACCTTCATCAGGTAGCCGGCACAGGAGGTCAGGACCACCACCACGGCCGCCGCCACCGCCGCGAGCAGCACCGCGCGCTGGTCGACGTCTCCGACCAGGCCCCGGTCGATGCCCTGCTGCACGACGACGGGCGTGACGGCGCCGCCGATGGTGGACACCAGCGCGAGCAGCATGGTGCCGCGCAGACCCTCGCGCAGCCGCGGCGACAAGGCCAAGCCGCGCCGGAACGTCTGGGACGCGCCGGCCTCCTCTCCGGAGCCCACGGCGGTAACCGAGTCGGCGCGCTCGGGTGCTGCCGGCGCGCTCACGGCCGTCCCCCCGCCGTCACGACGACCGGCTCGCCGTCGGCCTCGTGCGCGGCGGGCTCGCGAGCCTGGTCGTACGCGTCGACGATGTCGCGGTAGGCGGCCGAGCGGAGGACCAGCTCCTCGTGCGGGCCGCGGTCGACGACCCGACCGCCGTCGAGGAACAGCACCTCGTCGGCCAGGGCGATCGTCGCCTTGCGGTAGGCGACGACGAGCGTGCTCGGTCCGCCGGTGACCGAGACCCGCCGGAGGCCGGCCAGCACTGCCTGCTCGACCTCCGCGTCGACCGCGCTGGTTGCGTCGTCGAGCAGCAGCAGCCTCGGACGTCGGACCAGCGCGCGCGCCAGCGCGAGGCGTTGCCGCTGGCCGCCGGACAACGTGGTCCCGCGCTCGCCGAGTGCGGAGTCGAGCGTACGAGGCAGCCGTGCGACGAACCGGTCGGCCTGCGCGGTGCGCAGGGCCGCCCACACCTCGTCCTCGTCGATGTCGTTGCCGAGCGTGACGTTGCCGCGCACCGTGTCGTCGAACAGGAACGTCTGCTGCGGCACCAGCGCGACGGTGTCCGCGAGGGCATCGTGGCTCAGCTGGCCGATGTCGGTGCCGTCGACCAGCACCCTCCCGCGCTCGGGGTCGACCAGGCGCACCAGCAGCTGGGTGAGCGTCGACTTGCCCGAACCGGTACGACCGACCAGGGCCACTGTTCGGCCGGGCTCGACGCTCAGGTCGACACCGCTGAGCACCGGCCGGCCGGGCTCGTACCCGAAGTGCAGGTTGCGCACCTCGAGGCGGACTGGTCCCTCGCCTGACACCCCGGTCGCGCCGTACGTCGTCGAACCCTGCGCGTCGAGGACGGCGCGGACCCGGTCCCAGCCCACGACGCTGCGGGGCAGCTCGCCGAGGACCCACCCGATCGCGCGGACCGGGAAGGCAATGACGGTGAACAAGAAGGCGACCTGCACGACGTCGCCGGGCGCCGCGGCGCCGGACAGCACCCGGTCGACACCGACCACGACGACCAGGAGAACGCCGATCGTGGGAAGCGCCTCCAGCAGAGGGTCGAAGACGCTGCGGACCCGCCCGACCGCGATGTTGGCCGCCCGCAGCCGGTTGGTGACGGTTGCGAAGCGCGCGGTCTCCTCGTCCTCCCGGCCCAGCGCCTTGACCACGGTCGCACCGTCGAACGACTCGTGTGCGACCTCGCTCACCTCGGCCCGCAGCTGCTGGGCGAGGGTCGCCCGCGGCGACAAGATTCGCTGATACCCGATGTTGATGACGAACAGCAGTGGGAACACCACCAGCCCGACGACCGTCAGCACCACGTCGGCTGTGAGCATGGCGACGATCGCGACCAGCAACATGACGACGACACCGACCGCCATGGGGAGCGGCATCATCGCCATCCACGTCGCCTCGACGTCGGCGTTGGCGTTGGACAGCAGCTGGCCGGTCGGGTGCCGCTGGTGCCAGCGCAGCGGGAGCCGGAGGTACTGGCGGGTCACCTGGCGCCGGTCGGCGGCCATCAGCCGGAAGTAGACGACGCCCCCGATCAGTCGGCGCCCGATGATGCCCAGCGCGCGACCCATGGCGACGCTGACGAACAACGCCGTGACCAGCCACAGGTCGCTCGCGTCGAGTGCGGCTGCGTCGAAGGCTGGCGAGATGACCGCGTCGGTCGCCCAGCCCAGCACCCACGCGTCGGCGACGGTCAGTGTTCCGTACAGCACGCTACCGATGGTCGCCAGGCCGAACAGCCGCCACTCCCGGCGCGCGCCGTGAGCCATGATGGCCAGGCCGCGACGGGTGGTTCCGGAGCGGCGGGGCACCGGTCCAGCGTACGGGTCAGCGAACCGGGTGCCCCTCACCGGCCAACGCCCGCTTGACGTCGCCGATCCGCAGCTCGCCAAAATGGAAGACGCTCGCTGCGAGCACCGCGTCAGCGCCCGCACCGACCGCCGGGCCGAAGTGCTCCGGGGCGCCGGCCCCGCCGCTCGCGATGAGCGGTACCGGACACACGGCGCGGACGGCGGCCACCATCTCGACGTCGAACCCCGCTTTGGTGCCGTCGGCGTCCATCGAGTTGAGCAGGATCTCGCCTGCGCCGAGGGCGCAGCCCTGGGCGGCCCACGCGACCAGGTCGAGGCCGGCCGACCGGCGGCCACCGTGGGTGGTCACCTCGAAGCCGCTCGGCTGGGTGTCGCTGCGCCTGGCGTCGATGCTGAGCACCAGCACCTGGGAACCGAAACGTTCGGCGACCTCGGCGATCACCCGCGGTCGCTCGACCGCGGCGGTGACCATGGCGACCTTGTCGGCGCCGGCGCGCAGCAGCCGCTCGACGTCACCTGTGCCGCGTACCCCACCGCCCACGGTGAGCGGGATGAACACCTGCTCGGCGGTGCGAGACACCATGTCGTACGTTGTCTCCCGGTCGTCGGACGAAGCTGTGATGTCGAGGAAGCACAGTTCGTCAGCGCCCTCGGCGTCATAGACCGCCGCCATATCGACCGGGTCGCCGGCATCGCGCAGGTCGACGAAGTTGACCCCCTTGACGACCCGGCCTGCACGCACGTCGAGGCAGGGGATGACCCGCACCGCGAGGCTCACTGCCGCACCCGGACGGCGGCGAGCGCGGCCGGCAGCGTGAACGCGCCGGTGTAGAGAGCGGTGCCGACGATCGCGCCCTCGACGCCGAGGCCGGTGAGTGCCGCCAGCGTCCGCAGGTCGTCGAGCGTCGAGATGCCGCCCGACGCGACCACCGGGCGGGCGGTCCGTTCGCACACCGCGCGCAGAAGGTCGACGTTGGGGCCTTGCAGCATGCCGTCGCGGTTGACGTCGGTGACGACGTAGCGGGCGCAGCCCTCGGCGTCGAGCCGGGCGAGGACCTTGTGCAGATCGCCGCCGTCCCGGGTCCAGCCGCGGGCTGCGAGCCTCGTGCCGCGTACGTCGAGCCCGACCGCGACCCGGTCGCCGTGCGCGGCGATCGCCTTCGCACACCACTGCGGGTCCTCGAGCGCGGCGGTGCCGATGTTGACCCGGGCGCAGCCGGTGCCGAGCGCCGCAGCGAGCGACTCGTCGTCGCGGATGCCGCCCGACAGCTCGACCCGCGCGTCGACCGCCCGGACGACGGCCGCGAGCAGGTCGCGGTTGTGGCCACGACCGAAGGCCGCGTCGAGATCGACCAGGTGGATCCAGCTCGCGCCCTCGCGCTGCCAGCGCTGCGCCGCCTCGATCGGCTCGCCGAAGACTCGCTCGCTGACCGCCGCGCCCTGGACCAGCTGGACGGCGCGGCCCGCCGAGACGTCGACCGCAGGCAGCAGCACCAGGTCGCTCACCGGCAGCACTGTAGGTGCCCGGCCCACCGATGAGCGGTTCGCGTCAACTGATGAGCCGATACCCGAAGCTCGGCCTCGATCTCCAGTCGAATGGTGTGCTGCTGCGCAATCACTCCCCGCCAGCTGGGGCGGGTGGAGCGGGACCTGCGTCAGTTGAGGGTGGCCGCGAGGACTGCGACTGCAAGGTCGTGGGCGGGTCCGGTGTCGCCGTCAAAGGTGCCGAGTGTGACCATGTCACCGGTCGCGTAGTGCACCTCGACGGCGTACTCGAACGCGTCGCAGCACGGCGCCTCCCGCGGCTTCTCGTCCGCCAGGCCGGGGGGCAGTGAGGCTGCCAGCGCCAGCGCCGCGAGCACGGGCGCCAGACTGGTCATGTCGGTGCGACGGATGCGGCGTGCCTCGGATTCCCCGTTCCTGCGACTCACTCCCCGGGCGAAACCTGCACTCCCCGGGGTCTGCAGCGCAGGGGGAGTGACACTTTCGCAGGGGACCTTGCGAAAACGCCGCCGCGGCTCACAGCGTCGCGAGCCAGTTGCGCAGCAGGGTGGCGCCGGCGTCACCCGACTTCTCCGGGTGGAACTGGGTCGCCCACAGCGGGCCGTTCTCGACCGCACTCACGAATCGGCCGTCCCCGTACGACGTCCAGGTGACTGGTGGGGCGGCCAGCTGCTCGGACGGCGACAACCCCCAGTGCCGGCAGGCGTAGGAGTGCACGAAGTAGAACCGTTCGGCGCCGACGCCGGCGAACATCCGCGAGCCGGCGGCCGGGTCCACGGTGTTCCAGCCCATGTGCGGCACGATCGACGCCTGCAGCCGCTCGACCCGCCCCGGCCACTGTCCCATGCCCGGTGTGACCACACCGTGCTCCGCGCCCTCGGCGAACAGCACCTGCATGCCGACGCAGATCCCGAGCACCGGGCGGCCGCCAGCGAGCCGACGCTCGACCACCCGCGCACCGTGCACCGCCTCCATTGCGGCCATCACCGAGGCGAACGCCCCCACGCCGGGGACGACGAGACCGCCCGCCGCCTGCGCGCGGGCCGGGTCGGCGCTGAGCGAGACCTCGGCACCGGCCCGGGCCAGGGCGCGGACGGCCGATCGCACGTTGCCCGAGCCGTGGTCAAGGACGACCACCGAGGGCGCACGGCTCACAGCCGGCCCTTGGTGGAGGGCACGCCGCCCTCGCGGGGGTCGTGAGCGACGGCGTCGCGCAGCGCCCGGGCCAGCGCCTTGAACTGCGCCTCGACGACGTGGTGCGGGTCCCGCCCTGCGAGCACCCGCACGTGCAGCCCGAGGTGGGCGTTGGTAGCCAGCGTCTCGAACACATGGCGGGTCAACGAACCGGTATACGGGACGCCGCCGTCGGCCCCGCCGATCAGGACGTGCTGCATGCCCTCGGGCTCGCCGGTGTGCACGCAGTAGGGCCGGCCCGAGACGTCGACTGCCACCTGGCACAACGCCTCGTCGAGCGGCACCAGCGCGTCGCCGAAGCGCCGGATGCCTCGCTTGTCGCCGAGAGCCTCGCGCAGGGCCTGCCCGAGCACGATCGCGGTGTCCTCGACGGTGTGGTGTGCGTCGACATCAAGGTCGCCTCGGGCCTGGACGGTGAGGTCGAGCAGCGCGTGGCGACCCAGCGCGTCGAGCAGGTGGTCATAGAACGCGACGCCCGTTGACACCTGCGTACGCCCGCTGCCGTCGAGGTCGAGCTCGACCAGCACCGTCGACTCCGTGGTCTCGCGCTCGACTCGGCTCGTCCGACGCGGTGACTCGGTCCCCGTACCAGTCCCCGTACCAGTCCCCGTACCAGTCACCGCGCCAGCACCTGCGTGAGCGCCTGCTGAAACGCCGCGACCTCGCCGGGGGTACCAACCGTTACCCGCAGCCATCCCTCGGGACCGGTCTCACGGATCAGCACGCCGCGGTCGAGCAGCCCCTGCCAGATCGCATGCCGGTCGGCGAACCTGCCAAACAGGCAGAAGTTGGCGTCCGACTCGGCCACCGACAGCCCCCGCCGAACCAACCAGTCGCAGAGCGCGTCGCGACCGGTGCGCAGCTCGTCGACGCGGGCCAGCAGCCGCGGTGCGTGTCCGAGCAGGGCGAGCGCCGCGGCTTGGGTCAACGCCGACAGGTGGTACGGCAACCGCACGACCCGCAACGCGTCGACCACGGCCGGCGCGGCGGCGACATAGCCGAGCCGCACACCCGCTGCCGAGAACGCCTTGCTCATCGTGCGGGTGACCAGCAGCCTCGGCGCGTCGGCCAGCAGCTTCAGCGCGCTGGGGGTGCCGGCACGGCGGAACTCCGCGTAGGCCTCGTCGACGACAACGACTCCGCCACCCGCGTCTGCGGTGGCGGCCACCAGAGCGCGGACCGTGTCGAGGGGCAGGGCGGTGCCGGTGGGGTTGTTGGGCGACGCGACCAGCACAACCGAGGGGCGCTTCTCGTGCACCAGCGCCACCGCCCGGTCGACGTCGATCGTGAAGTCGTCCTGGCGCCACCCGAGCACCCAGCTGGTATGGGTGTCCCGGGCGTACTCGGCGTACATCGAGTAGGTCGGCGCAAAGCTCAGCGCGGCCCGGCCCGGCCCGCCGAACGCCTGCAGCACTTGCAGCAGCACCTCATTGGACCCGTTGGCGGCCCACACCCGGTCGGCGGTCAGCCCGTGCCCGAGATAGCCGGCCAACGCCTCGCGCAGCTGCCACGCCTCGCGGTCGGGGTAGCGGTTGAGGCCGGCGGCCGCGGCGGCGACCGCGGCGGCGACGTCGGCGATCACTTCGGGGTCGGGTGCGTGCGGGTTCTCGTTGGTGTTGAGCCGCACGGGCACATCGATCTGGGGCGCGCCATAGGGCAGCTCGCCGACCAGCTCGGGACGCAACGGCAGACCACCCGCCGCTGCCACCGCGGTCACACCCCGGGTCACTGGCCGGTCCGTGTACGCAGGGCTGCGCCGTGCGCCGGCAGGTCCTCGGCATCGGCCAGCGCGACCACGTGCGCGGCCGCCGCAGCCAGCGCGGCTCGGTCGTACGTCACGACCTGCACCGACCGCAGGAAGGTCCCCACCGACAGGCCGGCCGCGTGCCGTGCCGACCCGCCGGTGGGCAGGACGTGGTTGGACCCCGCGCAGTAGTCGCCGAGCGAGACCGGCGACCAGCCGCCGACGAAGATGGCACCGGCGTGGTGCAGGCGCAGGGACCGCTCGGCGGCGTCGCGGGTCTGCAGTGACACGTGCTCGGCGGCGTAGGCGTCGAGCAACGCCTGGCCGTGGTCGAGGTCGTCGACGAGCACGGTGCACGACTGCGCCCCGGTCAGAGCCCGCTCGATCCGCTCGGCGTGCTTCGCGGCGGGCACCTGCCTGGCGAGCTCGGCGTCGACCGCGTCAGCAAGCGTGATGCTGTCGGTCACGAGCACCGCGGCGGACTCGACGCCGTGCTCGGCCTGGCTGACCAGGTCGGCGGCGACGAACGACGCCTCCGCGGCGTCGTCGGCCAGGACCGCGATCTCGGTGGGCCCGGCCTCGGAATCGATGCCGACCCGACCGCGCAGCAGCCGCTTCGCGGCCACCACGTAGACGTTGCCAGGCCCGGTCACCAGATCGACGGGGCGACAGTCACCAGCGCCGTACGCGAACATCGCGATCGCCTGCGCCCCACCCACTGCATAGACCTCGTCGACCCCGAGCAGCGCGCACGCGGCAAGCACGGTCGGGTGCGGTCGGCCGCCGAACTCGCGCAGCGGCGGGCTGGCCAGCGCCACCGAGGCACAGCCGGCGACCTCGGCCGGCACGGCGCCCATCAGCACGCTGCTCACCAAGGGGGCCCGACCACCTGGGACGTACAGACCGACCCGCCGGACCGGCACCAGCCGCTGGCGCACGCTGCCACCCGGCACGACCTCCGTCACCACGTCGGCGCCGCGCTGGGCCGCGCAGGTGCGGCACAGCCGCCGGATGGCCTCCTCGAGCGCGACTCGGACGTCCGCGTCAAGAGCTCGCAGGGCCGCGGCGATCTGGTCTGCCGGCACCCGCAGCTCACCCGGGTCGACTCCGTCGAAGCGCACGGACGCCTCGCGAACCGCGGCCGCCCCGCGCTCCCGCACGTCGTCGCAGATCGCCCGCACGGCCTCGGTCGCGGCCGCCACGTCGTAGTCAGCGCGCGGCAGCTCCGAGACAGCGGGATCGGCGCCGCGCGTCGAGCCACGAAGGTCGAGACGCCTGAGCATGCCCGCAGTCTAGGGAGACGACGGATGTGTAGGTTGGGGACGTGGGGGTGCAGCTGCCGATCTTCCCGCTCGGGGTGGTCTTGTTCCCCGGCATGACGCTGCCCCTGCACATCTTCGAGGAGCGATACCGCGCGCTGGTCCAGGATCTGCTCGATGCGGGCGTCGACGAGCCCTGCTTCGGGGTGGTCGCGATTCGCGACGGCTACGAGGTGGGTGAACTCGCGGTGCACTCGGCCCACCGCGTGGGGTGCGAGGCGGTGCTCAGCGAGGCAGAGCGCCGACCGGACGGGACGTTCGACATCGAGACCGTCGGGCGTCGCCGGCTCCACGTCGATGACATGGACGAGTCGCGGCCCTACCTGGTCGCCTCGGTGACATACCTCGAGGAGCCGCCCGGCGTGGGTGTCGAGCAGGCGCGCGCGCAGGCGCTCGCGGCGTTCGAGGCATACCGGCTGCGCATGGACGAGATGCGCGGAACCCGGATCGACGTCAGCGCGATGCCGCGAGACCCGCGCACGCTGTCGTACGCACTGGCCGCGGGCGGGCTGTTCATGCTCTCGGACCGCCAGCAGCTGCTGGAGACGCCGGACACGGCGGACCGGTTGACCCGGCTGGCGCGGCTGCTGCGCAGCGAGACAGCCGCGATGACCGCGCTGCCCAGCCTGCCCGCCACCGATGTGGTGCGGACCGGCTGGTACCCCAACTGACCACCCCGCCGGATGGAGACGGCGGCTCAGTCGAAGACGAGGCGCATCGTGGTGCGGGTATAGTCGTCGTCCACCACGGTCGAGGCGCCGAAGGCGCGCAACACGTCCAGGCCCTCGGACACCTCGGCTGGCACCTGCTGGCCGGCGTCCTCGGCGACCCGGTCGACGACCGCCGAAACCCGGTCGAAGTCGAGGAAGAGCACGCCGACGGCGTCGTCCCCATCGGCAACCGCAGCGGTGAACGCATCGGACCCACCCAGGTCCCCACCCTCGGCCAGCGCCCCCGCGTAGTCGTCGTTGGCGGCCACGACGAGACCGCCGTCGACCTCCTCCTGCACGAGCTCGAACGGGGCACCCTGGGTCGCCAGCGCCTCCTGGGCGCGGCTCACCAGGTCGGATGCCGCGTCGACATCGGTGCGCAGCAGCATGCCGACGTTGATCGAGCCGAAGTCGGGCGCGCCCTCGTCGGTCACGAAGTCGAAGCCTTCGCCGTCGACGGCGAAGGTGAACTCCTCACCCAGCAGGGTGCTGAGGTCGTCGGGCAGCACGAAGCCAGTCTCGGCCTCGACCTGGTCGGCGAACAGGTCCAACGACCCGGCAGGGAAGTCCGACTCAGCCGCACCGGTGTCCGCCAGCTCCTCCAGCTTGGTCCAGAGCGCGTCGATGGACTCGCCGCCACCGGTGAAGCCCATCGCGAACATGGTCGACTCGGGCAGCGTCAGCGTGTCGCCGACCGCGGTCGTCGACCCGCCCCCGGGCGAGAGGACGCTCAACGCGTCACTGTCCCCGGCATAGACGAGCTCGAGCGCGTCCGACTGCGCGCGGACCGCTGCCGACACCGATCCGAGGTCTTCGATGCCGAGTGCGCTCAGCCCCTCCCCGACCTCGGGCTCGTCCTGCTCTGTCGCGGTCACGACCGCGTCGAGGTCGACCCAGAACGACATCAGCCCTTCGCCGCCGAGCGCGTCCATGTCAGCCGCGAACGCCTCATCGTCGGACAGCGGCGACTCCTCCGCCTCGGAGGCATAGGTGTCGGCGTCGTCCTGCGTCTCGGCGATCAGTGCGTAGTCGCCCACGAAGCTCAGGCCTTCGGCGGTCGTCTCGTCGTCCGCGCTGGTGCCGCACTCGAGGAGCGCCTCGATGCCGGTCTGCGCGGCGTCCTCGTCGGTGACCTGCAGCACGAGCAGCGGCTTGGGCTCGCCGCCGTCCGCGTCGGGCATCGCGGCGGCACCGGCTCGGTCGCCGATCCAGGGCTCGATGTCGTCGGCGTAGTCGATGTCGCTGCACTCGTCCTCGCCCTCGAGCGCAGACTCGAACAGGCGCCGGCGCAGGTCGTCGGTGTCGGAGGTGATCCCGGTCGCCTCCTCGAACTGCGGCACCTCGCGCAGGAGCCGCAGCGCGTTGATCTTCTGCTCCGCCGACGGGTCGAGGTCGATGCGCCCGTAGGCGATGGCAGAGCCCGGGACCGCCTCAGCCGGCTGCTGACCTCCACCGCTGAGGACCGTGTAAGCGGCGAAGGCGCCGCCGCCGATCAGCGCCACGGCTGCCACCGCAGCCAGCGGCACGATCCACCGGCGCCGGCTGCCGCCGCCCTCGTCACTGCCCGCCGGCACCCCGGTTCCTGGGTCAGGGGGTGGCGGTTGGCCGGTCCCGATCCACTGCGTGGGTGCGGACTCCCCCGCGGCTCCCGGTTGGCCCGCCGGTGGGTTGGTGCCCGGGTGCTGCTGACCCGGGTAGTGGTCGTTCGACACTGTCATCCTGTTCGCTCGTCTCCCCCGCCAGCTGGCGCGACCGAGGCGTCAGCCTACCGGGCAGAGGCGGGCGGCAGGTCCGGAAGCTCAGAGCCCGAGGACGCGATCTGGTCACGGTCGAGCCACCAGCTGACGAACCAGCATCCCGCCAGCGCCGCGACCGGCCACGCCAGGAACAATCCGTCGGCGGTGAGCACCAGCCCTCCCGACAACAGGTCGCTACGCTCGCTGCCGGCGGCAGGCGACGGCCCCCACCACACCCCCAGCCAGTAGGACACGGCAGCCGCCACGGCGCCTCCCGCGGCCATCCCCACCACCAGCACCCAGCCCGACCGACGCAGCGGGACCGTCAGCGCGCCGCCGGCAACCCCGCCGAGCAGCAGGGCGAGGGCTGCATAGCGCAGCTCGACCCCGAACAGGCTGCCGAGCTGCAGCTCGACGTTCTCGGGGGTCACGTCGGCGGGGACGGGCGGATCTGCCCACCACGCCCACAGGGCTGCGGCGACGACGCCGGCCGCGGCCAGAGTCAGCACCGGGACGAGCACCGCGAGCAGCAGGGTGCGCGGCGTGGGTCGGCTGCTCGCAGGATCGCCACACGGCTCGCGGGGGGGCAGGCGGGTGGGCCGGTTGGCGGACGGGCTGAGGGGGTCGCTCACGGGGTGAGGCACCGGGGGCCCAGCAACGCCTTGAGGTCGGCCATCAGCGCAGACGTCGGCGTGACCCGCAACCTCTGGTCGAGGCGCATCAGCGTCGTCGACGCCCGGCCCCGCAGCCGCAGCTGCACCTCGGTGCCCCCCGGATGGGCGGCAAGCACGTCCTTGAGCTGCTCGACGGTCGGCGCAGTGCACCGCACCGCAGGCAGGGTGATCACGATCGGCCCGTCGACCCGTCGGCTCAGATCGGGTGCCCGCACATCGACCGCGTGCAGCTCGGGGGCGTCGTCGCGCCGGCGTACCCGCGCCTTGACCACGACGACGGTGTCCTCGACCAGCAGCGGCGCACACTGCTGGTAGGTGCTTGGGAACACCATCACGCTGACCGCGCCCTCGAGGTCCTCGACCGTCGCGACCGCCCAGCTGTCGCCCTTCTTGGTGACCTTGCGCTGCACCGCCGTGACCAGGCCGCCGACCGTGACCTGGCTGTTCTCGTCGAGCTCGTCGTCGGCGATCAGGTCGCCGATCGTGGTGTCGCTGAGGGCCCGCAGCGCCTCCTCGAGCCCGAACAGCGGGTGGTCCGAGACATAGAGTCCGAGCATCTCCCGCTCGTAGCCGAGCAGGGTCTGCTTGTCCCACTCCTCGATGTCGGGCACCGAGATGCTGATCGTGCCGAAGGCGACGTCCCCGGGGCCACTGAACAGCGAGTCCTGCCCGATCGCCTCGTTGCGCTTGATGTCGATGACCGCGTCGACGGCGTCCTCGTGGACAGCAATGAGCGCGCGCCGGCGGTAGCCCAGCGAGTCGTAGGCACCGGCCTTGGCCAGGGACTCGATCACCCGCTTGTTGCACACTGGCGCGGGGACCTTGTCGAGGAAGTCGGCGAAGTCGGTGAACCGCCCCTCGGCCTCCCGCGCCTCGACGATGCCAGCGACGACGCCGGCGCCGACGTTGCGGATCGCGGTGAGCCCGAACCGGATGTCGGTGCCGACCGGCGTGAAGGTGCCCGCGGACTCGTTGACGTCGGGCGGCAGCACCTGGAAACCCATCCGGCGGCACTCGCCGAGATAGACCGCCGACTTGTCCTTGTCGTCCCTGACGCTCGTGAGCAGCGCTGCCATGTACTCGGCCGGAAAGTTCGCTTTGAGGTAGGCCGTCCAGTAGGACACCAGACCATAGGCAGCGGAGTGCGCCTTGTTGAACGCGTAGTCGGAGAAAGGGACCAGCACGTTCCACAGGGTGGTCACGGCATGGTCGGAGAACCCATGGGCGCGCATCCCGGCCGAGAAGCGCGCCAGCTCGGCGTCGAGCACCTCACGCTTCTTCTTGCCCATCGCCTTGCGCAGCAGGTCAGCCTGGCCGACCGAGTAACCGGCCAGGTGCTGCGCGATCGCGATGACCTGCTCCTGGTAGACCAGCAGACCGTGGGTCTCGTCGAGG
>Ga0183260_10002978_pt1 | contig 13804 bp, 11 predicted proteins | sample AntDrymUQ4972206_2_FD_129768 | JGI IMG/M metagenome (GOLD analysis project Ga0183260, IMG submission 129768) | Polar desert sand microbial communities from Dry Valleys, Antarctica - metaG UQ497 (22.06) (version 2) (version 2) | ecosystem: Environmental > Terrestrial > Soil > Desert | place... | reverse complement strand
TCTACACGCTCGGGCCGCTGACCACCGACATCGCGCCCGGCTACGACCACATCACCTCGGCGATCGGCGCCGCGATGATCGGCTGGTACGGTACGGCCATGCTTTGCTACGTGACCCCGAAAGAGCACCTCGGCCTGCCCAATCGCGACGACGTCAAGGCCGGGGTGATCGCATACAAGATCGCCGCGCACGCCGCCGATCTGGCCAAGGGCCACCCGCAGGCGCAGACCTGGGACGACACGCTCTCGAGGGCGCGGTTCGAGTTCCGCTGGCGCGACCAGTTCAACCTGGCGCTCGATCCGGTCACCGCCCAGTCGTACCACGACCAGACCCTGCCGGCCGACGGCGCCAAGGTCGCGCACTTCTGTTCGATGTGCGGGCCCAAGTTCTGCTCGATGGAAATCACGCAGCAGGTGCGCGACTACGCGGCGGCACACGGCGTGGACGCGCAGGATGCACTGTCGGTGGGGCTCCAAGAGAAGGCGCGGGATTTCGGCCGCACCGGCGAGATTTACGTGCCAGCCAGCGACGCGTAGCGCCCAGGCGGCCCCGCGGTTCAACGCGCCCCGGTCACCGGGACAATCTGAATCACCGTCGGATAGCGATCCGGCGAGGCCCCGGGCGTCGGCACGAGATAGCCGGCCGCGCCGCCCCAGGTGTAGTCCTTGACCACCACGCCTGGCGGGAACGCCATCGTCTCATCGCGGAAGCGCCCGACCTCGAAGATGTGTATCGGTGGTTCCTCGTACATCACGTCGCCGCGCTCCTTGAGGGCGGTGCGGTAGTACGCGACCAGCTCGGCAAAGGACGCGGTGGCGCCGAACAGGTAGTAGCGCTGACCGCGGCCAGCGTCGAACGAACGCAGGAACCTCGCCCCGGGGAAGACCGGCACGCCCAGCTGCGATTCGGTCGGCGCGGTTTCCTGTCCCGCAGCACTCACCGCGTCAGCGCGCGAGATCGCTGGAGCTGCCGGGGTCGCGGCGCGGATGGCTGGCGCCTGCGAGGCGGGGCGGCGTGGCGCCGGCTGCGGAGCCGTGGCCGGCGAGGTCGTTGCCGGCGGTGACGTCTCCCTGCCGCGACCGACCGGTTGGGGCGTCACGCCCGGTGGGGGCGGCGGCGGCGTCTGCGGCCGGGTTTGGCCCACAGCCGGGGCCGCCACCAGCAGTCCCAGCCAAACGGTCAGCTCGATCGCGCGGTTCATGCGTCTTATTGTAGGAGATGGGGGCTGACCCCCCTACACTGAAAAGACCATGACCAGCGCACTCAAGACGGCTGCCCTCCTCGGATTGCTCAGCGCCATGTTCCTGGCGATCGGTGAACTGCTCGGCGGCCAGCAGGGCCTGATGCTCGCCTTCGTCTTCGCGGCGGTGATGAACATCGGTTCCTACTGGTTCTCCGATCGCATCGTGCTCGCAATGTACCGGGCCAAGGAAGTCGGACCGGACCACCCGCTGCACCAGCTCACCGCCGAGTTGTCGCAGCGAGCCGGGCTGCCGATGCCCAAGGTCTACGTGATCCCCGATGAGTCGCCGAATGCGTTCGCCACCGGGCGGAACCCCCAGCACGCCGCTGTTGCCGCCACCGAGGGCATCATGCGCGTGCTCAGCCGCGAGGAGTTGGCCGGCGTGATGGCTCACGAGCTGGCACACGTCAAGAACCGCGACATCCTGATCAGCTCAGTGGCGGCGACCATCGCCGCGGCCATCATGATGGTGTCGCGAATGGCCTCGTTCGCCGCGATGTTCGGCAGCAGTTCGCGTTCCGACGACGGCGAAGGGCAGAGCCCGATTGGTCTGCTGGTGGCCGTATTCGTGGCGCCAATCGCGGCGATGCTGATTCAGGCGGCGATCTCACGTTCGCGCGAGTTTGCGGCAGACGCCGGCGGCGCGGCGATCGCCGGGTCGCCGCTCGGGCTGGCCAGCGCCCTGCGCAAGATCGAGACATACGGCAAGCAGGTGCCGATGAACGCCAACCCGGCAACCGCGCACATGTTCATCATGAAACCGTTGAACGTCCGCGGTCTGTTCTCGCTGTTCAGCACGCACCCGCCGACCGAGCAGCGGGTCGCAGCCCTGATGGGCGGTCGCGCGGTCTGATCGCGACCGATTCGTCGAAGTCGTCCGCGATCCAGTCGGTCTGCTGCCTCACGGTGATCGGTACCTGCCCGGTGCCGATCCCGAGCCGCGCGCGCAGGCCGGCCAGTACCTGCCGGACCTGCGCGGTATACGAGGCCGCCGGATACTTGCGACCGTAGAGCCGTCCGTACTTTTCCAGCAGGTGTGGCGCCTGGCGCTGGAGGAACTTCAGGAAGTGGTCGCGCGTGCCGTCTTCGAGATACAGGACGTTGCCACCGAGCAGCGGCACGCCGTGATCGGCCAGCGCACGCAGGGTCGCCTCGATGCGCGCCGGCTGGGTGGTGAACCCGGGCACCAGCGGGCTCATCAGCACGCCCGCCCGCACGCCCGCATCGAGCAGGCGCCGCACCGCGCGAATCCGTTGCAGCGGCGGCGCGGTGCCGGGCTCCAGCGCGATCCACGCCGGGTCAACGGTTGGCACGCTCATGTAGACGGTCGCCAATCCGCGGGCCGACATCCGCGCCAGCACATCCACATCGCGCACCACCAGCGGCCCCTTGGTGATCAGCCCGACCGGCGTGTCGGCCGCGTCGAGCAGCGTCAGGCAGTCGCGGGTCAGCCGATACCGTCCCTCGATTGGCTGGTAGGGATCGGTGGCGGTGCCGAGCGCGACCATCTCGCGCGACCAGCTGGTGCGACTCAGCTCACGCTCCAGCACCTCGACGACGTTCCGTTTGACGAAGATGTACGACGAGAACTCGTCGCCGTGGCCCATCTCCATCTGCGACTGATACCGCCGCGCGAAGCAGTACTGGCAGGCGTGGGTGCAGCCGCGATACGGGTTGAGGGTCCAACGGAACGGCATGCCCTTGGTCTGGTTCAGCGCCGACCGGCAGACAATTTCCTGGTAGTGCGCCTCGTCCGCGCGGCGCTCGGCCGACGGCAGCGCCGCCACGCCGTGGGCCTTGACCAGCGCGGCCACACCTCTGGTCGTCAACCGACCCGGCGCCTCGAATAACGCCAGTTGCGTACTCATTTTCGCCTTGTCTTCGTATTCTGCGCGCCGACGCGGCTGCCGTCAAGCGGAACTGGTGCCGACCACCCTTTCGGATACACTGGGGCGTTATGGCCTTCAAATATCACGCTCTGCGGACGCTGGTCGCATCGGTCGGACTGGTCTGCGCGTCGACAGTTTTCGGCCAGGCGCCGTCCACCGCATCCCTGGTCGGCATCTGGGACATCACGCTGACCTCGCCGCAAGGCACGCATCCCTCGACGATCACGCTGCACGAAGACGCCGGCAAAGTGACCGGGACGGTCCAGGGCCTGCCGGGGGCGACGTCGGTCGTGGTGACCAGCACGGACGCCGGCGTGACGCTGGCGTTCTCGGTGAACCACCAGGGACAGCCGCTGGCGGTGCTCATGACCGGCAAGGTCGACGGCAGCACGATCAAGGGGACGGTGGACTACGCCAACGGCCAGGAGGTGGGTGACTTCATGGGCACCAGGAAGGCCGCGACCGGGACCGCCACTGACACCACGGCGGCTGGCGCCACGGCATCCACGGGCTCGCCAACGACTGGCTCGTCGAGCACGGCTGCCGCCGGGACGGTGGCGGGCCAGTGGGCGATCACGTCCGACGCCGGCAGCGTGTGGTCGATGGCGCTGGTCCAGGACGGATCGACGGTCACCGGCACGCTCACCGACGGCGACAACGCGGCCACCTACCAGGCCAAGGGCACGTTCACCGCCGGCGCGCTGTCGCTCGTCGCGACGGGCCAACCGCAGGGCCAGCCTATCGAACTCACCGTCAAGGGCACGCTTGAGGGCGAGTCGCTGAAGGGCACCTACAGCGTTGGTGACAGCAACGGCACCTGGACCGCGATGCGCAAACCGTAGGAGCCGCGTGGCCCGTCCCGTTCAGCCGCCTGCACGATTGCTCTCACTCGACGCCCTGCGGGGCTTCGACATGTTCTGGATCACCGGCGGCGACGCCCTCGGCATTGCCGTCGCCAAGTGGCTCGGCTGGGCCTGGCTGCTGCATCACATGGAACACCTGCCCTGGGAAGGGTTCGTGTTCTATGACCTGATCTTCCCGCTGTTCATCTTCATCGTCGGCATCGTGTTGCCGATGTCGCTGCGCCGCTTCACCAGCGATCCCTCACAGGCCTACGGGCGCGTCTTCCGCCGCGTCGCGCTGCTGCTGCTGCTCGGGTGGATCAACTGGGGCCTGCTCCAGTTCGATGTCGGCGCGATGCGCTGGCCCGGCGTGCTGCAGCGGATCGGCATCTGCTACCTGTTCGCGGCGCTGGCCGTTCTGCATCTGCGCGTCCGGACGCAGGCGCTGCTCGCCGCCAGCCTGCTGATCGGGTACTGGGCGCTGCTGTCATTCGTGGCGGCGCCCGGCTACCGCGCCGGCGACCTGTCGATGGAAGGCAATCTGGTGGGCTACGTCGACCGCGCCGTGCTGCCCGGGACGTTCTGCTGTTATCCGAACGGGGACAACGAGGGGCTGCTCTCGACCGTTCCGGCAATTGCCACCGCGCTGCTCGGTGCACTCACCGGCGCCTGGCTGATGCGTCCGATCACGCCGATGGCCAAGCTGCGCGGGCTGCTGCTCGCGGGCGCTGCCTCGCTGGCGATCGGCTTTGCCTGGTGGCCGCTGTTCCCGGTGATCAAGAATCTGTGGACCAGTTCCTACGTGATGGTGGCGGCCGGCTGGAGCCTGTTGCTGGTGGCCCTGTTCTACTACGTGATCGACATCCTCGGCATGCGCCGCTGGGCCTTCCCGTTCGTGGTCATCGGCCTGAACGCGATCACGATCTACGTGGCGCAGCACGTCATCGACTTCCCGAAGATTGCCACCTTCTTTCTCGGGGGTGTGGCGATGCTCGTCGGCCCCGGGGCCGGGCCGGTGGTGATTGCCGCCGGCGCGATCGTCGCGAGCTGGCTGTTCCTGTACTACCTGTACAAGAGCGGCACGTTCGTGCGCGTCTAGAGAATTCAGAACGGCAGAAGTTCACCTCGAGCGGCACTGAAATGGTGAATCTCTGAAATCATCCGTGCAGTCCCCTGACCGCCCGGCGCTGCTCGTCGAGGATCTCACGCAGCGTCTGCGCGATCGGGATCTCCGGCACCCAGCCGGTGAGTGCGGTGAGCCGGGTACGGTCACCGAGCAGCATTGGCTGATCGGACGGGCGCAGCCTCGTGGGGTCGATGTCGACGGCCACCTCGACGTTCACCGACGCGCGCAGCAGATCGAGGAGCTCGCTGATCGCGAACGCCACGCCGCCGCAGACGTTGTAGATCCCACCCCGTGGGGCCCTCGCCATCAGCAGGCGGTACGCGCGGACCGTATCGCGTACGTCGGTCAGATCACGACGGGGCTGCAGATTGCCGACCAGCAGGCGGGGCGGATCCTCGCCGGCTTCGATCCGCGCCAGCTGCCGCGCAAAGGCCGCGGCCACATAGCTGGCCTCCTGGCCGGGCCCGATGTGGTTGAAGGGGCGAACCACCACCACGTCCAGGTCCTGTTCGGCCACCGCACGGAGCGCCACCATCTCCTGCGCCAGCTTGCTCACGCCATACGGGCTGAGCGGACCGAGCGGCGCGTCCTCGTCGACGGCGACGGTGCTGGGCCGGTAGACCGCCGCCGACGTCGTCACCAACACGCGCGCCTCGCGCGCATGCGCCTGCACCGCGCGCAGCAGGACGTGCGTGACGAAAGCATTGAGCTCGAAGGTGACGTCGGTGTCGGCCCACGACGCGCCCTGATTGGCCGCACCGGCCAGGTGGTAGACCGCCGCCGGCTGCGCCACGGTCAGCGCCGCCGACACCGCTGCCTCGTCACGGAGGTCCACCGCGCGCCAGGTGACGCCATCGTCGCCGACGCGACCGGCTGGCGGTGGGGCGCCTGGTCGGTACCACCCTTCCACCGGCCCCTCCGGCGCCAGTTGCGACACCAGGTGCCCACCTGCGAAGCCGGCCGCGCCGGTCACCACCGTGGCCTGGCGTGCGGTGGTCGGCGTTCGGCGGTGTTCGCGGTGTACGACGGCCATGCCGCTAGTACGATCGGCCGCCGAAGCCGCCGCTCGACTGACCGGTGTTGCCGCCGAACGCACCGAGGAAGTTCGAGAAGGTGCCGAGCCCGGCGAGCGTGACCCCGATGTTGAAACGCCGGTCCTGCGGTACCGCGAACGACGAGAACTGCGGGTAGTTGAACTGCTGGTACTCGAACACCACGCCGCAGCACTGCGCGTTGTAGTAGCCGACGATACGCTGGTCCAGCATCGTCGAGCGCCCGAGGTCGTAGTAGAAGGCGTAGGTCCCGCCGACGCGATTGCCCCTGGTCCTGAAGGTGGTGCTGGTGTTGATGAACTTGTCGGCCGGGCGGTCGAAGAAGATCGCGATGTTGCGCTGGCTCCAGCCGCCGGTCACGGTCAGCCATTCGCGCAGGCCGTAGCTGCCGTTGACGCGGATACTCTGGAACTCGCCGGCGCGATCGTCCCAGTCCAGTCGCGTGCTGACCGACGACTGCTCGCTCGGCGAGAAGGTGGCGGCGAGTGCGATCGGCGAGAAGTTGCTGGGCTCGCGGCCGAAGAAGTTGAGCGGGAAGGCACCGAAGTCGTAAAGGCTGGCGCGCGGATCGCTGTAGTAGCTCTGGGTCAGGCTGAGCGTCAGGAAGTCGCGGTTGCGCGCCGTCGAGGCGCCGGCGCGGCGCTTGGCCGTGAACCGGTTGGTGAGGCCGTACGAGATTCGGTTGGTCCCGCCGTAGGTGAAGTCGTAGCCTTCGAGCTTGACGATGCGATCGTAGCTGTCGAACGCGGTCAGGCGCTGCACCGTGAAGGTGGGCTCGATGGTGTGCTTGTACTTCTCGGCGTAGCCGTTGTCGGGCGTGTCCCAGACCTTGGTGAACTTCGGGCCGACGATGTCGGTGCGCAGGTCCCAGTAGGACCGCGACAGCGGCTGGTCAGCCTGGACGTCGCGATTGTTGGCGTCCTTGACGTAACTCTCGCTGTAGCGCGTGGTGTGGTACGAGACCGACGAGTTGAAGGTCAGAAACGGCCACCTGTTGAACGGCACGCGCAGCGTCGGGCTGACGTCGAACCGGGTCAGGCCCTGATCGACTTCGGTGTTGTTGGACTCTTCGCGATCGAGCCGCGCGATGTTGACGTACTCCGCATTGAGGCTGTAGTACAGCGGCGTCTGGCCGATCCGGGTCTGCGCGAACGCATACGACAGGCGCGGCGTGCCGCCCTGCAGGCTCGAGGCGGTGTCCGAGTAGAACAGCTCGGTGGTGTCGTAGGTCATTGACGCGCTCTGTCTGCCCCACGTGCCGCCGATGTTGCCGCGGACGCTGCGGGTGCGCGACGACCAGTCGTACGGGTTCTGGTTGAAGGTGGCGCGCGTGACGACGCTGGAGAAGTAGTCGACGTTGCCGCGGGCGCGCAGGCCGGCCGGCAGCACCTGGGCGACGTTGGCGCGCACCTCGTAGTTGCGCTGCGCCGGGGTGGTCACCGACCCAGCGGTGGTGTCGTAGGTCGCCTGCTTCTCGTTCAGATAGTAGGTGGTGAAGTTGCCCTGCGACGACGGCCCTGCGACATACCGATATTCGGCGCCCGCGCCCTGGCCGCGCTTGGTGAACCAGTCGTGGTAGAAGGTCGCGTCCTGGCTGCGGTTGATGGCCCAGAAGAAGGCGTTGCTGATGCTCTGGCCGCGCACCACCGAGGCGCCGTAGGTCGGCAGCAGGAAGCCGGTCGACCGGTCGTCGCTCTGGATGGGGTAGTACAGCACCGGCAGGTAGAACATCGGCACGCCCTTGACCTTGAGCACGGTGTTGGTGAGCACCGCGTAGGACTCCAGCTCGACGGTGGCGGTGCTCGACACCAACTCCCAGCGAGGCGTCGGCTGCACGCAGCTGGTGAAGCCGCCGCGGGTGATCCGGTAGCGCTTCGGGCCGACCTTCTGAATGACCTCGCCGTAGAACAGCGCGTCAGGTTCCTGGGTGCCGAAGAAGCTCTTGTCGACCTTCTCGCCGAGGTACGTCGAACCGGTCGCGTTCTGGAACGTGCCGACCTTGGTGTCGAGATTGAACTCGAGCCGATCCGCGGCGATCCGCGTTTCCGGCGACGTGTAGACGACGTTGCCGGTGGCGACCATCAGCCGCGTCGTGCTGTCGTAGTCGACCACATCCGCGAAGAACTTCTGGCTGCCCTGCTCCATCTCGACCTGGCCCTCGAGATGGTAGGTGCTGCCGTTGATGTCGATCTTCAGCTGCTTGGTGAGGCGGAAGCCCGGCACCGGCTGGGCCTGGGCCAGTGCCGGCACGGCCAGCAGGGCGAGCAGCAGGATCGGGAGGCAGCGGAGGGTCAACGGGATGCGTACGAAGGACAGACGGGAGACAGCCGCGGCGAGCCGGAAGAATATCACGCAGGATCGACCAGTTCGCCACCGGCGGCGAGCGCCGCACGAACCGCGCCGACCAGGAACAGCGATCCGGCGACAACGACAGGACGGCCGGCACGCGAGGCCACCGCGACCGCCGTCGCTGGCGCCGGCTCGATCGCGATCGGCATAGCCGGTGCGAGCGCCTGGACCGCCGCCGCGAGGTCGGCTGCCGGCAGGGCCCGCGGCATCTCGACGGTCGTGGTGACGACCCGAGCCGCCCACGGCAGCAGCGGCGCGAGCAGCCCGGTGACGTCCTTGTCGCGCATGCAGGCGACGACCAGCGTGACCGACGTCCAGCCCGCGGCCTCCAGCCATCGGCCGAGCGCCGAGGCGCCGGCGGGATTGTGCGCGCCATCGAGCAGCAGTGGCGGCAGGCGGGTACGGGCAATCAGTTCGAGCCGGCCGGGCCAGCGCGCCTCGCTGAGTGCGCTCGCCAGCGCCCCCGCTCCCCCTCCGACCCCGCCTGCTTCGAGCGCCTCGAGCAGCCGCACCGCGACGACGGCGTTGTCGACCTGGTGCCGGCCGCGCAGCGCCAGCGGCAGCGGACCGTAGCGACGGGCTGGCGTGGTGATGGTCACCGTGGTCCGTCCGCCGGCCTCGACGGTCTCGACCTCGAGGTCTTCGTGCGCCAGCACCAGGCGCGCGTCCTGACGCTCGCAGACTCCGGCAATCACCGCCGCCGCCTCGTGCTCGCGCACGCCGCTGACCACGGTGGCGCCGCGGCTGACGACGCCGGCCTTCTCGGCTGCGATCGCCGCGAGGCTGGTGCCGAGCTGCGCCATGTGGTCAAAGGCGATCGAGGTGATGGCGGCGTACGGCGCCGCGACGACATTGGTGGCGTCGTGCCGACCGCCCAGCCCGACCTCGAGGACCGCGACGTCGACGCGCGCCTCCCGGAACAGCACCAGCGCCGCAGCCGTGGTCAGCTCGAAGTAGGTGGCCGGCCCGGGCAGGGCCCCGCGTGCACGCAGTGTCGTCTCGGCGTCGAAGACCCTTTGCAGCACGCGCTCGAGGACGTGGTCGCCCACGTCGCGCAACCCGACGCTGAAACGTTCGCGCACGTGTACCAGGTGCGGCGAGGTGTACCGGCCGACGCGCACTCCCGCCGCGTGCAGTCCCTGCGACACGAAGGCCGCGACCGAGCCCTTGCCGTTGGTGCCGGCGAGGATGACCGGCAGGTACTGGTGGTGGGGCTGGCCCAGTGCGTCGGTCAGGGCGCGAATGGCGTCGAGCCCGAGCTTGATCCCGAAGAACTCGCGCGAGGCGAGTTGCTGCAGGGGCGTCATGCCGGCGAGTGCATGAACCTCAGCGCGTCTGCCACCTGCGCCTTGAGCTGGCGGCGATCGACGATCAAATCCACCATCCCGTGGGCCAGCAGGAACTCGGCGCGCTGGAAGCCCTCGGGCAGCTTCTGGCGGATGGTCTGCTCGATCACGCGCGGTCCGGCAAAGCCAATCAGGGCTTTGGGTTCGGCGATGTTCAGGTCACCGAGCATGGCGAAGCTGGCCGTGACGCCGCCGGTGGTCGGGTCGGTCAGGATCGACAGGTACGGCAGACCGGCCCGATCCAGGCGGGCCAGCGCCGCACTGACCTTGGCCATCTGCATCAGCGAGAAGGTGCCCTCCATCATCCGGGCGCCGCCCGAGCAGGAGACGATGATCACCGGCCGGCGATGTGCGAGCCCGCGCTCGATGGCGCGGGTGATCTTCTCGCCGACCACCACGCCCATGCTGCCGCCGATGAAGGCGTACTCCATCGCCGCGACCTCGGTCTCGATCCCCTCGATGACGCCGGTGCCGCAGACGATCGCGTCGCGCAGGCCGGTCGCTTCCTGAGCCTTGCGCAGGCGCTGCGAGTAGGGCTTGGTGTCGATGAACGAGAGCGGGTCGGTCGAGGCGAGGTCGTGATCGTGCTCGACCCACGGGCCGTCGAACAGCATCGCCAGGCGCTCGCGCGCACCGAGGCGGAAGTGGTGTGCACACTTGGGGCACACCTGCAGGTGCTCGTCGAGGTCCTTCTTGTAGAGGGCCTGCCCGCAGTCGGGGCACTTGACCCACACACCTTCGGGGATGCGGCTGGCCTTCTGCGCCGGGGCGATCGGCTTGGGGACGCGCTTGAACCAGGCCATGGGGTTGGGGCCGCCGGGGCGACGGGAAAGAGTAGTCAGCCAGGGCGGCTAACGCAAGCGCCGGCGGTCACCGCTGGCGCGGCACGTAGTACTGGGTGCCCTGCTGCATGTGCTCGATCTGGTGCAGCAGGTCCTCGACGTCGTCGTCGTCCTGCCAGTCGAGGTCCAGCGAGGAGGTCTCGACCACCAGCAGCGGTGCGCCGGCGTAGTGGAAGAAGAAGTGGTTGAAGGCGTCGTTGAGCTCGGCGAGGTCGTCGTCGTCGCGGCCGCGTCGTTCCGACGACCGGCGGGCGCGCTCCTTCAGGCGCTTGCGCAGGCGATCGGTCGGGCACTGCAGGTAGACCACCGCGTCGGGGGCGGGCAGGTCGCGCGAGAGCAGGTCGTAGAGTCGCTGATAGATGAACAGCTCGTTGTCATCCAGGGTCAGGTAGGCGAAGATCTTGTCCTTGTCGAACAGGTAGTCGCAGACCGTGACCTGGCTGAACAGGTCGCCCTGCCGCAACGTGTCCTGCTGCCGATGGCGGGCCAGCAGGTGGAACAACTGGGCCTGGAAGGCGGCGCCGGCCCGCCGCGCCCGGCTCTCCGCACTGAACGGGTTCTCCCCGTCGTCGAGCACCAGCCCGGCGTCGAGACGTTGACCGAGGCGCTCCGCGAGGACGGCTTTTCCGACGCCAGGAGGCCCCTCGATCGCGAGGTAACGCGTGTCCAAGATGGCGCGAAGTATACCGGCGCGATCGGAAGGCCAGCAAGTTGCTGCGTGCTAGCATCGCTCGCGATATGACCCGTGGTGTGTTGTCTGTGGTCGGCCTTGTCATCACCGCGGGATGTGCTTCGGTGCCGCCGCCGCCCCCGCCGGTCGTGGCGCCGCCGTACGACGCCAAGATCGGCAGCATCCTGCGCCTCGAGGATCATCGCGTGCTCGAGGATGCCCGCTCGCGGCCGGTTGCGCCGCCGCCGGCCGTCGATCGCCGAGGCCGCCCGCTGCCGGCCGCGGCTGCCCCTCCGGCCACCGATCTGCTGACCTTGCTCGACGACACCGATCCGCGGGTGCGGCGTCGCGCGGCGCTGGCGATCGGGCGGGTCGGGCTGCCGGCCGGGATCGCGCCGCTGACGGCGCGCCTGGCCGACCCCGACGCCGACGTCCGGGCGATGGCGGCATTCGGGCTCGGACTGATCGGCGATGCGAGTGCGATCGGGGCGCTGACCACGGCGCTCGGCGACCCTTCTCCACTGGTCAAGGGGCGCGCCGCGCAAGGCCTGGGCCTGCTCGGGCCCGAGAAAGCCTCGGCGGCCGGAGCGGCGATCGGCGCGATGGTCCGCCAGTTCGTCGATGCGGGGGCGCTGGCGACGCCGCCGGCTGACGATGGCGCGGACGGATCGACAGAGGCCGACGCGGTTCGACGAGGCGTCACGGCGCTGATGTTGCTGAAGCACTACGACGGCCTGGCTGCCGGCGTGCTCGACCCGCAGGGCCGCCCGCGCAGTGCCTGGTGGCCCGTGGCCGCCGCGCTGTCGCGGGTCGGCGACGACCGGGCGGTGCCGGCGTTGCTGGCGCTGGCCTCGTCAGCGTCGGGATACACCGCTGGCTATGCGGTCCGCGGTCTGGGCGAACGCAAGGCGCGAACCGCCGTGTCGACGCTGCTGCCGCTGCTCGATCGTGCTCGCCAGGTGCTCCCGCAAGTGCGGGTGATGGCCGTCCGGGCGGCCGGGCAGATCGGCGACCCACAGGCGTTGCCGCCGCTGCTGACGCTGCTGGACGGCACCAATGTGCCCGAGCCGCTGGCGCTGGAGATCATCGCGGCGCTGGCGCAGCTTGGCGCGCGTGATTCCGAGGATGCGCTGATCGACCGGCTCACCGACAAGTCGCCGTACGTGCGGGCCGCGGTGCTGCGGGCGCTGGCGCGCGTCGACGCGCTGACGTTCACCACCGTCTTGTCGGGCCTCGATCCCGATCCGGACTGGCGGGTGCGGACCGCCCTGGCCGACGCGCTGGCCTCCCTGCCCGCGGACTCGGCGGCGCCGATGGTCGAACGTCTCCGGGCCGATCCGGATGCGCGAGTGCTGCCAGCGGTGTTGCGGACCTGGTCGGCGCTCAAGCTGCCCGGGCTCGAGCCGGAGTTGATCCGGCACCTGGCCAGCGACGACATCGGCGTGCGGGCCTCGGCTGCCTCGGTGGCCGGCGAGCTCGAGCTGGCGGCATTGCGCGAGCCGTTGCTGGCGGCCTGGCAGCGGTCGCGATCCGACGACCAGGCGGACGCGCGCTGGGCGGCGCTCGACGCGTTGGCCGCGATCGACCCGGCGGCGGCGCGTGCGCCGATGACCGAGACGTTGACCGACCGCGATTGGGCGATCCGGCTGCGGGCGGCGCGCTGGCTGGTGGCGCAGGATCCCACCAGCGACGCGCTGACCCGGATCCGTCCGGCGCCGGTGACGCTGCCGGTCGAGACCTACGACGCGGCGCGGGTCACCGCGCCGAGCTACTCGCCGCACGCGCACGTGGACACGACCCGCGGCACGGTGGAAATCGAACTGGCGGTGCTCGACGCACCGCTGACGGTGGAGAACTTCACCTCGCTGGCGCGCAAGGGCTACTTCGACGGCCTCCAGATTCACCGGGTGGTGCCGGCGTTCGTGGTCCAGGACGGCGATCCCCGCGGCAACGGCAGCGGCGGGCCCGGCTACAGCATTCGTGACGAGCTCAACGACCGGCCGTATCGGCGCGGCACGGTCGGCATGGCCTTGGCCGGGCCCGACACCGGCGGCAGCCAGTGGTTCATCACTCACGCGCCGCAGCCGCACCTCGAAGGCCGGTACACGGTCTTCGGCGAGGTCGTCAGCGGGATGGAGGTGGTCGATCAGCTGCAGGTGGGCGACACGATCACGCGGGTGCGGATCTGGGACGGCGTGCAGCCGCAATAGGGCGCCGCGGTCCGGTGGGACGGACATGAAAAAGGGGCGCGACCGTCGCGCCCCTGCGGTGTGAACCGGCAACACCGCCGCCTAGCGCCTAGCGCTTCTTCGCTGACGTCTTCTTGCTGCTCGTGGCTGCCGGCTTGGCGGCGGCCTTCTTCACTGCTGCTTTCTTGGCCATGAGGTATCCCCCCTTTCACAGGCGGTCTACTGGCCGGCCGCTCGCAGCTACCCGCTGTGCGCT
>Ga0183260_10002977_pt1 | contig 13810 bp, 14 predicted proteins | sample AntDrymUQ4972206_2_FD_129768 | JGI IMG/M metagenome (GOLD analysis project Ga0183260, IMG submission 129768) | Polar desert sand microbial communities from Dry Valleys, Antarctica - metaG UQ497 (22.06) (version 2) (version 2) | ecosystem: Environmental > Terrestrial > Soil > Desert | place... | reverse complement strand
TCAAATTCACCAATAGTGTGAGCCGTTTTGTATTGTTCGTTATAATCCCTGATGATAGCTTTTAGTGCTATTTTCTTTTCTTCCGGTTTTTCTTCGTTATCTGTTTTTTCCTGTTGCAGGTCTTCCTGCAACTGCTGCACATCTTTATTGCCTTCGGCAGGCGGAGAAAAAACACAGGCAATGTTTAACGGGACTAAATTTTCATCTGATCTTTTTTGCTGCGACTGTATTTCTTTGAAAAGATTATAATAAGCAATGGCATCGTTAATGGAAGCAGTAGCCAACACAGCATTGAAGCGGCGGGAATTGGTAGCAGCGTCGTGCTTGGCTATGATGGCATCTACCACTGCCCTTTGTGCAAGGGCTTCACCGGGTTTTGGTTTGTAGTTGCCTTCAGGTTTAAAGTAATCTATATGAAACTGCAGCACATTTTTATCTTCAATAGCATGTGTGATGGTATAGGCATGCAATCGCTTTTGAAAGATATCAACAGTGGTTTTGTACGATCCTTCTTCGCCATCGTTTTGCGTGTAGGTGGCGTTGTCTTCAAAAATGGGTGTACCAGTAAAACCAAACAGTTGCGCATTGGAAAAAAATTCTGTGATGGCTTTATGGTTTTCACCAAACTGTGAACGGTGGCATTCATCAAAAATGAAAACAATTCGTTTATCCTTTAACGGTAGTAATCTTTCTTTATAGTTTTTTTTGTAAGTTCCATCCAGCGCCAAACCTAATTTTTGAATCGTGGTAACGATTACTTTATCCGCATAGTCTTCTGACAACATACGCCTCACCAATGTTTCCGTGTTGGTGTTTTCTTCCACGCAATTTTCCTGGAACTTATTGAACTCTTCACGGGTTTGTCTGTCGAGGTCTTTGCGGTCAACCACGAATAAACATTTTTCAATGTCTGGGTTGTCTTTTAATAAAGTAGATGCTTTAAATGAGGTAAGTGTTTTACCACTTCCGGTGGTATGCCATATATAACCATTACCCCGGTTTTGATGAATGCAGTCCACGACGGCTTTTACAGCATATATCTGGTAAGGACGCATCACCATTAATTTCTGTTCACTTTCAACCAGCACCATGTAGCGGCTGATCATTTCGCCCAGCGTACACTTGGCTAAAAACTTTTCCGTGAAATCATGCAGGTGACTTATTTTTTTATTGTCCTCGCTTGCCCATTTATATACGGGTAAGTATTGTTCGTCGGCATTGAAAGCAAAATGCTGGTTTCTATTATTGGCAAAGTAGAGCGTATCTGAACGGTTGCTGACAACAAAAAGCTGCATAAAGCAAAGCAACGAGTTGGTGTAACCATTGCCGGGGTCGTTTTTGTAATCTACGATTTGCTGCATGGCACGGCGGGGACTGATCTGTAATGTTTTTAATTCAATTTGCACTACCGGTATGCCATTAATCAGCAAAATCGCATCATAGCGGTGATTACTGTTTTCCGTATTCATCCGCAACTGGTTGATGACTTCAAATTCGTTCTTACACCAATCTTTTATATTAACAAGGGTATAATGCAAGGGAGTATCATCTTCCCTTTTAAAAGTATTTCGTTGGCGTAAATTTTTGGAAGCCTGAAATACATCGGGATTGATGATTTCATCCCGCAGTCTGGCAAATTCCGCATCTGTTAAGTTAACACGGTTTAGCGCTTCAAATTTTTTCCGGAAATTTTGCTCCAGTGCTTTACGATCACGTATATCAGAACGGTTGGTATATTTTAAGTCGGTTAGTTTTCCGACAAAGCCATATTCAATTTCAGCTTCGTTCACCATTAAAAAATTTTCAGTTGCAATTTACTTGATCGTTAAACATAGTTTATTTCTGGGAAGTTAAACGTAAACACAGGACGTGAACATGGCTCGGGATAAGGTAGTCCGTAAAGCGGGTTAACTCACCTGTGCTTTCATCTTCATGCATGGTAAGCCGAACCCCTTCTTCTTCGCGTTTGGCTTCTATAATGCCAACCGGTTTTTTATTTACGAATAAAATATAATCAGTGGGGCCTACATTAGTTTGGTATTCACAAACAGCAATGCCAACAACCGCAGCCAGGTTAATGGATTTTTTGTTTTGAATTACCCAGCCGCTTCGCACCAATGCGGTATCTATTTCATTGCGGGCAAGCTGTTCGGGGTTTTGATTCATGTAGGCGTATTAAATATAATACGTTCCATTTAAGAAACCACCAATCATAGAAGCCTTACATGAGAAATGAGTTTTTGCCCCTGCACTAAAGAAAGGCTTTGTTTTTCGTTACCGTTTAACCTTAATTAATTTAAGCCGGTGTTAATAGCCTTTCTCTTAACAGCCTACGGCATGAAACGTGGGCTATTATCTTTCTACAATAAGAGAATATCCAAATGAAACAATCTAAATTTTTTCTGATCCTTCTATCCTTCTTCGGAGCTCTGGCTTCTTCACAGGCTCAGACCGGAAGAGTAGGCCAGCACGAAGCCATTATATGGAGAGGACCAACTACTACGCAGAGCACAGAATCGGAAGGAAAGAAAATGATCCGCGACATCATGAATGCCGTAAATGTGCAGGCAAACTTTGAAGTGTTCCCGGCTAATATTCCAAACGCTGCAGCCGTAACCTATGCTGACAAAAGATATATATTATACAATGCCCGTTTCCTGGATGCATTGATTAAGAAAACCGGTACCCGTTGGGCAGCAGTAAGCATACTGGCTCATGAAGTTGGTCATCATGTAAACGGACCAAACAGGGAAGGTAAAAGCCAGCAGGAACTGGAACTCGACGCCGATGAATTTTCAGGTTTCGTACTGCGTAAGATGGGTGCCTCTGTAGCGCAATCCCAAATAGCGATCAGAACAGCCGGCGGCATAAGGGCAACACCTACACACCCGGCAATGTATGATCGCCTCGCTGCAATAGAAAATGGATGGCAGCAGGCAGATGGTCAACTAACAGGAAGAAGTACAGTAAGCGCATTTCAACGTTTCCGTAAAGAATACACCGGGCGAAATAGTTCCGTTGCTCCTACACCTTCGCGGAATAGCACAAGGACAAATACGGCTTCATCGAACAATACCAGTATTGTGGCTAAGGTGGTTTTCAGTGCAGATCCTTATTCTCAAATATATGTCACCTCTAAACTGCACCTCGTAAAAGTGAGTAATGACGAGGCATCTATAGTGGGTAAGATCGCACGATTAAACAGTACTGAATATCCATACGTGATCTATGATGAAAACAACATGCAGTTGTTTGTTGATAATAAAGGAAACATTATAACGAGAAACGGAAGGCAGGTGGGTTTATTAAAGGCTTTTAAGTAAGATTCTATGTCTTGTTTCTTTAATTAGTCATGTTGAGTACGAAGCATCTGAAAGCTGAAAGAGGTACAGACGTACAAGCGAGCGTGGCAACAGAAGCTAAATTCATATTCTACTGCCGGCTACCTAAATTTGGGTTCTAAGCTCGCAATGCCACCCCTAACCTTAATATGAGATTGCTTCGTTCCTCGCAATAACGAAAACGGCAGCTCTTTAGAACTGCCGCAAATAGGAAATTATTTTTATGTGAGATTGCTTCCTTCGTCGCAATAACGTTATTTCCTATTATCTAAATTCTTCCTCGCTCTGCGAATGTATTCCTCATCAGTTTCACCTTTTAGCTGGGGGCCTTCATTATCTCTTATACTAGTATTGTCGGATGAAGCATTGGCAACTGCTCTTTTCTCCTCTTCATGCCGCAAAAAATTAGCATCAGATTCACTGAGATTGCTGCGGGAAGGAGGAGGCATACCATCATCCATAACAATAGAAGATGGCTTGCTGCGGGGTCTGTTCATATTTTCTTCGTTGAACTGGTCGTGCTCGTAAAATTCTTCACCGAGATCTGCATCTGCATCTGACGATACTCCTTTGGTGTCTTTTCTACCAAACACCTCACTGATGGCTCTCTCTGAACGGGTACCCAGGTCATCAATACTATAACGAGGCAATGCTCTTAACTGAAATGGTGTTATACTTTCCAGTATCACATCATCATTTTTATGCTCGAGTATGGCCAGTCCAATGGGAATTAATACTGTTCTTTTTTCCAGTTGCAGTTCTTTGCTATCCACAATGTTCACTACCATGTAGCGTACCTTATGTGCACGACTGTCAAATATAAGTTCGCTCACCTTACCTATCAGGTGGCCAAGGTTGTCTCTTACTTCCCATCCGCGGATGTCAGGCTGACCTTTAGCTACTTCGAAATCTGAACCGCGGAGTTCCTGAAGTCGTTTTGTATTTTTTGCCATAATTATATTGTTTTAAAAATTTTGACTTCTATGAATGAATCCTGATTAATGCATCTATCTGTTAATGGTAGTATCTACTCCTATATTATTGGTTGAATCAGTAGTTGCTGGTAGAACTGTATCTCCACTATAATATTGCTTCCATACAAAAAAGCCTATAAGGCCAAGAAGGAGCAGGGTTAAGAGTATCCACGGTAATGGGGATTTTTGCTTTCGTTGTACATCCAGAGTAGCCATATTCAAATTTTTTGTTGATTAAGGGGCGAAGTTACAAAGTAATAAAATTTATGCCAGCACAAAGAAGTCTGTTCTTTGAAATGTCCGGGAATCTAAAGGCATGAAAAATATTATTAGTGTCCAAGGATTAATATCATAAATTTTTTTCCTTCCAGGCCTGTTTCAAATAGCGGATAATTACCTTGCCTTAATAAAACGACTTCAATGAATAAAAAAGAATTATGGCTGCGACTAAAAAACTACCAGTTTGAAGATGTAGTTGCTCCCAATATGTGGGAACATATCCAATCAAAGTTTGGGATTCGGGAAGCTTCTGCCAAGGCTTTTGCACATAAGTTAGCCAGTAAAAGGGGGTGGGGTTATGCATTTGCAGACCTGGCCATAAGGGAATATAAAAAATTTGTTTACCTCGGCATAATAAGTGACTTTGTAGTAACCCCTTCCCTGGTGATAGACCAGGTATGGCATCAGCATTTGTTATTTAGCAAAGCATATCGCAAGTTTTGCCAGGATGTAATTCAAACCGATTTTGATCATAACCCCGAATTGATTCCAATGGATGGTCAAACATCCACTTTCAGCGCACAATACATGGATACATTGAAATTGTATAAAACAGAATTTGGCTATGAACCACCTGCTGAGATTTGGAACCGTCCGAAGTTTGATAAAAAAGTATTAAGGGCTAATAAGAATCAATCTAAAAAGAAAAAAGATTTAGCCGGCATTCATATGGGTTACGTGGACAGCATACCTCTTTACCAGGCTTTTGATACCACTGTAAGTGCGGGGATTGTAAACTTTGAAGGAGGAGATGCCGGAGGCGGAGGTGCCAGCGGTAATTGGAATGACAATGGCAATAGTGATTCTACCGGCAGCGATTCAGGTTCATCAAGTTCATGCAGTTCGGGTTGTGGGGGTGGAGATTAGCTAACAATTCATTTTTCTTAGCTTGTCAATAATCATCCAACAAATTCAAATACACATTGTATCAACGAATGCGGATGTATTACAAATCTTAAAGGAATAAGCTAATAAATTCCTGTAAAAATGAGAAGGTTAGCCTTCCCCCTAAATTCATACAAAAATGACTTGATTTTCTTGATTCATTATAAGTTATTAAAAATCAATCAGTTGCAAATCACAAAATTATGTTGTAGTTTAATTAGTACTTGTAATTACTGATCTTTCATCGGATATTTGCACTCTGCAAAATCATCCAACAAATCCAGGAAAAACTATGACAAAACAGAAATTGTTTGCTGCCATTTTTATGTTCGCTTCCGTTCCTTTTTTATCTTTCTCCGAACCTAAAAAAACAGAATCTAAATCTTCAATTTCCGTAGTTGCCACCGTAACAAATAGCGTAGACGAAGCAGTAGATGTAGCTTCTTCTTTATATTCAAATGCTAATTTAAAAGCAGCAGGTCTTTCAATGGAAGCTTTTCAATATGCTTTAAAAGGGTATGAGAAATTAGTTGCTCAGGGTTCAGTAAGCAATAGCAAGTATCTCACTATTGTTGACTTCAGCCAATCTTCCCGCAAAAAGCGTTTTTACCTTCTTGATATCAAAAGCGGTAAACTCGTACACAACACTTTCGTGTCTCATGGTAAGAATACCGGTGTGGATAAAGCTGAACGCTTTTCTAACCGCATGAATTCAGAACAAAGTTCTCTTGGCTTTTATGTCACGACTGCTACCTATACAGGTAAGCATGGTTTATCACTTCGTTTGAGCGGCAAAGACCGTGGATTCAATGACAATGCAGAAGCCCGCGGAATAGTGATGCATGGCGCTGCTTATGTAAATGCAGGACGTGTGAACAGTGGATATATGGGTCGCAGCCAGGGTTGCCCTGCTCTGTCAGAAGGTGAATATGGAAAAGTGATCAATATCATCAAAGGCGGTTCTGTACTTTTCATTTACCATCCTTCTGCTAATTATTTACAAGGATCGAGTGTATTGAATGGGTGAAATCTCTGTTTATAAATTTTACTTTTTTTATTTAAATTATAGTGTCGCTTCGTAATAAAGCGGCTTTTTTATTGGTGACTTCTCAACATTTTACCAGCAGTAAAAAATAACTCAAAGATTAAATAACGCTCTGGCACTTTATTGGTTGCAGTACATAAACCCATTGAATCATGAAACTGAATGAATCAAGAGTCACCTACGTGGAGGCGAATAAAAAGCATGTGCATGTAGAATACTGTTTTACTAAAGATGCCGCTAAAGGCAAACCCGCTCCTGAAAAGAAAGTCTGGGCAATGATCTCTTTCATACATCCGGAAACCAAAGAAAAAGAAAGATTGAAAGTGGCAGAACCACAGGACATATTAAAATCATCTGAAGAAGAGATCCATGAATTTGTAGAAAAAGAAGTGGAGTGTTTTTTAAAACATTGCCGCGAGTATATTTAGATGACGGAGGGTGGATTGCTGATGGTGGATGAAGGATGGCGATTGACGGTAGTCGGTTTTCTATCATTCAAATCAATCGTCAGACTTATCCAGCTTTTTCAAAAGATCAAAGTGCTTTTTAGATTTTTGTAAAAAAGCTAATCCTTTCCAAAAAGGCCAGGGCTTGATGCCTTTTTTTCTATTTGCGCGGGATATCTCAAATAGCACACGCCAATGGTGCAGTACAATCCGGTAAGCCTGGAGCACATTATTTCCATTTCCATAAATATGATGGGGTTCTGCTCCGCTGCCATTGTATTCTAAAATAGAAAATTTTTTTCCTTCTTTCAATTCGTTAATTGAATTGCATTTTATATCGTACCGGCCATAATAAAAATGCTTTGAGTGGTCGCTTATAGTATCAAATAGTTTCAAAAGTTTTTCATCTTTTTCATTTTCCAGACTTACAAGCCTTCCACCTCTGCTGAGATTTGCAACCCATGAAATCCTGAATGGTTCCCCATTTACTAACACGTTTTTTAATTGACTTTGGTGCTTTGTTTTCCATTCTTCTACTTTAAAACCCGGGCGATAGGATTCTTTTTCGATCAATTCTTCAAGAGTTGCTTTGCCATCGCCAACCACTTCTACCAGTTCCTTCCTTAAAAAACCGGTAATGGTTCCGTGGGCTGAATGAGGATAACGATAATAAAACACACTCACCTCCAGCGGGTAATCAATAAGCTCCTGTACTATATACTCCACCGGCATTTTTCTATGATAAGTCTCCAGGTCTTCCGGATTATCAATTTTACGAAACATCAATCCCATCATTCCAACTTCAGGTTTCACTGCAAAAGGATAAATAAAACCTCCTTTGTTTATTTGCAACAGCACCTGTTTAAAAGGCTGATGCGGTAAAATATAAATGGTGCGTGGATAGGTGCCTGGTGGCAGTTGCTCATACATTTCCCTCTTGCCTTCCCCATCGAAGCCTCCAAAAGTGAGTGTGGGATTAGAGGGTGTAAAGAACCACATAGATCGCGACCTCAGGCAATACCAAAGCCAATATGGATAGAGTGGAATATATTTAGCGTGGTAATGCCATTTTTCCCAGTGCGTAATTGTGTACCATGCTTTTTTAAGATTCACGTTAACAATATAGTGTTTTGATGGAATTGGAAGCCTGAATTCAGAAATTTAAAAATTTGCAATGGAATCAATTTTATTCGTAGCAGCATTTGTGCGGAACAATGCAATTAGCCTTAAAAATCTTTGTCGCATCTTCTGTTAATCCTGTAGCACCTGTTTTAGGAAAGCCTTTATAGATAGGGGTTTACTTAAGTAATTTATTACAACAAAGAAAACTGCTTCGAAGGAAATTTGCCGGAGAAATTCTAATGAAGCCTTCTGAAGTAGCTGCAAATAGCATCGATGAGATTTTTCTCACCAATGTAATGAAGTCTATTGAAAAAAATATGAGTGAAGAAGATTTTGGGGTAGAAGAGCTGTCCAGAAAAGTTGCTATGAGCAGAAGCCAGTTGCACAGAAAATTGGTTGCCCTTACGGGGCAATCACCCAGTGAAGTGTTGCGTCATACCCGTTTATTCAGAGCCAAAGAATTATTGCAAAAAAAAGCAGGCAATCCATCTGAAATAGCATACCAGGTAGGGTTTAACAGCCATAGTTATTTTTCAAAGTGTTTTAAAGAAGAATTCGGAGTAAGTCCCGGAGATGTACAATAATAATGGTAGCTATAATTTTAAATGGTTAAAGCCAACTTACTTTTTACATCCGAAATGATTATGAATTATTCCCTTTGTTAGAAATCAATTAATAATAACTTAGTATATATACTAATTTGTAGGAAAATACCCTAAGCTTTAAGTAAGGTATATATCCGATTGCACAATCTGAATCAGCACTATACTTTTACATCAGAAGTTGATTGATTTTAAGTCAATCATATCCATATCCAAAAAACCGTCAGTATATCCATTCCTAGATAAACCAAATTTCTAAATCCAGTATCAGTCAACTTCTTTTTTTTAAAATTTAATCTTTAAATAAAAACCAATATCCCCGGAAAACCGTTCTTATCCAATCTTTGAAGAATCAAGTATCCAATCCAATGAAATGCTGGCGTACCATCCGGAAACTCACATTTTCAAAAACGCCAACGCCTAATAATCCCCTCTGACAGAGGGGTTTTTTTATGCCCATAAAAAGCATTTTCTATCAACATTATTTGAAAAGGCAATAGTTAGAAAGAAGATCATTGTTCTATTTTCTTTCACCCGGGTTTATACATTTTCTTTCACTTCTTTAAGTAGATTTGAACTTTTCCAACAATGACATGGGCAAAACATCTCTATTCATTTTATGCTCACCTGGAGCCACCTGCAGCGCTGCCTAATCATATTGAATGGCTTTATCCTCAGCGAGATCCATTAGTGATGGATGTTGTGAAATGTTTTCTGGATAAATATTATAATGACAACAAACCCCGCACACTTTTATTGGGCATAAATCCTGGAAGATTCGGCGCAGGTGTAACCGGTGTAAATTTTACGGGGCCACGACAGTTGAAGGAAAATTGCGGTATTCCTCATCCTTTCCCTAATGGATCAGAATTATCTGCAGAATTTATATATAAGATAATCGGTGATTATGGTGGACCTGAACCTTTTTATAAAAAATTTTTTATTGGTTCTGTTTCGCCTTTGGGCTTTGTGAAGGACGGGAAAAATATAAATTATTATGATGATAAAGTACTGCTGAAAATTGTAGAGCCTTTCATTATTCATAACCTGGAAAAACTCATTAACCACAACATGGATCGAAAAAAATGCTTTGCCATAGGCGGAGAAAAAAACTTTAAATATTTATGTCATTTGAACAAGCAAAAAGGATGGTTTCAAAATATTATTCCGCTGCCTCATCCACGCTTTATAATGCAGTATAAAAGAAAGCAGGTGGATAGTTTTATACAATTATATCTTGATGCGCTCAATGATTGAGCTTTGTTTGCAGCTATTGATTTATTTATTTATTTGAGAAAAAATTTGAATGAAACAAATTAAATACTTGCAGGAAGGCTTTTCAAGTTTACAATTGAATAATACATTTGCAATGCGTATCATCAGTGCAGGCTATGTATTTTATGGAATAGGAATGGTGATGGCCAATGCCTTTAATGCTGCCGGCGATACCTGGTCACCTACCTGGATCAACCTGATTGGATTTTGGGCATTTCAAATACCACTTGCTTATTTATTAGCTATCGTATTAGATATGGGCCCATTAGGTGTGTTCATTGCTATTCCGGTGGCCGAGACAGCTATTGCAATAGCAGCGTATATTTTATTTAAAAAAGGGAAATGGAAGAATAAAAAAATTTAAGTTGAAGCAGACATAAATATGTGGTGTGTGGCTTTTCCCACCCTACTACAGAAATTTTGTAATTTGAAGTTTAAAACAAATCTGCATCTTGTTTGTAAAATGATATCTATGTTTCGACGATTATCAAAAGGTGTAAAAAAATTCTGGGCCGGTGTAGCATTATTATCTGTGGAAATGATTGTGATTTTCTCGGTGTTTTTTGCGTCCATTTTTGCATTCATATTTATAACACGCAACGTTTTTGTATTAAGGAATAAAGAGATGGATGATAAGGTTTTTGACTACTTGGAACCCTATATTAATGATACGAATACCAGTATCATGAACTTCATTACTTTCTTTGGTAAACATGAATTTCTGATACCTGCCAATCTCCTGATGATCGCTTATTATCTTATAAAAAAACATAAATGGTATTCTATCAAAGTGCCTACCATTGCCATCAGCAGTTTATTGCTCATGTTCGGGTTGAAGCAAATATTTTCCCGTGAAAGGCCTGAAGGGCAATTACTGGAAGCAGCAAAAAACTTTAGTTTCCCTAGTGGCCATGCACTTATGGCTGTTACATTTTATGGGCTACTTGCATACATTACCTGGCATTCGGTACAAAATAAGACGCTTAAATGGAGTGTCATTATTCTTTTAATAATCTGGATCCTACTGATCGGGTTAAGCCGCCTGTACTTAAAAAGGCATTATTACAGCGATGTAAGTGCAGGGTTTGCAATGGGCTTCTTGTGGCTTGTGTTGTCTTTGAAAGTTATACGTATGATAGAGAAGCGCGGACAACAACAATTAAATGCTGTAGTAGAAGCACCACCAGCACCACCGGTTGCTGAAAAGTCAGATACGGATGTGTGAGAGGTATCATTCTGAGCATTCCCGCATTATGGTGCTGAGCAGATACTCAGATCATAAATCCTGATGTTGTAAGTTTATAACTTTAATTACGAACAGAAGTGTCCCTTCTTTCTGTATTCACCCTGTCATCACCCATTGCAGTGTCAATGCTTGGGCTGGGTTGCAGGGGTGCAGTGTCCTGTAAAGCGCCATTAGAGTCTATAGTTTTAATGCCATCATCCACTGTTCCTCCCTGGTCACTGTTATTGCATGCTTCGAGCATCGAAAGCGCAATTAAAAAAGCAAATATTTTTTTCATTCTAAAAATTTAGAAGTGAATATACAAGTATGTTGCCAGCAGGCTAATAAGATCCTTCACGCTTGGTTTAGGTGACTAAACGGTTTATCAATCCGCTTTGGATTAATCAAAACTTGTAAAAACCTCCTTATTCAGTACTGCTCTTTGCAAGCCCTATAATCTTACCTTTGCGCCTCAATTTTTTTTGCAATGATTTCTGTGAACAATGTTACTCTTTCCTTTGGTAAAAGAGTTCTTTTTGACGAGGTAAACCTCAACTTTATCAAGGGCAATTGCTATGGTGTGATTGGCGCTAATGGAGCCGGCAAGTCAACCTTTTTAAAAATACTCAGTGGCGAAATTGAACCCAATAAAGGTTCTATAGATATTACTCCCGGTGAGCGCATGGCTGTACTCAGGCAAAACCAATTTGCTTTTGATGAAACATCGGTATTGAATACAGTACTGATGGGGCATGAGAAAATGTGGAAGGTAATGCACGAGAAAGATGCGATATACCTGGATCCCCAGGCCACAGAAGATGACTATATGCGGGCAGGTAATCTCGAAGCTGAGTTTGGCGAAATGGGCGGATACACTGCAGAAAGCGATGCTGCAACTTTTCTAAATGACCTCGGCATAAAAGAAGAGTATCATCAAACCCTCATGAAAGACATCCCTTCCAACATGAAGGTGAGGGTATTGCTTGCGCAGGCATTATTTGGAAATCCCGATATTTTATTGCTGGATGAGCCTACTAACGGGCTTGATATTGAAACAATCGGCTGGCTTGAAAACTTTTTGGCTGATTACGAAAATATTGTTCTTGTAGTATCTCACGACAGGCACTTTCTCGATGCAATTTGCACACACGTCGCCGACGTGGATCGCCAAAAAATAAAAATTTTTACAGGAAACTATACATTCTGGTACGAGTCTTCGCAACTGATGGCACGGCAGTTAAGTGACAAGAATAAAAAGACTGAAGATAAGCGGGCTGCTTTGTTAGACTTTATTGCACGGTTCTCTGCAAACGCTTCAAAGAGCAAGCAGGCTACAAGCCGGAAAAAAGCTTTGGAAAAATTAAATATCGAAGAGATTGAACCCTCTAATAGGCGCTACCCTGGCATTATATTCCAACCGCTTCGTGATGTAGGAAATCAAATATTAAATGTTGAAAATTTAAGTTCTTCGGCAGATGGCCGTAAGCTTTTTGTGAAAGCGACTTTCAGTGTAAACAAAGGACAGAAGATTGCATTTCTCAGCCGTGATCCACTTGCTGTCACTAATTTTTTCGAAATCATCAATGGTAATCTGCAACCCAATGCAGGAAAAATAGAATGGGGTACTACCATTACTAAGGCATACCTGCCTTTGGAAAACAATGAGTTTTTTCAGAACGGCTTTAGCTTAATTGATTGGTTGCGACAGTATGTACCTCCTCATGTTACAGATGCCGATGAGCCTTTTCTACGTGGATTTTTAGGTAAAATGCTGTTTAGTGGTGATGATATTTTAAAGAAAACAAATGTACTGAGCGGGGGGGAAAAGGTACGTTGCATGCTGAGCCGCATGATGTTGCAAAATCCAAATTTGATAGTACTCGACCAACCGACAAACCACCTGGACCTTGAAAGCATTCAAAGCTTCAATGAAGGTTGTCAAAATTTTCCGGGCATCGTATTGCTTACATCGCATGACCATACGTTTATGCAAACAGTAGCCAATCGTGTGATCGAGCTGACGCCTAAGGGCATCATTGACCGCTTAATGACCTTTGATGAATATTTGGAAGATAAACGTGTGAAAGAGTTGCGTGAAGAAATGTATGGTTCGGCTGTATATGCCTAATTTGAACTGACTGTTTAACCGAATTTTTTTTGTAAAGATGCTTAAATACGGAACTGTCATGCCGATGCAGATCGGCATCTTTTCCTAATCGATATTGCTTGGAGAAAGAAGCTAAAACACCCGCCTGACCGGACGGGCAGGAGTTCAGCATGACATTAGGATTTCGAAACTAATCATCGCTTTTCAAAAATGGAACTGTCATGCCGATGCAGATCGGCATCTTTCCCTAACATATTTTTTTTAAGATAGATGCTGAAACAAGTTCAGCATGACATTAGATTTCGAAACTATTCTATCATATTATTCCTGATCCCTTCCATCAGGTCGGCTTTGTAAGCATCACCAATTTGTATTTCTGCAGATACATTCTTTAAGCGGAGCAGGTTGCCTTCAAGTCCTGTGATCTTTGCCAGCGGGATGATAAAAGATTTATGAACACGTTTAAAATTTTTCTTTGATAGCCTTTCTTCCAGATCTTTCATGCTCGT
>Ga0183260_10002976_pt1 | contig 13812 bp, 12 predicted proteins | sample AntDrymUQ4972206_2_FD_129768 | JGI IMG/M metagenome (GOLD analysis project Ga0183260, IMG submission 129768) | Polar desert sand microbial communities from Dry Valleys, Antarctica - metaG UQ497 (22.06) (version 2) (version 2) | ecosystem: Environmental > Terrestrial > Soil > Desert | place... | reverse complement strand
TTGCTCTCGCTGCGGAGCGCTGAGGTGCTGCGCCGGCCCAAGTCGCTGGCCTATCTCCAGTCCCTCAAGTGGGTCGCCCAGGTCAAGGAAAAGGTCCTGTAAGAGAGAAGGTGCTTCGGACCCGTGCCAGCGGCCGTACCCACCGACGAGATCTACGAGCGCTACCTGAAGAAGGCGATTGCCGAGATAAACGAGCTCGGCGACGAGCTTGCGCGGACGGGCGACGAGCTTCGCGTCCCGGTGGTGGGATCGGGTCATCCGCTGGCGGACGTCCTCCTTCTGAAGCACGCGCCGCAACCTCAGGAGATCCAAGAGGGGGTCGCATTCTTTGGCCGCTCCGGGCAGGCCGTGCTGAAGTCGCTGCAGCGGCTGCACGTCGACCCGCTCGCGGTCTACGGGACGAACTGTCTCAAGTTCGGGACCGAGGATCCCGAGGACGCGGCGGCCTGGCTGACACGCGAGATCCACATCGTCCAGCCGAAGCTCATGATCGTTATGGGCGAGCGCTCGGTCGAGTTCCTGAACGGACTTCGATTTCCACTCTCCGACCCCGTCGATCCCGCTGCCCTCGGTTTGTTGCAGCGATTCACCCCGACTATCGAGACGCTCGTCACGCCCGACGTCGACGGGTCGCTCGACGATCAATCGGCGAAGACGGGGTTCTGGAATGCCTTCAAGGCGCTCGGCGCCTGGTGGTCGGAGCAACCTCCTTACTGATCTCTCGCCGCCGGGCGCTCGCGCTTGTGGCGCTGGTCGGTGGGCTCGTGGTGTTCGGGGCGGTTGCGCCTCGTCTGCCCGGGCTGTCCCGGGACGGCGCGATCCTCTTCGCGAGCCTCGTCGTCCTCCCGGCGGTGACCGCGACCGCCTGGCTAGCGCTTCCGCTCGCGCGCACGCGAGACTGGCTGCTGCTGGGCGCTGCCGTGCTTGCCGCGCTCGGGTGGGTCGGTTGCTACCTCCTCGGACTCGGCGAGCTGGCGAACGCGTCCAAGTTGGTCGCCTTCATCCTCTTCGGATTCTGGTTTCTGTCCCTCTTCGAGGCGCTGTGGTGGCTCTCACTGGTCGCGCTCCTCGTGCCGTGGGTCGACATCTGGTCGGTCGCTTTCGGGCCGACGAAATACGTGACCGAAGAGAAGCCGGGGGTCTTCGAGGGCATCTCTGTCGCGATCCATGTCCCGGGCGAGACTCAGACGGCGAATATCGGGCCGCCGGACATCGTCTTCTTCGCGCTCTTTCTAGCCGCGGCGCAGCAGTTCCGGCTGCGAGTAGCGCTGACGTGGATCTCGATGACCGGTCTTCTCTCGCTGACGCTGCTCCTCGTCTACTTCTGGGACACATCCGGCCTGCCGGCACTGCCGGCCGTCTGCTTCGGCTTGGTCCTGCCCAACCTCGACCTGCTCTGGCGCGAGGCACGCGGCGCCTATGCAAGCCGCAGCCAAGAGGCCAAGTAACAGACTGTTACAAGGCGCGCTTTACGAGCAGGGAAACGGATTCGACGTGCGGCGTGTGCGGGAACATGTCGACCGGGCGGCAGCGAACGAGCTCGTAGCCGAAGTCGTCGAGCAGCACCTTGACGTCCGACGCGAGCGTGGTGGGGTTGCAGGAGACATAGACGATCTTCGGCGCGCCGAGCTCTCCCAGCCGCCGTAGCGCTTTGCCGGCAAGTCCGGCGCGCGGGGGATCGACGACCACGACGTCGGGCGGTCCTGCCTCTTCGACGAGCTCTTCGACGGTCTGTCCCACGTTTCCGGCGTAGAACTTCGCGTTCTCGATCCCATTCAGCTCCGCGGTCTCGATCGCGCAGGCGACCGCTTCCTCAGAAATCTCGAGACCCCAGACGGTCTTCGCGTTCGGGGCGAGCGACAGTCCGATGGTCCCCGTGCCGCAGTAGAGATCGAAGACGTTCTCGACTCCGGTCAAGCCCGCAAACTCTCCGGCGATAGCGTAGAGCCGCTCGGCCATCTCAGTGTTCGTCTGCAGGAACGCTCCGGGACGGACGCGCACGCGAAGCCCAAGAAGCTGCTCCTCGATCGCCTCGTCCCCCCAGAGCAGCTTCGTCGGCACGTTCGTGTGCTCTGCCGGGGTGTCGTTCACCGCCCAATGGATCGAGCGCACCTCCGGGAAGCGCCGAAGAACATCCACGAAATACCCGGTCTCGAAGCGCTCGCCGGGCGCCGTGACCAGCACGACGAGCGCCTGGCCCGTGTTTCGGCCTTCACGGAAGACGAGATGCCGGAGGTATCCCTCCCCGTTCGCCTGGTCGTACGGCTCGAGCTTCTCCTCGCGTGCCCAGTCACGTACCGCTTCGCGGACGGAGTTGCCGAGGTCAGTGGTGAGCAGGCACACGTCCAGGCCGATGACCTCGTCCCAACGACCCGCCCGATGGAACCCCAGGTCGATGCCGTCCTCGCCGGCAGTGAAGGAGTACTCGAGCTTGTTCCGGTAGTGATAGAGCGACGCGGCCGGCACGATCGGCTCGATCGGCGCGTCGACGATTCTCCCGATGCGGACGAGCGAGTCGCGTACCTGCTGCTCCTTGGCGGCGGCCTGGGCGTCGTAATCGAGATCCTGGAAACGGCATCCGCCGCAGACGCCGAAGTGCGGACAGGGCGCCTCGACGCGCGCGGCGCTCGGCTCGAGAACGGCTTCGGCAGTCGCTTCGGCGAATCCGCGTTTGATCTTCGTCACCCGCGCGCGAACGCGGTCTCCCGGAAGCCCTCCGCGAACGAACACGACGAAGCCGTTGAGACGCGACACGCCGTTCCCGCCGTAGGCGAGCGAGTCGATCTGGAGCTCGACCTCTTCACCTCTCCGGACGGGCGCGGCCATTCCAGCCAGCGTAGCCGTGGAAGGATTGGAGCGAACTCGTCACACCTCCAGTGCCACGCACTGTGAACGATGAGACCGTGCGCATACGCCGACGACCCGAAGCCGTTTTCGAACGGCGCGACGTCGACGCTATCCTGAGCGGACTGTTCGACATTCGGCGCGAACTGATTCGAATTCGAGTGGCGATCGAGGAGGACGAGAATGGCGAAGAGGAAGAGAACGACGCTCCCTCCTGAGGTTCTCGCGGAGTGGGACGAGCGATCTCGCGAAACGACGCAGCTTCTCGAGGAACGGATTGCGTATCACCGGGCGAAGATCGCGGAAGAGCGGCGGAACCGAAAACCACGCCGCTTCTTCTGGCGCTACTCGAGCACCGAAACGTAAACAGTCCGCTCGCGCGGCCCGTCGAACTCGCAGAAGAAGATCCCCTGCCAGGTCCCGAGCGCGAGCTCGCCTCTCTCGCGCAAGGGGACCACCACGCTCGATCCCATCAATGACGCGCGGACGTGCGTAGGAGCATTCTCCTCGCCCGGCTCGTGGTGCTGCCACGGCCAGCCGTCCTCGACCAGGCGCTCGAGCGCCGTCTCATGGTCACGCGCGACCGCCGGATCCGCATGCTCGTTGATCGTGACTCCGGCTGTCGTGTGCGGCACGTACACAACGATGGCAGACCCGTCCTCATCAGACACGGCCTCGCGAACTTCCCGGGTGATGTCGACGAGCTGGCTCCGTCGCTCGGTCCGAAGACGAATCTCACGCACGACGATCTAAAGCGCGCCGCCGGCAGCGGGAGGAGCTCCCGCCTCGAGGACGTTCTCGCCACCTGCCGAGCGGCTCAAGTACTCCTCGACGTGCAGAAGGTTGTCGCGCCCCCGCTCGACGATCGCGAGGAGCTCGGTCATCGAGGCGACTTCCTCGCGCTGCTCCTGAAGGAACCAGTGCAGGAACTTGACATATCGCAGCATAGGGCTCATTCTGTGTGTGAGGCGCCGGTGAATGAGCACCGGGGCTAAGAAGGAGGCTACATGAGCCCTAAGAAGATCACTCGACCACTAGACCTCTACGTCAGGGTCAGTCGTGTCGGTGGGCGCGAGGGCGACTCGTTCATCTCACCCGAGCTTCAAGAGGAGAAGTGTCGGGCGCTGGCGAAGGCACGCGGGCTCGAAGTCGGGCAGGTGTTCATCGACCTCGACCGTTCCGGCGGGAAGATGGATCGCCCCGAGTTCAAGAAGATGCTCGCGCGGATCGAGTCCGGCGTCTCCGGCGGCGTCATCGTCGCCCGCATCGACAGATTCGCGAGAACGCTGATCGGCGGGCTCAGCGCCATCGAGGACATCGAGAAGGCGGGCGGCGTCGTACTAACCGCCGACGGTGAGTTCGACTCGTCCACGGCAACCGGCGAGCTTGTGCTGTCGATCATGCTCTCGCTCGCCCAGTTCGAGTTGCGCCGCATCTCCGAGCAGTGGGAGGACGCGAAGGAAAAGGCTCGGGCCCGCGGCATTCACATCGGTGCTGCCCGCGCGGGGTACGTTCGGCAGGAAGACGGCAGGCTGGCAGAGCACTCCGAGTACATCGAGGCGGTCAAGCAGGCGTTCGCGCTCCGCGCTCGCGGCGGCTCCTGGAAGGAGACCGCCGACCTGCTCAGCGCGGCGGGAGTCCCGACGTCGAAGTCCGGCGGAGCCGCGAGGCCGTGGACGCGGCAGGCGACCCGCAACGTGATCCAGAACATCGCCTACAGGGAGGACGAGGGCGGGCCGATCCCGGTCTGGCAGTGGAAGAAGGCGCAGCCGAAGAAGGGTGAGGCGCGGGTGCGCGGCGAGGGCCACGTCCTCGGTGCGGGACTCGTTCGTTGCTCCGTCTGCGGCGCGGCGATGCACAAGTCCTCGAACGGCGCGCGCTACCAGATCCTGCGCTGCGACACGAGCGGCGGAGGGCACCCAACGATCTCCTACGAGACCGCGCGGGACTACATCTGCTCCCTCGCCTTCGCGCACGTCGGGCCGATGCGGAGGAGCAGGCCCGGAGACGACGAATCGGAACGTAAGGCTCTGCGGTTGGCCGTCGAGGAGGCCGAGGCGGAGTTCGAGCAGATGAGGGAGATGCTCGGCGTGGCGCCCCCCGCGGACTCTAGGCCCTCGATGGGGCTCACGGACGCGAAAGCCGCACTGGCCGAGTTCGAGGCGGCGGCGGACGTTCCGCTCGGTCTCGGAGATTTCCTGACGCCGGTCGGGGTTCGGGAGGAGTTCGAGAAGATGGCGGTGCCGGAGCAGCGCCGAGTTCTGCGCTCGATTATCAACCGGGTCGTGCTCTCCCCGGGTCGCCGCGGAGATCCCGGCGATCGAATCGAGGTGGAGTTCACGGACGGGTCGCGCTGGCCCGCAGAACAAGGCGAGGTTCCGGTGGTGACCTCGTGAGCCTGCCCCGCATCGACCCAGAGACCGGGTACACCAGGCACTACGCGTGGCCCCCGACATCCCCCGGCGTTCCCGGCGAGTAAGTTTGGGCAGCCCATCTCGTCCGTTCTCGTCGCTGCTACGGTGCCGCCGTGCAGACGGCGGAGCAGAGGCGGGCGCTCTGGGAGGCGCAACGGGCGCTAGTCGCCGCGCCGATCTTCGCCGGGATGTGGGAGCCCTTCGGGGCTCTCGGCGTCTAGTAGGGGGTGCCACGGCATCTCGGGCGTGGCGGCCGCAGACGCGCTCAAAGCTCAACCTGACCGCGTCGCCGCTTCCGCGCTTGCTCGCGAGCGAGCGGCGAGCAGAGACGGTCGAGCCGGACTGCCATCGATCTGTCGACGCGCGCCGTTGTCGCCCTATGGCGGAAAGGCGACACCGACCCAAGCTTGATCCTGGATCGATGGTCGGAGGGCGAAAAAGCCCTGCACGACATCCGCAGCCGGCAACACGCAACAGCCCGTTTCCGCGAGGCTCGAACCGCCCACGGCGCCCAACAGCCCAATCCGAAGCCAGCCGGCTCGCGGGGCTCTTGCCCTGCTTCTGTTCGACGAGCCGTGCTGCCATGGCGAGCCGATCGCCGTCACCTTCGCGGAGAATGACGATGCGGGACGCTTGACCGCGGCCGGCGAGGACTGCTACGACGAGCTCGGGGTCGGACGCTCGCCTCGCAAACCCTTCGACGGAGCGTCGGAGAAGCCGCACTCGAGACAGACGTATCGCGTCGACCCGTCCTCGTCGACGGTGATGCCCATCGTGACGCCGCAGGCTGGGCAGATCGGCGGGCGGTCGTCGGCGGCGCCAGCCGTCTTCCCGTGTTCCACGCGGTCAGCCTAGCCCGCGAGCGAGACTCCCAACTCCCGGTCACTACTCCCTCTGCGGAAACGCCGCGGGGAACCTATCGACCGGCCGTGCTTACAGCGCGATGTCGTTCGCGTAGCGGTTTGACAGTTTGCGAAGAACCTTGTAACTTTGCAACCTGCATCTGCATTGAGGCGACCAAGACTCTACAAGGAAGGTTGCTATGTCGCCCACAATAAGGATCGACCAGGACGTGTTCGATGAGCTGAAGAAGCACGCTGAGCCCTTCATCGACACGCCCAACTCGGTGCTGCGACGAGTGCTCGGCCTTTCCGAAGCGCACGAGGCTGTGAACGGGAGTGGTGACGATCTCGAAGAGAGTGTCGGGTCCGCTAGCGAATTGGCGCGGTCCGGCGGCCGGCAACGGCGCCGCAGAGCGAAGACTTCTCGTCGAGCGCCACGCGCAAAGACCGGCACGATCCTCTCCGAGGCCGAATACGAGATTCCGATGCTTGAGATCATCGCCAAGCACGGCCATCGTGCCGCCGCACGGGAGGTCCTTGACGAGCTCGAGACGCGTCTCGACGGGATGCTGACGGAAGTCGATAAGGAGCCGCTTGCCTCCGGCAACATCCGCTGGCGTAATCGAGCCCAGTTCGTCCGCTTGCGCCTGGTCGAGCAAGGCGACCTGGTAAAGGACTCGCCGCGGGGGATCTGGGAGCTCACGGAGCAGGGCCGCCGACGAATCGCTGATGCAGCATGAATGCCGCACGCAAGATCATTGAGGCCGCCCTCAGCGCTCGCACGCTCTCTGATGCCGAACACGTGGACGAGCTGCTCGAATCCGCGATCGGTCAACGCTTCGAGCGGCCTGTAGGGGACAAGGTCAACAACTTCGGGCTGATGACGACCAGCGGTTCGTATGACTACAAGCTGATCGAGAACGTCACGAATATGCAGGACGCGCTGCTCGAGCGTGCCGCGATTGAGCGCTATGGCAGCCTTGCCGTCGTTCCGTACCGCACACCGCATGAGGCGGCCGACGATCTCTTCCACGGGTTGACCGAGGCGGAGCTAGGTAAACGAGCTACGGTCGAGTTCTACGAGGCCGGCCAGCCTGCGCGGAAGAGCAAACGGCTGACGGCAGTCTTTCGCGACCTCGGATGCGGGATCGAGCCGGGATACGTCGCCCGGTCGCTCTTCGCGCTGGGCTCAGCGCACAAGAGCAAGACGATGTGGCAACAGGGCGCGTTCGGTATCGGCGGCGCGACCACGTTCCGCAATGCCGATGCAGTCGTGCTTGTAAGCCGGCGCGCGCCGGAATTGCAGCATGGTCAGGATGTGATCCTCGTTGCCGTCTGCCTGTGGCAGCGCTCGCTGAAGGGAAAGGGGCTGTTTTACCGCGTCACGAGCGACTGGAGTGCCGGCGAGAACATGAACGCCAATCCGTGGTCCGTGCCTGCGAGTGAGTACCGGGAGTTCGAGCCCGGCACGCACCTTGCGCTCATCAACTACGGAACCGAACGACTGCACGCGATCCGGCACTCGGACAACCCGAACTCATTCGAGCGGGTGCTCGACACGCGCCTGTTCCGCCCAGTCACTCCCGTGCGGCTCGACAACCGTCTGATGAAGGATCACCCGCGTACCCATCGGGGCCTCGCGCGCCGATTCGAGGACAACCCCCGTAAGGACAGACGCGAGGGATTCGCGACGCTGCCGTTTCGCGTCGGCGACACGACGTACCAGCTCCCCGTCACTTTCTTCTTCTTCACGCCGCCGCGCATGCTCGGCGACGGCAACGCCGAGACGACCGGCCAGAAGCGGACTTCGTCGCGGACGGCCACGCGGCGATCTTTACCTCGAACGGGCAGATCCACCACCACTGGACACCCGTTGACTTCCGCGAGCGCACGAGGCTGCGCCAGCTCTCCGAGCACTTGCTCGTCGTGGTTGAGACCGACCCTCTCCCGATCGCGATGCGCACCGACTTCTTCACCGCTGATCGGTCAGGCGTGCGCGCGAGCGAAGAGGCGCTCCGCCTCGAGAGCGATCTCGCTGCGTTTCTCGATGGCTGGGATGAGCTGCGCGACCTAAACGCCGAACTCATCCGGGAGTCGATCATGTCGGGTGGCTCGGACCGACGGACGTTCGAGATCTCGAAGCAGATCAGCCTTGCAGTCGCCCTTCGCCTGCAAGGCTTCAAGTTTCAGGGGAACGGGCGAAACGGCACTTCTTTCGAGCAGCGTGAGCGGGAGGTGAAGCCGCCGACAGTTCTCCACTCGGACCCGACGCTCCTCATTGGCCCGCGGGAGGTGACCGTCCTGCCGGGCAGGTCGAAGGCGCTGCGCTTCACCGTCGACGCGAAGGACGAGTTCCTCTCCAGCGGCCGCGGTGTCCTCACCGTCACCTGCTCGCATCCTGACATTGACATCGAGGACATCGCGATCGGGCCGGCAAACAGCGGCAGGGTCCGCGTGATCATCACGGTGCCCGCCGAAGCGCAGCTTGGTGCGTTTAGTGTGATCGCTGGGATCTACGGGTGGGAGAAAGCGTCCGGCGGTCTCGGCCCTGACCTGGAGTGGACGACCACGTTCACCGTTGCCGCCGAGATCCCTGAACCGACACCCCCCGAACCGACCGCGAAGAACAAGAACCGAACGAGCGAGGGGCCCCAGGTCGCGCTCCTGTGGAGACGCGGCGAGCAGATCGACCTGCTTCCTAACAACCCTGGCAAGATCGATGAGGTGCCCGCGTCGGAGCTCGCACAGGATGAGGAGTACCGCGAGCTCGCCGCGCTCGGTGAATCCGCGGTCCTCACGATCTTTCTGAACGAGGACTACTCGCCCCTCAAGAAGTACCTGCGGGGACGCCAGGCGGAACTAACGAAGATCGGCAGCGGCCACGCCTACAACCGCTACGCGATCGACGTCGGCGTCGCGCTCCTTGTTCTTCACCACGAGGTCGAGCAACGCCGGAAGCGGGGTGACCATCCCGACGAGGATCTCCTGGTGGTCGCCCGTGCTGCGGCAGCCCAAGGTGCGATCAGCATCCTTCCGCACTTTGACGCCCTCGCGCGCGAGGCGGGAATCGATCAATAGCGCCAGGGCGTGGGATCGAACCTGCAATCGTCAAAGGCAACGCACCGCACCGCGATTCCCTGACCCCCGGCCTCGACAGCGTAGGCCGCTCGACGTCGGCGCCCTCGTTCGCAGAATGCGGGAACTGCGACAACTCAATCGGCCTCGTGATCGAGGATCTACGATGCCACCGGCCGAATACGACCGTAGGCACGAGACTCGACTTGCCGCAGCTCGACCTCCATGAGGGTCGAGCGAAACGACTAGGGAAACGAAGCTCGACGGGTCGCGGCTATCTACGGAAGCGTCCCCGGCCAAAGTAGCCAAGGACGGCTAATACAACAATGACGATGATGACGATCCAAAGCCAGGTCGACACGTGATCCTTTCGTTAGGAGCGTACCGACTCTACCGCGTGCCGACCCGTATTTTACCCTCCAGCAGTGCACGGCACTTCTCGGGATCCTGCCCGTCGCCGCTGTGCCAGCCGTCAGGGATCGTGGCATTGCCGTTAATGACCCGCCACGGCGTCGGAAATGCCGGGTTGCGGGCCGCCGAGCCGCCCGCCTCCGAGACCGCCGCCGCGAGCCGCGGCGTCGACGGCCCGCCCGCCATCGCCGCCTGCAGGATCGGCAACTGCACGCCGAGGAGCCGGGTCAGCGGTGTCTCGTGCCAGCTCATGCCGGAAAGTCTCGCAAGCGAACGGAACTCGAGACGAGCGGAGGACGTGCCTCAGCACGAATCGGTCTGACCCTCGTCACCGCCGAGAGGCCCCATGCTCGCGCGCTACGGGTTCGCCTCCACCTTGATCGCGGCGGCCCAGATCGACTGTGTGAAGCTGCCGCTCACGGGCGCTGCGGTCGCGAGCGAGAAGACGGGGACGGCGAAAGCTCGTCGGCACAGATGGGCCCGGCTTCACGATCGCGCTCAAAAAGAGCGGTACGAAGGTCACTAAGCTCAAGGCCGGGAAGTACTCGATCACGGTCAACGACCTGGCCCGGCTCAGCCGGTCGACGACTCGCGCACAGGTTATTGAAGTAGACCCGGGCCCGACGAACTCCGGTTGTAGATCTTGGCCCACCCCGGAGGGCTCGATCGTCCGCACTGGGATGAGCCCGCCGAGTGGCATCAAGGCAGACGCGGTCGTACTATCGATCCGGATGAGCGCGAGCGGATTTCGCCGTGTCGCCGGGACGTTGGCCACCCCGATCACGCCACGCTGACCCAGGTTGGTCTCTGGGACCTCCGAACAGACGACACCGTGGACTACTCGGCTTTCAACAAGCGGGATCCGTCTCGGCTCCAGGTGCCGGCGCGGAAGTTTGCCGGGCGCCCGGGGTCGAACGTCGGCGCGACTTCAGCCGAGCTGGGCGTAGAGGTCCGGCCAGGCGACGCTTCCATCGAGATGGCTGTAGACGAAGTGCAGCAGACCAGCTTCTTGCCACCTCCGCCACTTGTTGCGGACTGCCCCCCGGGCCTGTGTTTCCAGCAGCACCTCGGGATCGCGATGCATGACGACGAGCGTTCTCGGGCGTCGCTCCTCGATCCACGCCACGAGACGCGCGTTAATCGCTTTGTCACGGAACCCGTAGCCGATGACGATGAGTCGATCGACGGCCCTGAGTGCTTCGTGAAAGCGGAAGTGCTGGTCGGCATAGATCCCCGTCGGGTAGCTAAGGATCTTGTTGAACGTCCCCATGAGGATGGAAGGCCCGTCAGGAACCTCGAGCAGTTCACCACTTGGTCCCACCGCGTGAACCGGGTCACCGCCAGGAGGAGTCCGCGCGACAACTTCCTCCCTTCCACGAGCGTCCTTGAGCTGATAGCGAAACCAGTCGAGCGACCCGTGGAGCTTGAACAGCTTGCGACTCGGTGCTGGGTAGTGATCGTTCCAGATTGAGAGCGAGCCATATGGACGATCGAAGCCATCCGAGAACATCACATCGGCCGCTCGTAGGGCGGTCTCCATGACGAGGTCGTGGTTCAGGGTGAAGAGGTCGAGCGGAGCAACGCGTTCGTCGCGGAACGCGTCGAGGATCGGCAAGAGATAGTCGAGCGATCCGAGAGGTCGCGAGAGAAGCTGAGTGACTGTGTCCTTCGTGTAGTGAACGGCATCAGCCGCCAGTTCGCGCAAGTCGTCGTGCGTTCGCTGAGCCTGACCGCTCAGACGTTCGATTAGCGGGTAAAGCGCTGGGTTTTCGTACTCAGATGTGAGCGCATCCTCGATTTGCTGCGCGACGTACGCGACGTCCTCGTAGTTCGCTTTGCGGTCCTTGTCCTTGATCGCATCGAAGTAGCGGTTGCACTCCCACTCGAGATCGTTCACGAACCCAACGACGTTCTTCACCTGAGCAGTGAACGGCTCGCGAAAGTCCGCGGGGTTGACGAGACGGAAATCGCTTCCCTGCTTGATGACGTTCTCGCCGGAGAGGACCTGTTGTGTAATGCCGGCGATTCCTGGCACGCCAGCGCATTGAGATGCGCCGGAACCGAGAAGCATTGCGAGCTTCACGAATCGAGTCTACGGCGAGCGACTCCCGTGCTTCCTGCTGTCTGGGCTCGTCCTAGGTTCATCAGGCGTGGGAGCGGCGCCGAAGCCGGCCCACCTGTCATCGCGCACTCGGATGTAGTTAGGCCGGATGCCGACTTGATCGCTGACCGAGTCCGCGAGCGCTATCGCTGAGTCAACCGCCCATTGAGCACATCCGGCGCCCAGGCAGTGATCGGGCCACCACGGGTTACCTGCTCCTGCCATTAGACGGTTGTCGGGGAACTTCCCCCGCAGCCGTTGTTCCATCCGGGCTGGTGAATCGACAGATAGATCCTCCGGCTGGTAGTGAGCGATTGCGTTCCTGAGCTGAGTCACGAGTTTCGCGTCTTGAAACGTTTGGGCGCCCTCGTCCAGCTGCTGCTGATCTGAAGCCATGAGCATCAACTGGTACTTGGCGAGGGGCCGGAGCTTCTCGCCCTCGTCGGTCGCCTGCCAGATCGTGCTGAGCCTCGACCGAGCCTCCACGGTCAGCGGCGCGATGTACCCGTCTCCGTCCGATCCGTGGTCGTCGTACGCGTCCTGATACAGCTCGTTGACCATGGCCTCGAGAAACGCGGCTGCGGCGAGAATCGATGTCAAGACGTGGCTTCGGTGACCGATGTCGAATCGGGACTCACCCTCGTGTCGTTCCTCGATCACGGCTGCTTCCCTGCTTGCACGGCTCGCTGTCCACAGCAGGTATGAGGAGAAGTAGTTCCTCATGACGACAAGCACATTCCCCAGCGAGCGCTCGCGCATGCCGCGAGTCAAGCAGGTGCGGCGACCTCGGGTACGTTCCCCTCGGTGCCCGTGCATTCCTCGCGTTTTGCGCTTGACCTGCCAGACGACTTCCCAATTCGTCTGCTCGAGGCAGTACACGGTGTAATCAGCGACGCCGACGACGCGAGGCGCCAGACCAGCGAGTGGAGTGAGTGGGCAGGTGCCTGCAATGGCGTCCTCTATCGATTCCTCGCCTGCGCGGAGCATGCTGATCTGCTCGACACATCACTCGCATCGAGTACAAGCCCTCCTCAACCGGAGCGATATGAGCAGGAGAAGCTGCTCTACGAATTCTTTGCCGAAGGCTTGAGTGCGCTCGAGTGCCTGTACTACGGCGTCTACTTCATTGGCGTCCTGGCCGACTCGCGGCTGGACGCCAGCGTTGACAGGCGACTCGTGAATCCTCGCTTTGTAACCGAGTGTTTCGAGTCGACCTTTCCAGTGGACGCCACTACGACGTTCTCCGTGAGGTGTTGGCCGACGCTGAGTACGAACGTTGGCGCGATACGCGGAATGTTCTCTCGCATCGCGCAGCGCCCGGGCGCGACTTCCGCATAGGAGGCGACGATGCTGGCACGTACTGGATGGAAGGAACACTCGGCACGAACACAATCGTGTCGCGCCGTACCTGGCTCGCGTCGACAATCGAGAAGCTTCTCACCGCATTTCGGCGATTCGTCGATGAGCGGCTGAGCGGTTAGAGGTTGGCACTCGGGGGTGGGGTTTACGACGCGACCGCGCCGTCGCCCAAGATCAAATCGCGCGACGAGCAGACGGAGCGGCAGCCCCGGGCCCCGCTCGTCGGAAGACCTCCTCCCCGAGGGCGGGCACCTTCCCCTCACATTGGCTTACACTTTTTCGGGCGCTCAGAGATGAAATGCCTGCAAATGGGCATTTCTATCACCGGGCGCCTCACTTCGTCGGCGAGGCCGCTTTGGGCCCCCTGGCCCGGGAAAGAGCTCGCCTCTTGCCCGCGCTGGCAAGAGCCCGCTGCCCGGGCCGACCTGCATTGCAGCGGGCGCTGCCCGAACTGCGGGAAGGCACACACCTCTGCTCTTGACGCCCGCCCCACGAGCAAGCTTCGAGAGCACCGAGTACCTGGCGCTTGTGGGGGCGCTCGGCGTCCTCGTCGCCTGGCCATGGCCAGCACCGGTGCGAGCGCGGCCTGAAGGCCCGGCGAGCTACCAGGCACAAGAGCTGGAGGGGGGCGTGTCGCACTTCCGCCAAAACGCGACACGCGCCGGCATCGCGAGGCCGGCTCCTGTCACCCTCCGGGGCTCCTGCTGTGCCGGCGCGACCCGGTCGATCGCCGGCGGCACATCGTCGAGATCTCGAAGGAGGACAG
>Ga0183260_10002975_pt1 | contig 13812 bp, 11 predicted proteins | sample AntDrymUQ4972206_2_FD_129768 | JGI IMG/M metagenome (GOLD analysis project Ga0183260, IMG submission 129768) | Polar desert sand microbial communities from Dry Valleys, Antarctica - metaG UQ497 (22.06) (version 2) (version 2) | ecosystem: Environmental > Terrestrial > Soil > Desert | place... | reverse complement strand
GGCGGCGAAGGCAGCGTCGAGGTGGTCGCGGCCCTCGGGCAGGTAGGAGCGGTAAACGGGGGTGCAGGCCAGCAGTTCCGCGACCGCGTCCTCCAAGTCGACGGCGTCGTGCTCGACCAGGGTCGCGAGCTCGCGGGCGATGCGCCGGGTCTCGGCGCGGAGCGTGGTGTCGGCGATGCCGCGCTTGGTGCCGTGGATCATGGCGTGCCAGTCGACGGGCGCACCACGCAGCCGGTCCTCGAGCTCGCCGAGCGGGCCGGCGCCGGCGGGATCGGTGAGCACCCGGTCGATCAGCGCGAGGGCGTCGTACCCGGTCGTGCCGGCGGTCGCCCACGAGCCGGGCAACCGCTCGCCGGGCTCGAGGATCTTCTCGACCAGCACGTAGCTGCCGTCGGTGAGGTCGGCCAGGTCGTCGAGGTACTGGCCGGGGTCGCGCAGTCCGTCCGGGTGGTCGATCCGCAGGCCGTCGACCAGGTCCTCCGCGAACCAGCGCGCGATCTCCTCGTGGGAGCGGGTGAACCAGTCCGGGTCCTCGACCCGGATCGCCGCGAGGGTGTTGACGGAGAAGAACCGGCGGTAGTTGAGGTCGGTGTCGGCCCGGCGCCACGAGATCAGCTCGTAGTGCTGACGGGCGTGCACCGCGTCGGCGTCGTGCTCGTCGTTACCGAACGTTCCGGGTGCGATCGGGAACCGCTGGTCGTGGTAGTGGAGCTCGCCGGCCAGCAGCCGCAGGTTCGCGATCTTCCCGTCGGCGCCCAGGTCGTCGTCGCCGACGACCGGGACCAGCAGCCGACCGTCACCCGCCTCCCAGTCGATGTCGAAGGCCCCGGCGTACGACGACTCGCGGCCGTGCGTCAGCACGTGCCACCACCACGCGTTCTCCCAGGGCCGGGCGATGCCGACGTGGTTGGGCACGATGTCGACCAGCACTCCCATGCCGAGCCGCCGCGCCTCGCTCGCCAGCGCCGACAACCCCGACCCGCGGCCGCGGGACGCGTCGATCGAGGAGTGGTCGGAGACGTCGTACCCGTGGTCGCTCCCCGACTCCGACGCCAGCACCGGCGACAGGTAGACCCAGTCCACGCCGAGCTCGTGCAGGTAGCCCAGCGTCCGCGCGGCCTCGAGCAGGTCGAAGTCCTCGGTGATCTGGAGCCGGTAGGTGCTGGCGGGCACGCGCATCTCACCGTCCACGTTTCACCCGTCCCCCACGCCGAGTGCCGACTCGCGGGTCATGGCGCTGACTGTGAGCGGACCGAGGCGGCGGCCGAGTGGTCCACCTCGGCCACGGGGGTCGTGTGCTGACGCAGCACCAGCACGCTGCGGCCGGTCATCGCCAGTTCCGAACCGGCGGGCAGCGGGTCGGACCCGGTCGTGGAGTCGCCGGTGTCGATCACGGCGTCCCAGGCCGCGGCGTACTCCTCCGGCGGCAGCGTCAGGGTGACCCCGTCGGCGCCGGCGTTGAAGTAGAGCAGGAAGTGGGCGTCGGTGATCGGGTTGCCGGTGAGGTCCGTGCCGGGGATGCCGTCGCCGTTGAGGTACATGCCGATCGCGGCGCCGCCGTCGGCGTTCCAGTCGTCGCCCTCCATCGGGTTGGCGTCCACGTCGAGCCACACGATGTCGTTGAGGCGTGTGCCGTCACCGGTGCGCACGGTCTTGCCGGTGAAGAACCGCTTCCGGCGGAACGTCGGGTGCTGGCTGCGGAGCCGGATCACCGCGGCGGTGAACTCCACCAGCGGCTGGTCGGCAGTGTCCCAGTGAACCCACGACAGCTCGGAGTCCTGCGCGTAGGTGTTGTTGTTGCCGTCCTGCGTGCGGCCGAGCTCGTCGCCGTGCAGCAGCATCGGGACGCCCTGGCTGAGCAGCAGCGTGGCCAGGAAGTTCCGTTGCGCGCGAGCCCGCAACTCGAGTACGGCAGAGTCGTCGGTCGGACCTTCCGCGCCGTGGTTCCAGGAGCGGTTGTGGCTCTCGCCATCGTTGCCGTCCTCGCCGTTGGCGTCGTTGTGCTTGTCGTTGTAGGACACCAGGTCGCGCAAGGTGAAGCCGTCGTGGGCGGTGACGAAGTTGATCGAGGCGAAGGGCCGGCGGCCGGACTGCTCGTAGTAGTCGGCCGATCCCGCGAGGCGTGACGCGAAGTCGCCCAGCGAGGACTCGCCGCGCCAAAAGTCGCGGACCGTGTCGCGGTAGGCGCCGTTCCACTCGGTCCACAGCGGTGGGAAGTTGCCGACCTGGTAGCCGCCCGGGCCGATGTCCCACGGCTCGGCGATCAGCTTCACCTGGCTGACAACCGGATCCTGCTGCACCATCTCGAAGAAGGTCGAGAGCTTGTCGACGTCGTAGAACTCGCGCGCCAGCGTCGCCGCCAGGTCGAACCGGAAACCGTCGACGTGCATCTCGGTCACCCAGTAGCGCAGCGAGTCCATGATCAGCTGCATGGAGTGCGGGTGGCGGACGTTGAGGCTGTTGCCGGTGCCTGTGTAGTCCATGTAGTACCGCTGGTCGTCCTCCATCAGCCGGTAGTACGCCGCGTTGTCGATGCCCTTGAAGCTCAGGGTCGGCCCGAGGTGGTTGCCCTCGGCGGTGTGGTTGTACACGACGTCGAGAATGACCTCGATGTCGGCGGCGTGCATCTCCTTGACCAGCGACTTGAACTCCTGGACCTGCTGACCCTCGCCGTGGGCGGCGTACGCCGCGTGAGGGGCGAGGAACGCCAGGGTGTTGTAGCCCCAGTAGTTGCGAAGGCCCTGGTCGAGCAGCGTGCTGTCCTGGATGAACTGATGGACCGGCATCAGCTCGATGGCAGTCACGCCGAGCCGCTGCAAGTGGTTGATCACGGCCGGGTGGGCGAGGCCCGCGTAGGTCCCGCGGTGCTCCTCGGGGACGCCGGGGTGGAGCTGGGTGAGGCCCTTGACGTGCGCCTCGTAGATGACCGTCTCGTTGTACGGCGTGAGCGGGCGACGGTCGCCCTCCCAGTCGAAGAACGGGTTGATGACGACGCCCAGCGTCATGTGTGCGGCGGAGTCGTCGTCGTTCTGGCTGTCGGGCTCGCCGAAGGAGTAGCTGAACAGCGACTGGTCCCAGTCGATCTCGCCGCTGGTCGCCTTGGCATAGGGGTCGAGCAGCAGCTTGTTCGGGTTGCAGCGCAGCCCGCGCTCGGGCGCGTAGGGCCCGTGCACGCGGTAGCCATAGAGTTGCCCGGGCTGGACCTGCGGCAGGTAGCAGTGCCAGACGTAGGCGTCGACCTCGGTCAGCTCGACGCGCTCCTCGACCAGGGCTCCGTCCGGTCCCCTCTCGACGAGGCAGAGCTCGACCTTCTCCCCGGCCTCGCTGAAGAGGGCGAAGTTGGTGCCGCGCCCGTCGTACGTCGCTCCGAGCGGGTACGGGGTGCCTGGCCAGACCTCCACGGATGTCCTTCCGGTGGGCGATGCAGGATGAGTCGAATTGGAACGTTCTAACCCTACCGGTCCGCTCAGAGCCCGTTCGCACTGAAGTGCTGGTAGTCCTTGAGCGTGTTCCACTCGCCGCCCCAGGACCAGCCGATCTCGCGGAACGCGGCGACAACCGGCCCGTCGGCGGTGATCATGCCGGGCCTCACCCGGTCGCGTTCGAGGTACGACGAAGCGCGCTCGGGCAGCACCAGGCCGTCTTCCTCGTAGGGGTTCTGGAAGGTGTTGACGTCGAGCGCCAGACCGTAGGCGTGCTGGGAGAACGACGTGCCGCCGGTCGTGGCGCGGCAGACGAACGAACCGGTGCCGTTTCCGTCCCCGGTCGGAGGCGCCTCCTCGTCGAGGGAGCGCACGATCAGCACCTGCTCGAGCGGGAACCGCGCCTGCCACAACTGGCGGAACACCAGATCGAGATCGTCGGCCGCGCCCGTGTTCACGAGCAGCTCCCCGGTGTGGCGGCGGGCGTCGAAGCCCCAGAACGTGAGCCGCAACCACGCCAACCCGTCGCGGGCGACGGGGCAGCCGGGTTCCCATGTCGAGCGGTTGACGACCTCGGCCGGCGCCGGCGACAGGATCCGCGAGGCGTAGTCGCGGCCCGGCAGCATCGGGACGTGGTCGGCCAGGGTGAACGCCCGCCGCCGCAGCACCGGCGGGGTCGGCCGGATCACGCCGTACCCGTCGGAGGTCTCGGGTAGCAGCCGGGTGAACAGCCAGTCCGGCGGCTCGCTGCCCGGTCCGTACGCCGCCTCGGCGAGCGTGCCGTCAGTGCTCGGCGGGCCGGGTCCGCGCGGGGTCGGCACCGGGGCGGTGGGAGCGGGTGAGATGTCGGTCGGCGTCCCGGGCGACGTCGCAGCTGCGGGGGCCGGCCGCGGGGCGGACTCGGTGGCGCAGCTCGCCGCGACTGCGACCGCAAGCAGCACCGTCGCCGCTGTCGTGCGTCGTCCGGTCACGGTCCCGAGGCTAGACGGGGGGCGACGGGAAGCGTGACGCGGAACGTGGTCCCGGAACCGAGCTCGCAACCGCGACCAGCGTCACCGGACGGCGGCTGGCAGCGTCACGGTGAACGTGCTGCCATGACCGAGTGTGGACTCGACCTCGATCCGGCCCTCGTGCCGGGCCACGATCCGGGCCACGATCGCTAGTCCCAGCCCACTGCCGGGCCGCTCCCGCGCCTCGGGATCGGGGGAGCGGAAGAACTCGCCGAACAGCTGCTCCCGGTCCGCGCCCGACATGCCGAGGCCCCGGTCGGTGCAGGTGAAGACCACTCGGTCGCCGTCTCGTCGCAGCGCCAGGTCGACCGGTCCGCCGTCGTGGGAGTACTTCATCGCATTGTTCACCAGGTTCGCGACCAACTGGAGCAGCTCCCCCGGGTCGCCGGCGACCCACACGTCGTCGTCGTCGGACGCGGCTGTCCGCACCGTCAGGTGGTGCTGGTCGGCCCGCAGCGCCTCGTCCTCGGTCACCGCAGCGAGGACGGCGCGGAGGTCGACCGGCACCCGCGCCAGCGGGGTGTCGGGGTTGCCGATCCGGCTGAGGAGCAGCAGATCGCGGACCAGGATGTCGAGGCGCGAGGTGCTCCGTGTGAGCGCCCGGAGCGAGCGTGCGGCCGCGGCGGGGATGTCGGGCAGCTGCTCCAACAGCTCCACGTGGCCGGCGATGACCCCGAGGGGGTTCTTGAGTTCGTGGGCGACGGTCGCAATGAGCTGGCGCCGGTACTCGTCGAGCCGCTGCAGCTCGCCGATGAGCTGCTGTTCCCGCTCGTGCGACCGGGTGCTGAGGAGCGCGCGGCCCACGTCATGGCCGACGCCGAGCGCGGCGACGCTCTCGATCTCGGTCCAGCGGTCGCGGGCATCCCGGACGACCAGCAGCATGCCCATCGCCTCGTGGCCGGCGCCGACCGGCACCACCAGCAGCTCCTGCGCCGCCCGCTCCTCGACGTAGCGTCTCAGCCCCACCCGGTGCTCACCGTCGAGGTCGTCGTCGCCCCAGACGTGGCCGGGCTCGACCACGATCACGGTGCGCGAGTCCCAAGCCCGGCGGGCCGCCGCGCCGAGGGCGGCGAGCAGGTCGGCCGGTGGCGCCCCGACCTCCTCGTCGGCGGGGTCGTCGTACAGGTGCACCTGGACCCCGGTAGCGCGGAACCCCGCCACCAACCGCGGGTTGACCACGTCGAGCAGCTCACGCCGGTCGAGTCGGAGCGAGGCGGCGCGCACCACCTCGCGGGCCGTCTCGTCGAGCCGGGCGTGGCGGGTGAGCTCCTCGCGGTCCGCGGTCGTGACCGCGGCCTGGAGCAGCAGCTCGAGGTCGACGGCGATCTCCGCCAGCCGCGCGGGTGCGGGACGCAGGCCGTCCACCGGCTCGTCGAGGTGGAACAGGGCACGGGTCCGGCCGGAGTCGTCGGTGAGGTGGGCGGTCAGCATGTCCAGGGACCGCCACCGACGGGGGTCGTCGGTCTCGGGCAGGACCGGGACGTAGCCATAGCCGCGGATCGCCTCCTGGAGGTCGGGGGCCATGTCCTCCTCGCGCAGGAAGGCGAAAGCGCCGTAGCCGGTTCCCTCGCGCAGCACCCGCATCGCCAGGGGCAGGGAGTAGCTCCTGCCCATGAAGGCGTGCTGCTCCTCGGGCCGGCCACAGGCGGCCACCTCCTCCAGGAAGCCGTCCCGGCGCAGGACCTCGAACGACGCGACCTCGAAACCGGAACGGAGGCGCGCCTCGTCCGCGATGCGCCGCAGCTCGGCACGCGCCTCGGGCCCGCCCCAGCTGCTGCTCCGGACGCGCTCCGACGACGGCGCTGTGACCTGGTCGCCGCCGTCCATGTCTCTCCTGACTCCGTGAGGTGATAACAGGTTCCCAACGACTCGGCGCGGGCGGCGGCTTTTCCGGGTCCCGGGGCGGCGACGTCACGTGACTCGCGGGTAACGTATGGCGCATGAAGCGTGCGATCTACGACGAGGACCACGAGGCCTTCCGCAGCTCCGTCAAGGAGTTCCTCGACCGCGAGGTGGTCCCCCACCTCGAGGAGCACGCCGACAACCACGGTCTGCCCCGCGAGTTTTGGACGGCGGCCGGCAAGCAGGGCTTCCTCGGCCTCGAGGTCCCCGAGGAGTACGGCGGCTCCGAGGCGGGCGACTACCGGTTCAACGCGGTGCTCACCGAGGAGCTCGCCAAGGTCAACATGACGCTGCCGAGCTGTGTCGGCATCCACGCCGACATCGTGGCGCCGTACCTGGTCCACCTGACCAACGACGAGCAGCGACGGCGCTGGCTGCCCGACTTCTGCTCCGGTGAGCTGCTCACCGCAATCGGCATGACCGAGCCGTCGGGTGGCTCCGACCTTGCCGCGCTCAAGACCACTGCGGTCCGCGACGGCGACGACTGGATCATCAACGGCTCGAAGACCTTCATCACCAACGGCGGCTCCGCCGACCTGGTGGTGGTCGCTGCCCGCACCTCGCCGGAGAAGAAGGCGAAGGGCATCTCGTTGTTCGGTGTGAGCGCGTTGGCCGACGGCTTTTCGGTCGGCCGGGTGCTCGACAAGGTCGGCCAGGACGAGTCCGACACCGCCGAGCTGGCCTTCGAGGACGTGCGGGTCAGCAACGACGACCTGATCGGCGAGCTCGACACGGGCTTCATCGCGATGATGAAGTTCCTACCGCAGGAGCGGTTGGGCTCGGCGATCACCAACCTCGCCCACGCCGCGCAGATCCTCGAGGAGACCGTCCAGTACGCCAAGGACCGCAAGGCCTTTGGCGTCCCGATCGGCTCGTTCCAGAACACCCAGTTCCTGCTGGCCGACCTCGTCACCCAGGTCGAGGTCAGCCAGGCCTACGTCGACCAGTGCGTCATGGCCCACACCACCGGTGACCTGAGCGCGGTCGACGCCGCCAAGGCGAAGTGGTGGACGTCGCAAGTCCAGAACGACGTCCTCGACCACTGCGTCCAGGTCTTCGGCGGCTACGGCTACATGAACGAGTACCGCGTCGCCCGCGCCTGGCGCGACGCCCGCGTCACCAAGATCTGGGCCGGCTCCAACGAGATCATGAAGATGCTGATCGCCCGCGACCTGGGGCTCTGAGGGCAGCCTCGCCTTCGTTGCGGCGCCATCGTGCGCGGCACACGATGGAGGCGTGACGACCGATGCGCCTGACGTGGATCTCGAACCGGGACCACACCATGGCGAGCCGCACCAGGCCGGGATCAGCAGCCGGCTGAACTGGCTGCGCGCCGGTGTCTTGGGCGCCAACGACGGCATCGTCAGCACCGCCGGGATCGTGATGGGCGTGGCGGGCGCGACCGACGACACCGGCACCATCGCGATCGCCGGCGTCGCGGGACTGGTGGCCGGCGCGCTGAGCATGGCCGCCGGTGAGTATGTCTCGGTCAGCACCCAGCGCGACTCCGAGAGTGCGCTGCTCGCGAAGGAGCGGCGCGAGCTGGCCGAGGAGCCGGACGAGGAGCTGGCAGAGTTGGCCGGGATCTACGTCGGCAAGGGGCTCAGCGAGGAGCTCGCCCTGCGGGTGGCCCAGGAGCTGACCGAGCACGATGCGCTCGGCGCCCACGCCGAGGCGGAGCTGGGCATCGACCCCGACGACCTCACTAACCCGTGGCACGCCGCCTGGGCCTCGATGGCGTCCTTCACCGTGGGCGCGTTGCTCCCTCTGCTGACCATCCTGTTCGTCGCCGCCGACCTCCGCATCGCGGTGACGGTCGCCGCGGTCGTCACCGCCCTCGCCGTGACCGGCTGGAGCAGCGCCCGGCTCGGCTACGGCCCGGCCCGCGCGGCCGTCCTACGCAACGTCGCCGGAGGCGCCTTCGCCATGGCAGTCACGTACCTCGTCGGCGCCCTGCTCGGCACCCACGTCGGCTAGTGCGGGGATGGGGTAGTCCAGTGGGAAATCGTCGTCCGTCGGCCGGAATCTGAACGATCTGCCACTGGACTACCGTCACACCACACGCGGATGTTCGTCGCGCTGGTAGCGGTTCCGGCCGCACGTCACGCTCGCCCGCCTCGGCCGGCCGGCCGAGATCTCGTCCTGCGTGAGGCTCCTCGACGGTTATGCCGGCCCGAGCTGGCGCACCACTGAGTGGACTCTCGTCGCCTCCCACCTCGGCGAGGGACCGCGGAAGCGCCCGCGGTACGAGGTGGTCGAGCGCTTCGGCGTGGCATGACTCACCACGCCGCGCGATGAGATGCCTGTGCCTCAGCGCATATCTCTCGTAGGTTCGCCCCGTGAAGATCGCAGTGGCGAGAGAGACGAGGGACGGTGAGTCCCGGGTCGCGATGGTGCCCGAGCTGGTCGAGAAGCTGACCGGACTCGGGTACGACGTGGCCGTCGAACCGGACGCGGGGCGGCACGCCCTGATCTCCGACGAGGAGTTCGTGGCGGCGGGGGCGAGCATCGAGGACACCGCCTTCGACGGCGCCGACCTCATCGTCTCGGTGCAGCCGCTCGACCCGCCACGGGTGCGCAGGCTGGCCGCGGGGACGTCGCTGATCTCGTTCCTGCCCACCAACTCAGAGACCGAGCTGGTCGCCACCTGCCGCGACGCCGGGATGACGGCGTACGCCATGGAGCTGGTGCCGCGGATCTCGCGCGCCCAGTCGATGGACGCGCTGTCGTCGCAGGCGCTGGTCGCCGGCTACCGCTGCGCCATCGTCGCTGCCGGGATGCTGCGCCGCTTCTTCCCGCTGAACATGACCTCGGCCGGCACTGTCCAGCCGGCGCAGGTCGTCGTGCTCGGCGCGGGTGTCGCCGGGCTGCAGGCCATCGCCACCGCGAAACGGCTGGGCGCGGTCGTTTCGGCGTACGACGTCCGCGCGGCCGCCGCCGAGGAGATCGCCTCGATGGGCGCCAAGCCGATCCACCTCGAGCTCGAGACGCTGGAGGGCTCAGGTGGCTACGCCCGGGAGATGACCGAGGACCGCGCGGCCCAACAGCGCGAGCTCCTCACGCCGTACATCGCGCAGGCCGACGCGCTCATCACCACCGCGGCCGTCCCCGGCCGCGAGGCGCCGATGCTGGTGACCGCTGCGATGGTCGAGGAGATGAGTCCCGGCTCGGTCGTGGTCGACCTGGCCGCCGAGACCGGCGGCAACGTCGAGGGCTCGGTCGCGGGCGAGGTCGTCCGGATCGGCAACGCCCAGGTCTGGGGCGGGCGCAACGTGCCCAGCCAGATGCCCGGCCCGGCGTCGCGCCTCTACGCGCAGAACATCGTCAACCTGGTCACCCTGATGACCGCGAAGGACGAGGACGGCGCGACGTCGTTCGCGCCCGACCCGGACGACGAGATCGTCGCCGGCGCGTGCGTCACCCGTGACGGGGCGATCCTCCACGAACCCACCCGGCAGGCGCTGGAAGGAGACCGACCATGAGCGAGGCCATCGTCTGGCTGACCATCTTCGTGCTGAGCGTGTTCGTCGGCATCGAGGTGATCTCCAAGGTGTCCTCGACGCTCCACACGCCGCTGATGTCGGGCGCCAATGCGATCCACGGCGTGATCCTGCTCGGCGCCATCATCGTCACCGCCCACGCCTCCGGCATCGCCCTCGTGGTCGGGCTGGTCGCGATCGTGCTCGCCGCGGTGAACATGGTCGGCGGCTTCGTGGTCACCGACCGGATGCTCCAGATGTTCACGCGCAAGAAGCCCAAGGCCTCGACAGGCTCGACCGCCGGGGGCGCCGCGTGATCCCCACCTGGGCCCAGCTGGTCTACCTGCTCTGCGCGGTCGCGTTCATCCTGGCCCTCAAGGGGCTCTCGGGTCCGCGCACCGCCCGTGCTGGCAACCTGATCGGAGCCGGCGCCGCGGTCGTCGCATGTGCGCTGCCGTTCGCCTACATGGAGCGCATGGACAACGTTCCGCTCATCCTGATCGCGATCGCGATCGGCAGCGCCGGCGGCGTCTTCGGAGCCCAGAGGGTGCAGATGACGCAGATGCCGCAGATGGTGGCGCTGTTCAACGGCGTCGGTGGCGGCGCGGCCGCACTCGTCGCGCTGCTCGAGCTCGAGGTCCTCGTGGACGTGGAGGCCGGCGACTACGGCGGCTGGTTCGTGCTCGTGGCCACTGCCTTCACGATCTTCGTGGGCTCGGTCTCCTTCGCCGGTTCGGTCATCACCTTCGCCAAGCTCCAGGACCTGATGACGTCCCGGCCGATCGTCTTCCCCGGGCTGGCGGGCGTCTTCGGCGGCACGCTCCTCGGTGGACTCGTGCTATCCGGGTTGCTCGTCGCCGAGCCGACGATGTGGGCCGGTATCGTGCTCGCGCTGCTCGGGCTCGCATTCGGCGTACTCCTCGTCGTGCCGGTGGGCGGGGCCGACGTCCCGATCGTGATCTCCCTGCTCAACGCCTTCACCGGCCTGACCGTCGCGGCCGGCGGGTACGTCTTGTCGAACACGCTGCTGCTCGTCGCCGGCACGCTCGTCGGTGCCTCCGGAACGCTCCTCACCCTGCTCATGGCCAAGGCGATGGGCCGCTCCGTGGCCAACATCCTCTTCGGCGCCCTCAAGGGCGGCTCGACCCTCGGCAGCGGTGAGGCCTCCGACCGGCCGGTGCGCTCGGCTGGCCCGGCCGACGCCGCGATCATGCTCGGGTACGCCGACCGCGTGATCATCGTGCCCGGCTACGGACTCGCGGTCGCCCAGGCCCAGCACACGCTGCGCGAGCTCGTCGACGTGCTCATCGAGCGCGGCACCCAGGTCGACTACGCGATCCACCCGGTGGCGGGCCGGATGCCCGGCCACATGAACGTGCTGCTCGCCGAGGCGCAGGTGCCCTACGAGCAGCTCAAGGAGATGGACGACATCAACGGCGACTTCAAGGACGCCGACGTCGTGTTGGTCGTCGGCGCCAACGACGTCGTCAACCCGGCCGCCAAGACCACGCCCGGCGCACCCATCTACGGCATGCCGATCCTCAACGCCGACGAGGCCAAGCAGGTCATCTTCATGAAGCGGTCTATGCGTCCCGGCTTCGCCGGCATCGAGAACGAGCTGCTCTTCGAGGAGACGACCACGCTGCTGTTCGGCGACGCGAAGGAGACGATGAGCAAGTTGCTCAGCGCGGTGAAGGCTCTCTGAACAATCCTCGGTTCGCCGAAAACGGCGGCGTCGGCTGGTCATACTGACCGGAGTCGATCGAGGAGGCCCGGCGCCTTGGGAAGTTGCCGTGCAGTCGCGGATGGCGGGGCTCGGCTCCGTGGTGCGGCCGCAGTTGCCTGCCATCCTGCTGGTCGTCCTCTTCGCCTCGTCGTTCTCCCTGCTGCTGACTGTCGACACCGAGAGCCGAGTGCCCGCCGCATGGCCGGCCGCCGGCCTGCTCACAGGCTTGCTGCTCGTGGTCGATTCCTCCCGCCGCGGTGTCATGGTCGCCCTGGCCGGCGTGCTGCTCGTCCTGGCTCATCTCTTTGCCGGGTACGACGCCATGACCGCGCTCGGCTTCGGACTCGGTTGCGTCGCCGGCAGTTGGGTGACGCTGCGCCGGATGCACCGCGACCTGGCGGCACGCCGGGTTGGCCTGCGCGAGGAAGGTGACGTCTCCCGGCTGATCGCCGCCGCGACCCAGGGCGCCAGCGCCGCCGCCGTCGTGTCCGGGATCACCGTGGCCCTCTCCGGGACCGGTTCACCCTGGCTGGCTGCGGTGACGGTGTGGGGAACCCACGCGGCCGCCCAGCTGACGCTGGTCCCGCTCTTCCTCGACGGGTTGCCGTTCGCGCCGCTCGCCACGGTGCGCGAGCGTATCGTCCAGTCGCTGATCGCCGTGGGCGTGACCGCCCTGATCTTCAGCTACGCCGCCGCGCCGCCGTTGGTCTTCGCGATCATGCCGATGTTCGCCTGGCTGGCGTTCCGCGGCACCCTGCGCGAGGCCACCCTTACGCTCACCGGTGTCGGGGTCGTCGCCAGCCTCGCCACCATTGCCGGGTTCGGTCCGATCCACGAGCTCACTGCCCGCTATTCGCTCGCCCCCGAGCTGGTCATCGGCTTCCTCCAGCTCTTCCTGCTCGACTGTGCCCTGATCCTGCTGCCGCTCTCGGTCATGACCCCCCAGCAGCGGATGTCGGCCGCGCGGGCCACGTCGGGTCGGCAGACGTTGCAACGGCTGGTGGACGCGGCGACCGGTTCGGCCGTCATCGCGGTCGACCTCGACGGCCGGATCGAGGTGTTCAACCCCGGCGCCGAGGCGGTGATGGGCCTGAGCGCCGCCGCCACCACCGGCACCGAGGCGGACCGGTTGTTCTCCGACGAAGAACTGTTCCGGCAGGGCTCCCGTCTTCAGACCCGGTCTTCTCGGAGATCTGTGCGGTGACCGTCGCCACCGACGACGAGCGCCAGCACTGGAACTTCCAGCGCCCGGACGGCGAGCAGCGCACCATGCTCATGGCGATCACCCCGGTCAGCGACGAGCTCGGTGGCGTGGGCGGCTAGCTGTGCGTCGCGGAGGACGTCACCGAACGTGAGGCGGTGCACCGGTCGCTGCTCACCGCCCTCTCCCACGAGCGCCAGGCCGTCGACAGCCTGCGCGAGCTGGAGCGGGTGAAGGGCGACTTCGTGGCGACCGTGAGCCACGAGCTGCGCACCCCGCTCACCAACATGATCGGGTACGTCGAGCTGCTGGAAGACGGTGACGTGGGCGAGCTGACCGCCCAGCAGCGAGCGGTCGCCAACCGGGTCCAGCGCAACGGCCAGCGGCTGCTGCTGCTCGTCGAGGACCTGCTGCTCTCCGAGATCGAGTCCCGGCAGATGAGCATGGAGCCGGTGCGCTCCGACCTGCGCGACACGGCGCAGGCGGCGTACGACGCCCTCGGGCCGCTGCTCGCGACCCGCGCCCTCGACGTGGTGCTGCGCCTGCCCGACCGGTCGGTCAGCCACGTCGCCGACCCGGAGCAGGTCGAGCGGATGCTGGTCAACCTGCTCGGCAACGCGGTGAAGTTCACCCCCGACGGGGGTCGCATCGAGCTGGTCGTCACCGATCGCCAGGACAGCGTCGAGATCGTCGTCCTCGACACCGGCATGGGCATTCCGGACACGGAACAGGACCAGCTGTTCACGCGCTTCTTCCGCGCCTCGACCGCGACCGCCCAGGCCATCCAGGGGACCGGCCTCGGCCTCACGATCGTGCGCGCGATCGTCGACCTGCACAGCGGCGAGATCTCCGTGTCGTCGAGCGAGGGAATCGGGACGACGGTCTCGGTCAGTCTCCCGAAGGAGCTGGCTCGGGTGATGGAGATCCCGCGGGTGGTCGACCCCGGTTCGTCGACGGGCTGACGTCCCGCGCGCGGTCGAGGTAGCGCATCGCGGGCGCCGAGGTGGCGCCGTGGACGACGACGCTCACGAGCACGGTGGCGGCGACCGTCGACCAGAGAAGCGACTCGTCG
>Ga0183260_10002974_pt1 | contig 13813 bp, 10 predicted proteins | sample AntDrymUQ4972206_2_FD_129768 | JGI IMG/M metagenome (GOLD analysis project Ga0183260, IMG submission 129768) | Polar desert sand microbial communities from Dry Valleys, Antarctica - metaG UQ497 (22.06) (version 2) (version 2) | ecosystem: Environmental > Terrestrial > Soil > Desert | place... | reverse complement strand
GGAGGGGTCTACCCGCCACCGGACGGCTACCTGGCCGAGGTGCGCCAAATCTGCCGTGACTTCGGGGTGCTCTTCGTCGCCGACGAGGTTGTCACCGGCTTCGGCCGGATCGGCGGCTCGTGGTTCGCCTCGCACCGCTTCGACCTGCAACCAGACATCCTGGTGACCGCCAAGGGGCTGACCGCGGGGTACGCCCCAATGGGTGCGGTGTTCGTGGCGCCGCACATCGCGGAGCCGTTCTTCGAACCCGACGCGGGGGTGTGGTGGCGCCACGGCTACACCTACTCAGGTCACGCCGGCGCCGCAGCAGCGGCCGGCGCCGTGCTCGACATCATCGAGCGGGAAGGGCTGCTGGACGCCTCGGCCCGGCTCGAGCAGACGATCCCACGCTGCCTGGCACCGTTGACCGAGCATCCCGCCGTGGTCGAGGTGCGCGGTGGCGTGGGGGCGCTCGGTGCGGTTCAGCTCGAGGGTGTTCCTCAGGCGTTGGCCCTTGCGAAGCTGCTGCGCTCGCACGGAGTTGCGACCCGGGCGGTCGGAGTCGGTGGCATCCAGGTGTCGCCACCGTTTGTGATCAGCGATGCCGACGTGCAGCAGATCGCCGACGCGATCGCCACCGCACTTGACGAGCTCCCGACCTGACGCACCACCCGCACCGCCCCCAACGCATCGATTGGCGCCTTCAGCATGCGACACGCCAACACCGAACAGCAGCAAAACGCCACTCGATCAGGTGGGTGAGCTTGGTCAGATGGCCGCCTGCTCACGGATGCCCCACGGGGAGCCGTACTCATTGAGCAGGTCGAGGAACGGCACGGCATCGAAGCCCTCCGGGCCAAGCACCCCAGTGCTCCGCCAGGTTCCCCGTGACAACAGCTCGAGCGCGACCACCGGGTTCACGGCTGTCTGCCACACCACGCACTGGTGGCCGTACTCCTGCATCGACCAGTCGTTGTCGACGACGTGGTAGAGATACGTCGACCGGGGTCTGCCGTCCTTGCCGGTGCCGGTGACATGGAGCCCGGCGCAGGTTTTCCCATGCATTGCTGAGCCGAGCCCGGCCGGGTCGGGCAGGCAGGCCGCGACCACGTCACGAGGGCTGACCTCGACACCACCGGCCCGGACCTTTTCGGTCCGGTCGAGACCCAGCTTGTGCAGGGTCTCGAGCACGTCGATGAACTCTTGGCCGAGCCCGTACTTGAACGTTGTCCGCTGGCAGTCGATCCAACGCGGCATGAGGAGCACCTCTTCATGCTCGACGTTGACGCACTCGACCAGCCCGATCCCCTCCGGGAAGTCGAACACCTCCGGCTCGGAAAACGGCTGGGTTGTGTACCAGCCACGCCCCTTCTCCCAGATCACCGGTGGGTTGAGGCATTCCTCGATCGTCGTCCAGATCGAGAACGACGGCGCGAAGTCGTACCCGTCGACGCTGAGGTTGGCGCCATCGCGCGTCCCCAACTCCTCGATCGTGTCGAACAGGTGGTCCGCCGCGTAACGGGCGAACACATCGGACAACCCGGGTTCCACCCCGATGCCCACGAGCGCCAGCCGGCCAGCCTCCTCCCATGCGGTCGCCTGCGCGAACTGCTCGTCGCCGAGCTTGACGCCGGTCCGCGCGTACGGCTGCTCCGGGTCGGGCCGGGACAGGCTCATCGCCATGTCGAGGTAGTCCGCATCGGCGGCCAGCGCACCCTCGAAGATCGACATCACGAAGCGCGGGTCGACCGCGTTCATGACATGGGTGATGCGGTGCTCACGCGCCAACGCGGTAACCGACTCGGCGCTCGACGCGTCGACGCGGGTCGGAAGGAACCGCTGTTGCTCGACGGCGGCAGCGGCGCGCTGAGCGCGTTCCAGGTCGAAGTCGGCGACCACGACGGTCTCGAAGAAGTCCCGACGGGCCGCGATGCCGCAGAACGCGGCCCCCACTCCCCCAGCGCCGACCAGCAAGATCCGCATGTGCTCCCTCTCCGACGTTCGGCGCCTCGCAGACCGAGTTGTCACTGCCACGCCAGGTCATGACCTGATCTGGCGGTGACAACTCAGTTAGACCTCGATGTTGGACATCACGTGCTTGACCCGGGTGTAGTCCTCGAGCCCGTACATCGACAAGTCCTTGCCGTAGCCGGAGTGCTTGAATCCGCCATGCGGCATCTCGGCGACGATCGGGATGTGCGTGTTGATCCACACGCACCCGAAGTCGAGCCGCTTGGCCATCCGCATCGCGCGGCCGTGGTCCTTGGTCCAGACGCTGGACGCCAAGCCGTACTGCACGCCGTTGGCCCACCGCAGCGCCTCGCCCTCGTCGCTGAACTTCTGCACCGTGATGACCGGACCAAAAATCTCGTCCTGGATCGCCTCGTCGTCTTGCTGCAGCCCCGCCACCACCGTCGGAGAGAAGAAGTATCCGCGATCACCGACCTGCTCCCCGCCGGTCTCCAGAGACGCGTGGTTGGGCAGCCGGTCGATGAAACCACGCACCCGTTCCAGCTGGTTGGGGTTGTTGACCGGCCCGTATGCCACGTCCTCGTCGTCGGGCATACCGACCTTGGTGCCACGTGCCTGTTCGGTGAGTGCGGAGACGAAGTCGTTGTGCACCCCCGGGCCGGCGAGCACTCGGGTGGCTGCGGTGCAGTCCTGCCCGGCGTTGAAGTAACCAGCCCCTGCGATCCCCTCGGCAGCCGCCTCCAGATCGGCATCGTCGAAGACAATCACCGGCGCCTTGCCACCCAGCTCGAGGTGGACCCGCTTGAGATCGTCGGAAGAGGAGCGGGCCACCTCCATCCCGGCCCGGATCGACCCGGTGATCGACACCATCTGCGGCGTCTGATGGGTGACGAGCGTGCGACCGGTGTCGCGGTCGCCGCACACCACGTTGAACACTCCGGCGGGGAAGAACTCCCCAGCGATCTCGGCCAGCAGGACGGTCGACGCAGGTGTGGTGTCACTGGGCTTGAGAACGATGGTGTTGCCGGCGGCGAGCGCCGGTGCGATCTTCCAGATTGCCATCATCAGCGGGTAGTTCCACGGCGTCACCTGGGCGCACACACCGATCGGTTCGCGCCGGACGAACGAGGTGTGCCCGGCCATGTACTCCCCAGCCGACTTCCCTTCCAGCACCCGGGCAGCGCCAGCGAAGAACCGGATCTGGTCGACGGCCGGCGGGATCTCCTCGCTCATGGTGAGGGCAAGCGGCTTGCCGGTGTCCCGGGACTCGACCGCCACCAGCTCTTCGGCCCGCTGCTCGATCGCGTCGGCGAGGTGGAGCAGCGCACGCTGCCGCTCGCTGGGCGTGGTGTCCCGCCACGTCTCGAAAGCCCGGTCAGCTGCCGCCATCGCGCGGTCGATGTCCTCCGGCCCGGACAACGGCGCCGTCCCGTAGACCTCTCCGGTGCTGGGATCGATGACGTCGTACGACGAACCGTCGACGCTGCCGACCTGCTCACCGTCGATGAAGTTGGCGAACGTGCTCTTGTCGGACATGGAGATCCTTTCGCGGCGGCGGTCATCGGTGAACTGATGGAAGCGCCACGATTATCGTCGTGGCTGGCACGCGGAGCAATGATTTCCGTCGACTCAGCCGAACCCGTCCGTCCCGGTGGCGCACCGGCGGGTGGCGCAAATCTGTGGCTGCTTGTTCGGTGGCGCAAACCTGCTGGTTCACCACGACTGGCGCAAATTGGTCATTTGACAGCGGGTACGACGACGAAACTGCACCACTCGCGGGCCTGGGAGGGCCTCGCTGACTCCGTCGTCGGGAACCCGGCCGTGAGACGCTTTCCGCCATGCCGAGCCAACCGACCGCGCCCCTCGACCTGTTCGCCATCGACGGATTGCTCGACGCGGAGGAACGGGCCATTCGAGACCGCGTCCGGCTGTTCTGCGACGAGTCCGTGCGGCCGTACGTCGCCGAGTGGTACGAGTCGGCGCAACCGCCGGTGCAGGAGCTCGCCGTGGCGCTCGGGCAGCTCGGCGTGCTCGGCATGCACCTGGAGGGGTACGGCTGCGCCGGCACGAACGCCGTGACGTACGGCCTGGCCTGCATGGAGCTGGAGGCTGCCGACTCGGGGATCCGCAGCCTAGTGTCGGTGCAAGGATCGCTGGCGATGTATGCGATCTGGCGGTTCGGCAGCCAGACGCAGAAGGAGCAGTGGCTCCCGGCGATGGCCCGCGGCGAGGCCATCGGCTGCTTCGGCCTCACCGAGCCCGACTTTGGTTCCGATCCGGCCGGGATGCGCACGGGGGCCAAGCGGGATGGCGACGACTGGGTCCTCAACGGCACCAAGATGTGGATCACCAACGGATCGGTCGCCCAGGTGGCCGTGGTGTGGGCGCAGACGGAGGACGGCGTTAGGGGTTTCGTGGTGCCGACCGGGACGCCGGGATTCTCGGCCCCAGAGATCGGGCGCAAGCTGTCATTGCGCGCCTCGGTGACCTCGGAGCTGGTGATGGACGACGTACGTCTACCTGGCGACGCCATGCTGCCGGAAGCCAACGGACTGTCAGGTCCGTTGTTGTGCCTGACCGAGGCGCGGTTCGGGATCGTCTTCGGGTCGATCGGTGCGGCTCGCGACTGCCTCGAGGCGACGATTGCCTACGCCGCAGAGCGCAACGTCTTCGACAAGCCACTGTCGGGCTACCAGCTCACCCAGCGAAAGCTGGCGGACATGAGCCTCGAGCTCGGCAAGGGCATGCTGCTGGCCCTGCACCTCGGGCGGCTGAAGGACGCTGGCAAACTGCGGCCGGAACAGATCAGCGTCGGCAAGCTCAACAACGTGCGCGAGGCACTGTCGATCGCGCGGGAGTGCCGCACGATCCTCGGGGCGGGCGGCGTGACGCTGGACTACCCGGTGATGCGCCATGCCAACAACCTCGAGTCGGTGCTGACGTACGAGGGGACGTCCGAGGTCCACACCCTGGTGATCGGACAGGCTCTCACCGGCCTCAGCGCCTTCCGCTGACACCGGACGGTCATCACGCGTGTCAGGCGCTGTAGACCTCGCGGCCTTCGACGTACGTCGCGACGACGCGGGCCGAAGCAATCTCCGTCACCGGGGCCGCGAACGGATCCCGATCGAGCACCACCAGGTCGGCTAGCGCCCCGACCTCGATCCGGCCGGTGTCGTCGGCATGGTTCACGTAGGCCGAGCCACGGGTGTACGCAGACAGCGCCGTGCCCAGGTCCAGGGCCTCGTCCAGCAGGAACGCACCCACCTCGTCCCCGGCTCCGGGCTGCCGTCGGTTCACCGCCACATGGATCCCCGCCAACGGGTCGGGGCTGCTCACCGGCCAGTCGCTGCCCGCTGCCAGCCGGGCGCCGGTGCGATGCAGCGAGCCGAACGGGTACTGCCAGCCGGTGCGCTCCGGCCCGAGGAATGGGATCGTCATCTCATCCATCTGCGGCTCGTGCGCGGCCCACAGCGGCTGCATGTTCGCGACCACGCCCAGCTCGGCGAACCGCGCCAGATCCTCGGGGTGGATGACCTGGATATGTGCGATGTGGTGTCGCGCGTCCCGCGCCCCATTGCCGTCCCGCGCTGCGGCAAAAGCGTCCAGCGACTCGCGCACCGCTCGGTCGCCGATCGCGTGCACGTGGACCTGGAAGTCCACCGCGTCCAGCCCGACCACGTACCCCCGCAAGAGCTCCGGTTCGACGAAGGACAACCCTCGATTGAGGGTGCTGCAACCGCAACTGTCCAGGTACGGCTCCACCATGCCGGCGGTGAAGTTCTCGGCGATGCCGTCCTGCATGATCTTGACGCTCGTGGCTCGAAAGCGCCCCGCGTGCAGCTCCTCCCGGCGCGCCGCCAGCTCGGGGATCTGCTCCGCACCGCGGCCGCGGTCCCACCACAGCGCCCCCACCACCCGCGCGGTCAGCCGCCCGTCCCGGGCGGTTTCGAGGTACGCATCCGCGACGTCGCCGATGTTGGCGTACGCACCGAGGATCGCGTCCTGCCAGGCGGTGATGCCCAGCGAGTGGAGGTGTGCCTGCGCATCGAGCAGGGCAGCGACGTGATCCGCATGTGTGGTCGGCGGCAACAACCGGCCCACGAGCGTCATCGCGCCCTCGTGCAAGGTGCCCGTCGGCCGGCCGTCGGCAGCACGCTCGATCCGACCGTCGCAGGGGTCCGGTGTCTGCGCGTCCATCCCCGCCAAATCCATCGCCCGGCTGTTGACCCAGGCACCGTGATGGTCGCGATTGGGTAGGAACACCGGCCGGTCGGGCACGATCGCGTCGAGGTCGACCGCCTGCGGCGCACCGCCCGGGAACGCCGCCATCCCCCAGCCACCACCGGTGATCCACTCCTGCTCGGGGTGGGCTCGGGCGTACGAGCGCACGGCGCCCAGGTATGCGTCCCGATCGGACAGCTCCGAGAGGTCACAGCGCATCCGCTCCAGCCCGCCTTGGACCGGGTGGACGTGCGCGTCAGTGAACCCAGGCAGCAGCAGGCCGCCGGTGACATCGATGTCTCGGGTCGAAGCGCCAGACAGGTCCGCGACCCCGTCGTCACCGACGGCCACGATGCGACCGGCCGCAACCGCGACGACGAGCTCGCGCGGCGGACCCTCGCCGGTGAAGACCCGGCCACCCCGAAAGATCGCGTCGACCCCCGCGACCATGTCAGCGTCCCGCCAGCAACGGCCCGGCGGGGTCGTGGCCTAGGCCGCGGCGCCGGGCCGCCAGCCCAGACAACGCCTCCAGCACGACCCGATTCGCCAGTGCAGCGGTGATCTCCGCGGAGTCGTACGGTGGCGACACCTCGACGACGTCGATGCCGACCACCGGCAGGTCGAGGCAGATGCGGCGGACCGAGTCCAGCAGCTGCCGAGCCGACAGCCCGCCTGGCTCCGGTGTGCCCGTGCCAGGTGCATGACCGGGGTCGCAGACATCGATGTCGATCGAGAGGAAGACACCCGAGCAGTCGTCGGTGGCGATGCCACTGGCCTCCGCGAGGCACGCGTCGAGCCCACGCGTGACGATTTCGGTCATCTCGTACGAGCGCATCCGCTGGTCGGCCATCCACGCCAACGTCTCGGGACCCGGCCAGTAGCCGCGCAGGCCGATCTGCAGGAACCGGTCACCGCGCAGGGCGCCGGACTCGATAAGTCGGCGCATCGGCTGCCCGTGTCCGTACAGCGATCCGAACTCGATGTCCCCGGTGTCGGCATGAGCATCGAAGTGCAGCATCGAGACGGTCCCGAAGCCGTGGTGGCGGGCGACCCCGGTGGCGTCCGGCAACGTGACGGTGTGGTCGCCCCCGAGCACCACCGGGATCGCACCGGCAGCTGCGACGGCATGCACGGCACCTTCCAGCGAACGGATCGAGCGCTCCACGTCACCGGAGTACATCTCCACATCACCGGCGTCGTAGACGTTTAGGTCCCCGAGCGCGTCGACCCGCAGCGCCAGGTGCGGCCGAGACCCGTCGGGTGGCAGGTAGTCGGTCGAGCGGATCGCCTGCGGCCCGAACCTCGTGCCCGGCCGGTGCGACGTCCCACCGTCGAACGGAGCCCCGAGGATGACGACATCGGCCCCGGCGTACGACTCCCGGTCGCTCCAGTCACAGGGCGCCACACCGAGGAACGTGATGTCCGGGCCGAACTGCGCGCCGTACCGCATAACCACCTCCCCACAACGGATTTCGTCGCCTTGCGCCGCAATCGTGGTGGTATTAGTCCCTAGGCGCAAGCAGCGCGACGGATCTGCTTGCCGGTGCTAAACGCATTGCGGCAGACTGCCGGAATGGACAACCGCCACGACGACACTGCACTGCAGCGTTCGGCCAAGGATCACCTGTGGATGCACTTCACCCGGCACTCCGGACTCGAATCCGCGGGCGTTCCGATGATTGTGCGCGGCGATGGTGCCTACATCTACGACGCCAGCGGCAAGCGTTACCTCGACGGCCTTGCGGGCCTGTTCGTGGTGCAGGTCGGACACGGCCGTACCGAGCTGGCCGAGGCCGCGGCCAAGCAGGCATCGGAGCTGGCGTTCTTCCCGCTGTGGTCGTACGCGCACCCGAGCGCGATCGAGCTCGCGGCGCGCCTCGCTGGCTACGCGCCGGGAGACCTGAACCGGATCTTCTTCACCACCGGTGGCGGCGAGGCGGTCGAGAGCGCCTGGAAGCTCGCCAAGCAGTACTTCAAGCTCACCGGCAAGCCGAACAAGCACAAGGTCATCAGCCGGGCGATCGCCTACCACGGCACACCTCAGGGAGCATTGTCGATCACCGGCCTGCCGTCGTTGAAAGAGCCGTTCGAGCCGCTCGTGCCGAGCACCTTCCGGGTCCCGAACACCAACTTCTACCGCGCCCCGCACCACCAGGACGATCCGGCGGCGTTCGGGCTGTGGGCGGCTGACCGGATCGCCGAGGTCATCGAGTTCGAGGGGCCGGACACAGTTGCGGCCGTGTTCCTCGAGCCGGTCCAGAACTCCGGCGGCTGCTTCCCGCCGCCGCCCGGCTACTTCCAACGCGTGCGCGAGATCTGCGACGAGTACAACGTCTTGCTGGTGTCCGACGAGGTCATCTGTGCGTTCGGTCGCCTCGGCGAGATGTTCGGCTCCACCCGTTACGGCTACCAACCCGACATCATCACCTGCGCGAAGGGACTCACCTCGGGCTACGCACCTCTCGGCGCGATGATTGCGACCGACGCCCTGATGGAGCCGTTCTTGACTGGCACCACGATGTTCGCCCACGGCTACACCTTCGGTGGGCACCCCGTGTCGACGGCCGTGGCAATGGCAAATCTCGACATCTTCGAGCGCGAGCAGGTCAACGAGCACGTGCGCGGCACCGAGGGCGCTTTCCGGGCGACGCTGGAGAAGCTGTACGACCTACCGATCGTGGGCGACGTGCGCGGCGACGGATACTTCTTTGGCATCGAATTGGTCAAGGACAAGGCGACCAAGGAGACGTTCGACGACAACGAGGCCGAGCAGCTGTTACGCGGCTTCCTCTCGAAGGCGTTGTTCGACGCTGGTCTCTACTGCCGGGCCGACGATCGCGGCGACCCGGTGATCCAGCTCTCGCCGCCACTGATCTGCACCCAGGAGCACTTCGACGAGATCGAGTCGATCCTGCGCTCGGTGTTGACCGAGGCGCTCGAGCATCTCTAAATAATTGCGCTCAGTAGCACTCCGTACACCTAGAGTGGTGCTACAGTCAAGGCCTCGGTCGGGAGGTGACGATCTCGGCCTTGTCTCTCGGGAGCACTCATGACAAGTGCAGAGTCGACAATGACCTGGCCGCCGATCTAGGTCGACCAGGGCAGACCGGCGGCCCACCATTCGACGGCTGATCAGGCCGACGCTGGTGCGGCCGCCGGCAACCGGCCGACCGCAGCAACCACACCGCAGCCTTGCCGGGACGTCTCAGGCCCCCGCCGCGCGCCGACCGCGCCGGCGCCACAGCTCCAAGGCAACGACGAGGAGCACCGAGATCAAGAACATGGCGGTGCCGATGACGTTGATCTGCGGTGGGATCTCCCGTCGCGCCGAGCCCCAGACGAACAACGGAAATGTCTCCGTCTGCCCCGCGGTGAAACTGGTCACGATGTAGTCGTCGAACGACAACGAGAACGCCAGCAGCGCAGCTCCCAAGATCCCGGGGAAGACCAGCGGGAACGTGACGCGCCAGAACGTCTGCCATTCGTTGGCGTACAAGTCCATGGCGGCCTGCTCGAGTCGCCCGTCGAGGCCCACCAGCCGCGCCTTCACCGTGACCACGACGAACGACAAGCTGAACAGGACGTGGGCGACCAAAATGGTGGCGAATCCCAGCTGGCCGGAGAAGCCGGCCGAGACGAAGAGCGCCAGCAGCGATGACCCCATGACGATCTCGGGTGAGGCCATCGGCAAGAAGATGCCGACGTTGGCCAGGCCGCGGCCACGGAACCGGTGCCGGACGAGAGCGAACGCCATCAGCGTTCCGAGCGCGGTTGCGCCAATGGTGGCCAGCAGACCGATCTGCAGACTTGTCGTCAACGCGTCGCACATGCCGAACGGCGAACACGGGTCCGACCAGTTCGACCAGGTGAATCCGCTGAACTGGTAGCTGAGGTCGGCGGTGTCGTCGAAGGACATCAGCACGACGACGAAGATCGGCAGGAACAGGTACAACAGCACCAGCAGCGCGATGAACAGGATCAGATGATCGGTGATCCAGCGCCCCGCCCGCACCAACGTGATGTTCACAGCAGGTCCTCCGTGCCCGCGCGGCGGATGTAGGCAATAACCATGACCACGATGAGGACCATCAGCGTCACCGACAGCGCCGACGCCGCGGGATAGGAACCCGACTCGAACAACCCCTGAATGCGGTTGCCGATCATCGACTGTTGCGGAGAACCGAGCAACTCCTTGTTGATGAAGTCGCCGGCCGCCGGGATGAACGTCAGCAGTGTTCCGGCGACTACTCCTGGCATCGACAGGGGCAGCGTCACCTTCCGGAACCCTTGGAACGGGCTGGCGTACAGATCACCGGCCGCCTCGATGAGGCGATGATCGATCTTCTCCAGGCTGGCGTAAAGGGGCAATACCATAAACGGCAGGAAGTTGTACGTCAGTCCGGTGATGACTGCGACCGGCGTGTCCAACAACCGTCCGTTGCTGAGCGGCACGTGCAGAAACTTGAGCGAGTCGACGACCCACCCCTGGTCGGCAAGGATCAGCTTCCACGAGAGCGTCCGGATCAAGAAGCTGGTGAAGAACGGGGCGATGACGAGAACCAGCAGTAGGTTCTTCCATCGCCCGGCCTTGAACGAGATCGCGTACGCAAGCGGGTAACCGAGCAGGAGCGCGAAGATGGTTGCCAGGCCGGCGTAGAGCAGCGATCGCCCGAACTCCGGAGCGTACGTCGAGATCGCATCGATGTAGTTGCCGACGTCGAAGGCGAACCGGTATCCCGTCTCCAGGGTCCCGGTCGGGTCGTAAAGGCTGGTGCTGACCAGTGAACCGATGGGAACGGCGAAGAACAGCACCAACCACAGGGCTCCCGGCAACAGCAGCAGGTAGCCGGTCCACCGGCCGCGACCACCGGGAGTGCCTGGGTCCTCGGCGGTCTCGTCACCGGGAGTTCGGGTGAGTGTCGTCACGTCCCGACCAGGGCGTCCTGGACACCCGCGGAGGCGTCCTGTGCCGCGTCCAGCAAGAAAGTGTGCTCCGGACGCCAGCGCAGGTCGACCTCGTCACCGACGTGTAGAAGCGGCCGGGAACCAGTGTTCTGCTCGAAGACCGTGAGCTCCTGGCCCCATGGCATCCGCACGAGGTACTGGGTGCTGACGCCAGAGAAACTGACGTCGATCACCCGGCCGCGGGGCAACGAGTTGGTGGCGTCGGTGGCCGCAGCCTCGGAATGGACAACGACTTTCTCGGGCCGAACGCCGACCCACACCTTGCCACTGTGCACGCGAGCTCGTTCGGCGGGCACGCGGATGGTCATCCCCTGAACGTCCACCTCCAGCTCATCACCTTCGGCCCGGCGTATCTCACCCTCGACCAGGTTGGACTGGCCGAGGAAATTCGCGACGAACGTGGTGGCAGGGTTGTCGTACAGGTCCGCGGGCGCGCCTTTCTGCTCAATGAGTCCGGCATGCATGACGGCGACCGTGTCGGCCATGGTCATGGCCTCCTCCTGGTCGTGTGTGACGTGGACGAAGGTGAGCCCCACCTCCGTCTGGATCGACTTGAGCTCGATCTGCATCTGCCTTCGCAGCTTGAGATCCAACGCACCGAGCGGCTCATCGAGCAGAAGAACCTGCGGAGAGTTGATCAGCGCGCGCGCGAGGGCGACTCGCTGCTGCTGTCCACCCGACAACTGCGCCGGACGACGCTTGGCGAAGCCAGCAAGCTCGACGAGCTCGAGCATCCGCTCGACCTCGGCGTTGACGTCCTTACGACCACGGCGTTTCAGACCGAACGCGACATTGTCCTCGACCGACAGATGCGGAAACAGCGCGTAGCTCTGGAAAACGGTGTTGACGGGCCGCTTGTACGGTCGAAGAGAGGTGATCCGCTCCTGGCCGAGATAGATGTCGCCGACGGTGGGGTCCTCGAGTCCGGCAACCATCCGCAGAGTCGTGGTCTTGCCGCAGCCTGAGGGGCCTAGCAGAGCGAAGAAAGAGCCGGCCGGCACCGTCAGGGTCAAGTTGTCGACGGCGGTGAACGGTCCGAACTGCTTCGTCACCGACTCCAACCGCAGGTCGTCCCCGCCGCTTCGTGCCGCCAAGGGCGAAACCTCCTCGGCAACAGCCGCGCGCGTACTCAACCTGTCAGCCGCCGCTCACCTGTTGGAAATCGGTCTCGTAGCGACGTGCTGTCGTCTCGTCGAGCGACATGAAGCTGGACGTCTGCGCCAGCATCGCCTCGTCGGGGAAGATCAGGGGGTTGTCGACCAAGCTCCTGTCCACCTTCTCCATCGCCTCCCGGGCACCCGACACCGGACAGATGTAGTTGACCCAGGCGGACACCGTAGCCGCCACCGTGGGGTCGTAGTAGTAGTCCATCAGCTTCTCGGCGTTGGTCTTGTGGGTCGCCTTGTTGGGCACCACCATGTTGTCGCTCCACAGGGCCAACCCCTCTTCCGGCACCACGAACTTAATGTTCGGGTTGTCGAACTGGGTCAGGATGACGTCCCCCGACCAGGCTTCGCAAGCAGCGATGTTGCCGGAGGTCAGGTCCTGCAGGTAGTTGTTCCCGGTGAACTTGCGGACGTGGCCGTCCTCGACTGCCTGCTGCAACCGCTCGAGCGCCGTACCCCACTCGTCGTCGCTGAAGTCCTCCGGGTCGCCGCCGGTAATCAGCAGCATGAACAGCATGGTGTCGCGCATCTCGGTGAGCAGCGTGATCTGACCATTGAGGTCGCTCCGCGTCATCAGCTCCTCGAACGAGCGGACCTCGTCGGTGAGATCCGCGTTATAGGCGATCCCGGTGAGGCCGCTTTGCCAGGGCACGCTGTAGTCACGGTTCTTGTCCCAGGCCGGCGCGCGCAGGCTCGCCGCCAGGTTCGCCTCGACATTGGGGAGGTTGGCGTGGTCGAGCTTCTGCAACCACCCGAGGTCGAGCATCCGCGCCGCCATCCAGTCGGTGAGCACGAACAGGTCCCGCTCGGTCGTCTCACACGCGGCCAACTGATTGCGCACCTTCTCGAAGAACTCAACGTTGTCGTTGACGTCTGCGGTGTAGTGGACGGTGATCCCGGACGACTGCTCGAAGTCTTGAAGGGTCGGGGAGATGTTGACCTCCTCACCGTCCCGCTCCACGAACGCACGGTCGATGTAGGCCGGCCAGTTCGACCAGTTGACCACTTTCTCCGTCGCGGAGATGTCCTCACTGACGCACGACTCGGTGGTCTGTTCGGCGGCCGGCGTCCCGCAAGCCGCCAGCGAACCGCCACCAGCAACCGCCAGGGCCGACAGCGACATGCCGCGCAGGAACGACCGCCGACTCAGCTGGCTGCGGATCAACTGTGCTACTTCGGGGGGAAACGGTGCCGGGGGGCGACGACTGCTCATGAGCGCACCTTTCGCGTTTTGTCACCAGCATGCGACATGTCACCAAGCCGCCGCTGGATACAGGTATCGGAAACCTCCGACATTCCAGGGCTCCGCCCCGCATCGTGACAGAGCGAGGCGACTCGTACAAGGGATTCCGTCGCCAGGTTGGCTTAGCACAACGGAAACCGGTTCGCCGCGCGCGCCGGTACCACCGCCGTTGCCCTTCCCCACACACGAAATCCGCCGTCTGGACTACCAGATACTGCGGATTCCTTGCCGAGGAGGGAGCAATGTCGCGACGATAGCCTCGTGG
>Ga0183260_10002972_pt1 | contig 13815 bp, 15 predicted proteins | sample AntDrymUQ4972206_2_FD_129768 | JGI IMG/M metagenome (GOLD analysis project Ga0183260, IMG submission 129768) | Polar desert sand microbial communities from Dry Valleys, Antarctica - metaG UQ497 (22.06) (version 2) (version 2) | ecosystem: Environmental > Terrestrial > Soil > Desert | place... | reverse complement strand
TCGGTGATAGCGGTGTCCGCTACGACGGGGACGCGCTGGTGTTCGCCACGATGCTTCGCGCCGCGGCGCCCAGCTCGCATTGGTCGCGGGCCGCCCGGGTCGCCACTTCCAGCAGGGCTTCTCGAGCGGTGAGCCCTCGTGACTGCATGATGAAGCCCTGCGCCCGCCCGATGAACATCATCTCCTCGGAGTTTTCCTCCGCCCGGGTAAGGAGTTGCCTGAGCTGGCCCATGGTCTCGCGAGCGCCGACGCGGTCGGCGGAGGCATCCGCTCGGTCATGTTTGGCGACCGTACGGTTGCCACGGGCGCGGTCGCGGTCATCCATGGAGGCAGCCCGGTCGCTGGCTGCGTTGGCACGGTCCTCGCGGTGCCGGTCGCTGGACTCCTCTGCGGACCGGGTTGAGTCTCCGGCCGCGGCGTCCCGAGCGTTGGCTTCGGTGTCGCGGTCGGCAGCGGCACGGTCGCGAGCCTCCGCGCCCTGGTCCGCGGCGTCGGCCTGGTCGTCACGGGCCTCGGCGGCGACGTCTCGATATAGGGCCTTACGGTCCCGTTCGATCAGCTCGTCTTCTGACCCGGCCAATGGTCGCCCTGCCTGCTTGCGGAGAGTCTTGCGGCGTCCTGCACGTCGCCGTGAACCCGTCATGCTGCCACGGATCATCCACAAGTGGTAGCGAGAGAGTGACGTTGCGTAGCTTGCTGCTGCGCCAGCCACTCCCGAACAGCGGCCCGGGTGAGCTCGTCCAGCGTCGCGGGCCGACCCTGTTTCGCCAGCCAGGCCGAGAAGAAGCGCACCGACTGGCCGTAGATGGTGACCGTGCGTTCGGAGGCGCCCTCGGCCCGCAGGTGGCGTCCGAAGCTGCGGGAGAGGTCGTCCAGTCGCACCGTCACGTGGCTAGGTTTCCGGTAAGTCAGCGTTGTGCTAGTCACCCACTGCACCGAACGTCAGGTGTTTTCGCTGGTCAGGCGCCTTGCCCGGCTGGGCTGCACCCGCTTGGGCTCGCCCGGCATCTTGGGATAGTCCGGCGGGTAGGGCATGTCGCCCAGCCCGTGCTCGCGCTCGTCACGTTCGTACCACTCCAGCAGCGTCTCGATGCCGTGCGCGGTGCCGTCGATGGCGGCATGCGGGTCGCCGCGGCTGGCGACCAGGGCGGGAACCGTACGCAGCGTGCAGTCGGCCGGGTCGGCGGCGCCCAACTCGTCCCACGTGAGCGGCGTGGACACCGGTGCGCCCGGGCGAGGACGCAGCGAGTACGCGCACGCAATGGTCCGGTCGCGGGCGTTCTGGTTGTAGTCGACGAACACGGTGTTGCCCCGCTCCTCCTTCCACCACTTCGTGGTCACGCGCCCCGGCATGCGGCGCTCCAGCTCGCGACCGGTCGCGATCGCCGCGTGCCGCAGGTCGGTGAAGGTCCAGCGCGGCTCGACCCGTACATAGATGTGCAGCCCACGACCGCCGGAGGTCTTGGGAAAGCCGACCAGACCCAGCTCGTCCAGGAGCCCGCGAAGCTCCCCTGCCACCACGGCCGCGTCGCGGAAGCCGGTGCCCGGCTGCGGGTCCAGGTCGAGCCGCAGCTCGTCGGGATGGTCGACGTCGTGGCGACGGACCGGCCACGGGTGGAAGGTGATGGTCCCCATCTGAGCCGCCCACGCCAGCACCGCCGGCTCGGTCGGGCACACCTCGTCGGCAGTACGTCCGGACGGGAACGTGATCCGCGCGGTCTGCACCCAGTCGGGTGCCCCCTGTGGGATCCGCTTCTGATAGAAGGCATCGCCACGGTTGTCCATCCGGGTCGCGAGCTTGGCACCCTCGAAGACACCCTTGGGCCAACGCTCCAAGGTGGTGGGGCGCTCGTGCGTGGCCCGCAGGATCTGCTCGCCAACTGCGACGTAGTACTCGACCACCTCGAGCTTTGTCACCGCGGCCGCACCCGCGTGCGGGGCGAACGTCTCGCGGCTCGGGCTGGAGACGTGGATCACCCGCTCGCCCACCTGGACCTCGACCGGCTGCTCCGCCACGTCCACACGGTAGAACGTGGGCGCCCTGCCCGTGTTCGTCACCGCCGGCCTGCTAAGCGTCCCCGTCTCGTGAGGCGGCTGGGGTCACGCCGTACGTTGGGGACATGACCCAGCAGGTGCAGAAGACCGACCAGGAATGGCGCGAGCAGCTCAGCCCCGAGGAGTACGCAGTGCTCCGAGAAGCCGCGACCGAACGCCCGGGCACCGGTGAGTACGTCGACACCGTGACCGCCGGCGTCTACCGCTGCCGGGCATGCGGGACCGAGCTCTTCCGCTCGGACACGAAGTTCGACTCCCACTGCGGGTGGCCCTCGTTCTTCGGCCCGCTGGCCGCGGACACGGTCACCTACGTCGAAGACCGGTCGCTCGGCGGCGTGCGTACCGAGGTGCGCTGCGCGAGCTGCGAGTCGCATCTCGGGCACGTCTTCGCCGGCGAGGGCTACGCCACGCCCACCGACCAGCGCTACTGCATCAACTCCGTCGCGCTCACCCTCGAGCCCGACGCCTGACCGGCGCGGTCAGGCCCGGAACGCCGCCCACTGACGGTCCATCCCAGACCGCCAGTCCTCCGGTGCCCTGCACGACGCGCCGCGCCCCGCAACGTCACGCCGAGGGGAGATCGACCACCGAGACGACGGGACGCGCGGTCGCCGAACCGTGCACGCTGGTCTGCCAGCCGCGCGCGACCCCGCGTCCGCACGACTGGAGCACCCCAGTGACGTCGCCGCACGCCATGGACAGCACCGAGCCGCCCCGCCGCTCGAGCACCCGCGTCTCGAAGACATGGGTCTGGTCCGTGCCGGGCCCGGCCACCTGCACCAGGTTGAGCCGCGCCAGCCCGCGTCCTGGCGCCGAGCTCTCGGAGCGGATGACCGCTCCCTCGAGGACATAGTCCAGCCGGATGGCGCGGACGTAGCCATAGAACGGCACGGCGACGCGCTGGCCGCTGACCAGCTCGGCGACTGGCTCGGCGAGCACCCTGGCGTCCGCCCTGATCCGCAGGTCGCGCAGCTCGATCGCCGCCGGCGGGCCGTCCCCTGGGGCCGGGAGCACCCGCAGGGTGAGCTCGCTCAGCAGCACCGAGCCCGGACGGATCCATTGGGTGACCCGCAGGCTGGCATCGGCCCGTACGCGGCTGCGGACCAGGACACCCGGTGACGGGACCAGCCTGGGCAGCTGCACCACCGCCGATCGGTCAGGGGCCCCGGCAACAGAGTCGTCACGCCACCGGTCGACGCCCCAGGCGGTGCTCACCACCACGGCGGCGGCGACGAGCACGGTCGCTGCCGTGCGTGGCCACACCCACCGCGGGGGTCTCCTGCTCGCCGGCTCGGTCAAGTCCCTCACCCGTTCGAATCCGAGATGATCCGGCGACGACAATCAGCACAACGACTGGAAATGCCGAGCCTAGTGGAAACCGGGGATGCCTGTGGAATGATGTCAATGATTCACCGCGGATATCTCACTCATGGTGACCATTGCGTCACACAATTGCGGAACTTTTCGCCGGTGACCTCGAATTGCCATCACCTCATAACGGAAAGTAAGAGGGCCGCAGCATGCACGCCACTATTCGCGCCACCTGCATCGGCACCGCGACCCTGGCGGCGGTGACCGGCGCGTTGGCCGCGCCAGCCGTGGCCGCCGGACCAGCAGCACCAGCCGAGCGAAGTCCCGCCCCCGGTCAGGTGTACGTCGTCCAGGCTCTGCCCGACACCTCGGTCGCCATCGCGGTGGATGGACGCTGGCGGCGCACCGGGGTGGAGGAGTCGTCGATCCTCGGCCCGTTCCAGCTGGCGGCCGGTGAGCACTCGTTGACCGTCACCGGGCGCAACCCGGACTGGACCATGGACGTGGCTGTCTCGGTCAGCAGTGGCCGGAGCCTTGACCTCGTGCTGCACCGCCCCGCCTCGCCGCAGGCTCGACCAGTCGTGACGACCTACCGCGCGCCCTTGCACGCGATTGCCGCCGACAAGGGTCGCGTCCTGCTGGCGCACACCGCCACCGTGCCGCCGGCCGACCTCCTGCTCGACGGTGAGGTGGCGTTCGAGAACATCGCCAACGGCGAGTTCGTGACCGCCGACGTGACGGCCGGACAGCACCGCGCCGAGCTGGTGCCTACCGGACAGCGTGGTCCCGCATACCTGGGTCCCCTGTCGCTCCCGGTCGAGCCGCGCGCCCTCACGTCGATCTATGCCGTCGGCCGACCCCAGGACGGGTCGATGGACGCCGTGATCCACCGGGTCCCGCTGCGGCCCAGCGGCTCTGCCGTACCGGACAGCATCAAGACCGGCTCCGCCGGCCTGGTCGGGCCGACGGCCGGCACCGATGCCGAGGCCCCGGCTGCGGCTACCACGCTCGGCTGGTGGGCACTGGCCGGGACCGGTGCCCTGGCAGCCTGGTTGCTGGCGACAGGTCTGCGCCGCACTCGCCGGCACTCGTGACGCACTGGCGCCTAAGCCGGTGGCTGGTGCAGCCCTTGGCGCTGCTGCCCGCGGTGCTGCTGCTCGCGATCGGGACCGTCGCGGCGAGCGACACGTCCGGTCCGCCGCGCACCGGCCACGCAGCGGCGGCGCCGGTCCAGTCCGCCGAGCGCACCGGCCCGCCTGGGCGAGCCGCGGGCGGGCTCCCGACGCTGCCGGAGTCGTTTCGGGTGACCGCGATGGCGGCCCGGCCTGCCCAGACCCAGTCACCCACCTGGCGGCCGACTCGGCTGCAGCTGCCCAGCGGCGCGGTCGTCGCCGTCCGCGCCACGTCCACCAGCCCCCGCGGCAGGCTTCGGGTACCCGACGACGTCGAACGGGCCGGGTGGTGGGACGGTGGAGCGCGTCTCGGCGACCGCTACGGCGCGATGGTGATGGCGAGTCATGTCGACTCCACGACCCAGGGGCTCGGCCCGTTCGCCGAGCTGCTGGAGGCCGATCCCGGCGACCCCGTGTCCGTGTCGTCGCCGCACACGCGGCAGACGTTCGCCGTCTCCGACAACGAGCTGGTGGCGCGCGCCGACCTGGCTGCCCGCGAGGACATCTTCTCGGCGACGGGGGACGCTCGGCTCGTCCTCGTCACCTGCGCCCCGCCGTACCTCCCCGATGAGGGCGGCTACCAGAACCTGGCGGTGGTCACCGCGGTGCCGCTGGGACAGGTCCGTCCGTCCTGAACGCGAGCCGTTCGCCGTCAGGGCAACGAGGCGACAAGCTCGGCGAGGTCGCGCCGGGCACCGGTGAAGAAGGGCACCTCCTCGCGCACGTGCCGTCGTGCCCCACTCGCCCGCAGCTCGCGCATGAGGTCGACGATGCGGTGCAGCTCGTCCGCCTCGAAGGCCAAGATCCACTCGTAGTCGCCGAGCGCGAAGGACGACACCGTGTTGGCCCGAACGTCGGGAAACGTTCGCGCCAGCTGGCCGTGCTCCACGAGCATGTCACGACGCTCCTGCTCGGGCAGCAGGTACCACTCGTACGAGCGGACGAAGGGATACACGCACAGATAGTCGCCCGGCTCCTCGCCCGCCATGAACGCGGGGACGTGGCCCTTGTTGAACTCCGCGGGCCGGTGCAATGCCAGCTGCGACCAGACCGACGCGAGGTTGCTGCCCAGCCAGGTGCGGCGCCACGCCTGGTAGGCAGCCTGAAGCGCCTCCGGCGTCTCGGCATGCCACCACACCATCAGATCGGCGTCTGCCCGCAGCCCCGAGACGTCGTAGACCCCGCGCACGACCACATCGGCGGCGGCGAGCCGATCCACCAGCTCGCGCAGCTCGGCCACCATGTCGTCGCGGTCCTGGTCGCCGATCGGGTCGCGCACGGCGAAGACCGACCACATCGTGTAGCGGACGGTCGCGTTGATCTCGCGGGCGGTGGTCTTGGCGGACGGCGCAGCGCTGGTCATGCACGCATTGTTCCTCGCTGCGGGTCGACCCCGCCCGGCCGGGCTGCCAGCCAGCGTGCGATCCGTTCCGCAGCCCTTCGGCCGTCGGCAACGCAGGCTGCCACGCCCACCCCGTCGTAGGCGGCACCGCACACCTCGAGCCCGGCGGTCTGCTCGACGGCGGTGCGGATCCGGGCCACCCGGGCGGCGTGGCCGACCGCGTACTGCGGCAGCGCACCACCCCACCGGTCCACCCGCGCGTCGATCAGGGGTCCGGACAGACCCGAGGCGTCGGACAGCTCGGCGACCGCGAGATCGACCAGGTCGGTGTCGTCGCGCTGCAGGACGTTCGCCTGGCGGTGCCGTCCGAACGACACGCGGACCACGACCGTGCCGCCGCCGTGGTCGTGGCTCGCGCGGTCGCGCACCCAGGCCCACTTGTTCGACGACCAGGTCACCGCGGTGGCGGCGCGACCCTCGACCGGAGGCACCAGGTACCCCGACCTTTCCGGGGGCACCCAGACGCCCGAGGCCGGGACCGCGAGGGTGACCAGCGCGACGCTTGCGTAGTCGATGCGGCGCAGCTCGCGGGCCGCCGCCGGTACGACGCCGGCGAGGAGCCGGGTCGCCGACGCGGCGGGAGTCGCGATGACGACCGCATCGGCGTCGACGAGCTCGCCGAGGTCGGCCCGACCTACTGCCAGCTGCCAGCGGGCTCCCGGGCTGGCAGGGTCGCGTGCGGCCAGCGCGCGCACGCTCACCCCGGTGTGAAGCACGGCGCCGGCAGCCACCGCCGCGGCAGCGACCGACTCCGCCAGCCGACTGACGCCGCCCACGACACCGGCGAAGACGGGCACCGCCGGCTTCGCCCCGGCCTCCAGGCGGGACCGTTCGGCCGCGACCAGCAGCGACCCACCGTGACGCGCCAACGCCGCCACCTGCGGTGCCGCCGCGACCAGGGACAGCTCGTCGGCGCTGCCTGCATAGATCCCGCCGAGCAGCGGCTCGAGCAGCCGGTCGCGCACACCCGGTCCAAGCCGGCCAGCGACGAACCGGCCGACCGACACGTCTTCCAGCGGATCGTCCGCAGACTCGTCCCGGGGCGTAGGCAAGGCACCGAACCTGCCCGGCAGCAGTCGCTCCAGCCCCGCCCGGACGACGGCGACCGGGGAGATCACGCCGCTGCGAGAAAGCGCCGCCAGGTCGCTCGGGACGCCGAGCACCGTGGGCGGCAGCGGACGCAGCGCCCCCCGCGACCAGACCCCGGCGGCCGTCGAGTCGGGGTGTCGGATGTCGTCGCCCAGGCCGACCTCGCGGGCCAGCGCGACGGCCTCCGGTCGGCGGTTGAGCAACGCCTCGGCGCCAGTGTCCACGGGTACGCCGGCCAGCTCTGCGTGCGCGAGCTTGCCGCCGAGCCGAGGCGATCCCTCCAGCAGCCGGACCGAGACACCGAGCGTGGCCAGCCGGTGCGCGACCGTCAGGCCTGCGATGCCGCCGCCGACGACCACCACGGTCGCCGCCCTGGCGGAACCACCGCTGGGGTCGGCAGGTCGCTCGCTCACGCAGGCCATGCTCACACCTGGATGACAACTGCGTAACGGTCGGGTCGGTGGCGGAACCGGCGCCGGTGACACCACGTCGGATCGACACCCAGACCCGCAGCAGCCTCTCCCGGAGGAGCCATGTCCACTCGCAGACCCGCCACGTCGGCACCGACCAGGGCCACCATGGCATTGGTGGCCGCCCTGCTCGCCGTGCTGACTGCCTGCACCGGCGCCGGCGGCAGCGCCGACAGCGATGCCGCGGTCGATGGGACCGCCGCAAGTGACCTCCCCCAGACCGGCAGCGTGGAGCGGTCGGCCGCCGGCGCGACGGACTCCGACCAAGCCTTTGCCGCGATCGGCGGCACGTCGCCGTCCGCGCTCGAGCTGACGCAGGCCCAGCTCGAGCAACGCGACATCATCCGCACCGGGAGCCTGTCGCTGGTCGCCAAGCGCCCGGAGGACGTACGCGACAGGATCGGGAGCCTTGTCGCCGGGCTCGGCGGGTACGTCTCGGACGAGTCGGCGCAAGCCCGTCCCGAGGGTGGCCTGAGCGAGCTGCGCCTCGTGCTGCGGGTGCCGACCGGCCGCTTCGACCAGGTGATCGACGACATCTCGGCGCTCGGTCGGGTGCGCGCGCGCAGCATTCAGGCCGAGGACGTGACCACGGCCGTGGCCGACGTGGACAGTCGCGTGCAGAGCGCACGCGCCGCGCTGGAGCGGGTGCGGGCCTTGCTCGACCGGGCGGTGAGCCTGGGCTCGGTGATCCGGCTGGAGGGCGTCCTGTCCAACCGCCAGTCCGACCTGGAGTCGTTGCTCGCCCGCCAGCAGGTCCTTGCCGGCCAGACCTCGCTGGCCACCCTCGAGGTCGAGGTCGTCACGCCGGACGAGGCGCCGGCGCCCGTCGAGCCGGATCAGACCGAGGGTTTCGTGGAGGGCCTGCGCGCCGGGTGGGACGCGCTGGCCGGTGCGTTCGTGCTGGCGAGCACTGCGGTGGGCGCCCTGCTCCCCTTCGCGCTGCTGGTCGCGCTGCTCGGCGCTCCGGTGTGGGTGTGGCACCGCCGGCGGATCAGCCCGGCGTCCGGGATTCGACCGGCTTCGACGACGGCGGAATGACCGGGAGTGAGTGCACCAGCTCGACGATGCGGGTGAGCACGTCGGGATCGGTGTCCGGCAGCACCCCGTGGCCGAGGTTGAACACGTGACCCGGCGCCGCCGCCCCGCGCTGCACCACCTCGCGTACGGCCCGGGCGACGACCGGCCACGGCGCCATCGTCACGGCGGGGTCGAGGTTGCCCTGCAGCGCCTGGCCGGGGCCGACCCGACGGGTGGCCTCGTCGAGCGGCACCCGCCAGTCGACCCCGACGACCTCGGCTCCCGCCTCTGACATCGACCCCAACAGCTCGCCCGTCCCGACGCCGAAGTGCACCCTGGGCACCCCGAGGTCGGCTACGGCAGCCAGTACCGCCGCCGAGTGCGGCAGGCAGCTGCGCCGGTAGTCGGCTGCCGACAACGTGCCCGCCCACGAGTCGAAGAGCTGGACCGCCGACGCGCCGGCCAGCACCTGCAGCCGTAGGTGCTCGGCACAGATGTCGGCGAGCCGCCCGAGCAGGGCGTGCCACAGCTCGGGGTTGCCGTGCATCAGGGCCTTGGTGCGCGCGTGGTCGCGTGACGGACCCCCCTCGATCAGGTAGGACGCCAGCGTGAACGGCGCGCCGGCGAAGCCGATCAGGGGAACACCACCCAGCTCGCCGACCAGACCGCGAACGGCGTCGGTGACGTACCAGACATCGTCGGCGTCGAGCGGCCGCAGCGCCTGGACGTCTGCCGCGGTGCGGATCGGCTCGGCGACGACCGGGCCGGTGCCGGGCACGATGTCGAGGTCGACCCCGATCGCCCGCAGCGGCACGACGATGTCGGAGAACAGGATCGCCGCATCCACGCCGTGCCTTCGGACCGGCTGCAGGGTGATCTCGACGACGAGGTCGGGGCGGGCGCAGGCCTCGAGCATCCCGACACCGGCCCGCACGCGGCGGTACTCCGGCAGCGACCGCCCCGCCTGCCGCATGAACCACACCGGGACGTGCGCGGGAGTCCCCCGTCGGCACGCCGCAAGGAACGGCGCGCGGGCCATCGGGTGCTCCGTCGGGTCGGCCACCCGGCGATCCTCCCAGCCAGCACCGGCGCGTCGAGGCGAGCCCCGATCGACCCGCGCATACGCTGCCCGCATGGGCGCCAGACGTGAGCTGGACGGTGCCGACGCAGACTCGTCTGCTCGCTTCCGCGCGGCAGTGGGGCGCGCGCGCAGCGCGACGCCTCGCGCCGAGGTCCTGGTCAGCGACGTGCCGGCGCCGCAGCGGATCGCCCCGTTCGCCGCCGCGCTGGGCGCCGACATCACCACCGACGAGGGCGAGATCGCCATCGGCCGGCTGGTGCTGCTGCACGACCCGGGTGGCAACGACTCGTGGGACGGCAGCTGGCGTTGCGTCACGTTCGTCCGAGCCGAGGTCGACCCCGAGATGGTGCGGGACCCGTTGCTGTCCGCGGTCGCCTGGAGCTGGCTGCGCGACGCCTGGCAGGCGCGGCGGCTGCAGGCAGTCGCCCCCAGCGGGACGGTGACCGCCGTCTTGTCCGAGGGCTTCGGTGGTATCGAGGCCGACGGTCTCACCGCGCAGGTGGAGGTGCGGGCGTCGTGGACGCTGGCGGCCGAGGACCCAGCGGCCGATCCCATCCCCGACGTACGCAGTCATGTCGAGGCGTGGGGTGACCTGCTGTGCAGCACGGCCGGGCTGCCACCCGTGCCCGCGGGTGTGGTCCCGCTGCCACCGCGCTCGACCCGTGGCCGGGGCACGTGACGTCGATGCCGTCCGCATCCCGCTCTGCAACCCCCGACCGGGCCACCCCCGACCAGACCGACCCCGACCAGACCGACCCCGACTCCCCCGCCGAGCCCGACCCGTACCCGTTGCTGCGGCTGGCCGAGCCGGTGCCCGAGGTGGTCGTCGACCCGGTCACGCTGGCGCAGGTCGCGGCCGAGGTCGCGGCCGGCAGCGGACCGGTGGCACTCGACGCCGAGCGCGCGTCGGGCTACCGCTACTCCCAGCGCGCCTACCTGCTGCAGCTGCGCCGTGCGCCCGCCGGGACGTTCCTCGTCGACCCGGTCGCGACTGGCGAGCTCGGGCCCTTGCGCGAGGCGCTCTTTGGGCCGGAGTGGGTCCTGCACGCCGCCTCCCAGGACCTGCCGTGCCTCTCGGCTGTCGGCCTGAGGCCTCGGCGGCTGTTCGACACCGAGCTCGCCGCGCGGTTGCTCGACCTGCCCCGGGTCGGGCTCGCCGCCCTGGTCGAGGACCTGCTCGGGCTGCGACTGGCCAAGGAGCACTCCGCAGCCGACTGGTCGACCCGACCGTTGCCCCGGTCCTGGCTCGAGTACGCCGCCCTCGACGTCGAGGTGCTGCTCGCGCTGCGCGACCTGCTGGCGGAGCGTCTGGTCGAGGCGGGCAAGCAGACGTGGGCCGAGCAGGAGTTCGAGGCGTTGTTGTCGTTCACCGGTCCGCCGACACGGATAGACCCCTGGCGACGGACATCGGGCTTGCACCGGGTGCGGGGAGCGCGCGCTCTTGGGCTCGTCCGCGAGCTCTGGCAGGCCCGCGACGCGATCGCGGCCGGCCTCGACATCAGCCCTGGCCGGCTGCTGAGCGACGCCGCCATCGTCGAGGTTGCCCGCACGATGCCCACGAGTCGGGGCGCGCTGCGGTCATTGCGTGGCATGCGCCACCAGCAGGCCCGCAGCCACCTCGACGCGTGGGAAAAGGCGATCGGCCGGGCTGGCGCCCTGGCCGACGCCGACCTGCCACCGCTGTCAGCTCCACCAGACGGTCCGCCGCCAGCGAGGTCGTGGCAGCAGCGGTTCCCGGCGGCCGCAGCCCGGCTCACCGCGTGCCGGGCGGTGGTCTCGGCGCTGGCCAAGCAGCACCACGTCCCGGCCGAGAACCTGCTCGCCCCCGACGGGGTACGCCGGCTCGCATGGGAACCACCCGAGGTCGTCGGCCCCGCCTCGGTCGGCGCGGCACTGACGGCCACCGGTGCCCGGCCCTGGCAGGTGGGGCTGACGGCCGCTCCGCTTGCCACCGCACTGACCGGGGTGGGGACTGGGTCGTCGGCGAAGGGGTCGACTGATGCCGCGTACCGCTGAACCTGGCCACGCGGTGTGGGACGGGCGTTGGCGCAGGCACTGGATCTGGGCCGCGCTGCTGGTCGGGGCACTCACCGCGTGCGCCGAGACCTCGAACGACTCGGGCGACCCCGCCGAGGGCACCAGCGCGCCGTCGGCGACGACGACGACAGCCGAGCCCACCGAGCCCGAGACGTCCCCATCGGGCGGTACCGGGCTGCGGGCGGCGTTGCTACCCGCCGGCCAGCTGCCCGGTCTCAACGCCGAGACCGGCTGGCGCGAGCGGCGTACGGTCTCCGGCGAACGCGACCCGCCGGCCTGGGTGTGCCAGCGGGTCTCGCTGGTGGCCAACGGTGCGATCAAGTCCGTGCAGCGCACCTTTGCGGCGACCGCGGGGCGGGCCACGGCGGCAGAGGTCGTGGCGCGGTTCGCCGACGTCCGCAGCTCCAGCCGGGCCTACGGCGCCTTGCTCGGGAACGCCCGCGACTGCGCCAGCGCGCTGGTTGAGCGTGACCGCGTGCCGGTCGGCCAGGTCCGGCCGCTGACCGCGCTCGACGTCCCCATCGGCACGGCGGCGTGGGGAGTCGTGTTCTCCGGACCGGTGCCGAGAAGCCGCGTCGACGCCTTCATCGACGCGGTGGTGGTGGTCCGGGTCCGCGACCTGGTCGCGGTCACCTCGATGAGCAGCATCGGCCAGGACTACAACTACGAACCCGGCCAAGCCCCGCCCGAGATCGCCGGTCCGCTGGTCGCCGACCTGCTCGCCGCCAGGGGTTGACGCCCGCCCGCGTGGCACCATGCCCGGATGGGCCAGCCGGACCGCACGCGACACCATCGCCCGGCGATGCCGGGCGCCGCGGCCTTTGCCGACCTGCCCGGTGGCAAGGATCTGGCCAGCAGCACCGAGACCGGTGCCCGGGTCGCGTCCCTGCTGGTGCGCGGCGCCCGTGACGGGGGCGACGCCGAAGTCGCCGAACGGGTGGTCCGACTCGTCTCCGACCAGGGCCTCGACGAGCTGGCGCAGCTGTGGGCGGGGGCGCCAGCCGACTCGTTGGCCGGGGCGCTGTGGCGGCTGTACCTGCTGCAGACCTGGGTCCATCGCGACCCCGCCGGTGCCTCTGCTGAGTTCGCGGCCGGGCGTGTCCGGACGCCGGTGCACGAGGTGGTGGCCGGTGTCGTGGACCCGCCAGGACCAGCTGAGGTGCGGCAGCTGACGGACACCGTGCTGCGCGGCGTCGTGGTCGCCGACCTGGCCGTGACGCTGGAGCGAGCAGCCGCGTTCGTCCGGGTGATCGCGGCCGGACGGGTCGAGCTCGAGGAGGACCCGCCGCGATCGACGGAGACCGCCGCTCGACTTGTCAGCACCGCCGAGCAGCTCGAGGCCGCCGCCGACCTGGAACGCACGGGTCAGCTCAGCTGAAGGCTGGCGTCGGGCCGGGAGCGCCTCACGGCGCGTGGCCGCTCGCAGCGGCTATCTGTGGGACCCGGGGCTACCGCGGCCCGACGCCGGACCGAGCCTACCTGCCTCGCGGCCGGTGGGCCGCACCGGCGAGCCGCTGCCCGAGTCAGACCTCACGCGCCCAGTGCGTGAACGCCGATGTCACTGCCATGCCCAGGTGCTCATAGAGGCCGAGTGCGCCGGTGCGGGAGTCGGTCGACAGCTCGGCCCGCAGAGCGCCGTGCGCCCGTCCCGCGGCAAACGCCGCGGCCAGCAGCGACCGCCCGAGGCCCCTGCCCCGGTGCCCACCGGCGACCGCGAGCTGGTTGACCCAACACCCGTCGCCGGAGATCACCAGGTGGCAGGCACCCACGACCCGCCCCGCACCGTCGTGGGCGGCGCTGTCGGCCGAGACGGCGAGCAGCAGCTGCCACGGCTCGAACCCGGGTCGGCCGAGGACGCCGGCAGCCCAGTCGTCATAGCTCGACGGATCGCGATCGGGCCACTCGCCGAAGGCGTCCTCGACGACCTGGTAGGCCGCCCGGTCGTCGTGACCAGGCCGGTAGCGCCGGATCGCGTACCCGCGCGGAAGCGGAGGGTCGACGATCGCGGCCTCGGGCGGCAGCCCGAGCACCCAGCTGGTCCACATCGGCTCGTAGCCGCGCGACCGGAACAGCGACGCAGCGGCGCCGTCCGCGTCGGGAACGCTCTGGCCGACCCGGTCCCCGTCCTGCTCGCGCACGAGCCGCACGGACCAGTCGGCCAGCGCCGCCCCGATGCCCCGT
>Ga0183260_10002971_pt1 | contig 13815 bp, 11 predicted proteins | sample AntDrymUQ4972206_2_FD_129768 | JGI IMG/M metagenome (GOLD analysis project Ga0183260, IMG submission 129768) | Polar desert sand microbial communities from Dry Valleys, Antarctica - metaG UQ497 (22.06) (version 2) (version 2) | ecosystem: Environmental > Terrestrial > Soil > Desert | place... | reverse complement strand
TCCTCAACGGTGGCCGCCACGCCCAGGATTCGACCGATTTCCAGGAGTTCATGGTCATGCCGGTCGGGCTGCCGACGTACGGCGAAGCACTGCGGGCCGGAGCCGAGATCTTCGCCGCGCTGCGCGCGATCCTGCACGAGGAGGGCCACGCCACGGGCCAGGGTGACGAGGGCGGATTCGCGCCGTCGCTGCCGTCGAACGAAGCGGCGGTGGAGGTCATCCTCCGGGCGGTCGAGCGGGCCGGGTATCGGGCCGGCGAGGACATCGGGATCGCCCTGGATCCGGCCGCGACCGAGCTGGTCGAGGCGGGTTCGGATGCCGACGGTGGACCGACGCGCTACGTGCTCGCGCGAGAGGGACGCACGCTCGAATCCGGCGAGCTGATCGACCTTTGGGCCGATTGGGTGGCGCGCTATCCGATCGTGTCCATCGAGGATGGGCTGGCCGAGGACGACTGGGCTGGCTGGGGTCAGATGACCGAGCGCCTCGGTGACCGGGTCCAGCTCGTGGGCGACGACCTCCTCGTCACGAACACCGCGCGGATCGCCCGCGGGATCGAGGAGCGTTCGGCGAATTCCGTGCTCATCAAGCTCAACCAGATCGGGACGCTGACCGAGACGCTGGAAGCGATCGACCTGGCGCGCGGCGCGGGGTGGTCGGCAGTCGTGTCCCATCGCTCGGGTGAGACGGAGGACACGACGATCGCGGACCTGGTGGTCGGGGTCGGGACGGGCCAGATCAAGACCGGAGCACCGTCGCGCTCCGAGCGGGTGGCCAAGTACAACCGGCTGCTGCGGATCGAGGGCGAGCTCGGCGACTCGGCGCGGTATCCGGGGCGGGCGGCGCTGTCCGGGTCGGCGGGCGATCCGACATCTTCGGCGGCCTCGTGACGAGGTTCGTTGATCGCGGGTCGATCACGGCGGCGTATGTCGGGATCGGCATGGCGGTCACGGTCGCGATCAGTTTCCTGCTGATCATCCCGATCGAGCCGATCGTCTGGTTGCTCGCCCTGCCGTCCGGACTGCTCATCGGCTATTACGCGAACCAGCGCTCGGATCGGCGGGCCGGCCCGTGGGCACGGATCCTGGTCAACGGCCTGTTCGCGGGCTTGGTGACCGGGCTCACGGCGGCGATCCTGCTGCTGGCAGTCAAGGCCCTCTTCTTCTATGCGGACAATGGCTACCGGGATGCCGGCCTGGGTGGCTCGGTGAGCTGCATGGCCGGCGCCGACTGCGTCTACCAGCGGTACGTGGATCTCGGCCGCGGTTCGGAGCTGCAGGCCGCTGGCGTGACGGACGCCTCGACGTTCACCGGCTTCTACTGGGCGCAGCAGTTCTCTGCGGCCGGGCTGATCGTGGTATTGACCGCGGCCGGGGGCCTGATCGGCGCCGGGCTGTACGGCACGTTCCGGCCCAAGCCGACCAGCGGGGGAGTGGCCGTCACCCGCCCCTGACCGGCGCCCCGTCGATCGTGGCCACGCGAGAGCGCCGGACATGGAAACGCCCCGGGAATGACCCGAGGCGTGTGGGCGGTGGTCGCGCGACGATCCCGATCAGGACTTCGTCGCGGCCTTCTTCTTCGGAGCGGCCTTGGCGGTCGAAGCCTTTGCCGCCGACTTGGCCGCCGGGGCCTTGGCTGCTGCAGTCGTCGACTTGGTTCCCGTGGTCTTGGATGCGGTCGACTTCGCCTTCGACGCAGCCGCCTTGCTCGTCGTCGACTTCGCGGTCGACTTCGCCGGTGCCTTGGTCGCCTTGGCGGGCGTCTTGACGCCGGTCGAGTCCGCACCTGCGCTGGAGCTGGCGGCCTTGGCAGCGGCCGCCTCGGCACGGGCCGTCTTGCTCAGGGCCGCTCGGGCCTTGCCGGCGGCGGTCTGGGCACCCTTGGCCTTGGCCGACTTGCCCGCCGCGATCCGGGCCTTCGCGGCCTTGGCCGCGGCCGTCTTGCCGGTCTGCTTGGTGGGCCGACCGCCGGCCTGGACCGCGGTGCCCCCGGCGGCGGCGTTGACCCGGATGGTCAGGCGTGACTTGCGGCGTGCCGCGGCGTTCGGGTGGATGGCGCCGGCCTTGGCCGCGCGATCCAGGGCGCTGAGCGCCTCGAGGAGGGCGACGTTCGGATCGGAACCCTCGACCGGGTTGGCGACCGTCGCCAGGGCCTTGGCGACGAGGGTCTTGGCGGCGCTGCGTCGCGGGCCAAGGATGTCGTGCCGGCGCTGCGCCTGACGGACGCGCTTGAGGCCGGACGGCGTCCGGGCGCCGGTCCAGGTGCGGGGCGTCTTGGCCACGTGGGCGAACCTCTGTGTGCGTGAAATAGGGCTTGACGGGCACCGGGACACGAAGTGAGCGCCGGGCGCGAAGGCGGATAGTAGCACAGGGCAAGCGAAGCACCCGCCACGAACCGCGCGTTCGGCAATGAGGATCGGGCGCTCCACATCGCCGCGCGCGACCCGGCACACTGGAGCGTGTGACCGCGATCATCGGTGGCCTGGGGGCCGCCATCCTGTGGGCGACCGCGACCGTCGCCTCGTCCCGTTCCAGCCGGCTGATCGGCTCGCGGGTCGTGCTGGCCTGGGTGATGATCGTGGGCGTCGCGGTCGGTCTGCCGATCGGGATCATCAGCGGCGTTCCGGCGGACATCCCGCCCGGGGCTCCGTTCCTGCTGCTGCTTGCCGGGATCTGCTACGCCGCCGGGCTGCAGGTGACCTATGCCGCACTGACGATCGGGAAGGTCGCGATCGTCGCGCCGATCGTGGCCACGGAGGGAGCGATCGCGGCCATGATCGCCGTAGCCCTGGGCGATCCCATCGGGCTCATCGCGGGCGTGCTGCTGGCAATCATCGCCATCGGCGTCGTCCTGTCATCGCTGGAACGATCTGGCCCAGCCGTCCCAGCCGGCGATATCGCGATCGAGCCCGACGACGCCCAGGCGACCGACACTCGCCGGGCCGTGATCCTGTCCATCGTCGCCGCGCTCATCTTCGGGGTGGGCCTCGTTGCCAGTGGCAAGGCGGCACTTCTCGTGCCGCCGATCTGGGTCGCCCTGACCGCGCGCTTCGTCGGTCTTGCCGTCGTCGTCCTGCCGGTCGTCCTCCAGCGTCGCTTGCGGGTCACCCGTCAGACCCTGCCGCTCGTCCTCGTGGCGGGTGTGGGTGAGATCTTCGGTTCCAGCCTGTCCGCCTGGGGCGCCACCCAGAGTATCGCCGTGGTGGCCGTCCTCGGTTCACAGTTCGCGGCCATCGCGGCGGTCGCCGCCTACTTCCTCTTCCATGAGCGCCTGGCCCCGGTGCAGGTCGTCGGCGTCGTCCTCGTCGTATTCGGCGTGACCGCCCTCGCGGCCAGCAGCGCCTGAGCCGCTACACTCCCGCCCCGTGACCATCCCCCAGGACCGACTGCGCAATTTCTCGATCATCGCCCATATCGATCACGGCAAGTCCACCCTGGCCGATCGATTGCTCGAGCTGACGCACACCATCGACAAGCGCCAGATGACGAGCCAGGTCCTCGATTCGATGGACCTCGAGCGCGAGAAGGGGATCACCATCAAGGCGCGCGCGGTGCGCCTCGAGTACCGCGCCGACGACGGCCTCGTCTACGGGCTGAACCTGATCGACACGCCCGGCCATGTCGATTTCGCCTACGAGGTCAGCCACAGCCTGCAGGCCTGCGAGGGCGCCATCCTCGTGGTCGACGCGACCCAGGGCATCGAGGCGCAGACCCTGGCCAACGTCCATCTCGCGATCCGCGAGGGCCTGACCCTGATCCCGGTCCTCAACAAGATCGACCTGCCCTCGGCAGACCCCGAGACGATCATGGACGAGCTGGAGAACGTGCTGGCCATCCCGCGCGAGGAGGTCCTGCTGGCGAGTGCCAAGGACGGCACCGGCGTGGCCGAGATCCTCGAAGCGATCGTCGCACGCGTCCCGGCCCCGCGCGGCGATCCGGCCGCGCCCCTCCAGGGCCTCATCTTCGACAGCCACTACGACGCCTACAAGGGCGTGGTCGTCTATGTCCGACTGGCCCAGGGCACGCTCCACGCCGCGGAACCGATCCGGTTGATGGCCAGCGGCGCCCAGGCCGAGCCGCTGGAGCTCGGCGTCTTCCGGCCCCAGCTCGTGCCGGTCAGGCGGCTCGTGGCAGGCGAGGTCGGCTACGTCGCGACCGGCCTCAAGAACGTTCGTGAGGCGCAGGTCGGCGACACCGTGACGAGTCTTCTCCGACCCGCCGCCGAGGCCCTGCCGGGCTACCAGGAGGCGAAGAGTCTCGTCTTCGCGGGCATCTACCCGGTCAGCGGCGAGGACTATCCGCTGCTGCGCGAGGCGCTGGACAAGCTGCACCTCAACGACGCGAGCTTCACGTTCGCGCCGGAGAGTTCCGTCGCCCTCGGGTTCGGGTTCCGCTGCGGGTTCCTGGGTCTGCTCCACATGGAGATCGTCCAGGAGCGACTGGAACGCGAGTTCGACCTGGACCTGATCGCTTCGGCGCCATCGGTCGAGTACCACGTGAACCTGACCCACGACCGCGGCCAGGTCGTGGTGGACAACCCCGCCCTGCTGCCCGGCCCGACCGACATCGAAGACATCGAGGAGCCCTGGGTCTCGCTCAGCGTCGTGACGCCGAGTGCGTACATCGGTCCGCTGATGGAACTTTCGACCAACCGGCGCGGTGCCTTTCGGGACATGGAATACCTCGATCCGACGCGTGTCGTGCTTCATTTCGAGATGCCGCTGGCGGAGCTCATCGTCGATTACTTCGACCAGCTCAAGAGTCGCAGCCAGGGCTACGCGTCGATGGACTACGAGGAGCTCGGCTATCGATCGGCCAACCTCGCCAAGGTGGACATCATGGTCAACGGGGAGCCGGTCGATGCGCTGTCGATCATCGTCCATCGCGAGCGGGCCCAGACCACGGGGCGGCTGCTGACCGAGCGGCTCAAGGAGCTCATCCCGCGCCAGATGTTCGAGATCCCGATCCAGGCCGCCATCGGCTCCAACGTGATCGCGCGGGAGACCGTCCGGGCGATGCGCAAGAACGTGCTGGCCAAGTGTTACGGTGGCGACATCAGCCGCAAGCGCAAGCTGCTCGAGAAGCAGAAGGAAGGCAAGCAGCGGATGAAGCGCGTCGGTTCGGTCGAGATCCCGCAGGAGGCATTCCTGGCGATGCTGCGCATGGACGAGGGCTAGGGCGCCGTGGACGACTTCATCCTGCTCGCCCGCGTCCTGATCGCGGTCGGGCTGACCCTGCTCCTGGTGATGCTGCGCCTGGATTCCGAGCGGTTCGGGACGGCCGAGTACTACGAGGCGACGCGCGACGGAGAGCGGCCACGGCTGCGCCGTCGGCTGGCCTGGTACGGCCTCGGCGTCGGGCTCGTGATCGCCCTGCTGTTCCTCCATCCCGCTCCCCAGGCAGAACTGTTCCTGGGTTCGGGCGACCGGATCGGGGCCGTCCTGGGTGGCCTCGCTTACGGCGGGCTCGGGGTGGCGCAGGCGGTGGCCTTCGCGACATATCGCTACCGCCGGATCAGGTTCCCGAACACGAGCTCGTATCCCGGCGCGCTGCTGAATTCGACGGTCACCGCGTTCATCGACGAGGCGGCCTTCCGCGGGGCGATCTTCGGACTGCTGCTCTCGATCGGCGTGGACGTGCTGCTGGCGAACCTGATCCAGACACTGCTGTATGCCCTCACCACCCGGCTGGGTGCGCCCAAGCGCGATCGATATCTCCTGTTCCTGACCCTGGGCATGGGGTTCCTGGGTGGCTGGCTGACATCGGTCACGGGCGGGATCGCGGCCTCGTTCCTGGGCCATGCCGTCACGCGGTTCGCGGTCTTCCTGTGCACTGGCCACACCGGCCAGACGATGCCCCGCGGCCGGGAGATCGAGGAGATCGAGAAGCGCCGCCGGCCACCGGAGGGCTGGCGGGTCATCGGATCCAGGGAGTCGAGGGAGTCCGCCTCACGAGACCGGTGAGTGGCTTTCACATCTGACGAGGTCGCGGCCGCCGGACGACCTGCTGCGCCACCGGCAGGGTTGTACATCCATATCCCGTTCTGCGTCTCGCTCTGCCCGTACTGCGATTTCGTGGTCTACGCCGGAGCGGCGGCCCGCGGACCTCGCTCCCGGATCGCGGCCTTCATGGATGCACTCATGGTCGAGCTCGACCTGCGGGCCGACGCCCTCGACACCGCCTTCGGCGAGCCGGGCACGGCCGCCCGACCGCCGCTTGAAACGGTCTATCTCGGTGGCGGGACACCGTCCCTCCTGCCCGCCGACGAGATCGATCGACTCCTCGTGCGCGCGCGCCAGCGCTTCGGGATCGACGCAGGTGCCGAGGTCAGCCTGGAGGCCAATCCTGGGCCGGATGAGCGCGGCGACCCGACGGCCCTTGCCCGGGTCGGCATCACCCGCCTGTCGATCGGGGCGCAGTCGATGGACCCGGGCGAACTGCGCCGACTCGGTCGCCGGCACCGGGCCGAGGACGTCGCCGCAGCGGTGTCGGGCGCTCGGGAGGCGGGCATCGGGTCCATCAGCGTGGACCTGCTGTACGACGTGCCTGATGGTTCGCTCGCGACCTGGCTGGCGAGCCTGGACGCGGTCCTCGCGCTCGGGCCGGATCACCTGAGCCTGTACGCCCTGACCCTGGACGACCCCGTCGCGGAAGGGCTGACCGGTTCGGCGGGCGATCACCTGCCGACGACGGCGGGCGCGCGACGCTGGCGCGACCGGGCCATCCCGGCCCAGGACGAGGACCGCGCCGCCGGCCAGTACCACCATGCGGTCGTGACGCTGGAAGGGGCCGGCTTTCGCGGCTACGAGATCTCGAACTGGGCGCGACCCGGCCACGAGAGCCGGCACAACCTCGGGTACTGGCGGCGCCGGCCTTGTGAGGCGCTCGGTCCGGGAGCCCATGCGTTCGATGGCGCCACCCGGCGTTGGAACGCCGCGCGACTCGGTGGCTACCTCGGGGCGCTCACCCCGAGCGCCGGCGGCCCGCCCACCCTCCCGCCCGGCGGCATCGAACCGCTGGACCAGGCCACGGCAGCCAGGGAGGCCGTGATCCTCGGCCTCCGCCTGGATACGGGCGTGCCCCTCAGCGCGGCCCGGGTACCGCCGCTCGCCGAGGCCTTTGGCTGGGCGCTCGCGGCCGAGATGCTCGACGTGACGCCAGGCGACCGGGTGGTCCTCACGACGCGCGGCCGCTTGCTCTCCAACGAACTGTTCGCGCGGCTGGTCTGACGCCTGTCGTTGCCTCTGCGCCCTCGCGTTGACACTCTGACCGGACGACTGCTACGATGCCGTCATTCCTGTTAGCACTCTCACCTATCGAGTGCTAACCACGCGGGAGAACGAGTTTGGCGCGTCGGAACCGTCGCACCCTCGGCCCCCTGGACCACCGCTCCCAGGCGATCCTTCGGGCCGTCATCGAAGAATACGTCACGACCGCGACGCCGGTCGGCAGTCAGGCGCTCGTGGAGCGCTATGGCCTCGGCGTGTCCAGCGCGACCGTCCGTAACATCCTGGCCGAACTCGAGATGGCGGGCCTGCTGAGCCACCCGCATACGAGCGCCGGACGCGTCCCGACCGACGCCGGCTATCGCCTGTACGTGGAGTCGCTGGCCGACGCGATGCCGCTGCCCGCAGTCGAACAACTGATGATCCGCCACCAGTTCGGCCAGGTCGAATTCGCCAGTGAGCACTGGTTCCGCCTCGCAGCCACGACCCTCGCCGGCCTGACCCGAGCGGCCGGCCTCGCCACGCCGGCCAAGCCCAGGGCGGCCCATATCCGTCGGGTCGACCTTGTGGCGGTCAACGAACGCATGGCCAGCCTGATCCTGGTCCTGCGCGAAGGGTCGATCAAGCAGTCGGCGGTCACCCTGGACGCGTCCGATGCCGTGGACCAGCCCACCCTGAACCGGGTCGCCGCCCTGCTCAACGATCGCCTGACCGACCTGACCGCCACGCGTGCGGACCAGGCACTCGCCCGTCTCGGCCCAGAGGACGAGCTGGAGCGCATCGCGAAGCGTGTCGGCGAGCGGATCGTGCGGATCCTGCGCGAATACGACGCGGCCGCCGTCGAGGAAGTCTTCAGCGACGGTCTGCTGAACGTGATGGCCGCCCCGGAGTTCGCCCAGAGCGACAAGCTGCGCCAGGTCTTCACGGCTTTGGAGAATCGCGCATACCTCGGCGAACTCGTGGCGGACGTGGCCTCGTCAGGTCGCATCCACCTCGTCATCGGGGCGGAGAACCCGCGCGCCGAGATGCACGGCGTCTCGCTCGTCCTGGCGCCGTACGGGCGACCCGGTCGGGCGATCGGCGTGGTCGGCGTGCTGGGCCCGACCCGGATGGGCTATGCCCAGGCGATCGGCACCGTGCGCTTCGTGTCCGGCCTCATGAACGAACTGGTGGATCACCTCTATGCCTGATCGCATCCGCAACCGCGCCCAGGAACGAGCTGACGAGATCGACATCTCGCCGACGACCCTGCTGGCCGAGATCGAGGCCCTCAAAGCCGAGCGTGACGCCGCCCGCAGCCGATCGGACGAGTACCTGATCGCGCTCCAGCGCGAGCGCGCGGAGTTCCTCAACTTCAAGCGGCGCACCTCGGAGGACCGCCAGCGCGATCTCGGCCTTGCCGCCGAGGACCTCATCCGCAAGGTCGTGGCCCTCGCCGACGACTTCGACCTGGCCATCGAGCAGCGTCCCGAGTCGATCGCGGCGGAACCCTGGTTCGAAGGCATCAGCGCCATCGATCGCAAGCTTCGCCTGCTGCTCGACAGCGAGGGCGTGAGCCCGATCGAGGCCTCGCCTGGCACGCCGTTCGATCCGCGCGAGCACGAGGGCATCGCCAACGTGCCGGGCAGCGGGCGCGCCGAGGGCGAGGTCGTCGAACAGGTCCGGCGCGGCTATCGATTGCGCGACCGGGTCCTGCGGCCGGCGCTCGTCGCCGTCGCGGCCGGCCCATCCGATCCTTCCGAAGCGACCGGCGCGCCTGGCGCGACCGGCCCGACTACCACCGACCACCGACCGAACTGACACCACCCGGATTAGGAGCGAGCTACAGACATGGGCAAGATCATCGGCATCGACCTCGGAACGACCAACTCGGTCGTGGCCGTCATGGAAGGCGGGGAGCCGACCGTCATCGCCTCGGCGGAGGGCGGCCGGACCATCCCGTCCGTCGTGGCCTTCACCAAGACCGGCGAGCGGCTGGTCGGCCAGCTGGCCAAGCGCCAGGCCGTCACGAACCCGGGCAACACGGTCTTCTCGATCAAGCGCTTCATGGGCCGTCGGTTCGACGATCCGGAAGTCAAGCACTCCAAGGATCTCGTGCCGTACACGGTGGAGAAGGACGGCAAGAGCGATGGCGTGGCGGTCAAGCTCGCCGACGGCAAGTCCTACACCCCGCCCGAGATCAGCGCGATGATTCTCCAGAAGCTCAAGACGGACGCCGAGGCGTATCTCGGTGAGAAGATCACCGAGGCGGTCATCACCGTCCCGGCCTACTTCGACGATACCCAGCGTCAGGCGACCAAGGACGCCGGCCGGATCGCCGGACTCGACGTCAAGCGGATCATCAACGAGCCGACTGCCTCCGCCCTGGCATACGGCCTGGACAAGAAGGGCGACGAGAAGATCGCCGTCTACGACCTGGGTGGCGGCACGTTCGACATCTCCATCCTGGAGCTCGGCGAGGGCGTCTTCGAGGTCAAGGCGACCAACGGCGACACGCACCTCGGCGGCGACGACTTCGACCAGCGCGTCATCGACTGGCTGCTGGGCGAATTCAAGAAGGACCAGGGGATCGACCTGGCCAAGGACCAGCAGGCCCTCCAGCGCCTCAAGGAAGCGGCCGAAAAGGCCAAGATCGAGCTGTCGTCGACCGCGACGACGGAGATCAACCTGCCCTACATCACGGCCGATGCGACCGGCCCCAAGCACCTCGTCGTGCCGCTCTCGCGGGCGAAGTTCGAGGATCTCGTGGCGGACCTGGTCAAGAAGACCGAGGGCCCGGTCAAGGCCGCGCTCAAGGATTCGGGGCTCAAGCCAGGCGACATCGATGAGGTCATCCTCGTCGGTGGCATGACCCGGATGCCGGCCGTCGTGGAGGCGGTCAAGGCGATGTTCGGTGGCAAGGAGCCACACAAGGGCGTCAACCCGGACGAGGTCGTGGCCATCGGTGCGGCGATCCAGGCCGGCGTGCTGGCCGGTGACGTCAAGGACGTCCTGCTGCTCGACGTGACGCCGCTGTCGCTCGGGATCGAGACCCTGGGCGGCGTCATGACCAAGCTGATCGAGCGCAACACGACCATCCCGACGTCGAAGTCGCAGGTCTTCTCGACCGCGTCCGATTCGCAGTCGCAGGTCGAGATCCACGTGCTCCAGGGCGAGCGCGACTTCGCAGCGGACAACAAGACGCTGGGCCGGTTCATCCTGGACGGGATCCCGCCGGCGCCGCGGGGCGTGCCGCAGATCGAGGTCACGTTCGATATCGACGCGAACGGCATCCTCGACGTGAAGGCCAAGGACCGGGCGACCGGCAAGGAACAGCAGGTCCGGATCACCGCCTCGTCCATGCTGGACAAGAGTGCCGTGGACCAGATGGTCCGCGACGCGCAGGAGCATGCCGAGGAGGACAAGGCGCGGCGCGAGGACGTCGAGACGCGCAATCAGGCCGAGGCCCTCACGTTCCAGGCCGAGCGCACGCTCAAGGACCTGGGCGACAAGGTCAGCTCAGAAGACAAGCTGGAGGCCGAGAACCAGACGGCGTCCCTGCGCGAGGCCCTCAAGGGCTCCGACGGGGAGGCGATCAAGGCCGGCATGAGTTCGCTTGCCGAGACGCTCCAGCGGGTTTCGACGGCGGCGTACCAGGCAGCCGCATCGGGTGCCGGCGACGTCGAGGGCGAAGAGGCCCCGACGAACGGATACGAGAAGGCCGAGGGCCCCGACGCCGCGGAGACGCCTGAGGGCGAGGAAGCGGTCGAAGGGGAGTTCAAGGAGGTCTAGGCCTCCGACGGTTTTCGCGGATCAGCAACGCCCGGGCTACGGCCCGGGCGCTTCGTCGTCTCGGTCGGTACCGGCGATCGTGTCCCGAGTCTGCCGCGCCTTGGGCCCGGGAGGCGGCGCGCGTGGGTGGGACCGTGGGCGCGGCTCGCGGCGATTTATCGGTCGCAGTGTGGTCCGCCCGCTTGACCGAGGCGTACCAGGGGCCCGGGGTGCCTAGACTGACGACATGCGACCCTGGCGCGCCCGCATTCGCCGCCGATGATGCGTCAGGGACGCCGGCCCGGCGACCGCCGGATCCGGGTACAGCGCCTCCAGCCGATGGACTTTCGGATCGCGCCACCGCGACGGGTGAAACGGCCACGAACGCCGTCCACGGTCCTCGTTCTTGGCTTCGCCATCGTCATCGCGGTCGGGGCGGCCATCCTGATGCTTCCCGTGTCGTCGGCGGCCGGCGAATGGACCTCCCCGGTCGATGCCCTCTTCACCGCCACGTCTGCGGTGTGCGTTACCGGGCTCACCGTCGTGGATACCGGCGCGCACTGGTCGCCGTTCGGCCAATTGGTCCTGTTGGTCCTGATGCAGCTTGGTGGCTTCGGATTCATGACCGGCTCGACGCTGCTGCTGTTCCTGCTCGTCGGTCGCCGCACGGCCCTGCGCGACCGGATCCTGGCGCAGGCGTCGACCGGAGTCCCGGAGCTGGGTAGCGTCACGAGCGTGATCAAGCGCGTGGCCGTGTTCACGCTCATCGCAGAACTCGGTGGCGCGATCGTCCTGACGATCGCCTTCGCTGTGGGCGGTCATGCTGCCGATCCGATCCAGGCGACCTGGTGGGGGGTCTTCCACGCCATCTCGGCGTTCAACAACGGCGGCATGGACCTGTTCGGCGGGTACCGCAGCCTGGCCGACTTCGTGGGCGACCCCCTGGTCCTCACAACGTTCGGCCTGCTGATCGTCCTGGGCGGCCTCGGCTTTGCGATCGTGGGGGATATCGTCGCCAAGCGACGCTGGCGACGCCTCGCGCTGGAGACTCGTGTGGTCGTGCTGACCACGGTGGCGATCCTGGCGGTGGGCACCGGGTCGCTGGCGCTCTTCGAGTGGTCGAACCCCGCGACGCTGGGCGCCCTGCCGGAGGCGGCTCGCCCCTTCAACGCGCTGTTCGAGACCACATCCCTGCGCACGGCCGGGTTCAGCACCTTGCCGACCGCCGAGTTGCGCGACCCGACCCTGTTCGTCGTCATGGCCATGATGTTCATCGGTGGCGCGTCTGGCTCCACGGCCGGCGGCATCAAGGTGAACACCTTCAGCGTGCTCCTGATCGCCATCGTGTCGACCGTCCGAGGCCGGCCCTCAGCGGAGGCCTTGGGCCGCCGGATCCCCCACGAAGTCGTCTATCGCGCCCTGTCGGTCGCGCTGCTGTCGGTCGCGTTCATCTTCGTCGTCGTCCTGAGCCTGGAGCTCACCACCACGCCCGCCGACACGTCATTCATCGCCATCGTGTTCGAGTCGATCTCGGCGTTCGGCACGGTCGGCGCATCGACCGGATTGACGCCCGAGCTGCCTCCGCTTGCGCGCGCCCTGCTGATCCCCGCCATGTTCGCCGGCCGACTCGGGCCGCTCACACTGGTCCTGGCGCTCGCCGCCCGGGCGCGGCCGGTGCCCTCGCGACCGGCCATCGAAACGATGCGCATCGGATGAGCCACGCTACCGCCAACCACCATCGGGAGGGAGATCTGCCATGAAGCCATCGGTCCTGGTCGTAGGCCTGGGACGATTCGGCACCGCGGCCGCACTCGAGCTCATGGCCCTGGGTCATGAGGTCCTGGCCCTCGATCGAGACGAGGCCGTCGTCAACGACATCGCGCCCGAGGTCACCCACGCAGCCCAGCTCAACGCCACCGACGAAGCGGCGCTCAAGTCGGTCGGGGCAGGTGACTTCGAGTTCGCCATCGTCGCGATCAGCAGCGCCACGGACGCCAGCATCTTCGCGACGATGGCGCTCAAGAATCTGGGCGTGTCGCAGGTCATCGCCAAGGCCGCCACGAAGCTGCATGGGGCGATCCTCGAGCGGATCGGTGCCGACCGCGTGATCTATGCCGAGTTCGAGATGGGTCGACGCGTCGCCCACTCGCTGAGCATCCGCGGGGTGTTGGAGTACCTCGACGTCGCTCCGGGCTTCGGCATCGTGAAGCTGCGCCCGCCCGAAGCCTGGGTGGGACGCTCGCTCGCGCAGCTGGACCTCGGCAGATCCCAGATCAGCCCGGTCGCCCTGCGCCGCGGCAAGGAGGTGACGGTGAACCCGTCCCGGGATGTGGTCCTCGGCGACGATTACGAGCTCATCCTGCTGGGACGGGACGAGCACCTCGAGCGGATCGGCCGCTGACGCGCCGTGGCGCGGGCGTCAGCCCAGGAAGAGGTCCAGTCCGGGTGCCACCGCCCCCACGATGAGGACCACGACGTACCCGACCAGCAGCAACAGCCCGGCCCGCAGGTGGAGCTGGACGTTGACGCCCATGACCGCCATCAGCCCGTACGGATCGTCGTAGTTCGGCTTGAGGCCGCGCGAGACCTGGATGGCCATCGGGATCGTGAGCAGCATGAGCAGGGACGGGACCGGCAGCATGCCGACCACGACGCCGACCACGAGCGCCACGAACGCGGCGGTCACGGTCACGTTGTAGCCGCTGATCACGGACTCACGCGAGAAGCGCACGGGCAGGGTCCGCTTGCCGGCTCGGGCGTCACCGCGCCGGTCCGGGATCTCGTTGACGTACAGGATGAGCGCGACGAGCAGGGCGATCGGCACCGAGGCGACGAACGGC
>Ga0183260_10002970_pt1 | contig 13816 bp, 13 predicted proteins | sample AntDrymUQ4972206_2_FD_129768 | JGI IMG/M metagenome (GOLD analysis project Ga0183260, IMG submission 129768) | Polar desert sand microbial communities from Dry Valleys, Antarctica - metaG UQ497 (22.06) (version 2) (version 2) | ecosystem: Environmental > Terrestrial > Soil > Desert | place... | reverse complement strand
TTTCTCTGGGACATCGAGATCCTCGAAGCACATCGAGGCCGGGGCTACGGGAGAGGCGCGCTCGAGCTGGTCGAGGCCGAGGCACTCACCCGGGGGTACCGCCGAGTCGCGCTGAACGTCTTCGGGGGCAACGAGGTCGCACGGCGCCTCTACCGCTCGGCCGGCTACGGGGAGACTGCCGTGACGATGGCGAAGGACATCGGATGAGACCGGGCGAGATCGCTGTCGGCGGGGTCTCGCGGAAGTTCGTCGTCCGCGCACGCGAGACGCACACGCTCAAGGAACTGCTCGTCGCGCGAGGGCGAACCGGCGCGCAGGAGGTCTGGGCGCTTCGCGACGTCTCGCTCGGCGTCGCACCGGGTGAGGCCGTCGGGCTCATCGGCCGCAACGGCTCCGGGAAGTCGACGCTCCTGCGGCTGATCGCCGGGATCATCCGGCCGACGGCGGGACGCGTCGAGGCCGGGGGAAGGATCGGCTCCCTCCTCGAGCTCGGCGCCGGCTTCCATCCCGACTTCACGGGGCGGGAGAACGTCGAGCTGAACGGTGCGCTCCAGGGTCTCTCGCGGCAGCGCCTGCGCGAGCGGTTCGACGAGATCGTCGCGTTCGCGGAGTTGGAGCATGCGATCGATCGACCGGTGAAGACCTACTCGACGGGGATGACGATGCGGCTCGGGTTCTCGATCGCCGCCTTCCTCGAGGCGGACGTGCTCCTGCTCGACGAGGTCTTCGCGGTCGGCGACGAGAGCTTTCAGCGGAAGTGCTTCGGGGTGATCGCCTCCTTCAAGGAGCGCGGCGGGACGATCGTCTTCGTCTCGCACGACGCCTCGGCCGTGGAGCGGCTCTGCGACCGGGCGGTCCTGTTGCGCGAGGGGTCGCTGGCCTACGACGGGCCCGTCCACGAGGCGCTGACCCGATACCGGCGGGCGATGGCGGAGGACGCCACCGAGGTGTCGTCGAACGGCCGCCGCGTCGCCGGCGCGACACGGGGGCGCTTCGCGTCGGCCCGCCTCGTCGGCGGCGACCGGCAGCCGCGCGAGCGCTTCGTCGCGGGCGAGCCGTTCGGCCTCGAGCTGACGGTCGAGGGCGCGGCCCGCGCCCCGGTCGTCCACCTCGAGATCCGCGACACGACCGGCCTGCTCGTCGCCGAGAACCGGCTCGAGACCGCCGACCTCGAATGGAGCGACGGTTCGCCGTTCTCGCTCGAGCTCTCCGTGCCGTCTCCGCCGATCCAGTTCGGCCGGTTCGAGGTGTCGCTCACGCTCCTCGACGAGGACGGCCTGCTCCTCGATCGGCTCCCCCGCGGCCTCCCGCTCCTCGTCTACCCGGACGACGAGAGCCGCGGGCTCGTGCGGCTCGAAGGAACGTGGCGGCGCGGCACGAAGGAGGCTTCCGGATGAGCTACAAGACGTGCCCTGACTGGCCGGCGCTGATGGAGCGCGCCCCCGATCTCCAGTTCAAGCACATGACGGTGCAGGAGGCACAGCTGCCCGTCGAGATCGTCTCGCAGATTCCGAGCGGGCTCTCGCTCGACGTCGTCGAGATCTGCTGCGACGTCGAGCACCACGTCGTGAACGCGTCCCACACGCACCCCGACGTCGTCGCGGCGCTCAAGCGCACCCACTGGTTCGAGGTGAACGAGTGGGCGACGACCGGGCCTGGCGCCGGCTCCGGTGCTGCTCCCCACGCGGCCTGACGTGGCGGCACCGCGGCAGGTCGAGCAGGCGCGCGTTGCTTGGGTAGACACCGATGCAGGCGGCCGCATCCACTTCACGGCAGCCTTCCGCTGGGCCGAGGTTACGGAGACCGCGCTCTTCCGCAGGCTCGGCCTTCCCGACCAGGGCAGCTATCCGCGGCGTGTCGTCAAGGCCGAGTTTCTCTCTGTTCTGCGATTCGAGGACGAGCTCGAGGTCGAGCTCGTCCCGGAGCGCGTCGGCACGACCTCGATCGGGTACGTCTGGGAGATCCGGCGCCACGGAGAGGTCTGCGTCCGCGGCAGCCACACGGTCGTCCACGTCGACGACGAGGGTCGGCCCGCGCCGCTCGAGGCCGGGGCGCGCCGCCTTCTCTCAGGCGGCTGACGCGCCGCGCGGATAGAGCGCGAGCTGAGTGCACCGGAAGACGGCGAGCGGTCGCTTGTCGACGTTCGTGCGAACCGTCGCGTCCCAGACCTGGGTGGTGCGACCGAGATGCACCGCCCGCGCCTCGCAACGCAGCGTCCCCTCGCGGGCGGTGCGAAGGAAGTTCGCCTTCAGCTCCACGGTCGTAAAGTCCAGGGCGCCCTCGGGCAGGTGCGCCAGGCAGCCGTAGCCCGCCGCTGTGTCGGCGAGCGTCACGACGACCCCCGCGTGGAGAAACCCCTGCGGTGCCATGTGCTCGGCGCGCAACTCGAGCTCGGCGCGGAGCAGCCCGTCTCCGACCTCGACCACCCGGAACCCGACGTACTCGGGAAAGCCGCCGCGACCGATCTCATTCCAGGACGCGACGTCCTGCTTCGCCGCGGGGATCGTCACCACCCGGTCGGCAGTCATTCCCACGTGCGACGGTCGACGAGCACGGGGTCCTCGGCGGAGAGCCTGTCGACCAGAGCAACCTCGGCGTCGAAGCGAAGCGCGGAGCGGATCCGGCTGCGCACCGAGTCGGCGAGCGCACGATCGTCCGAGCCGTCGCTCACCACCTCGCAGCGAAGCACGTCGCGGTGGTCGACACGATCGACCAGCAACCGGAACCGGTCGACGCCGGGCAGGCCGCCGATCGCCGTCAGCGCCTGTCGCGGATGGAGAAACATCCCGCGCACCTTGACCGCCTCGCCGACCCGGCCGAGCCAGCCCGCGAGCCGCGGTGTGTCGAGACCGCACAGGCACGGATCGGTCAGAAACGCCGAAAGATCGCCGGTTCCGAGCCGGACCAGGGGATAGTCGGCCGAGAACAGCGTCACGACGACCTGCCCTTCGCGACCGTCCCAGAGCGCCTCACCCGAGCTGAGATCGCATACCTGGACGAGCGTCTGGCGCGAGACGTGGAGGCCCTGCTTCGCCTCGCACTCGTACGCGACGATCCCCGCGTCGGCGGTGCCGTACCCCTGCCGGATGACCGGCACGCGCCCCTCGAGCCAGGCGCGGAGCGAAGAGGGCAGCGGCTCCGCGGTGACGAATGCGCGCTCGAGCGGCCACGAGCTCGGCTCGAGACCGTTCGCCTCTCCGCTCTCGAGGAGCGCCTTGAGGTAGCTCGGAAGGCCGAGGAAGGCGGTGACCCCCAGGTCGCGGCAGCAGCGTGCCTGGAGCTCGAGGCTCCCGATCCCCGCGGGGACGACCGTCGCGCCCAACGCAAACGCCGCCTCTTCGAACATTGCCCCGAGCGGAGACAGGTGGTACGACGCGGCGTTGAGGACGATGTCGCCGGCGCCGAAGCCCGCACAGGCGAGCGCGGGGGCGACCCCCCACGGATCCGGCAGATCGAGGTCCGGCTCGTAGATCGGGCCAGGCGACTGGAAGATGCGCCGGAGCTTCGCGTCGTCCGCGAGCAGGCCGCCGAAGGGCGGCGAGGCGGCCTGAAGATCGATCAACTCGTCCTTCGTGAGCACCGGGAGCCGGTCGAGCGCCGCGACGTCTCCGAGCTCGTCCGGCGCGAGCCCGGCCGCCTCCAAGCGCGACGCGAATCGGGCGACACGCTTCGCCGCCCTCGGCATGAGCGCCGCCACGCGTTCGTCGAAGCTGTGCGCGTAGGTCTGCGGCGAGACCGTTACAGCCATCGCTTCCTCCGCTTGTAGTGCTTCACGTCGCGGTACGACCGGCGCTCGCCCGTCTCGGTGAGCCCGAGGTAGAACTCCTGGACGTCCGGGTTGTGCTCGAGCTCCTTCGCGGGACCGTCGAGCACGATGCGGCCCCCCTCCATCACGTAGCCGCGGTGCGCGACCTCGAGCGCGAGCCGCGCGTTCTGCTCGACGACGAGGATCGTCGTCGCCAGCTCGGTGTTCAGCCGCTTCACGATCTCGAAGATCTCCTCGACCAGCTTCGGCGCGAGACCGAGCGACGGCTCGTCGAGCATCAGGAGCTTCGGATGCGCCATCAGAGCGCGGCCGATCGAGAGCATCTGCTGCTCGCCGCCCGACAGGTAGCCGGCGGTCTGCCTCCGCCGCTCCTTGAGCCGCGGGAAATAGTCGTAGACGAGCGCGAGGTCGTCCTTGAGCGAGCCGTTCCGGTTCGTGAACGCTCCGGCGCGGAGGTTCTCCTCGGGCGTCAGGTGCGCGAAGATCCGCCGGCCCTCGAGGACCTGGCTGATCCCTCGCCTGACGATGTCCGCGGCGTCGCGGTGGTGGATCTGCGACCCGCTGAAGGTGATCGTCCCGTCGGTGATCTCACCCTCCTCGGAAGGCAGGAGCCCCGAGATCGCCTTGAGGGTCGTCGACTTGCCGGCCCCGTTCGCGCCGAGGAGCGCGACGACCTCGCCCTCGCCGATCTCGAGCGAGAGGCCGCGCAGGACGAGGATCACCTTGTCGTAGACGACCTCGACGTTCGCGAGCGTGAGCAGTGACATCTGTTCCTCGACTGGGCAGGGGAGCCGAGCCATGCCCGGCTCCCCTGCGTGGTCGGCTAGGGGACGACGTAGCCCGTCGTCTTGGTGAACCTTCCGTTTCGAACGGTGTAGATGCGCGACCCCTTCATCCCGTCGTGGGCGACGTTCCCGGAGGCGCCGAACTTGATCGGGAACGTGACGCCACCCGTCAGGAACGCCGGCATCCGCTCGAGCGCGGCCTTGATGTTCGGCCCGTTGACCTCCTGCTTGGCCTTGATCACGTTGTTGATCCCCTCGAGGAGGACGGCAGCCGTGTACCAGCCCTGCAGGAACCCGAGGCCCTCCTTCGCGAGACTCGAGCCTCGCGCCTTGAGCCACGCCTCGGGCGCCGCCTGACCCTTCACCTTGAACGCCACCGGCGCGAACGGCTGGATCCCGATGGCGCCGTTCGCCGCAGGACCGGCGAGCTTCACGAACAGCTCACTGGCGCAGTAGTTGAGGCAGATCAGCGTCATGTCGAGACCGAGCCGCTTGATGTCCTTCATGAGGATCGAGGCGGGCGTCGGGACGTTCTGCACCATCACGTAGTCGGCGCCCTGCTGCTTCGCCTGCAAGAGCTGGGCGTCGAACGCGGTCGTGCCGGTGATCATCGGGTACGCCTTGAACCCAATGTTCAGGCGCTTCTGGTCGATGTACTGGCGGATGCCCTCGATCGGCGCAGTCCCGAAGGCGCTGTTGTTGTGGAAGAACGCGACCTCGTGCTTACCGGGCGTCTTCGCAATCTGCTTGAGCGCGATCTGGGCCTGGGCGGAGTAGTTCGTCGCAACGACGAAGTTGTACGGCGTGTCCTTCGGATCGGTGAGCTGCTCGGCGTACGACGCCGAGAGGAACGGCAGCTTGTCGGCCGTGATCCGCGAGGCGAGGGCCGTCGTGTCCGCGGTGCCCCAGCCGAGGAACGCGACCGCACCCTGCGACTGGGTCGCGTAGATCTGCAGCGCCCGGGCCACGTTGTACGCGTAGTCCGTGCCGGTAAAGCTCACCTTGTCCTTGTTCGCGAACCCGCCGCGGCGGTTGAAGTACGACACGTACGCGACCTCGCCCTTGCAGTAGCTCGCGCCGATGTCGGACGTCGGCCCCGTCAGATCGCACAGGGCCCCGATCTTGATCGTCGCCTGGGTGCGTGCCTGCCCGCCGGTGGCGCCCACGAGGGCAACCGCGACAAGTGCACCGAGGACAACCGCTGTCAACCGAATCTTCACCCCTTCTCCTTTCTTGCGGCGGACGCCGCGGTCAGTACCTGAACGGCCACAGTCGGAGGTAGTCCTTGCTTCGCTGCCAGATGCGCGCGAGACCTCGCGGCTCGAAGATGAGGAAGAGCACGATCGTGAGACCGAAGATGATCTGCTGGATCGCCGGCAGGTTCTCCTGGAGGGTCGGCAGCGAGCCCTGGAGCTTGCCGCCGAGCTCCTGGAGCCACGCCTGAAGGCCAATGATGAAGATCGCGCCGTAGATCGCGCCCGAGACGCTGCCGAGCCCGCCGACGATGATCATCGCGAGGTAGAGGATCGAGATCTCGAACGTGAAGCTCTCCCAGGTGAGGAACGTGTCGCGATAGGCGGTGAGCGCCCCCGCGACTCCCGCGAAGGCGGACGAGAGCGCGAACGCGAGGATCTTGTAGCGCGCGACGTTGACCCCGATCGCCTCGGCGGCGATGTCCTGGTCGCGGATCGCGACGAACGCCCGGCCAACGCCCGTCCGGAAGAGGTTCGTCGCGAGGACGGCGGCGACGACCACGAACCCCGCGATCACCCAGAACCACTCGAACCTGCCGTTCACCGTCCAGCCGAAGACCGTCGTCGGCTCGACAATCGTCAGCGGCTCCGCGGCGCCGAGCACGCTCAGGTGGATGATCGACCAGGTGATAATCACCTGCGAGGCGAGCGTCGCGATCGCGAGGTAGAGGCCCTTGAGCCGGAGCGCCGGCAGCCCGAAGAAGCCTCCGACGGCGGCGCCGACGAGCGCGGCGAGGCCGACGCCCGCAAGCGGCGGAAGCCCGGAGTGGATCGACGTGAGCCCGGCGGTGAACGCGCCGACGGCGAGGAAACCGCCTTGACCGAGGCTGATCTGCCCCGTGAAGCCGACGAGGATGTTCAGTCCGATCGCGCCGATCGCCGCGATCGCGATCTGCGTGCCGACCTCGAGCCAGTAGCTCGAGAGCACGAACGGCGCGAGCGCGACGGCGACGAGCACGAGCCCGAGCCGGGCCCGCTCGAGCCAGGTTCGCCGCAGGACGAGGTCGGCGTGGTAGCTGCGGTTGTAGACACCCGTCGTGATCGTCGACATCAGGCGGCCCTCACACGCGCTCGATCCGGCGCTGGCCGAAGAGGCCGTAGGGCTTGACGAGCAGGATGAGCACGAGGGCGACGTAGGGCACGAGCTCGGCGGTGCCGGTGATCCCGTTCTCGGCGATCCCGCCGATCCTCACCTCGGAGAGCTCGCGGTCGAGGTAGAAGGCGCTGTACTGGCGCAGGAGCCCGATCACCGCGCCGCCGATCACCACACCGAGGACGGAGTCGAGGCCGCCGAGGATCACGACCGGGAAGACCAGGAGCCCGAACGAGGCGAGGTCGAGCGAGACGCTCGTCAGGTTCGCGAGCAGCATCCCGGCGCCGACCGCGCTGACACCGGCCAGGATCCACGCGAGCGCGAAGACGCGGCGCACGCTGATCCCCATCGCGAGCGCCGCCTGTTGGTCGTCGGCGACGGCGCGCATCGCGATCCCCTGCCGCGAGCGCTGGAAGAAGAGCCCGAACCCGACGAGCGCGGCGACGACGAGCCCGATCGCCCAGAGTCGGTTCTCGCCGACGTCGGCGCCGAGGACGTTGACCGTCTCGGACGGGATGAACGCCGGAAGCGCGAGCGGTGTCGAGCCCCACGCGAGGAGCACGATCCCGAGCAGGATGTACGTCAGCCCGACCGTGACCATGATCACGGAGATCACGGGCTGTCCCACGAGCGGGCGGAGGACGAGCCGCTCGACGACGAGCCCGAGCACGACCGCCGCGACCACGGCGACGAGCACTCCGAGCGACCAGTGGAGGCCCCAGTCGACGATCGCGGCGTAGAGCACGTACGCGCCGATCAGGAGGAAGTGACCCTGCGCGAAGTTGATCACCCCGGACGCCTTGTAGACGATCACGAAGCCGAGCGCCGCGAGGGCGAGGATCGCCCCGTCCGCGAGCCCCGCCACGGTGAGCTGGACGAAGACGTCCATCAGCGTTGCGCCCCGACGAGCTCTCGCTCGCTTGACGTGGCCCCGTTCGTCGAGGCGATCCGAAGCGAGATCTCACGCGTCGCCTGCGTTCCGTCCTGGTAGGCGACGACACTCGAGATCGTCACCGAGTCGTCGTCACCGTAGAGCGCGCGGATGATCCCCCCGTAGCGCGTCGCGATCGTCCCTCGCCGCACCTTCCGCGTGCGCGTCAGCTCCTCGTCGTCGGCGTCGAGCTGCTTGTGGAGCAGCACGAAGCGCTGGATCCGCATCGCCTCCGGCAGATCGTCGTTCGCCCGCGCGACCGCCTCGGCGACGAGGGAATAGACCTCCGGCTTCTGCGCGAGATCGGTGTAGGTCGTGTAGCTCAGCTTCCGCTTCTCCGCCCAGGTGCCGACCGTCTCCATGTCGATCGCGACCATCGCCGCGACGTGCGGCCGGTCGCCGCCGCCGAACACGACCGCCTCGTCCACATACGGGCTGAACTTGAGCTTGTTCTCGATGAACGCCGGGCTGAACACCGTCCCGTCGGCGGCTTCCATCACGTCCTTCGCCCGGTCGATGACGACGAGGTGCCCGTCGTCGTCGAGGTAGCCCGCGTCGCCGGTGTGCAGCCAGCCGTCGCGCAGCGCCTCGGCCGTCGCCTCCTCGTTGCGGTAGTACCCGGAGAAGACGGCCGGCGAGCGGAGCAGGATCTCGCTGCCCTCGCCGATCTCGACGTCGGTGCCGGGGATCCCGACCCCGACCGTGTTGAACCGCACGGCGTCGTCCGTGTGCATCACGGCGATGCCGCAGATCTCCGTCTGGCCGTAGATCTGCTTCAGGTTGACGCCGATCGAGTGGAAGAAGCGGAAGACGTCGGGCCCGAGCGGCGCACCGCCCGTGTATGCGCGCCTGACCCGCGTCAGGCCGAGCTGGTTCCGCACGGGACGGAGTGCGACGAGCTCCGCGACAGCGTGGCCGAGCGAGAGCGCGGGCCCGAGGCGGCGGCCGGCGAGCCGCCGGTCTGCCGCCCTCGTGCCGATCGCCTGGCCGGCGGCGAACACCCGGCGCTTGAGCCACCCTGCGTCGGAGAGCCGCACCTGCACGGTCGAGAGGAGGCTCTCCCAGATCCTGGGCGGGCTGAACATCAGCCGTGGGCCGATCTCGCGCATGTCCGAGCGCACCGTCGCAGCGTCCTCGGGGAAGCTGAGTGTGAAGCCCGCCTGGAGCCCGCAGGCGAGCGCGATCATCTGCTCGCCGATCCAGGCGAGTGGGAGGAAGCTCACGTACTCGTCGTCCCGGTCGATGGGATCGATCGACATGAGGTTCGACCCCATCGTCAGGAGGTTGTCGTGGCTCAGCATCGCGAGCTTCGGCTTTCCGGTCGTGCCGGAGGTCGTGCAGAGGATGGCGGTGTCGCTCGCCCTGCCGGCCGCGACCTCGCCGTCGAGCCAGCCCGGCCGTTCGGCCTCGAGCTCGGCGCCCCGGCGCTCGAGCTCGTCGAACTGGACGAGCAGGTCGACGGCGTAACGCGCGAGCCCGCGCGGGTCGTACGAGACGATGTGCTCGACCGTCTGGAGACGGCCCCCCTCCCGGAGGGCGATGAGCTTGTCGACTTGCTCCTGGTCCTCGCAGACGACGATCCGCACGCCCGCGTGATCGAGGACGTGGTGGATCTCGTCGACGACGCCGTCCGGGTAGAGGCCCACCGAGCGCCCGCCGAGCGACTGTGCCGCGAGCTCGCTGATGACCCACTCGGGCCGGTTGTCGCCGAGGATCGCGAGCGTCTCACCGCGTGCGAAGCCGAGCGTGGCCAGACCGTGGGCGAACGCCCGCACCCGGCGGTGGTGCTCGCCCCACGTGATCGGTTGCCAGATCCCGAAGCGCTTCTCCTGCAGCGCGACCCGCCGGTCGCCGTGGCGCTCGGCGAGTGCGGCGAGAAGCTTCGGGAAGGTCGCCTCGTCCATCAGGCAGCCGTCTTCTGCTCGCCGAGGTACGCCTTGATCACGGCGGGGTCGCTCGAGACCTCGGCCGGGACGCCGTCGGCGATCACGCGGCCGAAGTCGAGCACCGTGACCCGGTCGGAGATGTCCATCACGACGCCCATGTCATGCTCGATCAGGACGACGGTCACGCCGGCGAGCTCGTTCACGTCGAGGATGAAGCGCGCCATGTCCTCCTTCTCCTCGGTGTTCATCCCCGCCATCGGCTCGTCGAGGAGCAGAACGGCCGGTTGGATGCAGAGCGCGCGACCGAGCTCCACGCGTTTCTGGAAGCCGTACGAGAGGCGACCGACCTCCTGCTTGCGCGCCGCCTGGAGCTCGAGGAGGTCGATGACCTCCTCGACGAGCTCCCGCTCGCGGATCTCCTGGCGCTCGGCCGGGCCCCAGTAGAGGAGCGCCGAGAAGACGTTGTGCCGCATGTGCGTGTGCCGGCCGAGCATCAGGTTCTCGAGCACCGTCATGTGCTTGAAGAGCTCGATGTTCTGGAAGGAGCGCGCGACGCCCCATTTCGCGATCCTGCTCGGCCGCGCCTTCGTCAGCTCGTGCACCTTCCCGTTCTGGAGCGTGATCGAGCCGTGCTGGGGCCGGTAGAGCCCGCTGACGCAGTTCAGGAGGCTCGTCTTGCCCGCGCCGTTCGGGCCGATCACCGCGTGGATCTCACCCTGGTGAACGCCCAGGGAGACATTCTCGAGCGCACGGACGCCTCCGAACCGGAGGCTGACGTCGTGCACCTCGAGCTGCCGCGCGCCCCGTTCCAGCGAGCTCCCGTTCAGGTTGTGACGGTACGCCCGTGCCAACGCGGGCCGAGACTACCATTCCACTATGTGAAAGACAACCTCGCGTGTGCGAAAGGCTTGTACACTCCCGCGAGATGGGCGGGACGACCGATCTCTCGCGCGGAACGCTCGGCACCGTCCGCAACGCGACCCTGCTCCTCGAGCTCCTGAGCGAGGGGCCGCCGTACCAGCAGCTCACCGACCTCGCCGAGCGCTCGGGACTCTCCCTGCCGACCGTGCATCGTCTCCTCCGCTCCCTCGCGGCCGCCGGCCTCGTCGAGCAGGATCCGGTGTCCTCGCGCTACGGGCTCGGGGCGGAGCTCGTGCGACTCGCCGAGCGCTACCTCGCACGGCTGCCGGTCGCGCGCGCGATCTCGCCGTACCTCGTCGAGCTCCGCAACGCGACGAAGGCGACCGTGCTCGCCGCGGTGCTCGTCCGCGGCTGGACGGTGTACGTCGATCGTGTCGACGGCGACGACCCGGGCGGGATCTTCCGCGAGCCCGCCCGGATGCGACCCGCTCTCGAGACAGCCGCCGGCCGGCTCCTGTCCGCCCGCCTTGAGTCGTCGTGGGACGACGCGCTCGCATCGCTCTCGAACGGGCAGCGACCCACTGCCGACGATCGCAAGCGGTGGGCAGAGGCGCCCTACCTCGTCCTCGTCGAGAAGCAGCACGACCTGGCGGAGGTCGCCGTGCCCGTCACCCGGCCGGACGGCACCACGCTGGCCTCGCTCGTCGCGGAAGGAAGCGCGCGCCGCTTCAGCGAGAAGCTGCTCGTCGAGCAGGTCGCCCCGCAGCTGACGCGAGCCGCGACGGCGCTCGCGCGTGCGCTCAGTCATGCCTGACGACACGGTGCTCGACCGCTGGGAGGCGGCCGCCGACGAGCTCGTCTGGGGCCGCCGCTGGGACGCTGTCCACGAGGCGGGCGAGCGGGGCGGCCGCTGGTTTCCGGGCGCACGCCTGAACGCGACCGAGAGCTGCCTCGACCGCCACCTCCCCGAGCTCGCGGGGCGGGTCGCCTTCCACTGGGAGGGCGAGCCGGGCGACAGGCGGACGATCGGCTACGGGGAGCTCCACGAGGAGGTCTGCCTGTTCGCGGACGCGCTGCGCGGTCTCGGGATCGACCAGGGAGATCGCGTCGCTCTCTACATGGGCTTCCTGCCCGAGACGATCGTCGCCATGCTCGCGTGCGCGCGGATCGGCGCCGTCCACGCCGTGATGTCCTCGGCGCTCCCCGCCGACGCGCTCGCCGACCGGCTCGCCGACCTCGACCCACGCGTCCTCGTCACGCAGGACGGAGCATGGCGCCACGGGGTGATTCTCCCGCTCAAGGCGCGCGCCGACGATGCGATCCCGGCAGCCGCCGCCATCGAGCACACGATCGTCGTCCGGCGGACGGGGATCGACGTCGACTGGTACGAGGGCGACCGCTGGTACGACGACCTCGTCGCGCGACCGCGTCCGGGCACGCCCGCGCCGGCCAGCGAGCCGCCGAGCGCCGTCGACTCGGATCATCCGCTGCTCGTCGTCTACATCGCGAACCGCCGCGGACGCCCCATGGGGATCGTGCACGGCACCGGCGGGTTCCTCACCTACGCGGCGACGCTTCACCGCGGCGCGTTCGGCCCCGAGCCGGACGACGTCCTCTGGTGCGCGGTCGAGGTCGCCTGGCTGACCGGTCAGAGCCACGCCGTGTACGGGCCCCTCGCCTGCGGCGCGACGAGCGTCGTCTACGAGGGGATGCTCGACACGCCGACGCACGGTCGCGCATGGGAGGCGATCGAGCGCTACGGCGTCACCTCGTTCACCACCACCTTCTCCGTGCTCCGGACGCTTCGCCGCTTCGCCGGAAGTCCGCCGACGGCGGGCCAGCTCGACTCGCTCCGCCGCGTGATCACGGCCGGCGAGCCGACCGACCCGGACGTGCTTGCATGGCTTCGCCGGCGGCTGCCGGACGGGGCGGTCGTCGCCGACGGCTGGGGGCAGACGGAGCTGGGCGCGGGCGTCCACTTCACCGACCTTCCTCCGTCGGTCGTGGGTGTGCCCTCCGCCGGCCTCGACGTCGTCGACGAGAACGGCGACTCGCTCGAGGTCGGCGTCGCGGGTGAGCTCGTGCTCCGGAGCCCCTGGCCCGCAATGTTCCTCGGAGTCCAGAACGGGGGCTCCGAGCTCGAGACGGAGTACTGGGCGTCGGACGGCGACGCGTACGCGACCGGTGACCGTGCCGTGCGCGAGCCGGATGGCTCGTTTGCCTTCCTCGGCAGGATCGACCCGATGGTGAGCGTCTCGGGACAGCTCGTCTCGCTCACGGAGGTCGGAGAGGCGCTGCTCGAGCACCCATTCGTCGACGACGCGGTGATCGTCGAGCGCCTCGAACGCCAGACCGGCCCAACGCTTGCAGCGTGCATCGTGCTCGTGGACGGAGTCACCGGGGACGACGAGCTGGCCGACGCGCTGCGCGAGCACGTTCGGGAGCGACTCGGCGGTCTCGCACAGCCGCGCACCGTGGTCTTCGCCGAGTGCTTTCCCGACGAGGTTGGCGACGCGACGCGCAGCCTGGCGCTGCAGGCGCTCCTGGCGGGGGCTGCGAGCGATGTCCTCTTCATCTCTGCGGACGAGCTTCGTAGCACGGCCGCAGCGCTTCCGTCTCCGTAGCTCGGTCAACGACGGCCACGGTCGCGCGCGTACGCTCGGCGGATGCTGACGGTGATCCCGTTTCGGGCTCACGGCAAGACGCGGTTGCCGAAAGAGCTACGCGCGGAGGTCGCACTCGCGATGCTCGGCGACGTGGTCGAGGCCGCGGTCACGGTCGGCGAGGCCTGCGTCGTCACCGACGATCCCGCCGGGGCGCTCGTGGCCGAGAGCGCCGGTGCAACCGTCCGACCGGATCCGGGCGGGGGCCAGGGGCCGGCCGTCGCGGCGGGTCTCGCGGGTGCGGACGGCGCCTGTCTCGTCGTCAACGCCGACGTGCCGCGCGTGCGGCCGTCCGACCTCAACGCCCTCGCGGTTCCGGTGAGACGCGGGGCGGTGACGATCGTCGAGGCGACCGACGGCACGACGAACGCGTTGGGCCTGCCGTTCCCGGAGGTCTTCCAGCCGCTCTACGGCGAGCGGAGCGCGGCTCAGTTCCGTGCCCACGCCGTGGCGCTCGCGCTCCCGTTCGAGGATCTCGCGCTCCGGAACCTCGTCGACGACGTCGACACGATCGCCGACCTCGAGCGCATCGGGCCGCGCTCGGGCGCTCGGACGCGAGCGCTCGTCGCAGCGATCGC
>Ga0183260_10002969_pt1 | contig 13821 bp, 11 predicted proteins | sample AntDrymUQ4972206_2_FD_129768 | JGI IMG/M metagenome (GOLD analysis project Ga0183260, IMG submission 129768) | Polar desert sand microbial communities from Dry Valleys, Antarctica - metaG UQ497 (22.06) (version 2) (version 2) | ecosystem: Environmental > Terrestrial > Soil > Desert | place... | reverse complement strand
GGCCGGGCCACGACAGGACTGGGCCACGCGACATGCTGATCCTCCGACGTTGCGCGACGCAAGCCGCGGGACAGGTGGCGAAAGTTGTGACGCTGAGTATTCAAGCAGGGAATCTCGCTCACACGTGGTCACCTGTTCGGGTGAAACTTCCACACGAGTGTGCGCGAAGCGCTACCGGGGATGCCACACTGTGCGTGACGTTTCACACCGATTTCCGTGGTCAGCGCGGCTGACCCGATGGAGGCTTCGATCGCATGCAGGACCTTGCTGCTCCTTCAGCGCTGCTCACCGACTACGGCGCGCTGCTGCGTCGCAGGGCCTGGGTCATCGCCCTCGCAATCCTGATTGGGGTAGGCCTGGGGCTGGGCTACACCTCCAGCCAGTCGAAGGAGTACACCTCCACGGCCGAGGTCCTGGTCACCGCGACCGGTGTGGCTGACGACTCGGTGCTGGCCAACGGTCGGACGCGAGGCGAGATCAACCTCGATACCGAGGCGCAACTGCTCACGTCGACTGCCGTGGTCCGGCTGGCCGCCGAACTGCTCAGGAACGACATCCCGGTGGCGGAGCTGCAAAGCCGGGTGCGCGTGAGCGTTCCACCCAACACTGAGGTGCTGTCGATCAGCGTGACCGGCCCGAGCGCGGCCAGCGCTCGCGCCAGTGCAGACGCCTTCGCCTCGGCCTACCTCGCCAACCGCGCCGAGTCCGCCAGTGACCAGCTCACCGCTCGTCAAGGCTCTCGGCAGGCGCAGATCCAGGTGCTGACCGAGGTGCTGGAGACGGCGACCGCGGCGCTGCGGACGCTGCCAGCCGAGTCGGCCGAACGGTTCCTGGCCGAGGCGCAGATCACCTCGCTCAGCGCGGAGATAGCCACCCTCACGGCCGAGTCCAACGAACTGCAAGCAACACCGGTCACCCCCGGCCAGGTCATCACCGAAGCCACGCTGCCGCAGGCGCCGAGTAGTCCGATCCTGCTGGTCAACCTGGCCGGAGGCGGGATGCTCGGGCTGTTGGTCGGGTGTGGACTCGCATTGCTGCTCCACCAGCGGGACCGGCGGCTGCACAGCAGCGACGACATCGGCCGGGCGGCCGGCGTTCCGGTCCTGGCCACCGTGCAGCACTCACCTTTGGTGTGGGTGGCCGAACCGGCCAGCGGCGCCGGGCGCGCCTACATTCGCCTGCGCAACGTCCTGCAGGCCAGTGCCGCCGCGGACATGCGCACCATCCTCGTTGCCGGTGTCGACGGTGAGGGTAGCGAAGTCGCCGACAACCTGGCCGCTGCGCTGGCGCGCACCGGCTCCCATGTGGTGCTGGTCAGCACCCATCCCGGGTCGGCTACTCTTCGCAGACTGTGGCTGAGCGAGCACGGGCCTGGTCTGTCCGAAGTCCTCAGTGGGCAGGCCCGTACGACGATCGCGTTGCAGGTTCCCGCCGGGCTCGAGGGGTTGCGCGTGCTTGCCGTCGGGCAGAACCCCGGGCGCGCCGCCGAACTCCTAGAGACCAAAGCAGCCAAGGAGCTGCTGTCCGCCTTGGCCGGCTTGGCGGATTACGTCATCGTGGACGCCGAGTCCACAGCGGGGAGCAGCCAGGCACAGACGCTGGCCGCTTCATGTCAAGCCGCCCTGCTTGTCGTGAATCCCAGGACCGTTCGCATCGACGACGTACGCGACGCTGTCGAGCAGTTTGAGGCGGTGGGCACCCCGCTGCTGGGCTGTGTCGTGCTGTCCGGTCGCCGCCGGAGCTTCAGGTTTTTTCGGCGCTCTTCGCTGACTCGAACCGGCGCCGAGGCGACCCCGCTCCCAGCCAGCGATGACGAAGAGGGGACGCGTGAGGCGCCCCGGTCCCATCCTGCGAAAGTAACCAGGACGGCGGCAGTGACGGCCTTACCGGTCCCGAGTGATCGACACATCACCCGCCTGCCCGGGCGGGCTGTCGTATCCGTCGACGGCGACTCGCAACGTCAACAAGGCACCCGTTCCCAGACTCGGGCATGACAGCATCGATCGGCGCTCCACCGACAACGAGGCCGGTGGAGGCAATGCGCCCTGCTTTGCTGCGGCCCGGCTGGCCGGTCGGTGCACTTTTGGTGCTGTACCCGCTCTGGTGGGCGCTCGGCCTTGGCACCCTCATCGTCTTCCTGCTCGCGATTCCCATGCTGATACATCTGAGCAAACTCCGGCCGATCAAGCTGCCAGCAGGGTTCGGCCTGTGGCTGCTGTTCCTAATCTGGGTTCTGGCCAGTACGACCATGCTTCGCTACAGCCCGCCGGGAACGTTGCGCGGCAGCGCCTCGGACCGTCTGGTGTCGGTTGCCTACAACATGAGCGGCTACGTCGCCGCGACGATCGTGCTGCTGTACATCGGCAACCTCACCGAGCAGCAGCTGTCCCGGAACAGGCTCGTTCGGCAACTGGGCTTCTTCTTCGTCATGGTCGTCATCGGTGGGATCGTCGGCACCTTCTTCGCTACCTTCGAGTTCACCTCGCCGCTGGAGCTGTTGCTGCCGAACTCCGTGGCTCAGAACGCCTTCGTGCGAAGCTTGGTGCATCCCTCGGCTGCCCAACTGCAGGAGGTCCTGGGGTACACCGCCCCACGCCCCTCAGCGCCCTTCGGCTACACGAATACGTGGGGCAACTGCCTGTCGTTGCTGCTGGGTTGGTTCGTCATCGGGTGGCTCGTGCGCACCAGCGGCCGCCGGCGACTAGCAGGCATCCTGATCCTCTTCCTGGCTGCCATCCCCGTCGTGTACTCCCTCAACCGAGGCCTGTGGATCGCCCTGGGCCTGTGTGCGGTCTACGCCGCGGTGCGGATGGCCATGCACGGCCGGCTGGTCGCCGTCGCGCTGATGTTTACCGCGCTGGCAGTGAGCATCGTGGCATTCCTGGCCTCGCCGCTGACCGGCGTGGTGCAGGCACGCCTGGACAATCCGAAGAGCAACAACATCCGCGAGTTCACCACCGAGGCGACGCTGGAAGCGGCCGCCGTCTCGCCGGTCCTCGGCTTCGGGTCGACTCGAGCCGCAACTGGAAGCAGCCAGTCCATCGCCGTCGGAAAGACCGCTGACTGCCAGCGCTGCGGTAACCCGACGATCGGCAGCAACGGGCAGCTCTGGCTCCTGTTGATCGCCCAGGGCTTCGTCGGAGCTGCGCTCTACGTTGCGTTCTACGTCCGGTCGGCCTGGCAGTACCGACGAGACCGAACCCCCATCGGCGCGGCGGGCTGGTTGGTCTGCGTGCTGCCGCTGTTCTACATGTTCATCTACAACGCGCTGGTGATCCCGCTGCTCATCTCATTGATCTCCATCGCCCTGCTCTGGCGCAACGATCAGCTACGGGCGGCCGAGCCCAACCCGGTGCCGGCGACGTGAGCCCCGTTCGGCGGGCACCTAGTCGGCTGACCGGTACCGAGGCCAGGCTGCGCACCGCCTACCTGGGCCAGGTCACTGACCTGCTGTGGCCGGCCCACGCCGGGTCCGGGGCGGACGAGCTCATCGTCGTACCCAATCTGCGCAAGCCTCGGCTGCTGCTGCCGGCAGCCGCGCCGCGGGCCGCGGCCACCGCGATCCGCCGGTACAGCGAGCCGAAGTCGCGGCTGTCGAAGCTGCGACTGGACCTGCTCGCCCTGTCGGTCCGCTCCGGTGTAGCTCAGGCCGTGATGCGCGATCGCATCCGCGTCCCGTCACGAAGAGCCGATCGCAGCGACACGATCGAGACCTACCTGTCATCGTCGCTGGGCATCGACGTGACGGTGAGCCTGCACATCGGGCCGGCCCGTGCCAACCGCAAACCCGTGCTCACCGTGCTCTCGCCGCACGGAGACCTGATCGGCTACGCCAAGATCGGAATCAACGACCTGACCAAGCGACTCGTCGCCGCGGAGGGTGCGTCACTGGCTGCCTTGAGCGAAGCGGCCTGGTCGCAGACCCTGGCGCCGGCTGTGCTTCATGCCGGTCAGTGGCGGGGGTTGGAGGTGCTCGTACAGTCGCCGCTGCCGGTGCATCGGCCGCGCGTGGCGCTGCAGGACGGGCGGCTGGCCCGATCCATGCTCGAAGTGGCGACGGTGCGCGGCGGCACTGCAGAGGTGCTGACCGACAGCCCGTACTGGCAAGGCTTGATGGCTCGACTGGCCGGCCTCCAGCCGAGCGTCGACACCGGCTGCTTGCGGGAGGCGGTCGCCACGGTGGCCCACCGGCAACCGGCCCGCACGCCCATGCCGCTGCTGATGGGGACCTGGCACGGGGACTGGACCCCCTGGAACATGGCCGTTCTCGCCGACCGGATCCTGCTCTGGGATTGGGAGCGCTTCGGTGGCCCCGTGCCGATTGGGTTCGATGCGCTGCACTACCGGCTTCAACGAGCGGTCGTCCGCACCGGCGTGGAACCGCGGGCCGCGGTCGCGGACACGGTCGCCGCCGCCCCACAGGTGCTGGCGCCCTTCGGCGTGCGGGCCACCGACGCTCGACTCGTCGCCCTGCTCTATCTGATAGACCTTGCCGCGCGCTACCTGCAGGACGGCCAGGCCGAGGCCGGCGCTCGACTTGGCGTACTCGGCCAATGGCTCCTGCCCGAGCTGGTCGCTCAGCTCGCGGACATGAGATGCAACCCCCTCCAATGACAGGTTCACGACCATGATCACGGGCAACACAGCGACACCACGCCTCAAGCGCGGCGTACACGTCGCGTCGCGAGCGATCGGTCGGTTGACCGCCGGTCGCCGGATGCTGCCGTCGTTCCTCATCGTCGGCGCGCAGCGCAGCGGCACAACCTCGATGTATCGGACGCTGAGCCAGCATCCCGCGGTGCTCAAAGCGGTGCTGCACAAGGGTGTGCACTACTTCGACCTCAACTACGGGCGCGGCGTGGGCTGGTACCGCGCACACTTTCCCCTCGAGGCCACCGCGGGTCGGATCGCGCGGGAGGTCGGTGTCGTCCCTCAGACATTCGAGTCCAGCCCTTACTACATGGTCCATCCCCTGGCACCGGCCCGGATCGCAGCCGACCTTCCAAGGGTCAAGCTTCTCGTGCTGCTGCGCGACCCGGTCGAACGGGCGTACTCCGCATACGCCCACGAGTTCGCCCGCGGCTTCGAGTCCCTGCCCTTCGAGCAGGCGATCGAGATGGAGAACGACCGGCTGCGAGGACAGCACCAGCTGCTGGTGGACTTCCCGTCAGCGACCAGCGAGGTACACCAGCACAACGCCTACCTGGGCCGCGGCAACTACGCCGAGTACCTGGAGAACTTGACCGTGCTGTTCGGTCGCGATCGGCTCCACGTGGTCGACAGTCATGAATTCTTTGCCACTCCGGAGCGGTCGTACGACGACGTGCTCGACTTCCTGCAACTGCCCCATCTCGGGTACCCGCAGTTCGAACGCCACAACGCTCGACCGCGCGCCCCGCTTCCGGAAGGTCTGCGGCAGCGCCTGGAGGACTACTTCGCGCCGCACGACGATCGGCTCACGCACTGGCTGGGCCAGCCGCCGAGCTGGCGCCGATGACCCATGACACCGTCGTGACCCAAGCCGCGCCGCCACCAACTGGTGACCGCTCGCTGGCCCGCCACGGGATCGTGAACCTGGGCGGTGCGTTCGTCGCGGCCGCGATCAACGTGGCGCTCGTCATCATCGTCACCCGGACGTTCGCCCCTAGCACGGCCGGTATTTTCTTCTCGGTCATCTCGGTCTTCCTGATCGTGGAGACCGTCGCCAAGCTGGGCACCACGACCGGCCTGGTCTACTTCCTATCGCGGAACCGGGCCTTGCAGCAGCCGGAGAAGAACCAGGCTGTGCTGGTGACCGGCATCCTGCCGGTGCTCGCCGTATCGGCGCTGGGTGGCGCCGTCCTGTTCGAGTTCGCTCCCCCAATCGCCTCTGCGGTCGTGGCCGCAGACAGCGGCGACTTCGTCACGCTGCTTCGGGTCAGCGCCGTGCTCCTTCCGGTGGCGGCACTGTCCGAGGCAGCGCTCGCGGCCACCCGCGGCTTCGGCGAGATGCGCTCGACGGTGGTCGTCGACCGCATCCTGCGGCCCACGCTCCAGCTGGCGCTCATGCTGATAGTCGCGCTCACGGGAAGCGGTTACCTGTTGAGCGCGGCATGGGCGGGGCCGTACCTGGTCGCCGCGGCGCTGTCGCTGCTGGCGTTGCGACGGCTGCAGCGGCTGCACGCTCGCGGGTCGATGGCGGAGCCGGTGACCGCCGCACAATGTGGAAGCTTCTGGCGCTTCACGGCCCCCCGGGCGGTGGCCAGTGTGGCTCAACTCGCTCTGCAACGGCTGGACATCGTGCTGGTCGCCGCCCTGCGCGGGCCGGCCGAGGCCGCGATCTACACCGCCGCCACCCGGTTCCTGGTGGTCGGGCAGTTGGGTAGCCAGGCCATCTCGTTGGCCGTGCAGCCGCACCTCGGCGTCCACCTCGCCCGTGAGGACCGCGCAGAGGCAAGGCAGGTCTACCGCACCGGAACCGCCTGGTTGGTGCTGCTCACCTGGCCGCTTTACCTGTTGGCCGTGGCCTTTGGGCCCTATCTGCTGACCGTGTTCGGGCCCGGTTACGTCGAGGGCGGCGTGGTCGTCGTCGTGCTCTGCCTGACCATGCTCGTCGCCACCGGGTGCGGCATGGTCGACATGGTCCTGAGCATGGCCGGTCGCACGAGCTGGAACCTCGCCAACAGCCTGGTCGCTCTGACGGTGAACGTGCTACTCAACCTGCTGCTGATTCCCCCGCTGGGGATCCTCGGCGCCGCGATCGCGTGGGCAGTGGCCATCCTGGTGAACAACCTGCTGCCGCTGGCTCAGGTCGGCCTGACGATGGGCCTGCATCCCTTCGGTCGCGCCACGCTCACCGCTGCCGTCCTCAGCCTCGCCTGCTTCGGTGTGCCATCCGTGATCGCCCTGGTGGCCGGCGACGTGTCGCTCGCGGCGCTCGTGGTCGCCGGTCTGCTCGGAACTGCCCTGTTCGCCGCTGGTTGCTGGCAACAGCGGGAGATCCTGAAGCTCAACGCCCTGCGCGGGCTGCGCTCGACGCGGGCGACATGAGCGCCGGCCGGCCGGCGCTCCTGGTGACCGGCCTACCCCGCAGCGGCACCAGCTGGGTCGGCAAGATGCTGGAAGCATCCGGTGAGTTGGTCTACGTCAACGAGCCACTGAATCCGCAGCATCCGCCCGGTTGTTCGCCAGGTGTCCTCAACCATCGTGTGACGCGGAGGTTTCAGTACATCTCCGACGACGAGGACGGCAGCTGGCGCAGCGCGTTCGCCGACACCATGGCGCTGAGGTACAACCTGCGCGCCGAGTTGCGGCACAACCGTAGTGCCTACGACCTCGCCCGGACTGCGAAGTATGCGACGAGCTTCACCCTCGGCCGCCTGCAGGGCAAGCGCGCCCTGCTCGATGATCCATTCGCGGTGCTGTCCACGCGCTGGCTGGTGCAGCAGATGGGCGCCCAGGCGGTTGTCCTTGTTCGAGACCCGGTGTCCTTCGTCGGCAGCTGGCGCGCCCTGGGGTGGAACATCCACTTCCACGAGCTGCTCGAGCAGCCGGCCCTGGTCCGCGATCATCTAGGGCCCTACGTCGATCAGATGCGGGCCCTGATCGGTTCTCCGGACTGGCTGGCTCGCGTCTGCCTGCTCTGGCGGATGGTCACCGAGGTCGTCGAGACCTCGCTGCGGCCCCTACCTGACGTTCAGGTAGTGCGCTACGAGGACCTGGTCGCGGCCCCCCTGGACAGCTTCCGAACGCTCTACCAGGCCGCGGGGCTGACCTGGACCGGGTCGGCGCAGGCCCGGGTGCGTGCCGCCACGAACCGGACCGCGCACGAGACGCGGGCGCACGCCTGGTCCTTGCGCGGGGGCCTCTCACGAACGGCCTACCGGCCGATGACCTCGGCACAGGCCTTGAATTCCTTCCAGCAGCGGTTGTCCCCGCAGGAGATCGGCCGCGTTCGTGCCTTAACCGCTGAGGTCGCCGAGAGGTTTCCGCAGCATGCTTCCACAACGTCCCACGACCACAGGAATCGAGCGTCGAGATGAAGACTGACTACTCCGGGGTGTTCCGCCACAACGCCGCCGTCGCCAAGTACGACGAGGTCGTGTACGCCGAAGACAGCTACGCCTTCGAGATCAATCGACGCCAGCGCAGCTGGCTGCGTGCGCTGGTGGCAGCCGAGTTCGGTGCGGGTCGGACGACGCAGCATGACTTCGCCTGCGGCACCGGCCGGGCCATCGAGTCACTCGCGGGGGCGGTGCGGGCCGCGCACGGCTACGACAGCGCGGAGCCGATGCTGGCGCGCGCGGCCGCGAAGGGGCTAGACGCCCAGCTGCACCTGATCGAGGAGGCCGGAGCGTCGCCTGTACCGGCGACCACCGCCCCCCCGTCAATAGTGACCGTGTTTCGGCTGTTCCTGAACGTCAGTCCTGCGGTTCGAGACCGTGCCGTGGCTTTTGCCGGCGCCATCCTGGCCACAGCGGACAGCGGGGTGCTGGTCATCGAGAACCATGGCAACCGCCGATCGCTGCGCCACTTTGCGCGCCGCCCCCGACGTGGGTCGGACGCGTGGTTCAACGAACTCTCGACCCACGAGGTGAAGCAGTGTCTCGACCGCCAGGGCTTCGTCCTAGAGTCCATACACGGCTTCGCGCTGCTGCCCAAGGGCGCGTACCGAGTTCGGTGGTTGCGACGCATCGCCGGGGCCATCGACGAGACGGCGAGCCGGCTGCCGTTCCTGGCTCCGGTGTCGACGAACGTGGTCTACGTCGCCCGTCGGCGCGCGGAGGCGACGAGCAGCCGCAGCGCATAGGGGGCGTCCTCGACGACGTAGCGACGGACCAGCCGGCCTGGCTCAGCTGCCATCCGATGCACCCACTCCAAGCCGCTGCGCTGCATCCATCGCGGGGCGCGCCGCAACTGCCCGGCGGCGAAGTCCAGCGCAGCGCCGCAGCCGATCCACCACGCGCCGGGCAAGGACTCCGACAGCGCTGCGATGAGGCGCTCCTGCTTGGGGCAACCGAGCCCGACAAAAACGATCTTCGGGTCCGCTGCTATCAGCCGCGCTCGGATCGCCTCGACCTCGGCGGGACGCGTTTCGAAGCCCCACGCCGGCGCGCACGTGCCCGTCACCTGCAGTCCGGGGGCGTGTGTCATCAGTCGGCGGGCCGCCCGCTCGGCCACTCCCGGCTCACCGCCCAGGAGGTAGATGCCGTAGCCGCCCGAGGCTGCGGCCGTGCAGAGCGACCAGAGGAGGGATGAGCCGGCGACCCGACCCGGCAGCGGTCGACCGGTGAGTCGCGCGGCCCAGACGACCGGCGCCCCGTCGGCGACGACGATGTCGGCCGACCCGAGGAGGTTGCGGACGCTCGTCTCGCGGGCGCTGCGCCGCAGGATGTCGATGTTCGGCGTCGAGATCCATCCCCCACGGCCTCGGTCCACGGCCTCGGCCACTCGCGACACAACGTCGTCCTCGGTGAGGGGATCGAAGTCCAGGGGCCCCACCGGTACGCGTGCGGCGGTGAGCAGCATGTACGAAGAGTAACGACGATGAGGGCGCTCGTAGGAGGAAACGCGTCACCCGTTGAGGTGAATAAGTCTAACGCAGCGCCTCAGGACTGTGACAGTATGTGCTCAAGGCCGAGAACGCCTTATGGTCGATCGACAGCGAAGGGCTGGCCAGGGAACGTGGGAGCCACCCGTGTCGTCTTCCTCGGGGGCCTGGGCCGAAGCGGAAGCACCGTGATCGAACGAGTGCTCGGCGAACTGCCTGGATACTGCGCGGGCGGCGAGCTGACCCACCTGTGGCAGTGGGGAATTCTTGACGACGAGCGCTGCGGTTGTGGGGAGGCGTTCTCCGGCTGTTCCTTCTGGGCCGAGGTCGGCCGCCGCGCATTCGGAGCGTCGGGATGGAGCGACGCGGTGGCCGCGCGGATGCTGCGATTGCGCGCCCAGGTGGATCGCATGCGCTATCTGCCCCAACTGATGGCGCCCACCGCCGCCCAGGTGCGAGCGCCCGCGCTGGCCGCCTACCTCGACGGCTACTCCGCGCTGTACGCCGCAATCGCTGATGTGTCCGGCGCCCGGATCGTCGTGGACTCCAGCAAGCACGCCTCGATGGCCTTCTGCCTCCGCCACCATGGCAACGATCTCGATGTGCGCCTCGTGCACCTCGTTCGTGACAGCCGCGGGGTGGCGTACTCCTGGACCAAGGAGATGGTGCGGCCCCAAGCCAGCACGGCCAACACCATGATGACTCGGTACTCACCGATCCGGTCGGCGCTGATGTGGGATGCCGACAACACCTCGCTGGCCATCCTCGGGCGACTGGGCACACCCAGGTTGCTGGTGCGTTACGAGGACTTCGTCGCGGACCCACGACGGCAGGTCCACCGGATCACGAGCTTCGCCGGCCAACCGGTCGACGGTGCCGACCTGGACTTCCTCGGTACCGGACATGCCCAGCTCACCCGCCAACACACCATCGCCGGGAACCCGATGCGATTCCAAACCGGACGGATCGACCTGCGCCGCGACGACGCCTGGCGCTCGCGCTTGCCTCGCCGCCAGCAGCGGGTCATCAGCGCCTTGACCGCACCGTTGCTGTCCAGGTACGGATACCCGATGCGGGTAGCGCGATGAGGCCCGCACCGGCCGAGTCGTGGCCGTCCGTCGGTGTCGTCGTCCCGACCCGCGATCGGCCTGAGCTGCTTCGTCAGACGTTGGACACGATCTGGCGGCAAGACTATGGCGGGGACGTAAATGTGGTCGTGGTCTTCGACGGCCAGGAACCTGATGCGTCCGTCCGCCGAGACCTGCCCGGGCGGTCGATCCGGGCAGTCGCCAACGCGCGGACTCCGGGACTGGCCGGAGCCCGCAACACCGGCATCAAGGCTCTGTCCACCGACCTCGTGGCCTTCTGCGACGACGACGACACCTGGGCCGCCGGCAAGTTGACCGCGCAGGTGCACCGGATGCGCAGTCAGCCCACCGCCGAGTTGGTGACCTGCGGAATCACCGTGAGCTTCGCAGGTCGAGAGTCCACCCGGCTCGCACACCGGGACACGATCGAGTACCGGGATCTGCTGCCCTCCCGCATGGCCATGTTGCACTCATCAACGTTCCTGATCCGCCGCGATCGCCTGGTCGAGGGCATCGGCCTGCTCGACGAGTCCATCCCGGGCAGTCAGAACGAGGACTGGGACCTGCTGCTGCGCGCCGCCGCGCGGCAGCCGATCGCGCACGTCGACGAACCACTCGTTCGCGTCCTCTGGGGACAGAGCTCGTACTTCTCGCGACAGTGGCAGACCCGCGTCAGCTCGCTGGACTGGATGCTGCGCCGCCATCCCGACATCGCCACCGACCGAGCCGGGGCCGCCCGCGTCTACGGCCAACTTGCCTTTGGCTACGCCGTCCTCGGCGAGCGGCGCAAGTCGCTGCACTGGGCCAACCGTGCCTTGCGGCGACGCTGGCAAGAACCGCGCAGCGTGCTAGCCCTCGCCGTGGCGTTCCGCCTGTTGCCGGCGGAGTTCATCCTCGCGACGCTGCATCGTCGGGGACACGGAATCTGACCCGGCGCAACGGCGGAAAGGGCGCCCACGTGACTACCTCGACCATCACCGGGCAGCGTCGGTGGCTGGGATGGGTCTTCTACTGCACCCTGCTTCTGCTCATGGTGCTCATCTTGGCCGCGGCACTGGACTCGGTGCTGCCAGCAGAGCTGGCCCGACGGATCGGATACAACAGCGAGGGCTACACGCTGGCGATCCTGCTGGGCGCGTGGATCCAGTTCGCCCGGCCGCGCCTGGACGGCTCGACCCGCTGGGCGTTGACCTTCCTCGTCGGCGCGGCCAGCCTCACGCTGGCCCTCACACTGTTCACCAGCGACCTGCCCAGCCGGTTCAAGACGCTCAACGAAACCTTCTTCGCGCTGAGCCTCCTGCTGCCCTACGTGACCCTGGCCCGCCCGCTGCGGCGGTGGCCCCCCGCGGTCAGCGCCGTCCTGTTGGTGGTGGTCGTCGCCGGTGTCGCCCTCGGCTCCGGAGATTCCCCCGTAGTGCTACTGGCCGAGACGATGGCCGTGTTCGTCCTCGCTCCGCTGGCCTTTGACTGGGTTGACCGCGCCATCCTGGACCCGCAGGCGCAGACCTCAACCAGGCTGCGTTATGCGTGGTACGCCTTGTTCATCGCGATCCCGTTGGTCGTCGTCCTGCTCGGCGACGACGCACGCGAGGGCGGCGGAGTACATGAGGTACTTCAGTACGTCGGCCGGGTGCACGAGGCCGTGATCGGACTGCTGCTCGTGCAGCTCTACTTCGCGGTAGGGCTGCAGCGTACCGGAACGGTCCCCCCGCCAAGGACTTCCGACGCTCAGTAGGCGCCGGCCGAACGGGCCACCGCGGAGATCGTGCGCACCAGGATCAGCAGGTCCGAGGTCAGCGACCAGTTCTCCACGTAACGCAGATCCAGGCGCACCGTCTCCTCCCAGGACAGGTCCGAGCGCCCGCTGATCTGCCACAGCCCGGTCAGACCGGGCTTGACCACGAGCCGGCGGTACGCGTCGCTCTCGTACTGCTCCACCTCGATGGCCAGTGGCGGGCGCGGACCGACGAGGGACATCTGACCGGCCAGCACGTTGAACAGCTGCGGCAGCTCGTCGAGGGAGTAGCGGCGCAGGACGCGGCCCACCCGCGTCACGCGCGGGTCGTCGCGCATCTTGAACAGGATGCCGTTGCCCTCGTCCTGCGCCCGCAGACCGGCCAGCATGCTCTCGGCGCCAACGTGCATGGTCCTGAACTTCAGCACCCGGAACCGGGTGCCGTCGCGACCGACGCGTTCCTGCCGGAAAAGTGCCGGGCCGGGACTATCCCGACGGATCAGGACGGCCAGCACGAGCAACATCGGCCCGAGCACGAGGACGGCGAGGGCGGCCAGCAGCCGGTCCATCAGGCCCTTGACCAGGCGCCGCCCGCCGGTGAACTCCGGGTGCTCGACGTGCAGCATCGGCAGGCCGTCGATCGGCCGGATGGTGGTGCGGGCCCCGGCGGTGTCGATCAGGGCCGGGGCCACGATCAGGTCGGTTCGGGTCTTCTCCAGCTCCCAGGCCAGCCGGCGCAGCGCCTGCCCGTCCAACTCAGGACAGGCCAGCACGGCCACGGTGTCCGCGCCCGTGCGGGCCACGGCTGCCGCGGCGTCCTCGAACGCGCCGATCACGGGGACCCCGACGTCGCTCAGGGCGTCGGGATGGATCCGCGCCGCCGGGAGCAGCGCGCCGACGACCTGCATGCCGTGATGCGGCATCCGGAGCAGCTGCCGGCACAGCCCGGCCACTGCCCGCTCGTAGCCCATGACGAGCACCGGGCTCATGCACTCCCCCCGCTGGCGGGCCCGGTGCAACCGCTGGCGCAACGCGTGGCGGCCGAGCAGGGTGGCCACGACGAGGAACGTCAGCGTGATGGCGGCGTACCCCCGGGCCAGCCCGAAGCGGACAGCGAACGACGCCATCACGAGGATTGCCGCCAACCAGAGCGCCGCCGTGGTCACCCGCCGGTACTCGTCGGTGCCGACGAACAAGAAGCGCGTCTCGTAGCCGCGAGCCAGCCCCAGGGCCGCCAACCAGGCCAGCGGAAGGACGACGGTGAGCACGACGTACGGCGTACTCGGGGTGCCGGGCTCGAAGCGCAGCAGGCCGAGCAGCGCCGCGCACCCGCCGGCCAGCAGATCGACGAGCAACACGCGCCGCAGGTAGCGCCGCTGCCAGGTCCCCGATCCGCCCCTGCGCGGTGCCCGCCTCGGCGACCCGACCCGCGCCGCGGCCGGCCGGCCGGAGGTTCCTAACGGCAGCCG
>Ga0183260_10002968_pt1 | contig 13822 bp, 13 predicted proteins | sample AntDrymUQ4972206_2_FD_129768 | JGI IMG/M metagenome (GOLD analysis project Ga0183260, IMG submission 129768) | Polar desert sand microbial communities from Dry Valleys, Antarctica - metaG UQ497 (22.06) (version 2) (version 2) | ecosystem: Environmental > Terrestrial > Soil > Desert | place... | reverse complement strand
GCTCACGTCGCACATGGCGTGCGCGCCGCAGCGGGCGGCGACGGGGCCCTCGGCGTACGGCGGGGCGGGGCGGCGGTGGGCGGCCACGACCTGCGCCGGGGAACGGAAGCCGCGGCTGAGCACCGCGAGCCCGGCGGCCGACCAGCCCAGCCGGCCGGTGAGGGCCACGACGTCGCCGGGCTCGGCTCCAGAACGGGTGACCGGCGGGCGGCCCTGCAGGTCACCGAGGGCGGTGACCGCCAGGGTGAGCGTCGGACCGCGGCTGACGTCGCCGCCGACGAGCACGGCCCCGACCAGATCGCACTCGCCGTCGAAGGCGGCGGTGAACTCCTCGGCCCAGGTGACGGGCAGGTCGAGCGGGCACACCAGGGCCACCAGGACGGCGGTGGGGACGGCGCCCATCGCGGCCACGTCCACCAGGTTCTGCGCCGCGGCCTTGACGCCGACGTCGGCGGCGGAGGACCAGTCGCGCTTGAAGTGCACGCCGTCCACGAGCAGGTCGGTGCTGGCCACCACCCGACCGTCGGCGGCCCGGACGACCGCGGCGTCGTCGCCGGGGCCGAGCACCACCACCGGACTGCCGCGCAACCGGCCGGTGATGCGCTCGATCAGTGCGAACTCCCCGATCTCGCCAACAGTGATGGTCGACCTCCCGATCTGTCCTGTTAGGTTCTACCCGCTCCCCGCAGACGCGACGAAAGGGATGGCTGTGGTCCAGGCCTACATCCTCATCCAGACCGAAGTCGGCAAGGCTGCCGCCGTCGCGACCTCCGTCGCGGAGATCAAAGGCGTCACGGCCGCGGAGGACGTCACCGGCCCATACGACGTCATCGTGCGGGCGGAGGCGCGCAACGTCGACGAGCTCGGCAAGCTCGTGGTGGCGAAGGTCCAGGGGGTCGACGGCATCACCCGCACCCTGACCTGCCCGGTCGTGCACCTCTGATCCGTCCGTCCCTCCTGGCGACTGCGGTCGCCGTCCCGGTGTTCGTCGTTCTCACGCTGGTCCTCAACGCCGGCGAGCCCGGCGAGCCCGGTGAGGCAGTCCCCAGCTCGGCCCCGCGCGCGGAGCTGCCCCCGCTGGACGTCGAGACCCCGCCGGTCACCGCGGACGCCGATCGGGTCTGCCCGGGTCTGATGGGCGGCCTGCCCCTCCTGCTCGGCGATGCGCAGGCCCGCCCGGTGCGCTCGGCCACGCCGTACGCCGCCGCCTGGGGTGATCCACCGATCGTGTTGCGCTGCGGGGTGGCGCGTCCGGCGGCACTGGCGCAGGACTCACAGTATTTCGGCGTCGGCGGGGTGGAGTGGTTCACCGAGCCCGGCGACGACGCGACGGTGTGGACCAGCGTGGACCGGGCGGTGTACGTCGAGGTGTCCGTGCCGAACAGCGAGTCCGGGCAGCTCATCGCGGTGGTCGCCGCGGTGGTGGCCGATCGGGTGCCGGTGCTCAGCGGGCCGAATGCCTCGCCAACGCCGACGCGATGAGCCGGTCCATCAGGGCCGGGTAGCCGAGGCCGCTGGCCGCCCACATCCGCGGGAACATCGAGATCTCGGTGAAGCCGGGCATCGTGTTGACCTCGTTGACCACCGGGCCGTCGGCGGTGAGGAAGAAGTCCACCCGGGCCAGACCCTCGCCGGACAGCGCGGTGAACGCGGCCCCGGCCATGGCCCGCATCGTCTCCGCCGTGCGCATCGGCAGCACCGCCGGTACGTCGAACTCGCACGCGTCGTCGAGGTACTTCGCCTCGAAGTCGTACCAGTCGTGCTGCCCGACCAGGCGGATCTCCCCGCAGATGCTGGCCTCCGGTGGCCCGCCGTCGAGTCCCTCGAGTACCCCGCACTCGATCTCCCGGCCGGCGACCGCGGCCTCGACGAGGATCTTGCGATCGATGGCGCGAGCGACGTCCATGGCGGCGGCCAGGTCCGCCCAGTCGGTCACCTTGGTGATGCCGATGCTCGAGCCGGCCCGGGCGGGCTTGACGAAGACCGGCAGCCCCAGCCGGTCCCGATCGGCGGCGGTCAGTTCGGCACCGGGGCGCAGCACGGCGAACTCGCCGACCGGCAACCCGGCCACGGCCAGCAGCTTCTTCGTGAACTCCTTGTCCATCCCCGCGGCGCTGGCGAAGACGCCGGCCCCGACGTACGGGACGCCGGTCATCTCCAGCAGCCCCTGAATGGTGCCGTCCTCGCCATAGGCCCCGTGCAGTACCGGAAAGACGACGTCCACTTCCCCCAATGCGGCGGGCCCGTCCCTGGCATCGAGCAGCAGCAGGCCGCGGCGGTCCGGATCGCCGGACAGCAGTACCGCCGAACCTGTTCCGACCTCGGGCAGCTTGCCGCCGTGGATCGCCAGCGCCTCAGGGTCGTCGGCGGCGAGCACCCACCCCCCGGCCCGGGTGATCCCGATCGGGACGACGTCGTACCGCTCGGGATCCAGGGCCCGCATCACGTTGCCCGCGGACACACAGCTGATCGCATGTTCGGCGCTACGCCCCCCAAAGACCACCGCGACGCGCGTCCGGCGGGTCATGCCGGCGACCCTAGCGAGTCCAAGGCCCGCATGATGTCGCGCACTATGTCGCCGGTGTCCTCGACGCCGCAGGAGATACGCAGGAAACCCTCGGGTACGGCGTCCCCCCACTGCGCGCGCCGGTCGACGGTCGTGTGCAGGCCGCCGAAGCTCGTCGCCGCCAGGGCAAGCCGGCACGCGTCGAGGAAGGCCGCCACCGTGGCGCGGTCGGCCAACTCGAAGCACAGCACGCCTGCGGGGCGGCGCATCTGCTGGCTGACCATGTCGTACGCCGGATCGCTGGGCAACCATGGATAGCGCAGCCCGCTGACGGCGGGGTGGTCGAGCAGCGCCTCGGCCAGGGCGAGGGCGGTCGCCGCCTGGCGGTGCAGGCGCAGGTCCAGCGTCCCCAGCGAGCGGTGGGCCAGCCACACCTCGAATGGCCCCGGCACGGCGCCGTTGCGAGTCCGCCAGTCCCGTAGCCGCTCGGCCCGCGCGGGATCCCGGCAGGCCACGTGCCCGAGGAGCAGATCGCTGTGCCCGGACAGCGCCTTGGTGTCGCTGGCGAGGCTGTAGTCGGCGCCACGCTGCAAGGGCCGTTGCCCCAGCGGGGTGGACATGGTGTTGTCCGCCGCCACGAGACAGCCTGCGGCCGCGGCCGCGGCCGTGACCCCAGCGAGGTCGCATACGTCCAGCCCCGGGTTGGACGGCGTCTCCACCAAGAGCAGCTTCACACCGGTCAGCCCGCCGTCCCTGGCGAATGCCTCGACCTCCGAGGTGCGGACCGTCGTGACGTCGTACCAGGGCAGGTCCTCGGCCAGGAGGCTGCGCACCTGGTAATAGCCGTCGGAGGGCACCACCACGCGGTCGCCGGCGCGCAGCACCGACTGCAGTACCCCGGCGATGGCCGCCATCCCCGACGGAAAGACCACCGTCGGGCCGCCTTCGAGCTGGGTCAGAGCGGCCTCGAAGGCCGACCAGGTGGGGTTGTCGTTGCGCGCGTAGTACCGAGAGTCGGACCCCAGGTGGTACGGCGCGGCGAACACCGGTCCGGGCAGGAAGGGCTCGCCAGGCACTGCGGTGGGCTGACCGGCACCCACCACTCGTGTTCCGTCGCCGTCGAAGCGACCAGCCGGGCTCATTCCGGCTTGGGTTCCCGGTTCATGACCCGGCGTACGACGTCCGCGGTCCGCTCGCCGCCGTGGCAGATGGCCACTACCGCTTCGGTGATCGGCATGTCCACGCCGTGCGCGTGGGCGAGGTCCAGCACCGAGCGGCAGGACTTCACGCCCTCGGCGATCTGCACGGTCGTCTCCAGTACCTGGGCCAGCGTCTGCCCGCGCCCGAGTCGTTCTCCGAAGGTCCGGTTCCGCGACAACGGCGAGGAGCAGGTCGCCACCAGGTCACCCAGCCCGGCGAGCCCGGCGAAGGTTGCGGGCTCCGCACCGAGGACGAGCCCCAGCCGCGCGGTCTCGGCCAGCCCGCGGGTCATCAGCGAGGCCCGCGTGTTGTCCCCGAAGCCCATGCCCTCGACCATGCCGCAGGCCAGCGCGATGATGTTCTTGACCGTCCCGCCGAGTTCGCACCCGACCACGTCGCTGTTCGTGTACGGACGCAGGTACGGCGTCTGGCAGGACTCCTGCAGCTGCACGGCACGGTCGTGGTCGGTGCACGCGACGACGGTGGCGGCGGGCTGTTCCTCGGCGATCTCGCGGGCCAGGTTGGGGCCGGTGACCACCGCGACGTGATCCGGCGCCACGCCGGCCATCTCGCTGATCACCTCGCTCATCCGCTTGGAGGTACCCAGCTCGATGCCCTTCATCAGGCTGACCAGGGTGGCCTCAGGCGGCAGCAGCGGCGCCCAGCCGAGCAGGTTCTCCCGGGCGGTCTGGGACGGCACCGCGAGGACGACGATGTCGACCCCGTCGACCGCCTCGGCCGGGTCGGCGGTGGCCCGCAGGTCGACGGGCAGGACGATCCCGTCGAGGTAGTCCGGGTTCTCGTGCCGGGCGTTGATCGCCTCGGCGAGGGCCGGGCGGCGGGCCCAGAGGGTCACCGAGCAGCCGGCATGCGCCATGACGCGGGCGAAGGCAGTCCCCCACGAACCGCTGCCCAGGACGGCGGCCCGGGTCATGCCGGCTCGCCCACGCCCGGCGTCCAGAACCGCTCGGGCGGCGGCTCGCCCCGCTCCTCGGCCAGCAGGTCGCGCACGGCGGAGAACACGGTGTCGGTGATCTCGCGCAGGAGGTCCGGCGTGACCGGTGCGTCGCGGAAGCGGGACAGGTCCACCGGCGCTCCGGCCCGCACGACCACCCGCTGGCGGGGGAAGAGCCGCAGCTTGCCGGTGTGGTAGTTCAGCGTCCGATGTTGTCCCCACTGCACGACCGGGACGACGGGTACGTCGGAGGCGAGCCACAGCCGGGCCAAGCCGGTCTTTCCGAGCATCGGCCACCAGTCCGGGTCCCGGGTGACGGTGCCTTCGGGGTAGACGACGATCAGCTCTCCCTGGCCCAGCGCCAGTTCGGCCGCCCGCAGGGCGATGTTGGCCTCGTTCGTGCCCCGGCGTACCCGGATCTGGCCGGCGCCGCGCATCGCCTGCCCCACGACAGGCACGCCGAACAGCGCTTCCTTGATCATGAACCGCGGGATCCGCCCGGAGTCCCAGGTGAAGCGGGCGACGGTGAAGGGGTCGAGCTTGGAGATGTGGTTGACCACCATGATCACGCCGCCCGTTCGGGGCATGTGCTCAAGGCCGGCCCAGCGGAACCGGAACATCGCCCGGGTCACCGGCCACACGACGATGACGCAGAGCCGCATCCAGAAGCCGAGCCGCCCACGGCCGCCTTTGCCGACCAACCGGCCTGCGGTTCCGCTGGACCGGAAAGTCTGCACCACCGGGCGAGTCTTTCCTGCCGCCGACCCGGTGTCGAGAACCGCCGCGGGCCGCGTCGTCCGCTGCCTGGCACGATCGGTCGCGTGCTCCTGTGGACGGTCGTCATCCCGGTGAAGCGGCTGGCCGTGGCCAAGTCGCGACTGGCGGACCCGGCCCGCAACCGTGACCTGGCGCTGGCCTTCGCGCAGGACACCGTGCGCGCCGCCGCCACTGCGGCCGGTGTGGCGCGGGTGCTGGTCGTGACCGGCGACGACGAGGTCGCGCGAGCGGTGGCCGGAAGCGGCGCCGTCGTCCGGCCCGACGTCCTCATCGGTGGGCTGAACGCGGCGCTGCGCAGTGCGGCGGCGTACGCCGTGGCGACCTGGGGACCGCACGCGGTCGCGGCCGTTCCGAGTGACCTGCCCGCCCTGTCGGCCGATCAGCTCGAGGCCGCGCTGACCGCGGCGGTCGGATCGCAGCGCGCCTTCGTGGCCGACACCGACGGCGGCGGTACGACGCTGCTCTCCGCGACCGACGGCGCCCTGGACGCCCACTACGGGCCGGGATCGGCGCGGGCGCACGCCCGGTCGGGTGCGACGTTGCTCGACGGCGACTGGCCGGGGCTGCGCCGGGACGTCGACACCATGGAGGACCTCTGGTCGGCGTGCGCTCTCGGCGTCGGACAGCACACCGAGGCCCTGCTAGCCCGGGCCGTGTTCATCTGACTGGTGCATCATCGCGACATGGTGAGCATCGCGGTCCCTCCACCTGAGGCGCACGAGCTGGGCTCGGACCGATTCCTGAACCGTGAGCTGTCCTGGCTGGACTTCGGCGCCCGGGTGCTCGCCTTGGCTGAAGACCCGGACATCCCCCTGCTCGAGCGGGCGAAGTTCCTCGCCATCTTCGCGCGCGGCCTGGACGAGTTCTACATGGTCCGGGTGGCCGGCCTGAAACGGCGGCAGAGCACCGGCTTGTCGGTCCGCTCGGCCGACGGCCTGTCGCCTCGCGAACAGCTGGAACTCATTGCCCAGCGGGCCGGCGACCTCGTGGCGCGCCAAGCGCGCCTGTTCGCCGACGAGGTACAGCCGGAACTGGAGAAGCTGGGCATCCGGATCCTGCACTGGGACGAGCTGTCCGCCGAGGACACCGGCCGGCTGCGGGAGTACTTCCGCGAGCGCATCTTCCCGGTGCTCACCCCGCTCGCGGTGGACCCGGCCCATCCGTTCCCCTACATCAGCGGCCTGTCGCTCAACATCGCGGTGACCATTCGCGATCCCGCGCTGGGGGGCGAGCGGTTCGCCAGGGTGAAGGTCCCTAACAACGTTCCCCGCTTCGCCCCGGTGGCCGACGGCCAGACCGTGCTGCCGCTGGAAGAACTGATCGCGGCCCAGCTGCCGCAGCTGTTCCCCGGGATGGACGTGGGCGAGCACCATCTCTTCCGGGTGACCCGCAACGCCGACGTCGAGGTCGAGGAGGACCGCGACGAGGATCTGCTCCAGGCCCTCGAACGCGAGCTGGCCCGCCGCCGGTTCGGTCCCGCGGTCCGGCTCGAGGTCGGCGAGACCATGGACCAGCACACGCTGGACCTGCTCGTGCGCGAGATGGACATGGACTCGGCCGACGTCCTGCGCGTCCCTGGTCTTCTGGACCTGTCCTCGCTGTGGGCGCTTTACGACATCGACGCGCCGAACCTCAAGGACCCGCCGTTCGTGCCGGCCACCCATCCGCGGCTGACCGAGGGCGAGACGGCCAAGAGCGTCTTCGCGACCCTGCGCGAGGGCGACGTGATGGTCCACCACCCGTACGACTCGTTCGCGACCAGTACGCAACGCTTCATCGAGCAGGCGGCCAGCGATCCGAACGTGCTGGCGATCAAGCAGACGCTGTACCGCACCTCCGGTGACTCCCCCATCGTGGAGGCGCTCGCCGAGGCGGCCGCGGCCGGCAAGCAGGTCGTCGTGCTCGTCGAGGTCAAGGCCCGCTTCGACGAGGAGGCGAACATCAGCTGGGCCAAGACGCTGGAGCGCGCGGGCTGTCACGTGGTGTACGGCCTGGTCGGCCTGAAGACCCACTGCAAGACCGCCCTCGTGGTCCGGAGGGAGGCAGAGGGGCTGCGTCGCTACTGCCACATCGGCACCGGCAACTACAACCCGAAGACCGCTCGGACGTATGAGGACCTCGGCGTCCTGACCGCGGATCCCGCCGTCGGCGCCGACCTCACCGACCTGTTCAACGCGCTGACCGGCTATTCCCGGCAGACGTCGTACCGCTCCCTGCTCGTGGCGCCGTACGGGATCAGGCGCGGGCTGATCGAGCGGATCGAGCGGGAGATCGAGAACGCCGAGGCCGGTCGGGACAGCGGCATCGACATCAAGGTCAATTCACTGGTCGACGAGCAGATCGTGGACGCGCTCTACCGGGCTTCCGGCGCGGGGGTGCCGGTGCGGCTGCTGATCCGCGGTATCTGCACGTTGCGACCCGGCGTTCCTGCCCTGTCGGAAAACATCCGGGTCCGCTCGATCGTCGGGCGCTTCCTGGAGCACTCGCGGGCGATCTGCTTCGCCAACGGGGGCGATCCCGAATGGTGGGTCGGCAGCGCCGACCTCATGCACCGCAACCTGGACCGGCGAGTGGAGGTGTTGTTGCGGGTGTCCGATACGGCCGCCGCCAAGCACCTGAGGGGCATGCTGGACACCGCGATGCGCGAGGACATCGCCGGCTGGGACCTGACCTCCGACGGGACCTGGGAACGCTCGGCGGGCCGGCGCGACATGCAGGTCGAGCTGATGCTGCTGCACAACAACCGGTCCGACTGACGGCGATGCCGCCCGACCCGATCGCGGCCGGCGGCGTGCCGTGGCGGTACGACGCGGGAGTCCTGTTGCTCGCAGTGGTGCACCGCCCGAAGTACGACGACTGGTCCTTCCCGAAGGGCAAGCTGGACCCGGGTGAGCTCCCGCTGCTGGCCGCGCTGCGGGAGGTCAGCGAAGAGACGGGGCTGACGGTTCGGGTGGGTCGGCGCCTGCCCAGCAGCTCCTATCAGGCCGACGGCACCGACAAGACCGTGCAGTGGTGGGCGATGCCGGCCACTGGCGACTTCTCGTCGAACGACGAGGTGGACGAGCTCGACTGGCTGCCCGTGCCGGAGGCGATGCGCCGGTTGAGCTATGCCGACGACATCGACCTCGCCCGGGCTCTCCACCAGGAACCGCCGCTGGCATCGCGGCTGCTCCTGGTGCGCCATGCCAGCGCCGGGGACCGCGAGGGGTGGACCGGTCCGGACGCCGAGCGGCCCTTGGACGAGCGGGGGCAGGCCGAGGCGGCGACGCTGGCCGCCGCCCTCCCGTGGTTCGGTCCCACGCACGTGCTCAGCGCGCCGCCGTTGCGCTGCCGGTGGACCGTGCAGCCCCTTGCCGACCGGCTCGGCCTGGCGGTACAGGACGCTCCCGAGTTCGGCGAGGACGGTTACTGGGACGACCCCGAAGCCACGTGGAACCGGCTCAGAGGGCTGCTGCGCGACGGTACGTCGGTGGCGGTCGTGTGCAGCCAGGGCGACGCCATCCCCCACCTGATGTCACGCCTGCTGCGGGCCGGCGTCCAGGTGACCGGCGTGTCGCCGCGGCGCACTGACCCCGAACCACCAGCTCGCAAGGGCAGTGTTTGGGCGCTCGCCGCGGACGACGCTGGACAACTGCGCCGCGCGGACTACTACGGATCGTTCCTGCCCGGCTGACCGCCCCACGGTCCCGAGTGATCAGGTGGTCCGCGCCACCCGCACGCGCGGACCACCTGACGACTTCGGGCACGGTCGGCGGATCAGGCCTTGGCCGATGCCTTCTTCGCCGTGGACTTCTTCGCCGTGGACTTCTTGGCCGGGGACTTCGTGGCCGGGGCCTTCTTCGCGGCTGGGGCCTTCTTCGCAGCCGTCGTCGCCTTCGTGCCGGTGGACTTCGCCGCCGTGGCCTTGGTGGTGGCGCTGCTCTTGGCGGCCGTACTCTTGGCCGCCTTCGTCGTGGTGCTGTTGCCGGTCGTCTTCGCCGCCGGCGCCTTCTTCGCGGTGGTGCTCTTCGACGCCGCGGCCTTGGCCGTCGCGCTCTTCGTGGCCACCGACTTCGCCGTGGTGCTCTTCGCCGGCGCGCTCGACTTCGTGGCCTTGGTCGCCTTGGTCGCCGCGGCGGGCTTGGTCGCCGACGAGGTGGCGGACTTGGTACCCGCAACCTTGGTGCCCACCGAACCGGCCCGGGCCGCGGGACTGGCCGCGACCTTGGCGAGCTTCTTGGCTCCGCTGACGACGTCCTTGAACTGCTGACCCGGCCGGAAGGCGGGAACGTTCGTCTTCTTCACCTTGATGCTCTGACCGGTCCTGGGATTGCGCGCAGTCCTTGCCCCCCTGGCGCGCTTCTCGAAGACACCGAAGCCAGTGATCGCCACCCGCTCGCCCTTGGTGACGGTCCGCGACACGACATCGATGAACCCCTCGACGGCCGCGGCCGCGAGCTTCTTGTCCCCTGCCATGCGTACGGCGAGGGCGTCGATCAACTCGGACTTGTTCACTGTCCCTCCCAGGACATAAACGGCCGTGGTACGACCGACTCCGCCGAACGCTAGAGGCAGCGGCAGGGTGAGGCAACGATCACCGCGCTGTTTTGCTTGACGTATAAGGATTTCTTCCGTGTGCTCGCTATCCCGTCGTGACCGTCATGACGGTGTGGTGGTGGCCGGTAGCCAGGCGGCGCGGGAAGACTCGAAGGCAGTGATCGCCGCTTCGTGCTGCTCGGTGAGGCTGATGTCGTCGAGCCCTTCCAGCAGCCGCCACCGGCTGTAGGAGTCGATGTCGAACGCCGCTTGCTCGCCACCGGCGGTGATGACCTGCTCGACGAGGTCGACAGTCACCGACATCGTCGGGTCGGAGTCGGCGAGCGCCCACAGCCGCTCGACGACCGGCTGGTCGACCAACGCCGTCAACAGCCCGGCCTTGAGGGAGTTGCCCCGGAAGATGTCGGCGTACCGGGAGGAGACGACGACCCGGAAGCCATAGTCCAGCAAGGCCCACACGGCGTGCTCACGGGAGGATCCGGTGCCGAAGTCGGGGCCGGCGACCAGGACGGTGGCCCCGGCGTACTCCGGCCGGTTGAGCACGAAATCCGGTTCGGCGGCGCGCCACGACGAGAACAGACCGTCCTCGAACCCGGTGCGGGCAACCCGCTTGAGGTAGACGGCAGGGATGATCTGATCGGTGTCGACGTTGCTGCGCCGCAGCGGCGCGATCCGGCCGGTGTGCGTACGGAAGGCCTGCACGGCTCAGTCCTCCAGGTCCGACGGTGCGCTGAGCGTGCCGCGCACTGCGGTGGCCGCCGCGACCAGCGGCGAGACCAGGTGCGTGCGGCCGCCCTTGCCTTGCCGCCCTTCGAAGTTGCGGTTGGAGGTCGAGGCTGAGCGCTCTCCCGGGGCCAGCTGATCGGGGTTCATGCCCAGGCACATCGAGCAGCCCGCACTGCGCCACTGCGCGCCCGCCTCGGCGAAGACCCGGTCCAGCCCTTCGGCTTCGGCCTGCTCCTTGACCCGCATCGAGCCTGGTACGACAAGCATCCGTACGCCGTCGGACACCTGCCGGCCCCGCAACACCGCAGCGGCTGCACGGAGATCCTCGATGCGGCCGTTGGTGCACGAACCCAGGAAGACTGTGTCCACCGCCACCTCGCGCAACGGCGTACCGGCGGTCAAACCCATGTAAGCCAACGCCTTCTCGGCCGAGACCCGCTCGGCCGGGTCGGCGAAGCTGGCCGGGTCGGGGATCGCGGAGTCCAGTTCGGCGCCCTGGCCAGGGTTGGTCCCCCAGGTGACGAAGGGGGTCAGCTGGTCGGCGTCGAGGACCACCTCGGTGTCGAAGGCGGCGTCCTCGTCGGTCCGCAAGGTGCGCCAGTACTCCACGGCGCTGTCGAAGTCCGCTGGCGCGTGGGGCTTTCCGCGCAGGAACTCGAACGTCGTCTCGTCCGGAGCGATCATCCCCGCTCGGGCGCCGGCCTCGATCGACATGTTGCAGACCGTCATCCGAGCCTCCATCGACAGCGCCGTGACAGCCGGACCGCGGTACTCGATGACGTGACCCTGGCCGCCGGCCGTTCCGATCTGGGCGATCACGGCCAGGATGATGTCCTTGGCCGTAACCCCGGACCTCAGCCTGCCGGTGACGGTCACCGCCATAGTCTTGAACGGTCGCAGGGACAGCGTCTGCGTCGCGAGCACGTGCTCGACCTCGCTGGTGCCGATCCCGAACGCCAGCGCGCCGAACGCGCCGTGGGTCGAGGTGTGGCTGTCGCCGCAGACGACAGTCATTCCGGGCTGGGTGAGACCGAGTTGGGGTCCGATGACGTGCACGATCCCCTGCTCACGATCGCCCATGGGATGCAGCCGGACGCCGAACTCCGCGCAGTTGCCGCGCAGCGTCTCCACCTGGATGCGAGAGGTCTCGTCGGCGATCGGCTGGTCGATGGCCTCGGTCGGGACGTTGTGGTCTTCAGTGGCGATGGTGAGGCCGGGCCGCCGGACAGTTCGCCCGGCCAGCCGGAGGCCGTCGAACGCCTGTGGGCTGGTCACCTCGTGCACGAGGTGCAGGTCCACGTAGACGAGGTCGGGCTCCCCCTCCTGCCGACGCACCAGGTGCGACTCCCAGACCTTCTCCGCGAGTGTCGAGCCCATGAGGCGTGATCCCATCAGGTAAGACAGTAGTATCGAATTATGGGACAGACTAGCGGCATCGCGGTCTTGGACAAAGCGGTGGCCGTGTTGCAGTTGGCTGTGGCCCGACCCGTCAGCCTGGCCGACCTCGTGGCGGGTACAGCCCTGCCTCGGGCGACCGCCCACCGCATCGCCATGGCCTTGGAGGTGCACGGCCTGCTCGCCCGTGACGAGGGGCGCTGGACCGCGGGCCCGGCCCTGGCTGCACTGGCCGGGGCGGATCCGCTGCTGGCCCGCGCTCCGGCGGTCCTGGAGCAGCTGTCCACGACCACCGGCGAGAGTGCCCAGCTGTATCGCCGCGAAGGACGCTGGCGGGTCTGCGTGGCCGCAGTCGACCGTGCCAGCGGGCTGCGCGACACAGTGCCGGTCGGGACCCGGTTGTCCTTGACCGCCGGCTCGGCCGCGCAGGTGCTCGCCGCCTGGCGGGAAGCGGCGCCGGCCGGGGCCGTCTTCACCGATCGGACGCTCGCCGTGGTACGGAAGCGTGGATGGGCGGCCAGCATCGAGGAGCGCGAGAAGGGGGTGTCCTCGGTGTCCGCGCCGGTCCTTTGTGAGGGGACGGTCGTCGCTGCGGTGTCGGTGTCCGGCCCGTCGGACCGCCTCGGGCGCTCCCTCGGTGAGCGGCTGTCCCCCGCTGTGCTCGAAGCCGCCTTGGCACTGTCCGGGTGACGATCGATAACTGAAAGTTGATCGGCCGCAACGGTTCTGACCACCCAGAACAGTCAGCGGGTTGCTCTAGCTTCGAGGCATGACAGCAGTGCTCGATCCACCGGTGAACGACCCCGGTGACCGCCGCGGTGGCGGAGCTGTCCGCCGTCCTGGATCGGGCGGCGGAGGTGCCGACGTGGGTGCCGAGCGACGAAGCGCTCGCTGCGGCCGTGGCCGCCTGCGCGACAGCAGTGACCAGGGCGCAGGCCTTGCTCGTCGGGCTCGTGGGAGAGATCGGTGCCCGCGGGATCGAGACCCGGCGTGGTGCGGTGTCTACTGCTGCCTGGCTCAGGCACGAGCTGAACGCCACGCCACGCGAAGCACGGACTCACGTCGGCGTGGCTACGGCCATCCGCGGCGGGATAACCGTCACCGGGGCAGCGTTCGGTGCCGGGCATGTGTCCCTCGCCCAGGCCGTGGCGATCGCCGACCGATTCGGCGCCCAGCAACTCGCGCGGCTGGGTGCGCACATCCTGACCGTGGTTGCCCCGGAGATCGGCGAGGCCCGCGACGCCGAAGCACTCGAGCGGCAGGAGCAGCAGGCCCACCGGCGACGGGAGTTGTTCTTCACCCCCGACGGGCACGGCACCGTGCACCTGCGCGGTCGGCTGACCGACGAGGCCGCAGCCATCGTCCGGGCGGCGTTGGACCCCCTCGCCGCACCGCTGCCGCGCACCGTCGCAGGCACGGACCAGCGGACAACGGGGCAGCGCCGGGCCGATGCCCTGGTGGAGCTCTGCCGGCGCGGGCTGCGCAGCGGCGACGTACCCGAGTCCGGCGGCGAACCTACTCAGGTACTGGTCACGATCCCGTTGCGCACCCTCACCGAGGGGCTAGGCCTTGCGCGCCTTCCCGACGGCGCGCTCCTGTCTGCCGCGAAGGCCCGCCGCATGGCGTGTGACTGCCAGCTCATTTCGGCCGTGCTCGGGGCCGAGGGTGCGGTTCTCGACGTCCGCCGGGCGCAGCGGCTCTTCGGCGGTGCCCTCCAGCGAGCTCTG
>Ga0183260_10002967_pt1 | contig 13823 bp, 13 predicted proteins | sample AntDrymUQ4972206_2_FD_129768 | JGI IMG/M metagenome (GOLD analysis project Ga0183260, IMG submission 129768) | Polar desert sand microbial communities from Dry Valleys, Antarctica - metaG UQ497 (22.06) (version 2) (version 2) | ecosystem: Environmental > Terrestrial > Soil > Desert | place... | reverse complement strand
GCGCTGCTTGAGCTGGCGGATGGCCTCGATGGTCTCGATCGCGTCGCGTCGTGTCTCCTCCTGCCCGGTAGTGATCGGGAAGGTCAGGCAGTCGACGACGATGTCTTCGACGCGCATCCCCCACGTGCCGGTGAGGTCCTCGATGAGCCGCTCGGCGACCCGCACCTTCCACTCCGCCGTCCGCGCCTGGCCCTCCTCGTCGATGGTGAGCGCGACCACCGCCGCGCCATGCTCGCGTACGACGGGCATGATCCGCGCGAACCGTGACGTCGGCCCGTCGCCGTCCTCGAAGTTGACCGAGTTGATCAGCGACCGACCGGCGAGGCGCTCGAGTCCCGCCTCGATGACCGGCGGCTCGGTGGAGTCCAGCACGACCGGCAGTGTCGAGGCGGTCGCCAGCCGGACGGCGAGCGCCTTCATGTCGGCAACCCCGTCGCGCCCGACGTAGTCGACGCATAGGTCGAGCAGGTGGGCACCGTCGCGGGTCTGCGCCCGCGCGATCTCGACGCAGTCGTCGAGGCGGTCCTCGAGCATCGCCTCGCGGAAGGCCTTGCTGCCGTTGGCGTTGGTTCGCTCGCCGATCGACAGGTAGGTCGTGTCCTGCCGGAACGGCACGTGCTGGTAGAGCGAGGCCGCCCCCGCCTCGCTCACCGGCTCACGCGCAGCGACCTCGCGCCCGCGCACCCGCTGGACCACCTGGCGGATGTGCTCTGGAGTGGTCCCGCAACAGCCGCCGACCAGCCCGAGGCCGTACTCGCGAGTGAAGGTGTCGAGCGCGTCGCTGAGCTGCTCCGGCGTCAGCGGGTACGCCGCGCCGGCCGCGGTCAGCTGCGGCAACCCGGCGTTGGGCATGCAGCCGAGTCCGACGCGCGCGTGGCGGGACAGGTGGCGCAGGTGCTCGCTCATCTCGGCCGGACCGGTGGCGCAGTTGAGGCCGATCAGGTCGATGTCGAGGGGCTCGAGCGCCGTCAGCGCCGCGCCGATCTCGGTACCGAGCAGCATTGTCCCGGTGGTCTCCACCGTCACGTGCACCATCAGGGGCAGCTCGACCCCGGCCGTGGTCATCGCCCGGCGCGCCCCGATCACCGCCGCCTTCGCCTGCAACAGGTCCTGCGCGGTCTCGACCAGCACCGCGTCGACACCACCGTCGACCATGGCGCGCACCTGCTCGGCGAAGGCGTCGCGCAAGGTGGCGAACTCGACGTGCCCGAGCGTGGGTAGCTTGGTCCCCGGTCCGACCGACCCGAGCACCCAGCGCGGCCGCTCGCTGGTCGACCAGTGGTCGGCTCGCTCGCGAGCCAGCCGGGCACCGGCGTGGGCAAGCTCGCCGATGCGGTCGGTGATGTCGTACTCGCCCAGGTTGCCGAAGTTGGCACCGAAGGTGTTGGTCTCCACGCAGTCGGCACCCACCTCGAAGTACGCGTCGTGAATGGCCTGCACGACATCGGGGCGGGTGACCGACAAGATCTCGTTGCAGCCCTCGTGCCCCTGGAAGTCGTCCAGCGCGAGGTCGTGCTCCTGCAGCATGGTGCCCATGGCCCCGTCGGCCACGACGACGCGCTCGCTGAGGGCACGGCGCAGGTCGTCGGCACGCGAGGTCATGGAGCAAGACTAGGACGATGGCCACGAGAGGGCGGACTCGGCGATCAGATGACGGAAGGTGTCGCGTGGTCGGGGTGTCGCACCAGCGCCGTGCCGGGCAGCACCAGGGCCACGACGTAGGGTGAACCAATGAGCGACCGTGGCCTCGTCGACGACCTGGTCGATCCCATCCTGATCGCCGCCTTCGAGGGGTGGAACGACGCCGCCGACGCCGCCTCGTCCACCGTCGAACGCCTGATCGAGCAGTGGGACGCCGAGCTGGTGGCCGAGCTCGACCCCGAGGACTACTACGACTTCCAGCGGACCCGACCCACCGTCGGGACCGACGACGACGGGACGCGCGTCATGGTCTGGCCGACGACCCGGCTCTACGTCGCCCGGCCACCTGGCAGCGACCGCGACCTGGTGCTCCTGCACGGCATTGAGCCGAACCTGCGCTGGCGGCAGTTCTGCGCCGAGATCCTCGAGATGGCCGAGACCCTCGGCGTACGGCTCGTAGTCGCCCTCGGCGCGCTGCTGGCCGACGTGCCGCACAGCAGGCCGATACCGGTGACCGGGTCGGTCAGTGAGCCCGAGCTCGGGGAACGGCTCGGCATCGAACCCTCCAGCTACGAGGGGCCGACCGGCATCACCGGGGTCCTGCAGGATGTGTGTGCCCGGGCCGACATGCCGAGCCTGTCGCTGTGGGCCGCGGTGCCGCACTACGTCGCCGAGACGCCCTGTCCCAAGGCGACCCTTGCGCTGCTCGGTCGGCTCGAGGACATCCTGGAGATAGCGGTCGACGTCGGCGAGCTGGTCGAGGAGGCGCGGGCCTGGGAACGCGGGGTCGACGAGCTGGCCCGCAAGGACGCCGAGGTGGCGGAGTACGTCGAGGCGCTCGAGGCTGCGCTGGACACCAGCGAGCTCCCCGACGCCAGCGGCGACGCCATCGCGCGGGAGTTCGAGCGTTACCTCAAGCGGCGCCAGCGCGACGCCGACACCGGCTGACGACCAGCGTCAGAGGGCCACGCCGAGCAACGCGTCCACGGCCACCGCGACCGGGCGCGCGTCGTGGGTACCACCGCCGACCATCCCCGACTGCCCGGGCACCGCCCAGTCGTCGACGACGGTCAGCGCGCGCGGAGCGTCCAGGTCGTCGCTCAGCGCTGCGCGCAGTGCCGCCACCACCGCACCGACGTCGGGCGAGCCGCCCCCGTCGACCGCCGTGCGCCAGCTGGTCAGCCGCCGCTCGGCGTCAGCCAGGTCGTCGTCGGTCCAGGACCAGTCCGAGCGGTAGTGGTGGGCGAGCAGCGCCAGCCGCAGCGCCATCGGGTCGGCGCCTCGTCGCAGCAGGTCCGACACCAGCACGAGGTTGCCGCGGGACTTGCTCATCTTCTCGCCGTCGATGCCGACCATGCCCGCGTGCACGTACGCCTGCGCGAACGGCCGGGCGGCGAACGCCGTCTCCGCCTCGGCCGCCGACATCTCGTGGTGGGGAAAGGCCAGGTCGCTGCCACCGCCTTGCACCTCGAAGCCCATGCCGAGGTGCTCGACGGCCATGGCAGCGCACTCGACGTGCCAGCCGGGTCGACCGCGCCCGAACGGCGACTCCCACGCCGGCTCACCCGGCCGCTCCACGCGCCACAGCAGCCAGTCGAGCGGAGCCCGCTTGCCCGGCCGGTCCGGGTCTCCGCCGCGCTCGGCGAAGAGCCGGCGCATCTCGTCGGCGTCGAGGCCGCTCACCTGGCCGAAGGCGTCGCCCAGGCGGCTCGCCTCGAAGTAGACGTCGCCGTCGACCTGGTAGGTGACCCCGGCTCTGCACAGCCGCCCCACCGCGGCCACCACGAGGTCCATCGACTCGACCACCCCGGGATAGTGCTGCGGGGCCAGCAGGCGCAAGGCCTCCATGTCGCCGCGGAAGAGCTGCACCTCGCGGTCGGCCAGGTCCCGCCAGTCGATCCCGTCCCGCTCCGCCCGCTCCAGCAGCGGGTCGTCGATGTCGGTGACGTTCTGGGTGTAGGCGACCTCGAGCCCGGCGTCGAGCCACACCCGCTGCATCAGGTCGAAGGCCAACATGGTGGCCGCATGGCCCAGATGGGTGGCGTCGTAGGGGGTGATGCCACACACGTAGAGCCCGGCGCGGCCGTGCGGGGCCAGTCGCTCGCGTCCACCGCTGGCCGTGTCGTGCACCGACAGCGCGTCCCCGGCGCCGAGACCCCCGGCCGCGAGCGAGGGGACCGATGGTGGGGCCCAGGCACGCATGTCGGAAACCCTAACGGCCGCCGGTCAGAAGATCGGCCACGGCACGGCCCGCCAGCTCTCCGGCGGCTGCGGAAACCGGCGGCGCTGGACCAGCCGGCGCAGCCGGGCCCCCAGCCGGGCCAGCTCGGCCGCGTCCAGCAGGCCGCCCAGCAGGTCTCGCAGGGCGCTGCGTCCGGTGCCGCTCAGCTCGTGCAGGAGCCACTGCACCGGCTCGAGGTCCTCGTCGTCGAGCAGGTCGCCGGCCCAGCCCCACAGCACGGTACGAAGCTTGTCGTCGGTGTGGAACGTCAAGCCGTGGTCACAGCCCCGTACGGCACCGCCGGCGGACAGCAGGTGGCCGGCCTTGCGGTCGGCGTTGTTGACGACGACGTCGTACAACGCCATCCGGCGCAGGCCCGGCTCATCGGCATGAACCAGCGAGACAGGGCGTTCGGTGGCGTCCCAGGCATCAAGCACGTGCCGCCAGCCGGTCGGCAGCTCGCCCTGCGGGACGAGGTCGACGAGCTCCTCGTCGTCGGTGTCGATCCACTCCTGCACCATGCCGGCCCCGAAGGGCCCGTCGGCCAGCACGGTCGTCGGCACGACCTGCCAGCCCGCTCGGAGCGAGACCTCGTACGCGGCGACCTCCCGCGCGGCGAGCGTGCCCGTGGGGAAGTCCCACAGCGGCCGCTCGCCCCGCACCGGCTTGTAGACGCACCGCGCCGCCACCCCGTCCAGGCACACCTCGCCGACGAAGGTGGCGTTGGACGCCGGCAGCACCCGCCCGTCGATCTGAAGCTCGCCGCGGCTCAGCACCTCCCGCATCGACGGCTCGGTGGCCGGGAGCGGGCTGCCGCTGGTCAACGAGCGACCCGTTTGTAGCCGTTGGCGCGCGGACACAGGTGGCCGGCCGGGTCGAGCGGCTGGCCGCAGAACGGGCACGGCGGTCTGCCCGCCGACACGACGGTGTCGGCACGGTCGGCGAAGGCGCGCGCTGCGGCAGGCCCGAGCCGCACGAGCAGCACCTCAGAGGCACCACCCTCGTCGCCGTCACTCACCTCGGCGGCGTCGTCGAGGCCGGGCCCGCTCTCGGCGTCGTCGTCGGCCTCGCTGTCACCCGGCTCGACGTCGTCCTCCCCGACGGGGAAGGCCTCGATGACCACCTGCTTGTCGTCGCCGTCCCACGACAGCGTCATCGTCCCGACCCGGAACTCCTCGACCAACGGTTGGTCGAGCGGGTCGATGTCGGTGCTGGTGGCGAGCGCGTCGCCCGCCGGGACGTCGCCGGTGCGAACCAGCTCGTCCAGCAGCACACCGATGCGCTCGGCCAGGATCGCGACCTGCTCCTTTTCCAGCGACACGCTGGTGACGAGGCGACCCGACCGTGCCTGGAGGAAGAACGTGCGTGCCCCGGGCTCGCCGACGGTGCCGACCACGAACCGGTCGGGCGGATTGTGACGGTGCACGAGCATGCTCTGAGCCTATGCCGCCGGGGTGGTGGAGGGTCCCGCGCCGCCCCCCGGGACGGCGTCGGAGTCCGCCTCGGCCACCGCCGCCGAGCGACGTCCGCGTCGCCGCTTGCGCGGCGGTGGCTGGAGGCCGGACAGGTCGTTGCCGTGGTCGTTGACGTGCAGGACGAACGGCCGATGCGCGGTGTAGCGCACCACGCTCACCGAGGCGGGGTCTACGACGATGCGCTGGAACTGGTCCAGGTGCAGGCCGAGCGCGTCGGCGAGGATGGCCTTGATCACGTCGCCGTGGCTCACCGCCACCCACAGCGCGTCGGAGCCGTGCTCGTCGGCGACCTGGGAGTCGTGCAGGCGGACCGTCGCGACGGCACGGTGCACCATGTCGGCCATCGACTCACCGTCGGGAAACGTGACCCCGCTGGGGTGCGCCTGCACGGATCTCCACAACGGTTCCTTGGCCAGGTCCTTGATGGCGCGCCCGGTCCACGTGCCGTAGCCGCACTCGGTGAGGCCGCGGTCGCGTCGCAGCCGCAGCTCAGCACGCTGGGCCCGGGCGATCGCCCGCCCGGTCTCCACCGTCCGCTCCAGCGGGCCGGTCACCAGGCGGGCCACCGACAGCGCGGACAGCCGCTCGCCGACCTGTCGTGCCTGCTCGCGGCCGGCATCGTCGAGGTGCACACCGGGAGAGCGGCCGGCGAGGACGCCCGCGACGTTGGCCGAGGTGCGTCCGTGCCGGACGAGGATGAGAGTGGCCATGACCGTCCAGCGTAGGCGAGGGCCACAATGGCGGCGTGATCATCGACTGTGCCGTGTACCGCAGCGGCGAACGCATCGACGAGCCCGCGCACCGAGGCGACGTCCACGCTGCCCGCGAGGAGGCCAGGCGGACCGGTGGCTTCCTGTGGCTCGGGCTGCTGGAGCCCGACGCCGATGAGCTGGCGGCCTACGCCGCCGAGCTGGGCCTGCACCCGTTGGCCGTCGAGGATGCGGTCAGCGCCCACCAGCGCCCCAAGATGGAGCGCTACGGCGACGGCTTGTTCCTGGTGCTCAAGACCCTCGCGTACGCAGCCGACGACGACGTGCAGACCGGAGAGGTGGCGATCTTCGTCGGCAGCGACTATCTCGTGACCGTCCGGCACGGCCAGGGAAAGGGCCTCGGGGACCTGCGCCGGAGCGCGGAGGAGCACGTGGAGGTCCTCGGCCACGGCCCGGTGGCCGGCCTGCACGCTGTCATCGACGGCATCGTGGACCGCTACGCCGACGTGGCCGCGGAGCTGGAGCTCGACGTGGACGAGGTCGAGCGCTCGGTGTTCTCCCCCACGCGTAGCCGCGACTCCGAGCGCATCTACCGGCTCAAGCGCGAGGTCCTCGAGGCACGCCGGGCGGTGCAGCCGCTGCGGGAGCCGCTGGGCCGCTTCGTCCGCGACGACGTCGACGAGCTCGGGCCGGACGCGATCCCGTTCTTCCGCGACGTCGCGGACCACGTCATGCGGGTGAGCGAGGTGGTGGAGTCACTCGACCACCTGCTGGACGACGTACTGTCGGCCCACCTGGCCCAGATCACCGTGCAGCAGAACGACGACGTCCGGCGCATCTCGGCCTGGGCCGCGCTGTTCCTCGCCCCGACCCTGGTCGCGAGCATCTACGGCATGAACTTCGACCAGATGCCCGAGCTGAAGTGGACGTACGGCTACCCGATTGCGCTCGGGTTCATGCTCGGGATCTCGTACGGGTTGTGGCTCGCGTTCAAACGCAGCGGCTGGCTGTGAGGCTCAGGCCGTGAGCACACCGGCGCCCAGCAGCACCAGCACCCCGGCGCCGAGGGCGACCCGGTAGACGACGAAGGGCGCGTACGAGCGGGTGGACACGTAGCGCAACAGCCAGGCGATCGTCGCATAGCCGACGACAAAGGCGACGACCGTGGCGAGCAGCGTCTCCAGCGGGGAGTACAGGTTGTCGCCGCCGACCGCGTCCTTGAGCTCGAAGGCGCCGGCGCCGACCACGGCCGGGATCGCGAGCAGGAACGCGAAGCGGGTGGCGGCCTCCCGCTCGTACCCGAGGAAGAGCCCCATGCTGATGGTGGCGCCCGAGCGCGACACGCCGGGGACGAGGGCGAGCGCCTGCGCCAGCCCGAGCAGCACCGCCGACCGCCACCCCAGCTTGTCCAGCGATCGGCTGCGGGCGCCGACCCGCTCGGCCAGGCCCAGCACCAGACCCAGCCCGATCAAGGTCGACCCGACGATCCACAGGCTGCGCAGGTCGGTCTCGATAACGTCCTTGAACGCGATCCCCAGCGCGACGATCGGCAGTGAGCCGACGATGATGTACCACCCCATCAGCGCATCACGCTGACCGCGCCACCGCGGGTCGACCAGCGAGCGCAGCCAGGCTGCGCCGATACGCCAGATGTCGCGGCGGAAGAACAGCAGGACGGCCGCCTCGGTCCCGATCTGCACCACCGCCGTGAACGCGGCGCCGGGGTCGCCCCACCCGAACAGCTCGGGGAAGATACGCAGGTGCGCCGACGACGAGATCGGCAGGAACTCCGTCAGCCCCTGCAGCACGCCCAGGAACGCCGCCTGCAGCCAGTTGACCACCGGTCAAACCCCCATCTCAGTCTCGCAACCCGCTGGCATCCATGGCCGTCGCCAGGGCGCGCAGGGTCACGACCCGTTCCTCGACCGTCGCTGCGTTGGAGCTGACGGCGAGGGTGGTCACACCGGCGTCGGCGTACGCGTACAGGCGCTCGGTGATGCGTTCCAGCGGTCCGAGCAGCGCCGTCTGGTCGATCAGGTCGAAGGGGACTGCTGCTGCGGCCTCCCTATGCCGACGATCCAGGTAGAGGTCCTGGATGTCCTGGGCGGCGGCCTCGAAGCCCATCCGGCGCGCCAGCCGGTTGTAGAAGTTCTGCGTGCGGCTGCCCATGCCCCCCACGTACAAGGCGGTGTGCGCGCGCAGCTGCTCCGCGCACGCGTCCAGGTCGGTGCCCACGACCACCGGCACCGTCGCGGTCACGTCGATGCTGTCCATGCCGCGTCCCGAGCGCTCGACCCCGGCGCGCAGCGGCGTGAGCGAGACGTCCGCGTGCTCGGGGGCGAAGAAGATCGCCAGCCAGCCGTCGGCGATCTCGCCGGTGAGCTCGAGGTTCCTCGGGCCGACCGCGGCCAGGTAGATCGGGAGGTCCGGACGCTGCGGCTGGATCATCAGCTTGAGGGCCTTGCCGGGGCCGTCGGGCAACGGTAATCGCAGGTGCTCCCCGGCATAGCTGACGCTGTGGCGGGCCAGCGCAAGCCGCACCACGTCGACGTACTCCCTCGTCCGCGCCAGCGGCTTGTCGAAGCGCACCCCGTGCCAGCCCTCCGAGACCTGGGGGCCGGAGACCCCCAGCCCCAGCCGGAACCGGCCATGGGAGAGCAGGTCCAGGGTGCCGGCGGTCATGGCGGTCATTGCCGGCGTTCGGGCGGGGATCTGCATGATGGCGCTGCCGATGTCGATGCGCTCGGTGCGTGCGGCGATGAACGCCAGCACCGTCGGCGCGTCGGAGCCGTACGCCTCGGCGGCCCAGACCACCGAGTAGCCGAGCCGGTCGGACTCGACCGCGAGCTCGACGTGGTCGTCTGCCGAGGCGCCGGCGACGTAGCCGATGTTGACCCCGAGTCGCATGTGACCTCCGCAGCGCGATGCCCACCGGCTCGACGACTCAGGCGTGGGTCGCGGCGAGCCTAGACCCCGACGGGGTGGCCGGTGCCACTAACCTCGCGGCCATGCAGCAACGGCAGGTGGGACGCACCGGACTGCGCGTGTCCCGGCTCGGTCTCGGCACGTGGCTGTGGGGCAAGGACACCGACGTGCACGAGGCACGCGACCAGCTGGCCGCCTTCGCCGACGCCGGCGGCACCCTGGTCGACACCGCTGCCGGCTACGGCGACGGGCTCAGCGAGCAGCTGCTCGGTGCCATGCTCGGTGACGTGGTCGACCGCGACGACGTCGTGCTCGCGACCAAGGCCGGCACGGGCGTCCGTGCCGGTCGCCACGTCCGCGACACCTCCCGCGGCGCGATGCTGCGCCAGCTGGACCGGTCGCTGCAGTTGCTCGGCGTCGATGCCGTCGACCTCTGGCAGGTGCACGTCTGGAGCGCCGACAGCCCGCTGGAGGAGACGCTGTCGGCCCTGGAGCTCGCAGTCACCTCCGGGCGGGCGTGTTACGTCGGCATCTCCAACTACACCGGCTGGCAGACCGCGCAGGCGGCGACGGTGCAGTCGTGCACCCCCGGTCGCACCCCGCTGGCCTCGACCCAGGTGGAGTACTCGCTGCTCAACCGTGACGTCGAGGAGGAGGTGCTGCCGGCCGCGTCGGCGCTCGGCCTCGGCGTGCTGGCCTGGGCGCCGTTGGGCCGAGGTGTGCTCACCGGCAAGTACCGCAGCGGTATCCCCGCCGACTCCCGGGGTGCCTCCCCCGCCCTGGAGGCCAACGTCGCCGGCTATCTGGACCAGCACAGCCGCGGCATCGTCGAGGCCGTGTGCAGGGCGGCCGAGGGACTCGAGCTGTCCCCGCTCGAGGTGGCGCTGGCCTGGGTGCGAGACCGTCCGGGTGTCACCTCGGCCCTTGTGGGCGCCCGTACGGCGGCACAGCTGCGCGGCGTGCTCACAGCCGAGGACGTGACCCTACCGGCCGCGATCGTCGCCGCGCTCGATGACGTGTCGGGCCCCGAGCTGCCGGAGCTGCCGGCTTGAGCGACGAGCCGGAGCGGGTCAGGGCTGCCGCAGCCCTCGTGAGCCAGCTGGTGGAGCGAGCGGCGCTCGACGGCTCCACCCGCGTCGACGCCGACGTGGTGGGCGCCGCCCTGCGCGGTGCCGGCTTCGACGACCCCGCTCCCGGTGCGCAGGCGGCGTTCGAGACCGGAGCGGTGGCGGCGTTTGCCCAGGAGCGCTGCTTCGGGCACGTCGAGTGGGCCGAGCTAGAGGAGCACGTCGCCGATGCGCTGCTCGGCCTGCGCTCGGAGTCGGGTGACGACGCGGTCATCGTGGTCGATGCCCCGCGCGGGACCGACCCCGACGCGGTCGTTCAGCCGTTGTGCCAGGCGCTGGAGCAGGCCGGCGGCCGGATGGCGCGCACCCGCGCCGATCTGCTCGACGCCCAGCTTCCGGTCGTCGCCGAGGCCGACCTGGTCGTGGTCGAGCGGGCCGACCTGCTCGGCCTGGCCGGGGCCGCCCAGCTCGGTGGTGCGTTGCGTGAGCGCGCCCGGCTGGTCCTCGTGGGTGACCACTCACTGCCACCGGCGCCGGGTCCGGGGCAGGTGTTGAACGATGTGGTCACCTCCGGGGTCGTAGCGGTGCTGGCGGCACCGGTGATCGAGGGTGCCGGTCCGCTCGCCGAGCTGGTGGGCAGCCTCCGCGTCGGAGCGCTCCCCCCGCTGGACCAGGCGCAGCGTGCCGTCGTCGTGACTCCTGCGGTCGACCCCGAGGGGGCCGTCCGCCGGGCCGGCCAGCTGGTGACCAGCTCGCTGCCCCGCGTCTTTGGGGTGCAACCCACCGACACCTTGGTGCTGGCCCCCCGCGCGGCCGGACTCACGGGCACCGAGGAGCTGCGGAGCAGCCTGGCAGCGCTGGGTGTCGGTGAGGTCGAGGTCCGCACCTGCGCCGAGGCGGTCGGTCGCTCCGCCGAGGCGATCGTGCTGGTGCTGGGGGCGGAGGCGGGCGGTTCGCTGACTCGTGACCTGCTCACCGGTGCCGCGACCGAGGCCGGCCAGCACCTGTCCGTGGTGCACCAGGCCGGCCCCGCGCTGGCCGAAGCGGTTGCCGACCGGCCGCATCGCGCCCGGCACACCCGGCTGGCCCGCCTCCTCGCGGCCGGCCTGCCCTGACCCCTCCCTCCCCGGCGATCCGCGGATTCTGGTCGCACGATCCGCGGGTTCTGGTCGCGTCATCCGCGGATTCTGGTCGCACCAGGGCTGTGCCGGGGCTATGTCGCGAGGCTCTCGACGTGGCACGATGAGCGCTCCATGAGAGGTGTTGCTGCCGAGTACGAGTTCGAGCGCTTTTGGCTGCCACGGACGCACTCGCGCACTGCCGTACGCCGTCTGCTCACCGACCATGCCGAGTACGGCGGGTGGGAGCTCGACCGGCTGCGTTTGCTCCCCGACGGTCGCCGCAAGGTCACCATGCGTCGCAAGATCATCCGGATCCGCCGCAGCCTCTAACCCGCGCGACCAGAATCCGCGGATCGTCGCACCAAATGGTCAGGCGATGTCGAGCAGCCGGTCCAGCACCCGGGCGCCGAACTCCAGCGCGTCCACCGGGACCCGCTCGTCGACCCCGTGAAAAAGCGCGGTGAAGTCAAGGTCGGCCGGCAGCCGCAGCGGGGTGAACCCGAAGCACCGGATGCCCAGCCGGTCCCAGGCCTTGGCGTCGGTGCCGCCCGACATGAGGTACGGCGCCACCGTGGCTCCAGGGTCCTCCGCGAGCAGCGCGGACGACATCGCGGTCACCAGGTCGCCGTCGAACGACGTCTCCAGCGCCGGCTGGTGGGTGAGGTACTCCACCTCGACCGACGGGCCCACCACTTCACGTACGGTCGCGATGAAGGAGTCGTCATGCCCGGGCAGGAACCGCCCGTCGATGCTGGCCTCGGCCGTCGCCGGCACCACGTTGACCTTGTAGCCCGCGCGCAGCATCGACGGGTTGGTGGTGTCGCGGATGCCGGCGCCCACCATCCGCGCGGCGGGGCCGAGCTGCGCGAGCAGCGCATCGGGGTCGTCCGCGCTGGTGCCGGTCAGGCGCGCCACCGTCTCCAACAGCTGCTGCATCGACGGTGTGGGGGCGATGGGCCAGTCGTACGCGCCGAGCGCGGCCACGGCCGCGGCGAGCGCCGTGACAGCGTTGTCGGGGTGGCGCATCGAGCCGTGGCCGGCCTTGCCGGTGGCTCGAAGCCGCATCCAGGCCAGCCCCTTCTCGCCGGTCTCGATCAGGTACAGCCGTCGGTCGGCGACCGTCGCGGACCACCCGCCGACCTCCCCCACCGCCTCGGTGCAGTCGGCGAACCAGTCCGGGTGCTCGTCGACCAGCCAGTGCCCGCCGTAGCCGCTGCCCGCCTCCTCGTCGGCCGTGAACGTGAGCAGGACCGGACGCCGCGGCGGTGCTCCGGCGGCTTGCCGCGCCCGCACGACCGACAGCATCATCGCGTCGAAGTCCTTCATGTCGACGGCCCCGCGGCCGTGGACATACCCGCCGTCGACCTCACCGGCGAACGGGTGGAAGCGCCAGTCGTCGGCCTCGGCAGGCACCACGTCGAGGTGGCCGTGCAGCAGCAGCGGCGCCAGGCTCGGGTCGGCGCCCTCCCAGCGGGCGACGACGTTGGCGCGTCCCGGCCGCGACTCGAGGATCGTGGGCTCCAGCCCGGCGTCGGCCAGCCGCTCGGCGACGTACTCGGCGGCCTTGCGCTCACCGGGCCCGGAGTCGTCCCCGGTGTTGGTGGTGTCGATGCCGATGAGCTCGCTGGCGTGCGTGACCACGTCTGTCGTGGGGTCGTACGCCGAAGCGGCCGAACCGTCGCCTGGAGCGCTGGCGGGGTGGTTGCTGTCGGGGGCTGCCATGCGGCCATCCTGCACCCTGCGGGGCCAATCCCGGCATCCGGAGCGCACCGGTTCGGCTGCTAGAGTGACCGACGCATTTCCGGCCCAGCGCCGGGCCACGTCCGGGTGGCGGAATAGGCAGACGCGCTAGCTTGAGGTGCTAGTGCCCGTAATAGGGCGTGGGGGTTCAAGTCCCCCCTCGGACACAGAGAACGTGCAGGTCACCCGCCATACGGCTCGCGCCACTGGGGCCGCCTGCTAACGGATTGCTAACGGCCCGTTCGGATACCCCTACGCGTAGCTGAGTGGGCAGCGGCTATACCGCAACGTTCCCGGGCATTGAGTCGATCAGGGATCGGAGCTTCTTGCTGCAGTCGGGGCAGGCCGGAAGGTTCTCGGTGGTCTCACGGACGGGAAGCTCATAACTGCAGAGGGACACCGCCCGTCCGTCCCTACGCGTGAACGCGATGGCGTGGACGTGCTGGCCAGTCGTGCCGATCGCGGACCATGTGTTCGCCGCCATGCCACTGCCTCCCGGGGAGTCGAAGGCGCTCATCCTAAGCGCCTGCTGAGCGATTGAACACCAGCCCGGCGACCTGCTCGGCCGCGTCGTCGTGCAGCCCCGCGGCGTCGCTGCTCCACATCGCGTCGGTCAGGCCGCAGCCGATTGACCGCGACTCGTTGAAACCGACCGCCGACCCGTTGCCCACGTTGGATGCCGTCGACGAGCACTGGCGGAGAAACCCGTCCGATGGGTGCGCGGTGCCTGCTGGTGTCCAACCCACCGGGAGCGTGATCTTCGCGCTGCGGGGCCCGGTGGCTGGCTTGCGGGCCTGGCTCGCGGATGTCGGGACCGAGGAACGAGCCGACGAGCACGGGCGCATCACGAGGACGTACCGCCCAACGCCGCCGTACGTGACCGTCCGGTGGTCGCCACCGCAGGTACGGGCCAGGTCGATCGT
>Ga0183260_10002966_pt1 | contig 13823 bp, 12 predicted proteins | sample AntDrymUQ4972206_2_FD_129768 | JGI IMG/M metagenome (GOLD analysis project Ga0183260, IMG submission 129768) | Polar desert sand microbial communities from Dry Valleys, Antarctica - metaG UQ497 (22.06) (version 2) (version 2) | ecosystem: Environmental > Terrestrial > Soil > Desert | place... | reverse complement strand
GGTGGCGGCCACGTCCTCGAGCTCGTGGGCCTCGTCGAACACCACGACGTCGTGCTCGGGCAGGAGGTGGCCGCCCGAGGCCAGGTGCATGCCGTACAGGGCGGTGTTCACCACGATGACGTCGGCCTCCTCCGCCCGTCGCCTCGCCGCCTCGGCGAAGCAGACGTCGCCCTTGGGGCACTTCGCCGCGCCCGGGCACTCGACGGCCGTGACGCTGACCTGCGACCACGCCCGGGCCCGGGGCTCGAAGTCCAGCTCGGACCGGTCGCCGGTCGGGCTGGTCGCGGCCCAGGCTCGCAGCAGGTGCAGCTCCTGGCCGAGGCCGGAGACGGCGCCGGCGTCGAGGTCGAGGCTGGGCTGTTGGCCGGCGTCGTCCCCCCCGGGGAAGACCTCGGCCAGGCGCTGGCGGCACAGGTAGTTGCTGCGGCCCTTCAGCACCGCGACCTCGAACGGGTGGTCCAGGTGCTCGGCCAGGAACGGCAGGTCCTTGCCGGCCAGCTGGTCCTGGAGGGCCTTGGTGGCGGTGGCCACCACCGTCCGCTGCCCGGTGACGATGCACGGCACGAGGTAGCCCAGGCTCTTGCCCGTGCCGGTCCCGGCCTGGACGACCAGGTGGCGCTGGCCCTCGACGGCCGACGCCACCGCCTCGGCCATCACCACCTGCCCGGCCCGCGGCTCGCCGCCGCCGGGGAGCTGGGCCACGACCCGGGCCAGAGCGGCGGCGACGTCCGGCACGCCGGCGACGGTACCGACTCGGCCGGCGTCGGGCGTCGGGCGTCAGGCGGTGGGCAGGGCCCGGCCGGCCCGGGTGGCCGCCACCGGGTCCTCGGCGGCGGGGACGCTCGGCACCTCGAGGTCGACGTGCACCGTGCCGTGGCGCTCCTCCCACCGGACCACGTTCAGGCAGGCGGCGTAGACGCAGAGGCGGCCGAACAGGGCCAGCCAGGCGATCAGGGCGAACACCACGCCGAGGGTCCCGTAGAGGGCCGAACTCGAGCCGACGAGCCGGGGGACGTAGACGCCGCCCACCACCTTCAGGATCTCGAAGCCGACGGCCCCGAGCACGGCGCCGGGGAGGTGGGCCCTCCAGGGCAGGCCCTTGCGGCCGGTGAGGGCTTGGAAGGTCCACAGCCACAGGGCCGTGTCGACGAGGAGGGTGGGGCCGAGGGAGAGCCAGGTGAGGGGGCCGGGGAGGAAGCCGGCGGCGGCGGTGGCCGCCAGCGACGCCACGAGCAGCAGGCCGGCCCCGACGAGCCACAGGAGGGCGAACGCCTTGTCCTTCAGGCCCCGGCCCTCCGACTGCCACACGGCGCCGAACGCCGTCTCCAGGGTGTTGACCAGGCCCAGCCCGCTCCACAGCAGGCCGGCCAGACCGATGATCGACGCCGAGCGCCGGGAGCTGCTGGCGGTCTGCAGCGTGCTGCGCACCAGCTCGGCGGCGTCGTCCTTGAGGCTCAGCTGCTCGATGACGGTCGTGGCCACGTCCTGCTTTCTGGCGACGACGCCGAGGACGGCGACGGCGATCAGCAGGAGTGGGAAGAGCGACAGGAAGGCGGCCAGCGTGATGTACGAGGCCAGCGGACCGCCCTGCACCTGGCCGAAGCGCTTGTGGACGCTCAGCCCTTGGTCGGCCCAGCGGAACCGGGAGGTGAGGGGGAACAGGATCCGTTCGAGCACGGCCCCTGCCTTACCCCACGGAGGGGCGAACCGTACAGTGGCCCTCGATGCCCGCCGACCCCCCGGCCGCCCTGCCCCGCCACGTCGCCATCGTGATGGACGGCAACGGCCGGTGGGCCCAGCGCCAGGGGATGCACCGCACCTTCGGTCACGCCGCCGGCGAGGAAGCGCTGCACCGGGTGGTCGACGCCGCCATCGACCTCGGCCTCCGGGCGCTCACCGTGTACGGCTTCTCCACCGAGAACTGGACCCGTCCCGAGGAGGAGGTCGCCTACCTCATGGGCCTCCCGGGCGAGGTGGTGGCCAAGCGGATGGCCGAGCTGCACCGGCGCAACGTGCGGGTGGTGGTGGCGGGCCGGCGCGACGGCCGGGTGCCCGCCTCGGTCCTCGACCACATCGACGAGGCCGTCGCCCGCACCGCCACCAACACCGGTCTCACGTTCTGCATCGCCTTCAACTACGGCGGGCGGGCCGAGATCACCGACGCCGTGCGAGCCATCGTGGCCAAGGGGCTGTCGCCCGAGGAGGTCGACGAGGACACCATCTCGGCTCACCTGTACGTCCCCGAGCTGGCCGACCCCGACCTGGTCATCCGCACCTCGGGCGAGCTGCGGTGGTCGAACTTCCTGCTGTGGCAGGCCGCCTACGCCGAGCTGGTCTTCGTGGACACGTTGTGGCCCGACTTCGGTCGCGAGCACCTGGTGGCCGCCCTCGACGAGTACACCCGGCGTGAGCGCCGGTTCGGCGGGGTGTGAACCTCTACCGGGACGAGGGCGTCGTCCTGCGGACCTACCGGCTGGGCGAGGCCGACCGCATCATCGTCCTGCTGACGGTGGGCCGGGGGAAGGTGCGGGCCGTGGCCAAGGGGGTCCGCAAGACCACCAGCCGCTTCGGGTCCCGCCTGGAGCCCACCAGCCACGTCGCCCTCCAGCTGTACGAGGGCCGCTCGTTGGACACCGTCACCCAGGTCGAGGCGCTCGACACCTTCGCCGCCGTCCGCGGCGACCTCGACCGGCTGTCGCGGGCCAGCACCCTGCTCGAGGTGTGCGACCAGGTGGCTCAGGAGGGCGAGCCGAACACCCGGCTGCTGCAGATGCTGCTCGGCGCCCTGCGGGCCCTGGAGGCGAGGGATTCGGCCGTGCTGGTGCCCGCCTTCTTCCTCAAGCTGCTCGCCGCCGAGGGCACCGAGCCGATGCTCGACGCCTGCGCCGTGTGCGGCGCCGGTGACGACCTCACCGCCTTCGACCACGCCCAGGGCGGCACCCTGTGCCGATCCCACCGGGCCGGCGGCTTCCCCGTCTCCGTGGCCGCCCTCGAGCTGTGCCGGCGCATCCTCCACGGCGGCCTCGGCGCCGCGCTGGGCGAGCCGCCGTCTGCCACCACCGCCGAGGTCGACGCCCTGGCCACCCGGGCCCTCGAGGTCAACCTCGAGCGCCGCCTCCGCTCGGCCCACCTGCTCGACCGCTGACGAGCCGCGCACGAGCAGCGAACGAGCCGCGAACGAGCGTCGTCCCGACTCGACCTGGGTAGATGAGCCCTCATGGCCGATGTCGTGGGCACCACCCGGCGCTTCGCCGACCGGTTCGTGGCCGACCTCCTGGACCTGGTCGGGACCGGGGGCTGAGGTGCCCGACCTCCGCACCGAGCTGCGCCGGGCTCGTGAGATCGCCCGTCGCCGCCCCAGGCTGGACCCGGAGGCCCCGGTGCCGCCGCCCCTGCCGAGCGGCCGCACGGTGGCCGTGCCCGGACGGGGCGAGCTCTTCGTGCGGAACGTCGACGGACCGGAGGGGTCGATCCCGGTCTTGCTCCTCCACGGCTGGATGTGGACGGCCGACCTCAACTGGTGGTCGGTCTTCGAGCCCCTCGGCGCCTCGCACCCCGTGCTGGGCGTGGACCACCGCGACCACGGTCGCAGCATGCGCACCGAAGGCGACTTCGCCCTCGAGGACGCCGCCGACGACCACGCCGCCCTCCTCGACCTCCTCGACATCCCGAAGGTGATCGTCTGCGGCTACTCGATGGGCGGCCCCATCGCCATGCTCCTGGCCGAGCGCCACCCGGACAAGGTGGCCGGCATGGTGCTGGCCGCCACCACGCTCGACTTCTCGTCGGGATCCTGGGTCGCCGCCTTCCGGTGGCGGCTGATGCCGCTCCTCGGTGGCGCCATCCGCCTGGGGCACTTCGAGCGGATCGTGGCCCGCCACCTGCGCTGGACCACCGAGCGGGATCCGCAGCTCAGCCCGTACCGGGCGTGGATGGCGGGGGAGTGGCGACGCCAGGCGGCCAAGGACATCGTCGAAGGCGGCGAGGCGATGGCCGGGTTCGACATGGGCGAGCGGGCGGCCGACCTCCGCCACCTCCCGAGCGTGGTCGTCCTCCTCACCCGGGACCAGCTGGTCGAGCCGTGGCGGCAGCGTGCGCTGGCTGACGCGCTGGACGCCGAGGTCGTCGAGCTCGACGGCGACCACTTCGCCAACATCGAGGCGCCCAAGCCGTTCGCCGACGCCATCGTCGACGCGGTGAACCGGGTCACCGCCCGCCTCGCGCCCTGAGGCTCAGCTCGCCGAGGGTCAGCTCGCCGAGGCGAGACGGGCGGCGACCAGGCCCACGGCCTTGTCGAGGGCGCCGGCGACCTCGTCGGGCTTCACCATCCAGCCGTTGTGGGCCGCGTCCACCTCGACCACCTCGGCGTGCGGGATCGCCCTGGCCAGCTCGCGCTGGCGGCGCGGGCGGATGAGGTGGTCGTGCTGGGTGACGACGACGGCGGTGGGGACGTCGATCGAGGGGGCGAAGTCGCTGGCGTCAAAGGCGCTGAGGGCCCGGCTGGACGCGGCGATGCTGTTCGGGTCGCCCCGGCGGACCTCGGCCTTCAGCCACGGGAGGTGGGGCTTGAGGTCGGGCTGCTGCTCGGCGGCCATGCGCAGGTACCGCTCGGTCAGGCCTCGGGGCGTGCCGAAGCGCAGGCCGTACTCGACCTGGGCCATGCCGGTCCACAACACCCGCTCTCGAAAGCTGGCCCGCCACTGCAGCCCCGTTGACTGCAGCACGAGGCCGGCCACGGTGTCGGGCTGCCGGCGCCACTGGACCAGCCCGACCGACCCGCCCATCGAGAAGCCGACGATGATCGCCGGCCCGGCGTGGAGGTGGCGCAGGAGGGCGGCGGCGTCGTCGGCCGCCGCGTCCAGGGTGAAGCGCTGCTCGCTGCGCAGCCCTCGGCCGTGGCCTCGCTGGTCGATGGCCAGGACCCGGCCGTGGCGGGCCACGGTGTCGTAGACGGTGAACCAGTTGACGTCGGCGGTCAGGGTCCAGCCGTGCAGCAGCAGGATGGTGGGGTCGCCGGGTTGTCCGGGTATCTCCCTGACGAACATCTCTCCTCGGCCGGGCACGTGCTCGATCCGGGCCGGCGGCAATTCGGGCGGGATCGGGGCCTCCGGGTCGACCGATTCCAACTTCCTCCAGAACTGCCGAAACGCCGTCAGCCGATCCCCCATGGCGCTCTCATACCCAGTTGGCCGGATGGATGCTTCGAGTACCCTCAGCCGGCCATGCCCGCTCCCGAGCCCGACCCCCAGCGGATGGAGGCCGTCGTCGCCCTGTGCAAGCGGCGCGGCTTCATCTTCCCGTCGGCCGAGATCTACGGCGGGTTCCGATCGACCTACGACTACGGCCCCCTCGGCGTGCAGATGCTGCGCAACGTGAAGGAGGCCTGGTGGCGCTCGATGGTGCAGCTGCGCGACGACGTCGTCGGCCTCGACGCCGCCATCCTGGGACCGCCCGACATCTGGCGGGCCAGCGGCCACCTGGCCACCTTCACCGACCCGCTGGTCGACTGCCGCAGCTGCCAGCAGCGGTGGCGGGCCGACCACCTCGAACCGGCCGAGGACGGCAAGCTCCACTGCCCCAGCTGCGGCAGCACCGACCTCACCGAGCCCCGCGACTTCAACCTCATGTTCAAGACCCACACCGGCCCGGTGGCCGACGAGGGGTCGGTCGCCTACCTGCGCCCCGAGACGGCGCAGGGCATGTTCGTCAACTTCAAGAACGTGCTGCAGACGACCCGCAAGAAGCCGCCGTTCGGCATCGCCCAGGTCGGCAAGAGCTTCCGCAACGAGATCACGCCCGGCAACTACGTGTTCCGCACCCGCGAGTTCGAGCAGATGGAGCTCGAGTTCTTCGTGCCGCCGGCCGACGCCCCGACGTGGTTCGAGCACTGGGTCGAGGAGCGCTTCCGCTGGTACGTCGACCTGGGCATCCCCAAGGAGGAGCTCCGCATCCGGCCCCACGACCCGGACGAGCTGAGCCACTACTCGGTCGCCACGTCCGACGTCGAGTTCCTCTTCCCGTTCGGCTGGGGCGAGCTCGAGGGCGTCGCCAACCGCACCGACTTCGACCTGAAGGCCCACGCCGCCGCCAGCGGCGAGTCGCTCGACTACTTCGACCAGGCCGCCAACGAGCGCTACGTCCCCCACGTCATCGAGCCGGCGGCCGGCGCCACCCGGTCGATGATGGCCTTCCTGGTGGCGGCCTACGACCAGGACGAGCTGGGGGGCGAGGCCCGCACGGTGCTGCGCCTGCACCCGCGCCTGGCCCCCTACAAGGTCGCGGTGCTGCCCCTGTCGAAGAAGGACACGCTGGCGCCTCTGGCCCGCGAGGTGCTGGGCCTGCTGCAGCCCCGCTTCCTGTGCGACTACGACGACACCCAGTCGATCGGCAAGCGCTACCGCCGCCAGGACGAGGTGGGCACCCCCTGCTGCGTCACCGTCGACTTCGACAGCCTGGACGACGGCGGCGTGACCGTGCGGGACCGGGATTCCGCCGAGCAGGTCCGCCTCCCCATCCCCGACCTCGTCGCCCACCTCACCGCCACGCTCGACCTGTAGCATCACGCTATGGGCAAATTGGGGGATTTGGTCAGGGTCGGAGCCGTCGTTGGTCTTCTCGCCGGGTGCGGGGCGGCCCGTGACATCAGAGACGCCGCCGACGGGATCAAGAACCTCGAGAAGGACCAGAAGGAGATCGAGGCCAGGCTGGCCCGGGCCCGGGACCTGACCTACACGGCCACCTACGAGGTGAAGTCGAAGGACGGCACGACCGAGCAGCTGGTCGCCGCCCAGAAGCCGCCCAAGAGCATGTACCGCCAGGGCGACCTCCTGCTCGTCGACGACGGCCAGCGGGTGGCGTCGTGCACCAAGGAGGCGGGCAAGGACGAGTGCGTGGACGTCGGGCCCCACACCGAGGCCGGCATCTACGGCGTGGGTGCCGGCGCCGGCTTCGCCTTCGCCTTCAACCCGGCCGCCTTCCCCGGCCTCTACGCCACGGCGGCCATCGTGCCAGGGGTCGAGGCCGGCAAGAGCAACCGCGACATCGCCGGCCAGGCCAGCGAGTGCCTGTCGATCAAGATCACCCGGGGCAGCGACAAGGGGGAGGGCCTCGTGGGCTGCACCACCGAGGACGGGGTGTTCTCCCTCTACGACGACGGCGAGGGGAACACCACCACGATGGTGAAGTTCGAGAAGTCGGCGAAGGACTCGGCCTTCGAGACGCCGGTGAAGGCGCGCACCCAGGAGGACATCCTCAGGGACGCCACCTCCACCACCACCCCGCGCTCCACCAGCTCCTCGTCCTCGTCCTCGTCGTCGTCGTCCAGCTCGTCGTCGTCGACCTCCACCACCGAACCCGACGCGACGACCACCACCACGTGAGTGGACTCACACCAGGGGCCTCGCGTCGGCCTCGGTAGGCTCGGGCGTCGTGCCCTACGTCTACGCCTTTGACCACCAGCACCCGCAGCCGCCCAGGGAGCTGAAGGACCTCCTGGGGGGCAAGGGGGCCAACCTGGCCGAGATGACGTCGGTACTGGGTCTGCCGGTGCCGCCCGGTTTCACCATCTCGACCCAGGCCTGCAACGCCTCCATGGCCACGGGCTGGCCGGAGGGGCTCGACGCCGAGATCGCCCAGCAGGTGGCCGGGCTCGAGGCCAAGATGGGCCGGCGCCTGGGCGACGCCAGCGACCCCCTGCTGGTCAGCGTCCGCTCCGGGGCCAAGTTCTCCATGCCGGGGATGATGGACACCGTCCTCAACCTCGGGCTGAACGACGCCAGCGTCGAAGGCCTGGCCAAGGCCATGGACGAGCGGTTCGCCTACGACTCCTACCGCCGCTTCATCGCCATGTACGGGCGCATCGTGCTCGGGGTCGACGGGGCGCCCTTCGACGAGGCCCTCGACCGGGCCAAGGAGGACAGCCGGGCCACCACCGACGCCACCATCCCCGCGGCGCGCCTGCGCGAGCTGTGCGAGGAGGAGAAGGCCATCGTCGACAAGGCCACTGGCGCCCCGTTCCCCCAGGACCCCCGGGAGCAGCTGCGGGGGGCCGTCGAGGCGGTGTTCCGCAGCTGGGACGGCGCCCGGGCCCGGGCCTACCGGGGGCGCGAGCGCATCCCCCACGACCTCGGCACCGCCGTCAACGTGCAGGCCATGGTGTTCGGCAACCGCGACGACACCAGCGGCACCGGCGTCGGCTTCACCCGCTCGCCGTCGACCGGCGAGAACGTCCCCTACGGCGACTTCCTCATCAACGCCCAGGGCGAGGACGTGGTGGCGGGCATCCGCAACACCGAGGACCTCGACCACCTGAAGGAGCGGTTCCCGGAGATCCACGCCGAGCTGCTGGGGATCTTCGACACCCTCGAGCGCCACTACGAGGACATGTGCGACACCGAGTTCACCATCGAGCAGGGCAAGCTCTGGATGCTCCAGACCCGGGTGGGCAAGCGCAACGGTGTGGCGGCCCTGCGCATGGCCGTCGAGATGACCTCGCCCGACGACCTCGGGATCTCCCGTGAGGAGGCCATCTCCCGCATCACCGGCGACCTGCTCGACCAGGTGCTGCACCCGCAGTTCGCCGAGCCGGTGACCGCCGTGGCCAAGGGCCTCGGGGCCTCGCCCGGTGCGGCCGTGGGCCGGGTGTACTTCACCGCCGACGACGCCGCCGAGGCCTCTGGGCGGGGCGAGAAGGTGATCCTCGTCCGCAACGAGACGTCGCCCGAGGACGTGCACGGGATGATCGTGGCCGAGGGGATCCTCACCACCCGGGGCGGGCTTGTGTCGCACGCCGCCGTGGTGGCCCGGGGCTGGGGCAAGCCGGCCATCGTCGGCGCCGACTCGGTCAAGATCACCGGCACCCGCTTCACCGCCGGCGACGCCGTGGTCAACCAGGGCGACGTGATCTCGCTCGACGGCGCCACGGGCCAGGTGGTGCTGGGCGCCGTGAAGGTGGCCGCCGGCGTCGCCTCGGACGAGTTCCACACGCTGCTCGGCTGGGCCGACGACGTTCGCGCCGGCAACCTCAAGGTGCGGGCCAACGCCGACAACGGGCCGGACGCCACCAACGCCAGGAGGTTCGGGGCGGAGGGGATCGGCCTGTGCCGCACCGAGCACATGTTCCTCGGTGACGACCGCCTCCCGATCGTGCGCAGGATGATCCTGGCGAGCACCCCGGACGAGGAGGTGGCGGCCCTCGAGGCGCTGCGGGGGGCGCAGAAGGACGACTTCGTCGAGATCCTCGAGGCCATGGACGGGCTGCCCGTGTGCGTGCGCCTCCTCGACCCGCCGCTGCACGAGTTCCTCCCCTCGACCGAGGAGCTGGTCGTGAAGGAGGCCACCGTCGGGCTGTCCGACGAGGAGCGGCGCCTCCTCGACGCCGCCCGGGAGTGGGACGAGGTCAACCCGATGCTCGGCACCCGGGGCGTGCGCCTCGGCGTGGTGAAGCCCGGGCTCTACGGCATGCAGGTGCGAGCCCTCCTCGAGGCGTGCGCCGCCCGGGTGGCCGCGGGAGGCAACCCCGTCGTCGAGGTGATGATCCCGCTCACCATCAACCGTGAGGAGCTGGCCGCCGCCCGGTGCTGGGTCGAGCTGGCCATCGCCGAGGCCGGCCACGTGGGCGAGGTCACCATCGGCACCATGATCGAGACGCCCCGAGCCGCCCTGCGGGCCGCCGACCTGGCCGAGGTCGCCGACTTCTTCTCCTTCGGCACCAACGACCTGACCCAGATGACCTTCGGCTTCAGCCGCGACGACGTGTCCACCAAGACCATGCCGGCCTACCTCGAGCAGGGCCTCCTGAAGCGGGACCCGTTCGACACCATCGACCAGGAGGGCGTGGGCGAGCTTGTGCACCTGGGCGCTGAGCGGGGGCGGTCGGTGAAGCCCGACCTCAAGCTCGGTGTCTGCGGCGAGCACGGCGGTGACCCCGAGTCGATCCAGCTGTTTTACGACGCGGGCCTCGACTACGTGTCGTGCTCGCCGTTCCGGGTACCGATTGCACGGTTGGCGGCCGCCCAGGCCGTCCTCAAGAGCGGGAAGAGGTAGGAACCATGGGCTTTCTGGACAAGGCCAAATCGCAGGCGCAGAAGCTGCAGGAGACCGTCACCGACAAGACGTCGACGCTGCAGCGCGACCGCAAGGCCGACAAGCTGCTCGAGGAGCTGGGGACCCTGGCGTTCCTGGAGCTGGCGGGCCGGGCCGAGCCGGCCCACGCCGGCCGCCTCGAGACCCTGCGGGCCGAGCTGATCCAGCTCGAGGCCGACGGCACCAAGATCACCTGGACGCCGCCGGCGCCGCCGGCCACCGCCCCGGCCCCACCCACCGGCGGGCCGCCGCCTCCCCCGCCGCCGGTGCCGCCGCCGCCGCCCCCGCCGCTCACGCCGCCGCCGCCTCCGCCGCCGCCGCCTCCGCCGGGGTAGCGGGCCGGCCCGTGACCCGGACGGCCGCCGGAGCCCTCGTCTTCGCCACCTCGGCTGCCGTCCTCGTCCTGGAGATCCTGGCCGGGCGGCTCCTCGCTCCCTACATCGGCGTCACGCTCGAGACGACGACCGGGATCATCGGCGTGGTGCTCGCCGCCATCAGCACCGGCGCTTGGGCCGGTGGCCGGCTGGCCGACGCCCACGACCCCCGCCGCCTGATCGGGCCGCTGCTGGTGGCGGGAGGAGCCGCCGCCCTGCTCGTCGTCCCCCTGGTGCGGCTGCTCGGCCCGTCGGCCGACGGGTCGGCCGCCTCGATCGTGGTGCTCGCCGCCGGCGCCTTCTTCCTGCCGGCGACCCTGCTGTCGGCGGTCGCCCCCGCGGTGGTGAAGCTGCAGGTCCGCGATCTCGCCACCACCGGCGCCACCGTCGGCAACCTGTCGGCGCTGGGAACGGCCGGCGCCATCCTCGGGACCTTCGTCACCGGCTTCCTCCTCGTGGCCACCAGCCCCGTCCGGCTCATCGTCACCGGTCTCGGCGTCCTGACCATCGTGGCCGGCGCCATCCTCACCGTCGTCGTCGGGCGGCGGCCGCCGGCCGGTGCCGCTTCGCTGGCCCTGGCGCTGGGGGTGGTGGGCGCCGGGCTCGTGGCCACCGTCCCCGAGCGCTGCCCCGACACCAGCGTCTACTACTGCGCACGGGTCGAGCGTGATGCGGCCCGTCCCACCGGGCGGGTCCTGCGGCTCGACACGCTCCGCCACAGCTACGTGGACCTGGCCGACCCGACCCACCTCGAGTTCTCGTACACGCGCTCGTTCGCGGCGGTGATCGACGGCCTGCCGCCGGGGCCGGTGTCCGCCCTCCACGTCGGCGGCGGCGGGTTCACCATGCCCCGCTGGCTCGGGGCCACCCGCCCGGGCTCGTCGAGCGTGGTGCTCGAGCTCGACCCCGCCCTCATCCGCCTCGCCCGGCGTGAGCTCGGCCTGCGCACCAGCCCCGACCTGCGCGTCATCGAGGGCGACGGTCGCCTGAGCATCGCCGGCCAGCCTGCTGGCGCCTTCGACCTCGTGGTCGGCGACGCGTTCGGCGGCATGTCGGTGCCCTGGCACCTGGCCACCAGGGAGGTGGTGGTCCAGGTGCAGCGGCTGCTGCGCCCGGGCGGCACCTACGTCCTGAACGTCATCGACCACCCGCCGCAGGCCTTCCTGAAGGCCGAGGCGGCGACCCTGGCCGACGTCTTCGATCACGTCGGCCTCGTGGCGACGGATGACGAGGTGGCCGGGACCACGGGCGGCAACCACGTGCTGGTGGCCTCGGACGCCCCGTTCGACCTGGTCGGGCTCCGGCGCCGGCTGGCGGCCCGCCCCGATCCGCAGGTGGCCGTCAGCGGACCGGCGCTGGACCGGTTCGTGGGGGCCGCCGCGGTTCTCACCGACGACTTCGCTCCGGTCGATCAGCTCCTCGGCCGGCGCTGAGCGACCCGGTCAGGCGGTGTCGGGCACGCCCAGGGCGGCGCGCAGGCCCTCGAGATCCGGTGACCCGAAGACGATCCGGGTCTTGGTGGCGAGGTAGAGCAGGTCGATGTTCACGCCGGCCTCGGCCACCCTGCGGGCCAGGTCGGCCAGCACGCCGGGGCGGTCGTCGGCGTCGACCACCACCACCTCCCGCTCGCTCGTGATCGTGACCCCGGCGGTGGCCAGGGCGTGCTTGGCCGCCTCCGGGTACTTCACGAGGATGTGGAGGGCGGCCTGCTCGGACGGCCGGGTGCAGGTGGCGGCGGAGATGTTCACCCCAGCGTCGCTGATGGCCGCCGCCAGCTGGGCCAGGGCACCGGGCTTGTTCTCCACCTCGATCAAAAGGTCGCTCGCCATCGGTCCAGCCAAGCAGACCCGGCACCGGCCCGTCGTGCCGCCGGTGGGGCGACGGCTAGCGGGGCCCGTCGGCCACCGATGTCTCCGTGACCGACCGAGCCTCGGCGACGACGGTGGGCCGCGACCCGACGGCTGGCGACCCGGTGCTGGTCAGATCGGCTGCGCCGTTCAGCCGGGGGGCTGCACCTGCTTCGATGGTTGCATCCGAACGCTCCTCCAGCTCGACCCGGTCCCTGGCTTCGGCCAGCCGGCTCCTGCACCACCAGACAAGAGCGCCCAGACGGCCGCCTGATACAAACCGCTCAGACGGTGGCCTGCGACATCGGCGAGGCGGGTTCAGGAGGGGGCCGGGCCGACCAGGGTGGCGCTGGTGTCCCAGAGCCGGCGAGCCAGACCGGTGTCCTGGACGGCGACGGTTGGCTTCCCCGGGGCGCAGTCGGCGTAGTAGGTGGCGGTCGGGGCGCCGCCCTCCGGCTCGGTGGCCAGCCACACCAGCGTCTCGGCGCCCTTCTCGGGCGTTCGGTAGAGGGGGCGGATGACGTTCGAGAGGACCTTGACGAACGAGCCCCGCCCGAACTCGGTGCGGACCAGCCCGGGGTGGAAGCTGGTGGCGGGCAGCCCGGTGCGGCGGGCCAGCTCGGACGTGAACAGGACGTTGGCCAGCTTCGACTGGCGGTACGCCTTCCACCGGCCCCAGCGCTGCAGCTGGAGGTCGTCCTCGTGGATGCTGCCCCGCTTGTGGGCATCGGACGAGGTGGTGACGACCCGCCCGGCCGACGTGCGGAGCCGGTCGGCCAAAAGGCTGGTGAGGAGGAACGGGGCCAGGTGGTTGACGGCGAAGATCAGCTCGAAGCCGTCGGCGCTCTCCTCCCGGCGGGGCACGATGAGACCGGCGTTGTTGGCCAGGACGTCGATGCGCGGGCAGCGATCGAGCACGGTGTCGGCCAGGGCCCGGACGGCGGCCAGCGAGGCGAAGTCGGCCGCCTCCGGCTCCGGGACGTCGAGTCCTGCCCGCGCCACGGCCCGCATCTGGCGGTGGACGCCGGCGAGCTTCGTCGCCGAGCGCCCGACCCCCAGCACCGAGTGGCCCCGGCGGGTGAGCTCGACGGCGGCGGCGGCCCCGATGCCGGCGCTCGCCCCCGTCAGCACGATGGTGAGCGGAGCGGGGGGATCGGCCACGCCGGGCGAGGCTACGAGGCGCAGGCCCGGTCGAGGAGCTGGCGCAGGGGTCCGACCCCGCCTTCAGCGAGCCGTGGCGCACCCCAGCGGCAGGCCGTCCGGTGGTGGCCCGAGGCGGTCGGCAGCAGCCCGAAGGTCCACCGACCGTCAATTTCGCCCGACGGATCGAGGGGAGAGCCCGGTCCGGCGTCGGTAGCCTCGTCCCTCCCATGACGATCGCCGAGGAGGATCTGCACCGGGTCAAGGACGCCACGGACATCGTCGCCGTGGTCAACGAGAAGGTGGGCCTGAAGCGGTCGTCGTCGCGCTGGGTCGGGCTGTGCCCGTTCCACGCCGAGAAGACGCCCTCGTTCTCGGT
>Ga0183260_10002964_pt1 | contig 13825 bp, 13 predicted proteins | sample AntDrymUQ4972206_2_FD_129768 | JGI IMG/M metagenome (GOLD analysis project Ga0183260, IMG submission 129768) | Polar desert sand microbial communities from Dry Valleys, Antarctica - metaG UQ497 (22.06) (version 2) (version 2) | ecosystem: Environmental > Terrestrial > Soil > Desert | place... | reverse complement strand
CTCGGAGCCGAAGGGTTCCACCGAGTCCTGCAGCCGGCTCAGGGCCTTGGCGTAGGCCGGGGGTATGAGGTCGGCCCGGGTGGAGAGCAGCTGGCCCAGCTTGATGTAGGTGGGCCCGAGCTTCTCGAGGTCGTCGGCCAGCTCCTCGGCCTCCGGCGGCACCGTCGGGTCGGAGCCGTCGGGCTCGGCCAGGTCCTCCATGCCGGCCTGGCGGACGAGGTCCGAGCGCCCGTACTTCACCAGCAGGCGGACGAGGTCCTTGTACCGGCCAACGTGCTGGGGTCGCAGGGAGAGGGCCATCCGGGACGCTCTACCCGATGCCCTGATCGCCAACTCGCGGCGCCGAGCCCGGGGCCGGGCTCCCGTGGGGTGCGGCCTACGGGCCGCCGAACAGCGACCGCACCAGCTCCTGGGCCTCGGGTGGTGCGGTGACCTCGAGGCCGGCGCCCCGCCCGTCGACGGTGACGGCGAAGGCGAAGAACGAGCAGCACGCCTGCTCGGCGACGACCAGGTCGACCAGAGCGGCCAGCGGCTCGCCCGGAACGAGGCTGAGGCGCACGCCGCCGTCGATCGCCTCCCGGGAGGCCACCCGGGCCAGCGCCGCCTCCCACGCCGCCACCCGACCGGGCCGATCCGCGGCTTCCAGCGTGCAGGCGATCGGCGTGGCGTCCGGGCTTGCGGTCATCCCGGGAAGTGTACGGAGGCGCGTGGAGATCAAGGCCAGGGGCTGCCCTGCGGGGCTGTCACGCCTCCCGGGTACGGTGCCCGCCTCACCTCCCCCGAGCGAGAACAGGCGATCCGTGGAGGGATCCGTCGTGCTAGGGATGCCACTGATGCCGGCGACCGCGGAGGAGCTGCGAGAGCTCGTCGGGCGCCTTGCCGTCCGCAGCCCCTCCCGCTCCGAGGCGACGGTCCAGGCGGACGTCGCGATGCTGCTTCGGCTGGCACCGCTGGCGCTGACACCCGACCTGGTCCTCGAGGCGCCGGACGGCGCTGGCGGCCGCATCGACGTCGAGGTCGGCTCGTGTGCCTTCGAATTGAAGCGCGACCTCCGGGCCTCCCGCCTGCACCGCGACGCCACGGATCAGCTGGCTGGTTACCTGCGGCTGCGCCAGGCCGCCGAGGGCGAACGGTACGTGGGTGTCCTCAGCGACGGGGCCCGATGGGAGCTGCTCCACCTCGTCGACGACGTGCCACAGCAGGTGTCCACCTTCGAGGTCGACCCCGGCGACCCTGACCCGGTCGGCCTCGTGCTGTGGCTCGAGGGCGTCCTGGCCACGTCCAGCTCGATCAAGCCGACCCCCACCGAGGTGCGCCGCCGCCTGGGCGCCGGAACGCCGGCCCACGACCTCGACGCCGCGAGCCTCGCTGTCCTCTACGACCGCCACCGACACCAGCCAACGGTCCGGCTCAAGCGTGAGCTGTGGGCGAAGCTCCTGACGACGGCCCTCGGCACCAGCTTCACCGACGAGGACCAGCTCTTCCTCGAACACACCCTGCTGGTCTGCTCGGCCAAGATCATCGCCCACGGCGTCATCGGCATCGACCCCCGGGACCAGGCCCGCTCGGCGGCCTCCCTGCTCAACGGCCACTGGTTCCGCGAGGCCCAGGTCTCGGGGGTGGTCGACGAGGACTTCTTCGACTGGGTGGCTGAGGTCCCGGGCGGCCACGCCTGGGTGAAGACGCTGGCTCGGCGTCTCGGTCGCTTCGCCTGGGGTGAGGCCGAGCACGACGTGATGAAGGCCCTGTACGAGGCGGTGATCGACGCGGCCACGCGGCACCGCCTCGGCGAGTACTACACCCCCGACTGGCTGGCCGAGGCCGTCGTCCGCCACGTGGTCGACGAGCCGCTCACCCAGCGCGTCCTCGACCCGTCGTGCGGGTCGGGCACCTTCCTCTTCCACGCCATCCGCCACCACATCGCCGCCAGCGACGCCGCCGGCCGCTCGGCGGCTGCGGCCCTGCAGTCCACCTGTCGTCAGGTCCTGGGCCTGGACATCCACCCGGTGGCGGTCACCCTGGCCCGGGTCACCTACCTCCTCGCCCTGGGTCGAGAGCGGTTGGCCCACCCGGACCGCGGCGCCATCACCGTCCCGGTGTACCTGGGCGACAGCATCCAGTGGGGGCAGGAGCAGACGCTGCTCAGCGCCGACGCGCTGGCCGTCCCCACCGACGCCGGGGCCAGCCTGTTCTCGAGCGAGCTGCGCTTCCCGCGGGACCTGGTCGCCGATGCCAGCCGCTTCGACGCCGTCGTCACCGACCTGGCCGAGGGCGCCTCACGACGTCGGGTGGGCGGGCCGCCGCCCAGTCTCACCGGCACCTTCCGGCGCCACGCCATCAGCGGGGCCGACGCCGAGGTGCTCACCCAGACCTTCCGCCAGATGTGCCATCTCCACGACGAGGGCCGCGACCACATCTGGGGCTACTACGTCAAGAACCTGGCCCGGCCGCTGTGGCTGGCCGACGGCCCGAACCGGGTCGACCGCCTCGTCGGGAACCCGCCGTGGCTGGCCTACCGGTACCTCCCGGCGGCCGCCAAGGTCGAGTTCCGGGCGATGAGCGAGCAGCGCGGCCTGTGGGCCGGGTCGGCGGTGACCACCAACCAGGACCTGTCGGCGCTGTTCGTCGCTCGATCCGTTCAGCTCTACCTGCGCTCGGAGGGCCGGTTCGGCTTCGTCATGCCCCTGGCCGTCCTGTCGCGCCGGCAGTACCTCGGCTTCCGCAACGGCCGGTTCCCCGCCGAGCCCGAGCCAGTCGCCGTGGCCTTCGGTGAGGCCTGGGACCTCCACGCCGTCAAGCCGTCGTTCTTCCCGGTGCCTGCGTCGGTGGTCTTCGGCCGGCGGGTCGCCGGCGACGGGGCCGTCCCGCTCGCCGGCCCCTGGGTGGAGTGGGCGGGGCGGGTCCCCTCGGCGAACGCCTCCTTCGCCGAACTGGCCGAGCGGGTGGTGGTGCGGCGCCCGGAGGGCGGGCCGGTCACCCAGGGCGAGGCGGTGTCGCCCTACGGACCCCGGTTCGCCCAGGGCGCCACGGTGGTCCCTCGCGTGCTGTTCGTGGTCGAGCCGGCGCCGGCCGGGCCCCTCGGCACCGGTGCCGGCCGGCGAGCCGTGCGGTCGCTGCGCAGCGCCAGCGAGAAGCAGCCCTGGAAGGGGCTGGCCGCCCTGGAGGGGGTCGTCGAGGCCGAGTTCGTGCGGCCGCTGCTCGTCGGCGAGTCGCTGCTGCCCTTCGCCATCCGCGAGCCCCGGCTGGCCGTGATCCCCTACGCCCACGGGCGCCTGCTGGACGGTGCCGACCCGGCGCTCGACGAGTTCCCGGGCCTGGCCCACTGGTGGCGCGAGGCGGAGGAGCGATGGCTGCGGCACCGCAGCTCCGAGCACCTGGACCTGCGTGGCCAGCTGGACTACCGCCGCAAGCTCACCCAGCAGCTGCCAGCGGGCGCCCACCGCGTCGTCTACAGCAAGGCCGGCATGTATCTGGCGGCAGCCCGAGTCGGTGAGCAGGCAGCGCTGATCGACCACAACCTCTACTGGGCCGCGGCCGGCTCGGTCGAGGAGGCCCGCTACCTGGCCGCGGTGCTGAACAGCACGACCCTCACCGACCGGGTCCGCCCTTACCAGGCTCGCGGCGAGCACAACCCCCGGCACTTCGACAAGTACGTGTGGCGCCTGCCGGTCCCGCTGTTCGACGCCGAGGACCCCCTGCACCGGCGCCTGGCCGCCCTCGGCCAGGAGGCGGAGGAGCTGGTGGGGACGGTTGCGCTGCCGCCGGGGCGGCGCTTCGAAGCCGACCGGCGGGCGGTCCGCGAGGCGCTGGCCGCCGGAGGCATCGCCCCGGCGCTCGATCGGGAGGTGGCGCTGCTCCTCGACCGCAGCGACGAGGTCGAACCCGACCGCCGGGCCTTCTTCACCAGCCTCACCACCGGCTACCAGACGCTGCGCGACGACCCCCGCAGCTGGGCCGAGATCGAGGTCGAGCGGCGGGCCGAGTCGGGCGTGCTGCGGGACACCTCGGGATGACCCCCCGCCGGGGCGAGGTGTGGCTCGTCGACTTCGACGTGCCCTTCGGGCACGAGCAGGGCTACCGCCACCCGGCCGTGCTCGTCTCCTCGGACGACGTCAACGGCGGCCCGGCTGGGGTTGTCATCGTCGTGCCACCACATCGAAGCGGCGCGGCCTGCCATCCCATGTCGAGCTGGAGACCGGCGAGACCGGCCTCGACGTGACCAGCTACGCCAAGGCGGAGGACGTGAAGCCGGTGTCGACCGAGCGCCTGATCTCCGAGCTCGGCGCTGTCCCACTCCTCGTGATGTACGAGCTCGACGAGGCGCTCCGGCTCGTCATGGAGCTGGGCTGAAGCCGGATACCGCGCTGCGGCGGGGAGCGGGCCCCACCCGCGGCCCGGAGGCCGCGCAGCCTGATCTCGCCAGCTTCCCCGCCTACCGTGGCGGCGTGGCTGATGCGCCTGCCGCTCTCGCCGCCGTCACCGACGCCGTGGTCGGCATCGCCGGCGACCTGTCGCTCGACACCGTGCTCGAGCGGCTCGTGCACGCCGCCCGCGAGCTGGTGGACGCCCGCTACGCCGCCCTCGGCACCCCGGACGACGACGGCGGGTTCGCCCGGTTCATCACGGCCGGCATGACCGACGACGAGATCGAGTCGATGGGGCCCCTCCCCCGCACCCACGGGCTGCTCGGCGCCATGCTCATCGACCCCGAGCCGTACCGCACCGAGGACATCACCACCGACCCACGCTTCCGGGGCTGGTGGCCCAGCACCCACCCGCTGATGCGGTCGTTCCTGGGCGTGCCCATCGTCTTCAAGGGTGACGTGATCGGCGCCTTCTACGTGACCGACAAGACCACCGGCCCGGCCTTCACGGCCGGTGACGAGGAGGTGGTGGGCCTGCTGGCCGCCCACGCCGCCGTGCTGATGGAGCACGCCCGGTTCTTCCAGGAGAGCCGCGAGCTGTCGGTGCTGGACGAGCGCAGCCGGCTGGCCCGCGACCTGCACGACGCCATGACCCAGACGCTGTTCAGCCTCCGCCTCACACTGGAGACGGCGGCCTCGACGCTGGTGGCGGACCCGGCGGGCGCCGCCCGCCACGTGCAGGCCGCCTCGGCGCTGGTCGAGGCCACGTTCCGCGAGCTGCGCACGCTGGTCTTCGAGCTGCGCCCCCCCGCCCTCGACGTCGACGGCCTGGCCGAGAGCGTTCGCAAGCACCTCGACGTCGTCGGGCGGGCCCACGGGCTGGCCGTGCGGGTCAGCACCCGGTGCGACCGCCGCCCGCCGGCCGAGGTGGAGGCGGCGATCTACCGCATCGTCCAGGAGGCGGTGACCAACGTCGTGCGCCACGCCCAGGCGACGACCGTCGACGTCGACCTCGCCGTCGACGAGGAGATGGCCACGGTGCAGGTGGGCGACGACGGCATCGGGTTCGATCCGGCCGCCCGGGGCATCCGCTCCCGCCACCTCGGCCTCACCTCCATGCGCGAGCGGGCCCAGGCGGCGGGGGGCATCTGCACGATCGAGTCGTCGCCCGGGGCGGGCACGACCGTGCGGGTCGAGGTGCCCCTTGGCTGAGCCGCCCATCCGGGTCCTGATCGTCGACGACCACCCGATCGTCCGCCAGGGGCTGCGCACCTACCTGTCGTCCCGGGCGGGGGTGGAGGTGGTGGGCGAGGCCAGCGACGGCGAGCAGGCCGTCGTCGAAGCGGCCCGGCTCGAGCCCGACGTCGTCCTCCTCGACCTCGTGATGCCCCGGGGCGGCGGCGTCGAGGCCATCCGCCGCCTGCGCCTGGCCGGCGAGCGCCCCCGGGTCGTGGTGCTCACCAGCTTCGCCGGCGACGACCAGGTCGTCGAAGCCGTGCGGGCCGGGGCCGCCGCCTACCTGCTGAAGGACGTGCCGCCCAGCGAGCTCGAGGCCGCCATCCGCCTCGTGCACGCAGGGGGCGTCCTGGTCGACCCCACCGTGGTCGGCTCGCTGATGGCCGAGGTGGCCCGAGCCGGGCCACCACCCGGCCTCGACGAGCTGACGGCCCGTGAGCGCCAGGTGCTCGCCCTGCTGGCCCAGGGCCGCTCCAACCGTGACCTGGCCGCCGCCCTCTACGTGTCGGAGAAGACGATCAAGACCCACGTCAGCAGCATCCTGGCCAAGCTCCGCCTCACCGACCGCACCCAGGCGGCCCTGTTCGCCGTGCGCCACGGGCTGGCCGACGACGACGACGCCGCCGGCCGGCCGGCGTAGCGGTGCCCCTGGCACGGGTGGCCCTCGTTGCCCTGGCCGGCTCGATCGGCGCCGTGGCCCGCTACGGGATCGGCTCGCTCATCGGGGTCCGGTCGTTCCCGTGGGCCACGCTCGGGATCAATGTGGCGGGCTCGCTGGCGCTGGGCCTGGTCCTCGGCGGGCCGGCGGCCCGCTGGTCGGCCACGACCACCACGGCGGTGGCCGTCGGCTTCCTGGGTGCGTTCACGACGTTCTCCACCTTCGCCTTTGAGGCGACGGCACTGGTGCGCGACGACCGGGCCGGCACCGCCCTGGCCTACGTCGCCTCGTCGCTCCTGCTGGGTCTCGGCGCCTCGGCGCTCGGCTTCGTGATCGCCCGCCCCTGAGCCTGCTCGCCCCGGGGATCCACCGGCACGGCACCAAGGCTCCGGCACCGCGGGCGGCCCGGCGCGAGACCCCGCCCGCGCCTGCGAGCCTGCGCCCGTGCCGCCCCCCGACGGAGAACCGGTCGCCCCGCCCACGCCGCCCGCCCCGCAGGCGCGAGCCGGGCGACGGGAGCTGCGGTCGTGGTACCTCTACGACTGGGCCTGCTCGGCCTTCAGCACCACGGTTGTCAGCGTCTTCCTGGGGCCGTACCTCACCACGATCGCCGAGCGGGCGGCCGGCGGCGCCGACGGGTCCGTGCACCCGCTGGGGATCCCGGTTCGGGCCGAGTCGTTCTTCCCGTACGTGCTGTCGATATCGGTGGGCCTGCAGGTCTTCCTCCTCCCGCTCGTCGGCGCCCTGGCCGACCGCTCGCCGCGCCGGAAGCGGCTGCTCGGGATCTTCGCCTACGTCGGCGCCTCCGCCACCATGGGCCTGTTCTTCCTCCAGGGCGACGACTACCTCCTGGGCGGCGGCCTGTTCGTGGTGGCCAACCTGGCGTTCGGGGCGGGGATCGTGGTCTACAACGCCTTCCTGCCCGACCTGGCCGGCCCCGACGAGCGGGACGACGTCTCGTCGCGGGGCTGGGCCTGCGGCTACCTGGGCGGCGGCCTGCTGCTGGCCCTGAACCTGGCGCTGTACTCCTTCCGCGACCAGCTCGGCCTGGCCGAGGCCACCGCCGTGCGGATCAGCCTGTTGTCGGCCGGCGCCTGGTGGGCACTGTTCACGCTGGTGCCGATGCGGCTCCTCCCCGAGTCGCGCCGGCCGCCCACCACGGAGGGGGCGGGGCTGACCGGCGGCTTCCGCCAGCTGCGCACCACGCTGCGAGAGGCCAGGCGCTACCCCGGCACGCTGGCCTTCCTCGGCGCCTACCTGCTGTTCAACGACGGCATCCAGTCGGTCATCGCCCTGTCGGCCACCTTCGGCGAGCGCGAGCTCGGGCTGGGCAAGACCACGCTGATCGTCGCCATCCTCCTCGTCCAGATCGTCGCCTTCGCCGGTGCCCTGCTGCTCGGCCGGCTGGCCCGCACGTTCGGGGCCAAGCGCGTGATCCTGGCCAGCCTCGTGGTGTGGACGCTCGTGCTGGCCGCCGCCTACCCGCTGCCGGCCGGCCGCCCGGTCGAGTTCTTCGCCCTGGCCTCCGGCATCGGCCTGGTGCTGGGCGGCACCCAGGCGCTCTCCCGGTCCTTGTTCTCCCAGCTGATCCCCCGCGGCAAGGAGGCCGAGTACTTCGGGCTGTACGAGATCAGCGAGCGCGGCACCAGCTGGCTGGGCCCGGCGCTGTTCGGGCTGGCCCTGCAGCTCACCGGCAGCTACCGGGTGTCGATCGTGTCGCTGATCGTGTTCTTCGTGGCCGGGTTCGCCGTACTCGCCCGGGTTGACGTGCGCCGGGCGATCACCCAGGCCGGCAACGAGGTGCCCGCCAGGGTGTGACCTCACGACCCGGGTCGTAGGACCTTGGGACGAGGGAAGTCCCGCCCTGCGCCTGATGTGGCCGGACGCCTCGCGATCGTACGGTCGAACCCATGGCAGACAGCACCGCGATCATCACCGGAGGCTCACGGGGCCTGGGCCTGGCCCTGGCCCGCAGCCTGGTCGGCGACGGGTGGCACGTGGTCATCGGCGCCCGCACCGGCACCGAGCTGGACCAGGCCCGCCGGGAGCTCGAGCAGGTGGGCTCGGTGCGGGCCGTGGTCGGCGACGTCACCGACCCCGCGCACCGCCGGGCCCTGGTGCAGGCCGCTGTCGAGATGGGCGGCGGGGTGGACCTGCTGGTGCACAACGCCAGCCACCTCGGGCCCAGCCCCCAGCCCCGCCTGGCCGACTACCCGCTCGACGCCTTCGCCCGGGTCTACGAGGTGAACGTCATCGCCCCGCTGGCCCTGACCCAGGAGGCCCTGCCGGCGCTGCGCCCTGGCGGGTGCATCCTGGCCATCTCCTCCGACGCCGGGGTCGAGGCGTACGAGGGCTGGGGTGGCTACGGCTCGTCGAAGGCGGCGCTCGAGCACCTCTTCGCCGTGCTGGCGGCCGAGCACCCCGAGCTGCGGGTGCACCGGGTCGACCCCGGCGACATGAACACCCGCATGCACCAGGAGGCCTTCCCGGGCGAGGACATCTCCGACCGCCCTCCGCCCGAGGACAGCGTCCCGGGGCTGCGGTCACTGGTCGACGGCGACCTCCCGAGCGGCCGCTACCAGGCCAGGGCGGTGGCGGCCCCGTGACGGCCCCTCCGGTCCTGGCCCCCGGCAAGCACGGCGGCGCCACCGAGGCGGGAACGCTGGCGTTCGACCTGCCGGCCGAGCTGATCGCCACCCGACCCTTCGAGGCCGGCGGCCGCCGCCGGGACGAGTCGCCGATGCTGGTGTCGTGGCGCTGGTCGGGCGACACCGCCGACGCCCGCGTCGCCGACCTGCCCCGCCTCCTCGACCCCGGCGACGTCCTCGTGGTCAACCAGTCCGCCACGCTGGCCGCGGCCGTGCCGGTGGGCGACGGGCGCATCGTCCACCTGTCCACCCGGCTGGGGGCCGAGCGGTGGGTGGTGGAGGTGCGCCAGGTGTGCGGCCACGGCAGCGTGCCCCTCCTCGGTGCCGAGCGGGGGCCGATCGGCCTGCCGGGCGGTGGCGAGGTCGAGCTGCTCGCCCCCTACCCGCCCGGGACGACCGGGGCGGTGCGCCTGTGGCTGGCCGGGCTGCGCCTGCCTGCCACGCTGACGGCCTACCTGGCCGAGCACGGGCAACCGATCCGCTACGGCTGCGGGGCCGAGGCGTGGCCGCTCTCCTCCTACCAGACCGTGTTCGGGCTGACGCCGGGCAGCGCCGAGATGGCCTCAGCGGCCCGGGGCTTCACCGCCGAGCTCGTGGCCGAGCTGATCGGCGCCGGGGTGGCCTTCGCCCCGATCACCCTCCACACGGGCGTCTCGTCGCTCGAGGCCGGCGAGGAGCCGTACCCCGAGCAGTACCGGGTCCCGGCGCCGACCGCCGAGCTGGTGAACCAGGCCCGGGCCGACGGCCACCACGTCGTCGCCGTGGGCACCACGGCCACCCGAGCCATCGAGGCCGCAGGCGACGAGCGGGGCCGCGTCCACCCGAGCCAGGGCTGGACCGACCTGGTCGTCACCCCCGAGCGGGGCGTGCGGGTCGTCGACGGCCTCCTCACCGGCTGGCACGAGCCACGGGCGTCCCACCTGCTGCTGCTGGAAGCCGTGGCCGGCCGCGCCCTCCTCGAGCGCAGCTACGCCCACGCTCTCGGCGGCGGCTACCGCTGGCACGAGTTCGGCGACTTCCACCTCATCCTTCCTTGATCCCGCAGGAGCTGGTCCAACGGCTCCCTCAACCTCCGGGGCGGCCGTACCATCAGGGCCATGCCGTTCTACGAGTTCCGCTGCCCGACCTGCGAGGAGCGCTTCGAGGTGCAGCGGCCGATGGCCGAGCGCGACGAGCCGACCTCCTGCCCCCAGGGCCACGAGGGCGCCGTCCGGGCCATCACCAACGTGGGCGTCAGCGGCGGGGTCCGCTACGGCAGCCCCTCCACCGCAGCCAGGAAGGGCAGCGGCAGCCGCTAGCCAACCCCGTGAGAATGCCCGGTTCTGGCCCCCAGGGGAGCCGAAGGTGGGCACACTCAGGGTCGACGGCGCCACGGTCCGGGGGTCAGCGCCGGAGGAGGGCCGTGGCGGCGGTCTCGATGTCGTGCTCCTGGGGGAGGACGGCGTGCTCGAGGGTGGGCTCGTAGGGGACGTGGCAGTCCAGGGCGGCCACCCGGGTGACCGGGGCGTCGAGGTCGTCGAAGCAGTGCTGGCCCACCCAGGCCGCCACCTCGGCCCCGAAGCCCGAGGTGAGGACGTCCTCGTGGACCACCAGCAGCCGGCCGGTGCGGGCCACGCTGGCGGCGACGCCTTGCTGGTCCCAGGGCGCCAGCGTGCGCAGGTCCAGCACCTCGACGTCGCCGGCGCCGGCACCGGCCAGACGCTCGGCCACCTGCAGCGACTTCTCCACCGTCGCCCCCCACGTGACGATCGTCAGGTCGCTTCCGGGGCGGCGGCAGGCCAGCTTCCCGAAGGGAACCTCGTAGGCGTCGCCCGGGTAGGGGTCGCGGGCGTAGGGCTGGCGCAGCAGGTGCTTGTGCTCGAGGAACAGCAGGGGGTCCTGCCCGTGGCGGAAGGCGGTGCGCAGCAGCCCGGCGGCGTCGCGGGCCCGTGACGGGAAGGCCACGAGCAGGCCGGGGACGTGGGTGAAGGTGCTCTCGCCACACTGGCTGTGCCAGATCGACCCGCCGGTCAGGTAGCCGCCGATCGGGATGCGCACCACCATCGGGCAGGAGAAGGCGCCGTTGGACCGCCAGCGGATCGTGGCCGCCTCCGACCGCAGCTGCTGCATCGCCGGCCACACGTAGTCGAAGAACTGGATCTCAGGCGCCGGGCGGAGCCCCCGGATGGCCTGGCCGATGCCGCGGCCCACGATGTTCGCCTCGGCCAGCGGGGTGTTGTAGCAGCGGGCCAGCCCGAAGCGGCGCTGGAGGCCGAAGGTGGTGCCGAAGACGCCGCCCTTGCCCTCGACGTCGGACAGGACCTGCTCACGGGCGTCGGCCACGTCCTCGCCGAACACCCGGATCCGCTCGTCTCGCTCCATCTCGCCGGCCAGGGTGCGGGTGATGGCCTCACCGAACGACACCACCGGCCCGTCGGTGCCGGGGTCGCCCTCCTCGACCTGGGGCAGCACCCACACGTGGTCGAGGACCGTGGCCGGGTCGGGGCGGGCCGCGGCCAGGGCCGAGCGGGCGGCCTCGGCCACCTCGGCAGCCACCTCGGCCCGGATCCGGGCCGCCGCCTCCTCGGTCAGGACCCCTCCGGCCACCAGCTCGGCCTGGAGCCGGCTGATGGGGTCGTGGGCCACCTCGCCCTCGAGCTCGGCCACCGACCGGTACTTGGCCTGGGTGTCGGCGGCCGAGTGGCTGTAGGGCCGGGTGACCTGGGCGTGGATGAGCACGGGGCCGATGCCGGCCCGGACGTGGGTGATGGCCTCGGCGCCCAGCCGGCGGGAGTCGAAGTAGTCGGTGCCGTCCCACTGCCACACCTGCAGGCCCCGGAAGCCCGACACGAGCTCGCTGACAGGCGCCGGCGCCTGGTCGGAGCTGGGCACGCTGATGGCGTAGCCGTTGTCGGCCACCACGAACAGGACCGGCAGGTGCAGGGTGCAGGCGCTGTTGATCGACTCCCAGAACTCACCCTCGCTGGTGGCGCCCTCGCCGAGCGACACATAGGTCACCTCGTCGCCGTGGGCCGCCGTGGCCGCGCCGTGCAGGTGGGGGCGCCGGGACAGGTAGTGGGCGGCCTCGGCACAGCCGACCGCCGGCGGGCACTGGCTGCCCGTCGGCGACGACTGGGTGACGACGTGGCGCTCGCGGTCGCCCCAGTGGCAGGGCATCTGCCGGCCCCCGGAGGCCGGGTCCTCGGCCGAGCCGACGGCCTGCAGCAGCAGCTGGCGGGGCGACGCACCGAGGCCCAGCAGCAGCGACCGGTCGCGGTAGTAGGGGAAGAACCAGTCGTACCCGGGGCGCAGGCTGCGGGCCAGGCCCAGCAGGAGCGCCTCGTGCCCGGCGCCGGAGATCTGGAAGTACACCCGGGACTGCTTCTGCAGGCTCAGCTCGCGGTCGTCGATGGCCCGCGAGGTGCAGGCGAGACGGAAGTCCTCGAGCAGCTCGTGGACCGGGAAGCCCTCGAAGGTCGAGGCCGACGACATGGTTGCTGCCATGGCCCGAGCATTGTCCCGCACATCGCGGGCCTCGCGGCGCCGCTGACCCGTTTGGCCCGGTTGGGCCCGGGTGGGTCAGGCGCCCTCGTAGGCGAACCCGAGCTCGGGGGCCGTGACGAGGGCGAAGAAAGGGACGCCTTCGGGCTCGAGGAGACCGGCGCAGGCCCCACCCCGGTCGACCACGGCCACGACCCCCACCACCTCGGCGCCGAGGTCCCGCACCACCCGCACCGCTTCGAGCGGCGAGGCGCCGCGGGTGACGGTGTCCTCGGTGATCACGACCCGGTCGCCCAGCTCGAGCGCCCCCGCCAGCCGGCCGCGGGCCCCGTGGTCCTTGGCCTCCTTGCGCACGGAAAAGGCGCGCAGGTGGCCGCCCCGGGCCGCGGCCACGCCGGCCACCCCAAAGGCCACCGGGTCGGCTCCCATGGTGAGCCCGCCCAGGGCCGTCGTCCCTTCGGGAAGCGTCCCCAGCAGGGCGTTGGCCACCAGCAGCAGGCCGTCGGGCCGGCACACCGTCTGCTTGGCGTCGATGAACCACGAGGACGTGCGGCCGCTCTTCAGCGTGAAGGTGCCCGTCTTCACCGAGTGCTGGAGGAGGTGGGCGACGAGGGCGGGGTCGGGGCTCATCGATCAGGCCCAGTGCACCCGCTCGACGCTGCCCGCCGTGGCGACCTCCACCCGGCCGATCACGCTCGCCCCCTCGACCAGCTGGCAGGCCGCCGGCGCCTCCTCGGCCGCCACCACCACCACCATCCCGATCCCGAGGTTGAACACCCGGGACATCTCGTCGTCGCTGATCCCGCCCGCCCGCTGGACCTCGCCGAAGATCGGCGGGGGCTCCCAGGAGCGGCGGTCGACCACGGCGACGCACCCGTCGGGCACCACCCGGCCCAGCTTGGGCACCATCCCGCCGCCGGTGATGTGGGCCAGGGCCCGCACGTCGAGCGCATCGAGGAGGCCACGAGCCTGGGGGGCGAACAGCACCGACGGCTCGAGCAGCACCTGGCCCAGGGTGCGGCCGGCGCCCGGCCACGCCTCGGTGCTCAGCGGTCGGCGGGCGAAGACCTTGCGCACCAGGGAGAAGCCGTTCGAGCGCAGGTTGGGCGAGGGCAGGCCGACCAGCAGGCAGCCCGGCTCGACCCGCTGGGGCAGCAGCCGGTCGCGCTCGACGGCGCCCACGCAGAACCCGGCGAGGTCGAGCTCGCCGTCGGGCAGCTGGCCCGGGTGCTCGGCCAGCTCGCCGCCCACCCGGGCGGCGCCCACCTCCCGGCAGGCGGCAGCGATCCCGCCCACCACCTGCTCGACCAGCTCGGGGTCGAGGTGGCCGACCAGCACGTAGTCGAGGAAGAACAGCGGCTCGGCGCCGGTGCACACCAGGTCGTCGGCGCACATGGCCACCAGGTCGAAGCCGAGGGTGTCGTACACGCCGAGCTCGG
>Ga0183260_10002963_pt1 | contig 13828 bp, 8 predicted proteins | sample AntDrymUQ4972206_2_FD_129768 | JGI IMG/M metagenome (GOLD analysis project Ga0183260, IMG submission 129768) | Polar desert sand microbial communities from Dry Valleys, Antarctica - metaG UQ497 (22.06) (version 2) (version 2) | ecosystem: Environmental > Terrestrial > Soil > Desert | place... | reverse complement strand
GGAAGCTGCGTCGGCTCGTCGGGCATCAGGGCACCTCCTGCGGACGGTCGGGAGCGCTGTCTGGTGGTCGGGGCGAAGGGCGCGACCGGGCTGCCTGGGTGGGACGCACCGCTGCCGCTCCGGGTTCCGGCTCGGGTGGTGGCGCGAGCCGATTCCGGCCAGGGCGGTCGTCGCGCCAGGCCGCGAGCAGGGGCAGCAGCCGCACCCGCCCGCGTGAGCAGCGGCTCTTGACCGTCCCCGGGGCACAGTCGAGCATCCGGGCTGCCTCGTGCACGGAGTAGCCCTCCATGTCGACGAGCACCAGTGCGGCCCGCTGCTCGGGCGCCAACGTGCGCAGGGCTGCCAGCACGGCCGCCTGTCGTTGCGTCTGCTCGGCCGACTCGGCCACGACCTCGTGCCGGGTCGGAGGCGCTTGGTCGTCGTCGTCGGGGAGGGGCTCGGTGTGGCGCACCTTGCGCCGCCTGGCCAGGTCGAGGCATGCGTTGACGACGATGCGGTGCAGCCACGTGGTCACCGCGGCGTCGCCCCGGAAGGTCTCGGCCCGGCGGAAGGCCGAGGTCAGCGCATCTTGCAGCGCGTCGGCGGCCTCCTCGGTGTCGGACGTGGTGCGCAGCGCCACGGCCCACAGCCGATCCCGGTGCCGGCGGACAAGTTCACCGAAGGCCTCGGGGTCACCGGCGACGTGGCGGCTCAGCAGCGTGCGGTCGTCGACTGTCGCCATGTCGTCGACGCCCCCTGCCGACCCCCCGCTCACTGGTGCCCCGTCATCCGGCGACGACCAGCTCCCCGATCGATCCCACCCAGACACCGGGGCTGACCGGCGGCAGCTTCGTCAGCCAGACGACGACGTAGCGGGTGGTAGCCGGCTCGTCGAGGGTCAGCGACACCTGTTCTGATGCCCCGGGCTGGCCGATGTCGGTCGCCTCGGCGACGGTCGCCAGGTCGTCGACCGAGGTCGGCGGAGCCGCGCTGTCGGCAGCGGCCAGCACGCTGACCGATGTCGGTCCGCCGACGAGGGTCAGGTCCACCCGCCGGACCTCTTCGTCGCCGCCCAGGTCGACCAGCAGGCCCACCCCGTCCTTGGTCCCCAGCCCGGAGCCGTCGTAGTACTCGACGGTCGTCCAGACGCTGGCGGGATCGCCGTCGACGGCGAGCGGGGCCTGCTCGTCGTGCTCGCCGTCGACGCCCTGCGGGTCGAACGCGGCCACCGCGCTGATGTCCAGCGGAGCCGTCTGGACGACCGTACGGGGCGGGCGGGTCGCCGCCTGCTCGTCGTCGCCCGGGAGCGGAAGAGCTCCAGAACCGACGCGCCCGACCACGAAGGCGAGCGCAGCCGCTATCGCCACCAGCAACGCGATGCCGACCCACACCAGCCCACGAGCGCCCGTGTGCCTGTCGGATCGCGGGGGTGGCTCGGGAGGCGACGCGCCCGGCCCCGAGCGTGGCGGTGGGATCTGGTGCACGGCGGGGGGTGGGCCCGCCGGGTCGGGCGCGAGCGGCAAGCCAGCATGCGAGGTGTCGTCGACATCGCTCAGGCCTGGCGGGGCCTCGCCGGCGAGCATCAGCAGCTGCAGCTCGCGGGCCACCTCGGCCGCGGAGCGCAGCGGCTCGGCGTGGTGGCGAGGGGGGCTGCCGAGGATCCGGTCGCACACCGCGTCGACCGACCGGTCGACTCCTGCGCGCACCTGACGGGGCCGGAGCAACCGGCCGTGCTCGGTTGGCGCGGCCGGCAGACCGAGATCTCGGCCGCCAGGCCACCGAGCGACCAGGCAGGCATAGAGCAGCCGCCCCAGTGCGGTCACGTCGGCCAGCTCAGGAGCAAAGTCGGTGGTCTCGGTCCTGAGCCCACCTGCCCGGTCGCCCCCGGAGGCCATCGGCTGCGGATGGACCGCGGTGGCCTCCGGAACGCCGGGTGCTGCGAGTGTGGTCGTTGGGCGCAGCGGCTCGCCTGCCGAACGGCTCGGCGGCGCGTCGCTAGCGGGCCCGGCGTGCAGTGCCTTGTCGGTGGCGAGGCCGAGGACGCGTACGGCACCGTTGTGCTTGACGATGATCCGGGCGGGGTCGATCCTGCCGTGCTGCACGCCGGCCCGGTGTGCTGCAGCGATCGCCTCGGCAACCTCGCAGACCAACTCGGCTGCGCGCGGAGCCGGCAGCGGGCCCTGCTGCAGCACGGTGTCCAGCGACACGCCTCGCGCCCACTCGCGCACCACGTAGGCGTAGCCGTCCTCGGCGGCGGCGTCGAGCACCCGCAAGAACCTTGGGTCCTCGACCACCGTGGCCGCCCGGGCGGCGGTGAGGAAGGCGGGTGCCGGCGCGTCGTCGCTGCGCACGACCTGGACGCTCACGGAGCGGTTGAGGATGCGGTCGACGGCACGCCACGTCTGGGACCTGGCGGTCTCGCCGACCAGGTCCTCGATGCGGTAGCGCCCGGCCAGCTGGGCGCCGGCGCTGAGAGTGTCGGACTGCACCTCTTCCCCGTCTGTTTGGTGACTGCTGAATCGGCGTGCGTGGCCTCATGGTAGATGCCACGCCGGGTCGAGCGGCGCAGGTTCACGAGCGGGGAGCAGCCGTCAGCGGCGGATGACCGCGCCGACCAGGCTGCGCACCTCGCCGAGACCCAATGCCCAGGCAGCCAGCAGGTAGCCCAGCACCCCGGCCGCCCCGGCGAGGGCGAGCACCGCGACCACCTCGCCGGCGTCCGCCCCGGTGCTCGCGCCGGTGAGCCCAGCCAGGCCCAGCAGCCAGCGACCGGCGAGCATCGCGGCGGCGGCCACCGCGCAGGCACCGGCCAGACGCAGCAGGTACGTCGCAAGGTCGCGGTCGACCAGTCCGCCCAACCGTCTCGACAGCACCAGCAGGGAGGTGACTGCACCGACGAGGTACGCGATCCCGTAGGCCAGGGCGAGTCGGGTCGCGACCTGGTCCGTGGGCGCGCCAACTGTGAGACTCAGCGCGGCCGCGATGTTGGTGCCCGACACCACCAGCTGCAGCAGGAAGGGCGTGCGCGTGTCCTCGTCGGCATAGAACCCGCGCAGCATCAGGTAGTGGACGGTGAACAGGGCCAGGCCCGGCGCGAAGGCCGCCAGGGTGTCCCCGACCGGCGCCGTGGCGCCGTCCAGCGCGCCGTACGAGAACAGGGCTGTCGCCAACACCGATCCCAGGCAGGCCAGGGCGGTGGCGACCGGCGCGATCGCGACGAGTACCAGCCGCATGGTGCTGGCGATCTCGGATCGCACGCGCGCGGTCTCCCGGTCGGCTGCCAACCGTGACAGCAACGGCATCGTGGCTGTCACCAGCGACACGGTGATGATCGCGTGCGGCACCTGGGTGACCAGGAACGCGCCCTGATAGACCGCGACCCCGTTCGCGGTCGTGCCTTCCAGCGCTGCCTGCGTCGAGGAACCTGTCGCCAGCCGCGTCACGAGCACGAAGGACACCTGGTTGGCCACCACGAAGCCGACGGTCCACGCGCCGAGGCGCAGCGTATGGCCCATGCCGACGCCACGCAGGTCGAGCCGCAGCCGGAACCGGAAGCCCGCCGCGCGAGCGTAGGGGACCAGAACCAGTGCCTGCAGCGCGATCCCGAGCGTGGCGCCGCCGCCGAGAACTGCCTCCTGGCCAGTGCTGAAGCCAGCGCTGTCGTCGGACGCCCCCCAAGTGCCGGCGAACGCGGCCAGAGACGCGCAGGCGACGACGTTGTTGACGATCGGAGCCCACATCATCGGCCCGAACCGTTCGCGTGCGTTGAGCACCTGACCGACCAGCACGAACACGCCGTAGAAGAAGACCTGCGGCATGCACCACCACATCAGGGCGTAGGCCGAGCCGCGCTGCGCAGCGAGCTCGGGGCCGAAGAGGTCGGCGCTGAACACCACGTGGGCGAGCACCGGAACCAACGCCGTCAGCACCGCCGTGGCGCCAACGAGCACCAGGACGCCGAGGCTGAGCACGCGCTGCGCGAAGGCCTCGCCGCCGTCGTCGTCCGAGCGCATCGCCCGTACCAGCTGCGGCACGAGCACCACGTTGAAGACTCCGCCAGCGACCAGGATGTACAACGAGTTGGGCAGCGTGTTGGCGGTAGCGAACAGGTCGGCGTCGAGCGACTTGCCCAGCACCGCCAGCAGCAGTGCGCTTCGGACGAACCCGGTCAGCCGCGACACGACGGTACCGGCCGCCATCGTCGCGCCGGCCGACAGCAGCCGGCGGTCGGCCGACTCGGTCACGCTGCCGCCCTCGGACTGCTGCCCCGTGGGCCGCCTCCGCTGTCGCCACCTCCGTTGCCGCGGACGCGGCGGACGATCCGACGAACGAGCGCGGCGACGAAGATCAGGCCGGCCACGGCGAGCACTCCCCAGACGACGACGCCGATGTCGCTCGTACGGATGCTGAACACCAACGGGTTGCCGAAGCGCTGGCCCGTTCGGGTGACCAGGAAGGCTTGGGCGGTCGTGACCCGGTTGTCACCGACGGTGGTGTCGACGGTGACGGTCTCCCGTTCCCCGGCGCCGACAGTCACCGGGTCCCCGGCCTCGAAACGTAGCTCGGTTGACGTTGCTTGCAGCCGTACGCCCACGGTGACCGGACGATCGAGGTCGTTGCTGATGGTGACGCCGAACCGGCCGCGCGAGCTTGACAAGATGACGAACGACGAGCCGTCGAGCGTCACCTGTCCCAGCTGCCCCGCGAGCGCCCCCGAGGTGGCCCGGGTCACCTCCAGCCGGCGATCGGCGTCGTTGCTGGCATACGACGACATGCCCAGCGCAGCCGCCGCGTCGTACCAGCGGGCCAGGCCAGGGTCGCCGCCGAGGATTCGCGCCAACGTCTGTGCGCGATGGACCAGCCGCGCGGACGACTCGGTCAGCGCCAGCGCATCCGCGGCGTCGACGACCCCGGCTGAATCCTGGGGGCCGTCGCCGGTCACGACATCGCTGTCGGTGGCCACGGCACCTGCGCGCAGCGTGTCGAGGGGCACGGGCCGCAACCACGGGGTCTGCAGCCCCGAGAAGAAGTCGGCCGACGGCCACGACAGGCCGGGATCCCACTGCGGGGCGGGCACGAACGCCGCGGCCGGGGGCGCGTCGCCACGCGACTGGTCGTCCTCAGCGCCGAGCGACAGCAGCGCGGTCTCGGCAAGCAGGCGTTGCCGCACCTGCAGAGCGCTCAGGGGATCATCCGGCGCCGGGCCTCCGGCGGCCAGGCTGGGATCGGCAACCAGCACCTGCTGCGGCCCGTCGCTGCCCGGCAGCGCCAGCACGGGTCCCAGCTCTCGCCCCTGCTCGGTCAGGTGGTCGGGCGACAGCACCGCGAGGCGATCGTCGATCGGACCGCCGAGAGCAGCCAGCTCGGCGGCGTCGACCGAGCCGGGAGCGAAGGCGACGGTTCCGGGGTCGGCTCCCAGCAGCGCGCGGGTGGTCGCCCGACCAGCCCGGAAGGCGGCCGCGGCGACCCGGGGAGCCTGCGCGAGCCCGGCCTCGTCGGGAGCGCCGTAGCCGGTCACCAGGTCGTTGGGGCCGAAGCGGTTGACGACGTCCTGCAGCCAGTCTCCGGCGGCCGGCGAGACCCGCACCTCCTGGCCGGTCGCGGGGTCGTCGGTGGCCGTCTCGGTCGGTGTCTCGGCGACGTCGCTGGGGCCGCTGGGCTCGTCGGTGGATGTCTGCGGCGGTTGGTCAGGCCCACCCGCCGGCTCGCGTGGCGGGGCGGGCGGGCCGTACCGGCCGTCGGCAATGTCCTCGGCCGCGTCGAGCAGCGCCGGATCGGTGACCAGCGTGAGCGGAGTGTCACCGCCGGTGGCGGCGAGGTCGACCAGCCGACGCAGCCGTCCCCCGGGCTCGAGTGAGCGGCGCAGGGCGGCTCCGTGCACGTACGTGCCGTCGACCCTGCGCAGCACGGGACCGCGCAACGGCCACAGCATCGCCAGGTCCACCTCGGCCGGTGGGTTCGACCGGTCGGCGTCGACCAGCGGCACGAAGGTGCGGGCACGGGCCAGCGCCTCCGTCGACCGGGAGTCGTCGACGTCGGTGGCGAGCAGCTGCACGCCCACCGTGTACACCCCTTCCGCGCCCGAGATGTCCAGCACGCCGAACGGCACCCGCAGCGTGTAGGTGCTCGTGTCGCCCACGTCGAGGCGGCCCAGGGTGTCGAACCGGCCGATCTCGACGATGCGGTCGCCGACGTAGGACTCGGCCGGGCTGTTCGCAGCGGCGGCGAGCTCTCCTTGCGTGGCCAACGGGTCGTACGAGATGACCAGGTAGGCCTGGACCTTCCGCCACACCTGGATGTCGTCGTTGGCCACTGTGCCGCTCAGCTCCAGCTGCTCCCCCGGGACCAGCGCCGACGGGGTGACGGTCGTGATGTCGACGGTGAGGCCCGCCGGTGCGGCCGTCTCGCGGGTGGAGTAGCTGGCGTGGGCGTGCTGCACGGCCGAGACGGGCGCGCCGGCCGGTAGTGCCACCGACAGCACGGCGAGAAGTCCGGCGAGCGAGCAGGCTCGGCGCACACTCACTCGCCGGACTGCTGGGAGGCGCGCATCCGGCCATGCTAGACGCGGTGGAAGGGCCCGACGCCGCACTACAGTGGTCGCTCGTGTCTGGCCCCCGTTCGCCCAGCTCAGCCGACGCACCCGCTGGTGCGGTCATTGACGCGGCTACCGGTGACCCGGCGGCCCTGCTGGCCTCGATCCTGGACGCCTTCCCCGGTGCTGGTGAGCTGGGCGCGCTGTTCGCGGAGCACGGGCATGCGCTGGCCCTGGTCGGTGGCGTCGTGCGCGAGGCTCTGCTGGGTCGACCCCATCGATCGGGCGTCGACTGGGACTTTGCCACGTCGGCCACGCCGGACCAGACCGAGCTCGTGGTCGCGGCGTGGGCCGACGCGGTGTGGGACGTCGGGCGGGTCTACGGCACCATCGGGGCGCGACGCGGAGATCGCACCGTCGAGATCACCACGTACCGCTCCGACGCCTATGCCAGCGACTCCCGCAAACCGGTGGTGGCGTTCGGCGACACCCTCGAGGGTGACCTGTCCAGGCGCGACTTCACGGTCAACGCGATGGCGATCGACCTCGCCGACCATCGGCTGGTCGATCCCTTCGGCGGACGAGCCGACCTGCGGCGAGGCGTCCTGCGCACCCCAGGCACCCCACAGCAGTCGTTCGGCGACGACCCGCTGCGGATGCTGCGGGCGGCGCGTTTCGCCGCCCAGCTGGGCTTTGCCGCGGCCGGCGAGGTGGTCGCCGCGATGCGCGACATGGCTGACCGGATCGCGATCGTCTCCGCCGAACGCGTGCGCGATGAGCTGGTCAAGCTGATCCTGGCCGACGACCCTCGGGCGGGGCTGACGCTGTTGGTCCGGACCGGGTTGGCCGACCAGGTCCTGCCCGAGCTGCCCGCGTTGCGGCTCGAACGCGACGAGCACCATCGTCACAAGGACGTCTACGAGCACTCGTTGACGGTTCTGGAGCAGGCGATGACGCTCGAGCACCGGCTGGGCGACCGGCCCGACCTGATCGTCCGGCTCGCGGCCCTGCTGCACGACGTGGGCAAGCCGCGCACCCGTCGGTTCGCCCCCGACGGCACCGTCACGTTCCACCACCACGACGTCGTGGGGGCCAAGCTCGTCCGCAAGCGGATGCGCGCACTGCGGTTCTCGGGCGACACGACCGACCGGGTCGCCACGCTGGTGGGACTCCACCTGCGTTTCCACGGCTACGGCGGCGGTGAGTGGACCGACGCGGCCGTACGCCGCTACGCACGTGACGCCGGCGACGAGCTGGCCCGGCTGCACGTGCTGACCCGGGCCGACTGCACCACCCGCAACGTCCGCAAGGCCAAGCGGTTGCAGACCAGCTATGACGACCTGGAACGGCGGATCGCTCAGCTGGCCGAGCAGGAAGAGCTGAACTCGATGCGGCCCGACCTGGACGGCAACGCGATCATGGCCGAACTCGACGTGGCCCCCGGCCCAGCCGTGGGGGAGGCCTATCGGTACCTGCTGGAGCAGCGGGTGGAGCACGGCCCGTTGGGCGACGAACGGGCTCGCGAGGTGCTGCGGACGTGGTGGGCCGGCCGGCACAATGGCGTCTCGTGACCGGACGCACCGCACCCCTGCTGGCTGCTGCGGCGGCAGTGCTCGCCGCGGCTGCGCCGGCTGCCCTTGCGGCACCGCCCGCGCCGGAGCCGGGACAGGAAACGATCGTCGGCACCGCGGGAGCCGACGTCCTGGTCGGGTCGCCGCGTGGCGACCTGATCCGTGCCCTCCGCGGGCCGGACACCGTGCGCGGTCTCGGTGCCCGTGACACCGCCTACGCCGGTCCGGGTGCCGATCGAGTACGAGGTGGTCGGGGTGGCGACCACCTGTTCACCGGCCGGGGTCCAGACCGGGTGCGGTCAGGCGCGGGCAATGACCTCGTCGAGCTGCGACCCGGCGGCGGTACCGACATCGTCGACTGCGGGCCTGGCCTCGACGAGGTCATCGGGGTCGGGGCCGATGACACCGTCACGGGGTGCGAGACGCGCCGATCCCGCGAACGCTGAGGACTGCCAGGCCCAGCAACGCGCCCGTCAGCGCCAGCAGCAGCCCGGACGCCCTGCCGCTCGGCGGGAGCCACAGGGCGCCGAGCACCGCTCCGCCCACCAGAGCGGTGTTGAAGGCCATGTCGTAGAGCACGAACACCCGGCCACGGAAGCCGTCGGCGACGGCTGCCTGCACCGCGGTGTCGGCGCAGATCTTGACCAGCTGGCCACCGAGACCCAGCGCGAAGGCGGCACCGACCAGCGCGGGCTCCGCGAGCGTCGCGGCGAACAGGGTCAGTGCGGGCGCGCCGATCAGCAGCCCAGCCGTGACGGCCACGTCCGGCGACCAGCGCCCAGCCACCCAGGGGGTCACCCCCGCCGCCAGCACGAAGCCGGCCCCGGCAGCGAGCACCGCGACCGACAGGCCGGCCAACCCGTCTGCGGGATCCCCGGGCGCCGCATAGCTGCTGCGATACAGCAGCACACCCGACATCAGGGTCGTGGCCGCGACCAGGCGTTGAGCCGCGACCAGCCCGATGGCCGCGGCCGCCTCCCGCCGGTCCCGCAGATGCTCGGCTGCCGATCGCAGCCCCTCCAGCACGAGGCGTACGGCATGGCCGGGTGGCGGCAGGTCCGCGCCGTCGCCTCTGTCGTGGTCAGGTCCGAGCTGTGGTCGGGCGAAGCCTGCACCCACGGCGCCGGCGACCAGCCACAGCAACCCCGCCGCCAGCACGGGCGTGGCGTCGCCGCCGGTCGTGGCGTCGACGACCGCACCGGCGCCGAGACCGAGCACGTAGGCCAGGGTCCCGGCCGTCGGCGCCACAGCGTTGGCGGTGAGCAAGGTGTCAGGCGTGACGACGTGCGGCAGGGCCGCCGACAGCCCCGCCAGCACGAAGCGGTTGACGGCGAAGCCGGCGACGACCACGACGAACAGCACTGGGGTGGACAGGTCGGCGGCCAGCGCTCCGGCGAGGGTGAGCGCAAGCCCTGCGCGCAGACCCGTCGCGGCGACCAGCACGTCGCGGCGGGACCACCGGTCGAGCACGACACCGGTGAACGGGCCCAGGATCGTGAAGGGCAGCAGGATCGCCGCCGTCAAGGCGGCGATGGCCGCCGGGGTCGTCTGCCGCTCGGGCGAGAAGATCAGGTAGGCCGTCAGCGCAGCCTGGACCACGCCGTCGGCCGCCTGGCTGAGCAGCCGCAGTGCGAGCAGCCGCCGGAACGAGCCGACCGAGACCAGCCGCCACAGGTCGGCCAAGGTCACTCGTCGCCGCGGATGAACGCCTCCACCCCGGCCCGGCCCTCGTCGTCGGGGCGCTGGATCGGCGGCGACTTCATCAGGTACGTCGAGGCTGCGTGCACCGGACCGCCGAGCCCACGGTCCATGGCGATCCTGGCCGCCCGGATGGCGTCGATGATGATGCCGGCGGAGTTGGGGGAGTCCCAGACCTCCAGCTTGTACTCCAGGTTGAGCGGCGCGTCGCCGAACGCCCGCCCCTCGAGTCGCACGTAGGCCCACTTGCGGTCGTCCAGCCACGGGACGTAGTCGCTCGGGCCGATGTGGACGTTGCGGGCGCCGAGGTCGTGGGACAGGTTCGACGTGACCGCCTGGGTCTTGGAGACCTTCTTTGACTGCAGCCGGTCGCGCTCCAGCATGTTCTTGAAGTCCATGTTGCCGCCGACGTTCAGCTGGAACGTACGGTCCAGCACCACGCCCCGGTCCTCGAACAACTTGGCGAGGACCCGGTGGGTGATGGTCGCGCCGACCTGGCTCTTGATGTCGTCGCCGACGATCGGCAGCCCAGCCGCCTCGAACCTCGCCGCCCATTCGGGGTCGGAGGCGATGAAGACAGGCAACGCGTTGACGAACCCGCAGCCGGCGTCGATGGCGCACTGGGCATAGAACTTGTCGGCCCGCTCGCTGCCGACCGGCAGGTAGGCCACCACCACGTCGACGTCGGCCTCGCGGAGCGCCGCCACCACGTCGACCGGTTCGGCGTCCGACTCGTCGATCGTCTCCCGGTAGTAGTGGCCCAGCCCATCATGGGTAGGGCCGCGCTGCACGCTCACCCCGGTGGGCGGCACGTCACAGATCATGATCGTGTTGTTCTCCGACGCCCTCGTCGCCTCGGCCAGGTCGAAGCCGACCTTCTTGGCGTCGACGTCGAACGCAGCCACGAACTCGATGTCACGGACGTGGTAGTCGCCGAAGCGCACGTGCATCAGCCCGGGGACCGTGGTTGTGGCGTCGGCGTCGGCGTCGCGGTAGTAGTGCACGCCCTGCACCAGCGAGGTCGCGCAGTTGCCGACCCCGACGATCGCGACCCGGATCGGACGGCGGAGCGGACTGGTCATGGCGTGGTCTCCTTCGGGGTGGGGGTCCCGGCTGGGGCTTCGAGCGGGGTGCTGCGTGCCCGTTCGGTCTCGATCAGCTCGGTGAGCCAGGTCACCTCGCGCTCGACGGACTCGATGCCGTGCCGCTGCAGCTCACGCGTGTACGGGTCGTCGCGCCCTCCGCGGGTTCGTGGCAGTGCGGTGCGGGCCTGGTCGAGCCGCTCCTCGAGCCGGCTGCGCCGGCCCTCGAGGACGCGCACCCGGGTGCGGGCGTCGCTGTGGGCGAAGAACGCGAAGTGGACTCCGAAGTTGTCGTCGTCCCAGGCCATCGGCCCGGCGTCGGTCGCGAGCGCCGCGAAGCGCGCCCGACCGTCGGTGGTGAGCGAGTAGGTGATCCGGGTGCGCCGCGTCTCGGCGGTGCAGGACCCGGCGGCGATGAGCCCGCGTCGGACCAGCGACTTGAGGCAGGGATAGAGCGTGCCGTACGACAGCACCCGCCCCCACCCGAGCAGCCCGGTCACCTGCTTGCGCAGCTCGTAGCCGTGCAGGGGGGTGTCGTGCAGCAGTCCGAGCACCGCCATCTCCAACGCTGTGCCGCGGGTGCCCACTGCCGTGCTCCCGTCCGATACCGCCGAGCGTACCGCTTGCCTGTATCGCGACGATACATCGTCGGCACCACATCGGGTGGGACAGGTCCTTGGCAGATTCGGTTGCCGGCCATCCAGTCGGCACACTGGCGGCCGTGAGCCAACGCGACGACACCCGACCTCAGGGCGCCGCCGCGACTGCCCGGCAACGCAAGCCGAAGCCCAAGCGCGCGCTGTGGAAGCGGCTGCTGCTGTGGTCCGGCTTCGGCATCGGGTGCCTCGTCGCGGCCGGGCTGGTCGCGTTCATCATCGCCTACCAGGCCGTCGACATCCCCGACCCCAACGAGGACTTCCAGACCCAGACCTCGTTCGTCTACTTCGCTGACGGCAAGACCCAGCTCGGCGAGTTCGAGCTGCAGAACCGGCAGTCGGTCGCGCTGTCGGACGTTCCGCAGAGCTTGCAGGACGCGGTGATCGCCGCCGAGGACCGCAGCTTCTATGACAACTCCGGTGTCGACGTCGTTGGCATCGCGCGGGCTGCCTGGAACAACCTACGAGGCGAGTCGACGCAAGGCGCGTCCACGATCACCCAGCAGTACGTCAAGATCGCCTATCTCAGCACCGACCAGACCTACACCCGCAAGGCCAAGGAAGCGATCCTGGCGCTGAAGATCCAACGGCAGCTGTCCAAGGAGGAAATCCTCCAGAACTACCTGAACACGATCTACTTCGGGCGGGGGGCATACGGGGTCCAGGCCGCGGCATCGGCGTACTTCGGGGTCGACGTGCAAGAGCTCGACGTTGCCCAGAGCGCGTTTCTGGCCACGGTCCTCAACGAGCCTGGCAACCTCGACCCCGCCGAGGGCCGCCAGGCCAAGGAGGCGGCGCTGCAGCGCTACCAGTACGTGATCGGCGGCATGGTCGAGGAGGGGACTCTCAACCTGGAGGATGCAGAGCAGATCGACGACCAGCTGCCCCGGACCCCCGTCGCAGAGACCGAGGAGCAGTTCGGGGGGCCGAAGGGCTACGTGCTGCAGATGGTGCAAGAAGAGCTGCGCGCCGAGGGGTTCAGCGACGAGGAGATCGCCGGCGGCGGGCTGCGGATCACGACGACCTTCACCGAGCAGGACATGAACGCCGTCGTTGCTGCGGTGAAGCAGGAGCGGCCGCCCGGCCTCGACCAGCTGCACGTCGGCGTCGCATCCGTCGAGCCCGGCACCGGCGCGGTGCGCGCGGTCTATGGCGGCCCCGACTACACCGCCGAGCGAGAAGGCGCGCAGATCAACTGGGCTACGGCGGGCGGCCAGCCCGGCTCGTCGTTCAAGCCGTTCGCGCTGCTCGCCGGGTTGCGCTATGGCTACAGCCTGAACGACTCCTTCGACGGCAACTCGCCGTACTTCCTCCCCGCGACTGGTGAGGAGGTCGAGAACCAAGGTGATTCCGGTGGCGGATCGTTCGGCTTCGTGTCGCTGCTCTATGCGACCCAGGAGTCGATCAACACGGCCTTCGTCGACCTCACGGTGTCGATGGAGGACGGTCCTCAGAAGGTGCTCGACGCCGCGGTTCTCGCGGGCATTCCCGAGGAGCAGCTCGCCGAGGTCCCAGCGGTGCCGGTCGTGCCACTCGGGTTCGCTCCGGTGCCGGCGATCGACATGGCCAACGCCTACGCCACGTTCGCCGCCGGCGGCGAGCGGGCCGAGTGGTTCACCGTCGAACGGGTCACCGACGCCGACGGAGAGACGCTCTACGAGCACCGGGTCGAGTCCGAGCAGGTGATCGACCCCGACATCGCTGCTGACGTCTCGTACGCGCTGCAGCAGGTCGTGTCGGCGGGTACCGGCACCGACGCGTCGGTCCTGACCTGCCCGGCGGCGGGCAAGACCGGCACGGCCACCGGCGCCGAGGGCGAGGTCTCGTCGTCGTGGTTCGTCGGCTTCACGCCCGAGCTGGCGACCGCGGTGATGTATGTGCGCGGCGACGGCAACGACGACTTGAACGGCTACCTCACGCCGACCTTCTATGGCGGCGACCGGCCGGCAGCGACCTGGACCACCGCGATGGAGGCCGAGACGGCGGGTGAGGAGTGCGGGACCTTCCCCGAACCGGCTTTCGTGTCGGGCACGCCCCCGACGACTGCGACGACGGCACCGCCGGCGACCACGGCACCTGCGCCGACCACGACCACGACCACGACCACGCAGCCTCCGACGACCACCCAGTCGCCGACGCCGACGCCGACGACGACGACGCCGCCGACTACGACCACCACGGAGCCGCCGCCGACAACGACGGAGCCGCCGCCGACAACGACGGAGCCACCGCCGACAACGACGGAGCCACCGCCGACAACGACGGAGCCACCGCCGACAACGACGGAGCCACCGCCGACAACGACGGAGC
>Ga0183260_10002962_pt1 | contig 13831 bp, 14 predicted proteins | sample AntDrymUQ4972206_2_FD_129768 | JGI IMG/M metagenome (GOLD analysis project Ga0183260, IMG submission 129768) | Polar desert sand microbial communities from Dry Valleys, Antarctica - metaG UQ497 (22.06) (version 2) (version 2) | ecosystem: Environmental > Terrestrial > Soil > Desert | place... | reverse complement strand
AGTGAAAATGGTGTATTTCCCGATGTACTTGTTTGCCGTACAGAGGAGCCACTTAATGATGAAATTAAGAAAAAAATCGCCCTGTTTTGCAATGTAAAACATGAAGCAGTAATAGAAGCACCTGATGCACAAACTATCTATGAAGTGCCTCTGCTGATGATGAATGAAAAGCTTGACCTCATAGTGCTTAAGCAATTAAAGATCTGGCAATTCCAGGAGCCTGATATGACTAAGTGGAAAGAATTTCTGGATAAATTAAAATATCCCAAAGCAAAGATCACCATTGGATTGATAGGAAAATATGTAGAACTGCAGGATGCCTATAAGTCCATCCTGGAATCGTTTGTGCATGCAGGAGCCATCAACGAATGTAAAGTCAACGTAGTGCCTATACATTCAGAATTCATAACCGATAAAAATGTAGGTGAAAAAATGCAAAACCTTGATGGTTTGCTTGTAGCTCCGGGATTTGGGCATAGAGGCATAGATGGAAAAATAGAAGCAGTGAAATATGCCCGTGAAAGTGGTCTTCCATTTTTCGGAATTTGCCTTGGTATGCAGATGGCGGTAATTGAATACGGTAGAAATGTTTTGGAAATTAAAAATGCACAGTCAAGTGAAATGGAGCCCGAAGCGGAACATGCTGTAATCAATATGATGGAAAAGCAAAAAGCCATAACTATGAAGGGCGGAACTATGCGGTTGGGTGCTTATCCATGTGATGTAAAACCCGGAACTTTAGCTCATCGTATTTATGGGGCTTCCCATATATCTGAGCGGCACAGGCACCGTTATGAGTTTAATAATTTATATCTGGAACAATATGAAAGTGGTGGAATGGTGGCAAGTGGCACTAACCCCGAGACGGAATTAGTGGAAATAATAGAGTTGCCTAAACATCCCTTCTTCATTGGTTGCCAATATCATCCTGAGCTTAAAAGCACAGTAGAAAGGCCTCACCCATTATTTGTACATTTTGTAAAAGCAGCTAAGGCTTTTCACGAAAATAAGAAAGCTCCTAAGAGTACGTTTCAGCCCAGTGAAATGAATTAGTCTCAGGCACTTCATCAATTGTAAAACATAATGTCGCAAAATGCAAAACTGACCAGTCCTTCAAGCCCAAAACTGAAAAATAAATTTAAACTTTTAGGGTTATTGATCTTCTGTTTCCAAATTACTTATGGACAGCATATACAAATTAAAAAGCTTGATGGGAAAAAAATAACTTCAGCCCAGGTTGATAAAATCGTTCAGCAATTAATGGATACAGCTCATGTTACCGGGTTGGCTTTATCCATTCTAAATGACAATAAAATTGTTTACACAAAAGCATATGGCTATAAGAATAATAAAACAAAAGAGCTATTAAATACATCTACAGTTTTGTATGGAGCTTCTTTCAGCAAAGCCGTATTTGCATACTTAACTATGATAATAGTTCAGGAAGGAAAATTAGACCTGGATAAACCTTTATACAAATACCTTGACAAGCTCTTACCTGAGTATGAAAATTTTTCCGACCTGGCAGGGGATAACCGTTGGAAGCTAATCACTGCCAGGATGTGCCTAAGCCATACTACAGGCTTTCCGAACTGGAGATTTCTTAATGCACAAACAGGTGCATTTGAAGCTGAAGGTAAACTTGCCATTTACTTTACACCCGGAACCAGGTATGCATATTCAGGAGAAGGTTTAATGTTGCTGCAATTAGTAATTGAAAAAGTTACCGGAAAAAATCTGGAAGAGCTTGCTGAAGAGAAAGTTTTTTTACCAATTGGGTTAATGCGTACCAGCTATATATGGCAGGAGCGGTTTGAGAATGATTTTGCATATGGTCATAATGAAAACGAAGAGTTATTGGGCAAGAAAAAAAGAAAAAAGCCCGGAGGAGCCGGTTCACTTGAAACTACGATAGCTGATTATGCACGCTTTGTTGAATATATGATGCAGGGAAATGGATTGAACAGAAAATGGCGAAAAGAAATGTTGAAGCCACAAATACAAATTCATTCAAAATATCAATTTCCTACTATTTCAGATGAAGTGACACAAAAAAATAGAAATATCCGTTTATCTTATGGACTGGGGTGGGTACTTTTAAAAAGCAAATACGGTAAAGCTTTTTTCAAAGAGGGACATGATGATGGATGGCAGCATTACAATATTAATTTCATTAATAAAAGAACCTCTATAATAATTATGACGAACAGTTCAAATGGTGAAAAGATATTTAAGGAAATTTTGGAAAGATTAATAGGTGACACATTTACTCCTTGGGAATGGGAACGATATATTCCTTACTAAAAACACAAAAGCCTGGCAGTTCTTTTAGATAAAGTGGAATTTCAACTAAATAAAGCGATTAATTAAATTCAACAGGAATGAATTGAAGCTAACAAATGTATATTCCTTACGTAACCAACGATTTCCTGCTCTCGATAAAGAGATGCTGTAAAATGGAGATATAATCCAAGAAGACCGGTATCCGTTAACACCAACTATAACAAACTTCAAACCCGCTATCTTTGCCGCTTTTAAATTACGACGTAAATGAATTTTGACCGGAATACAGTTATCGGTTTCACCATATTAGCCGCCCTTTTCATTGGATATTTTTTTTATACCAGTAAAGAACAACAAGCTTACCAACTTGCCAAATACAAACAAGACTCTTTACTCGCTGCCCAACAAATCGGAAAGGATACAACCGCTGCCCGCAAAGATTCCGTTTCTGTTGACTCTTTACAAAAGCCAAGTACACCGGGGGGCTTTGGCCAGGGAAATGGTACAGAACAAATCTCCACTGTGGAGAATGATCTTATTCGGGTTGGTTTTACCAATAAAGGCGGTCAACCAAAATGGGTAGAGCTTAAGCATTTTAAAGCGCCGGACAGTGGTAATGTAAAACTTGCAGGCTCCAGTTTTGACAAGATCAGCTATGCAATAAATACAGCTCCCAATGTGGTTGGACAGATTTCTGATTTTTACTTCACTGCTAGCACCATTACTAGAAATGCAGATTCACAAACCATAACCTTCCAGGCTTCCTCTCCCCAAAACACTTCGATTGTACACCAGTATATACTTAGAGATGGCCATTATCTCATTGATTTTAATTTGGGAATAAATGGAGTAAACAGCCTTTTGACTGGAAATTTGCTCAATATCACCTGGCAAAACAGGGCTGTCCAATTGCAAAAAGATCTCAACTACGAGAAGCAGCAATCTAATATTTCTTACAAAGCAGATGGCGATTATGATTTCACTTCTGCTATGGAAAGTGACAGTGAAACTTTCGATAAATCAGTAAACTGGGTAGCTGTAAAACAACAATTTTTTAATTCCACCCTCATAGCAAAAAAGCCTTTCACTTCCGGTAAAATAGAATGGACAACCCAAGACACGGGTACTGCAGTAGTGGAAGCTGTAGCAAACCTGAAAATGCAGTTGCCTGCTACTTCTAATGTAACTATTCCATTAGGATTATATTATGGACCTACTGATTATAAGATATTGAAGCAGTATGGTAATGACATGGAGGACATGGTGAATCTGGGTAGTGGTGTATTTGCTTTTGTAAAGTATATCAACCGTTGGATCATCCTACCGGTTTTTGATTTTTTCAGAGGGTTTACTGCGAACTATGGCATTGTAATCCTATTACTTACATTATTTATCCGCCTGTTAATCTCTCCACTTAGTTACAGTAGTTATCTAAGCGGTGCAAAAATGAAAGTTTTGCGTCCTGAAATTGATAAGTTGAAAGCTAAATACGGAACTGATCAGCAGCAGATAAGCATGGAGCAGATGAAGATTTTCAGGGAAGCAGGTGTAAATCCACTTGGGGGCTGCATTCCAGCCTTGCTTCAAATTCCAATCTTCTTCGCACTCTTCAGTTTTTTTAATTCCAGTGTAGCCTTACGCGGTGAAAATTTTCTCTGGGCAGACGATCTTTCTCAATATGATTCCATAGCCTCGCTTCCCTTTAGCATACCTTTTTTTGGGGAACATATAAGCCTTTTCACCATTACGGCAACACTTACCAGTTTTCTCATCTCCCTGTATAGCATGAGCATGACACCAGATCAGAGTAACCCGGTGATGAAATATATGCCTTATTTTTTTCCAATAATTCTTTTATTCGTTTTCAATAGTCAGCCAGCAGCATTGACATGGTATTATACTGTTTCCAACATCATTACACTGGCCTTACAGTTTGTAATTCAGAACTACATTATCAATAACCAGAAGATATTGGCAAAAATGGAAGAGTATAAGAAAAAGCCGAAAAAAGTAAGTAAGTGGCAGGAAAAAATGCAGCAAATGCAGGAACAACAAAAAAAAATGCAGGCAGCGCAACGTAGCCGCAAGTAAATCCATCTGATCTAAGTAACTTTAACGGAACTCTTCTGTTTTTAAGCAACTAATTTTGCTCCCCAAAACGTCTTTACTCCGATTTTATATTATGAAGAATATTTTATTGGCCCTAATTGCTTTCACTTTATCATTGAATATCATGGCTCAGAAGAAAATATCTGAAGGTGTTATTTCCTATGATATTGTAATAAACACCGGTTCTGAAAAGCCCCGTGCAGCAGATTTTTTTGATGGAGCTACCAGCACCGTTTACCTGAAAGGTGCGAAGAGCCGTACAGAAATGGTAAGTTCACTTGGTACACAATCCACTATCATTGACGGCACAAAAAATATGATCACCATACTTAAAGAATATGGCGATCAGAAATACATGATTCAGATGACGCCGGCTAATTGGAAGGAAGCAAACAAAAAATCTGAGAATGTACAATTCACTTTTTCTGAAGAATCGAAAACGATATTGGGATACAAATGCCTTAAAGCAATTGGCAAAATGGCCGATGGCACTACGTTCTCAGTATGGTACACCACTGACCTTGTGCCGGAAAACAGTGATTTTCAAAATGTAAATAAAGCCCTGCCCGGCCTGGCAATGGAGTATGAATCTAAAATGGGCAACCTAAAAGTTACTTATACAGTTTCCAAGATAAACCTCAGTCCCGTACTTGCTGCAAAATTCGATATTCCTAAATCAGGATACAGAGTAATGACCTACGAAGAAAGCAAAGGGCAATAAACAATTCCAATAACTCAGGAATAGAACTGGGATTACTTTACTAATGCTTTATTGGTAAAATGTAAATGGTATTTTCTTTTTCCATAACCCTTTCTGAAAGATGAAACACAACTTGATATTCTATTTTAGGATATAGAGTGATACTTACGAAGAAGCAAAAAAGCAATAATAATATTAATAACGTGAAGGAGCAGGATTGAATTTAATCTTATCGAGAAGAAGCCTTTTCTTCATCGGTAAAATATAAGTGGTATTTCCTTTTTGATATGTAACTACAGTATTCATCATGATGAATTTACTTTGAGGTTTGCTCTTGCTGAATACCATACTACCCCTGTAATCATACCCCGTTTTTAAAGAGAAATATTTGTAATTATATGAAGGCTTGTGGGTTAAAATATTTTGCTTAGTATTCGATTTCCTCTTACCTCCACCATCTCCCAGCGTGGCAAATGCACCAACAGAGGCTGTAATTAAAAAAATAGTAGCCAGTTTTCTTCGAAGTCTGCTCCTAAATATGTGTGTGGAAGTTCTCATGGAATTTTCAAAGGTAGGAATTAAATTTAACGTTTTCTGCCGTTTATCAATTTAGTTCCTTAATATTAACGTAGTTTCAAAGATATTGTTACGTTATTGGTCTTTTTTTGTGTAAGAAAATTTCTAACTCAATTGTTAAGATGATCAGTGAACCATATCAAAACGATAAAGACAGTATTAAAGAGTTATTGAAACATTATGATAATCTAAGGAGCGGTAAAAAATCTATTTTTTTTGAAGAAGAAGCATTTGAAAAGATCATTGATTATTTCGATGGTGAGGAAGAGTTTTACAAAGCCCTTGAAGCTGCTGAACTCAGTGTAGAGTATTTCCCTTTTTCTGCCTCACTCCTGATCCGTAAGGCAGATGTATTGCTTTCGTGCCGGAAGTATTATGAAGCGCTTGCAGTATTGCAAAAATCTGAAACGCTAAATGGTACTGATGTCAATTTGTACATTCTGAAAACTGATATTTATCTTGCACTTGATCAGCAGGAAAAAGCCGTAGAAGTATTAGAAAAAGCACTCAGGCATTTTGATGGTGAGGAAAAAATCGAGTTGCTTTTTGAGCTGGCAGATGTGTATGACGATTACGAGGAGTTTGACAAAGTATTTGACTGTCTCTTAATCCTGCTGCAGGATGATCCCACCAACGAGGAAGCTTTGTACAAAATATGTTTTTGGACAGACTTTACCGGCAGGAACGAAGAAAGTATCCGCCTTCATTTGAATATAATTGAAGATCATCCTTACAATGAACTTGCCTGGTTCAACCTGGCTGCAGCTTATCAGGGATTGAAACTTTACGAAAAAGCAATTGATGCTTACCAATATGCCATTGTAATAGATGAAAAGTTTGATTATGCCTTCCGCAACCTTGGTGATGCATATATCAGGCTCAGGAAATTTAAAGAAGCCATTGAAGCTCTTGAAAAAGTTTTAGAACTGTCAAAACCTGAAGAGCTTATTTATGAAGCAATCGGACATTGTTACGACAGGTTGAAAAATTTTGCTCAAGCCCGGTTTCATTACAGAAAAGCTTCGCACTTGAATGCTGAAAACAGTAAGCTCTATTTTAAATTAGCTTGTACTTATTACAATGAAGGCCAGTGGATCATGGCAATCAAACAACTCGAAACAGCCCTCAAAATATCAAGAAATAACATTGATTATCACTTATTGATGGGTGAGTGTAAAATAGAATTAGGTCTGGTGAAAGAAGCTATCGTTTGCTTTTCATCAGTGGTCCGTAACAAGTCTAAGAATATAGCCGGCTGGGAAGGATTGATCCGTTGTCTTTATCAATCAGAATATTATGCTGAGGCAAAAATGCAAGCAGAGGCCGCACTGGTGCAAACCAACAATAAACCTATAATCTTATATTATTTATGTGCTGTTTTATTTGCATTGAAGAAACCTAAAGAGGCATTACTTCAGTTGGAAATGGCACTTCAAGCTTCACCACGAACATTAAATAAACTGGTAGCACTTCGTCCGGCTATCTTGCAAAATGCACAAGTGATAGACATGATCGCCAGGACGAAACGCAAAGGCGGTAAATAGATTATGTTAGCTCACATACTTTAAATTTGCCCGCAAATACGGTAAACGAAATATTTTAAAGAATGAATTTTAATCTTTCTCAAATTCCTGATCGCCATCCCAAACCACGCATTACGGGCCTTACAATGGTGATGGATAAAGGCCTAAGCACTGAAGAAGCTAAAAATTTTATGAGTGTAGCCTATCCACATGTGGACATTGTAAAGCTGGGATTTGGTACATCATTCGTAACACCAAACCTGGAAGAAAAACTGGAAGTGTACAGGCAATTTGATGTACCTGTGTATTTTGGAGGTACACTTTTCGAGGCTTTCCTGATTCGAAACCAATTCGATGAATATATTTCCATTTGCAAGAACTATGGCATCCGGTATATGGAGGTCAGTGATGGCTCTATTACTATTCCGCATGCTGAAAAATGCGGTTATATAGAAAAGCTTACACAACATGGAATTGTGTTGAGCGAAGTAGGGAGCAAAGATGCCGCTCATATAATTCCTCCATATAAATGGATAGAATTAATGCGGGATGAATTGAATGCAGGTTCTACTTACGTGATCGCTGAAGCCCGTGAAGCCGGCAACGTAGGGATATACAGGGGTAGTGGTGAAGTGCGGGAAGGCCTGGTTCAGGAGATACTAACGCAGATACCGGGTGAGAAAATATTATGGGAGGCTCCGCAAAAAGCACAACAACTTTATTTCATAGAACTGCTGGGCTGTAATGTAAACCTGGGCAATATTGCACCATCAGAAGTAATACCGCTGGAAACAATGCGTATTGGATTAAGAGGAGATACTTTTCATTTATACCTTGATAAAGAAAGAGCCTGATGCGCCTTTTTGGACTTATCGGTAATCCGCTTACACATTCTTTTTCGAAAACTTATTTCACCCAAAAATTCTCAAGTCTGAATTTATCAGATTGTGCTTATGAAAATTTTGAGTTGGAGACAATTGATCAACTCAAAGATTTAATTGATTCAAATGCTCAGTTGCAGGGATTAAATGTTACCATTCCTTATAAAGAAAAAGTGTTTTCTTTCTTAAAGGAGCAGGATGATGTTGTAAAAAAAATCGGTGCATGTAATTGCATTAAGATCATTGATGGTGCCCTGTATGGATACAATACAGACGTTACGGGATTTGAAAAGGCTTTGCTCCCTTTTCTTAAAATGCAACATACCAATGCGCTGGTATTGGGAACAGGCGGTGCCTCAAAAGCAGTGCAGTTTGTTTTGAAAAAATTAGGAATAGACTATTTATTAGTGTCCAGATCAGGAGAAGAGGGAACGGTTAATTATGATAAGCTTTCAAAATCAATTCTGCAGTCCCATAAAATAATCATCAATACCACGCCTCTTGGTACATTTCCTAAAGTAGAGGATTATCCTCCAATTCCATATCAATATTTAACCCCGGCGCATTTACTATACGACCTTGTATATAATCCTGCAACAACAACTTTTTTAAATAAGGGTTCAGCTAATGGTGCTGCAATCACTAATGGTTTTGCTATGCTGGTAGCGCAGGCAGAAGAAAGTTGGAATATATGGGAGAGCTATTGAGTTAATTTAATATTTGCTTCATCAGGAATGCCAACTACTTTTTTCTTTCCATAATCATAACAGATCATGCCTGTTTTCGCTACCGCCACTATAACCTGACTTCCTTTTATAGATTTTTTTGAGAATTTATAAACCAGATCGAAAGATACCCTTGAGAAGTCATTAGCTACTATATCAATGCGGAGTTCATCTCCATAGAATGCTTCAGTGTTAAATTCTATAACTACATCACTCATGATCAACCCCACTCCGGCGAAATTCATTTCATTATATCCGTAGTGGGTAAGAAACTGAAGCCTGGCTTCATGAATGAGTGAAAGAAAAGAATCGTTACCTACATGACCTCCATAATTAATGTCGGTAATACGCACTTTGATATTAGTGCTGAAAGTAAATGTATGGGGTAAAGAAAGTTTGATCCTGGCCATGACCAAGATTAGTTATTTTCCTCCAGATCTTTAATCAGGTCCATCAACCCTCCAAAGTCTCCTGAAGATGAAAGCATAGAAGCAGCCATTTTTTTACGGACATTTTGAATACTCTCTTTGCAGTTTGAATTATTAACTGCAAGGTCGTTTTCTGCACAATTAAAAACCGTGTAAGCTTTTTTAGAAAGGCGTACTTTTTTGCCATCCACATTTGCTACAGTTACATAGCGGTTTGCATTTTTAGAATTTTTAGTGCTGGTATTTGTTGTGTTCTCAGGATCATCAATTTTTGTAATGCCTTCATTATTATTACCGGTTTCCTCAGTGATGGGACTATCTACAGCAGGTTTTACTTCTTTATTATTTGCAAGGATTTCTTTGCTTGGAGCATTAAAATAGTTTACAGCAGCTACTGAAAGTAAAATTAAAATGGCAGCAGCAATCCCGTATTTCAGGAAGTCACGCCTGGGATTGAGTTGTTTTACTATTGCAGATTCCTCCCCTGAATTTTTTAGATGTGATTGAATTTTATCCCATACAGCATTATCAGGTTGTTGTTCGTAATGGTATAAACGGTCACTGTCAAAAATGCCATCTTCATCAAGCTTTTCAGCGATCATTTTCCAGTTGCGTTCCGGTGGTGCTTCTTCGTAAGCTGAGAGTATATTTTGTAATTGATTCGTCATTTATTTTGGTATCTGTTTATATTTTCCTAAGTGTTTATTTACCATTTCCTGTAAAATTATTTTTGCCCTGGACAATTGAGATTTGCTAGTGCCTTCACTAATGCCGAGCATTTCAGCGATTTGCTTATGTGTATAGCCTTCAACAACGTACATATTGAATACTGTTCTGTACCCCGGTGATAATTTTTGAACCAGGGAAATAATGTCTTTTTCTGCCAATTTATCCAAAACAGAAATATATTTTCCTTCAACGGAATTTTCTTCTTTTTCTGTCACTGGCTGCATATAATTTTTTCTTCTGAAATGTTCTATAGCAGTATTTACAAATATGCGCCGTACCCATCCTTCGAAAGAACCTTCTGATCTAAATGAACCAACCTTTTTAAAAACCTTAATGAATGATTCCTGCAATACATCTTCTGCTTCTTCTGGGTTTCCGGTATAGCGTAAGCAAACACCAAACATTTTAGAAGCATAGCGCTGGTATAATTCGTATTGCATTTTGCGGTCTTCGTTTATACACCCTGCTATTAAGTCGCTATCACTAATTATTTGGTTGCTTAATTCGCTCAATATTATTGTTTTGTGTTAAAGATTACTCAAAAATGTGACCAGTTTGTTCATAGCTTTTCCTCTATGACTGTATTTATTTTTTTCAATTAGCGACATTTCAGCAAATGTTTTTTCAGCTCCTTGAGGTATAAAGATAGGGTCGTAGCCAAAACCTTCCTTACCAAAAACTTCTTCTGCAATAATACCGCTGCAGATTCCTTCAAAAAAATAATACTCTTCTTTTATAATCAGGCAAATAATTGTTTTGAACTGAGCTCTGCGGTTTGCACATCCGGCAAGCTTTTTCAAAACCTTTTCAATGTTTTTTTCATCTGACCTTTCCTCACCGGCATAACGTGCACTTTTTACTCCCGGAGCACCATGCAGGCTTTCAATCTCTAAACCCGTATCCTCACTAAAACAATTTGTTTTTACTAGCTCGTATATAAATCGGGTTTTTTCCCTGGCATTAGCCTCCAGTGTATCATAGGGTTCAGGGATGTCAATATTGATGCCTGCTTCAGCCAGTGTTGTAATTTCGAATTCACTCGGCAAAACAGATTTGATCTCTTTTATTTTGTGAAAATTATTGGTAGCAAATATCAGCTTCATTTCCCTTTAAGATTAAAAAAAATTTTAAGTGCATTCCAAAAAGAGGTTTTTGCTGATACGTCTTTTTGTATGTCTTTCAATGAAGGAGCAAACAGGTACAATTGTTTATTAAATTCCTGAACCTGGAACTGTGGAAAGTTTAAGGGAAGTCCGAATTGCTCAGGTGATACATCGAAAAGAATGATATGTCTGCTTTTGAAATCACTTAAAATTTCTTCATAATTTTTATTCTTTTTTTTCCAATTGATGAGTGCAACGTCGGCCATAGTTAATTTGCAAGGGGTAAGTATGGTTTGCAGGAAAAGCAAATCAGAGTCTGATAAAAAATCAATACCGGCAGTTGATATTATTAAAAGAATATGTTTTTCGTTTTTACCCATATGCGGAGTAATGGAGGGTTTGGGCACGGCGGTTGCAATATCATTTACAAGAACGTCAGCATAAAGGCTTGTCAATAATGATGGTGTTAATAAAATGTCGTTTAAGCCCATTATTATTCGTTTAAATCCAATTTTCCAATTCTTTTTGTTTCTTTGCAACGCTAAATTAATTGTTTATGATTGCTACTATGGATATTGCAGTAAATAAGGTAGAACGCAGCAAATTGCAGGACTTAAATCTCGATAATCTACCCTTCGGGAAATTCTTTACAGATCACATGCTGGAAGCTGATTATGAAAGCGGCGAATGGAAAAACATTGAGATCAAACCTTATCAGCCTCTTCTTTTAAGTCCTTCACTCGCAGCGCTTCATTACGGTCAGGCGATTTTTGAAGGAGTAAAAGCATATAAAGATGCGGATGGCAATGCATATATATTCCGGCCACAAGATAATTTTACAAGATTCAATGTTTCTGCTCAGCGCATGCAGATGCCGGCTGTCCCGGAGGAATTGTTTATAGATGGAATGAAGCAAGTGGTAGCACTTGACAGTAAGTGGATACCACAAAAAGATGATCACTCATTATACATCAGGCCTTTTATGTTTTCTTCTGATGAATTGATAGGCGTGCGCCCATCTGATACTTATAAATTTCTTACCATTTTAAGTCCGACCGGACCTTATTATAATGCCCCGATGCGCATTTATGTAGAAGAGCATTTTGTACGTGCAGTGCCGGGTGGAGTTGGGTATGCAAAAGCTGCAGGCAACTATGGCGCTGCAATGTATGCCACTGCCGAAGCAAAGAAAAAAGGTTATGACCAGGTACTTTGGACAGATGCATTCGAGCATAAATATGTGCAGGAAATAGGTACCATGAATGTGATCTTTATTATTGGTGACCGTGCGATAACACCTGATTTGGGTGCAGGAACAATACTGGCCGGTGTCACCCGCAACAGTGCTATGACCTTACTTACTGAAATGGGTTTTAAAGTGGAAGAACGCAATTTAAGTATAGATGAGATCATTGATGCATACAAAGCTGGTATTTGTTATGAGGTTTTTGGAACCGGTACAGCCGCAACTATTTCTATGATCAAAGAATTACGTTACAAAGATTTCGTAATGAACTTTGATGTAAAAAACTGGAGAACAGCTCCCACTATCAAAAAATGGCTGAATGACATTCGCACCGGCAGGAGAGAAGATAAGTATGGATGGATGGTGAAAGTTGGGTGAGAGGAAAAAAAATTAGTTCTTTCTCTTGAAGGTGATTAAATATTCCATTTGCAGGCAATCTGCTGTTTATTCTTTGGTATTTGAATTAGCATACTTTACTTCATAGTCAGCAGTCATCGGCGAACTGGTTTTTATATTTTTAAATTCTTTTAATTCAGCCATTGTTGTCTGTAAAGAGTCTTCGATCACTATTACATTTCCTTTTTGCACCGTACATGCTCAGTCCATTGGAGGAGGTTACTTTAAGCCCCCTTTCTTCGTAGTGATGTGCGATCTTGCCATCAGGATGAATGGAAAAAAAATCCTTTTTATTTTTTGCATACTCCTTCACAAAACTTTCTTCATTGCCATAGACCATGCCACCGAATTGGTACCGTTGAAAACTTTTGCTTTCCTCAATGGATTGGTGCAGGGCCTTATAATGTTGTTGCATACAATTGTATAATTGTTCAAAGTCTGCGACGGACCATTGTTGATTAGGATCTTTCGGGTCATTAATCAAACGATGCAACAAGTGTAAAGTGTATTCTGTCGCCTGAATCAGCACTTACCTCTCCCGACCCTGACAAAGTGAATGAAGAAAATGCTCGGGAATTCCTACACGAAAAAAAACGTGTTGGTTTCGTCATGCGCCTGGGTTATGAAGATGTTTTGCATATAGCGTGGAGTAAAAAGAAGTGGAAAGTGGTGGTGTATATAAGTTGAGCACTGAACGAAATTCCAAGCTTTTTTACCTGGAATATTCTTCTAAGGGCCACCTTTTTTGATATTTCCTTCAATGGCTGGATATTAGTTTAAACTCTTTTCCTTACTTTTGCCTCCCGAAAATTCGGGATATAATTAAAGGTTCGTCCTAATGCCAACAATTCAGCAGTTAGTAAGAAAAGGTAGAGAAATTATTCGTGCAAAGAGTAAATCAAGAGCATTGGACAGTTGTCCTCAGCGTCGTGGTGTATGTACAAGGGTGTACACGACGACACCAAAAAAGCCAAATTCAGCCCTGAGAAAAGTGGCTAAGGTTCGTCTTACCAACAAGATAGAGGTGATTGCTTATATTCCCGGTGAAGGGCACAACCTGCAGGAACACTCAATAGTATTGATACGCGGTGGCCGTGTAAAAGATTTGCCTGGTGTACGTTACCATATTGTT
>Ga0183260_10002961_pt1 | contig 13837 bp, 10 predicted proteins | sample AntDrymUQ4972206_2_FD_129768 | JGI IMG/M metagenome (GOLD analysis project Ga0183260, IMG submission 129768) | Polar desert sand microbial communities from Dry Valleys, Antarctica - metaG UQ497 (22.06) (version 2) (version 2) | ecosystem: Environmental > Terrestrial > Soil > Desert | place... | reverse complement strand
TTCGAGCAGAGCCTCTTCGACCACACGAGGATTGAGATCGATGCTCTCTTGCAACTGGCTTCGATCTTCTCCCGGACCAATCATTTCGGGCTGACCGAAAATGAACTCGAGATACTCGTCGTTGCCTTGATGGCTCACGACATGGGCAAGCAGCTCGACGAGTGGCAGGATTACATAGGTGGACGACGCGATCCACTCTCCGACGTAAACCGTCGGCTGACGACCGAGGTTGTTCCGACGCTTTATCCGGCTTTGGGACTCGAGCCCCGTGAAGGCGTCAACCAGGTCATCAAGAATTGTATAAATCTGCACATGAGACACGAGCGCCGTCCGGGTAACGTCTTAGATGCCATTCTGGGAGCACGTGGGTCGGAGGATCGTTGGTTTTCTCTGGCGGAGATCGTCTATCATCTGGACAACCTCTGCTCCATAGGGAGCGTCTCCGGTGCGTTGGGCTATCTCAGAGATGAGAGCAAACCCTTCTACCGGCACCTGCATAGCGTCCATCATCAGGTGAGCGTGCGCGGCGTCTCTACGCCGATGCTTCACAAGGCTGCGGAGGAGATGTTCGAGGAGAAGGGCTGGGCACCTCTTCTCTACTTCAGAGACGCCACTATCTACGTGAAGTCAGCGACTGAGCCCAAGGAGCAACCTACCCAAGAAGAAGTCCGAGCGAGACTCGCACAAGTCTTGCAGGAGAACCTGCAAAGCGAGGTCGCAAAATTGATGGTGGGCAGTCCGACTGCAACCATCCTGCCCAAGCCCGAGCTATTCGATTACCAGGAACTAGACGATTACCTGCGTATAGCTTACCGGAGGATAGGGAGCGGGTCCTTCTCCAAAAAGAAGCCCGATGATCGCAAGAAGGTAGTTGCTTCTTACCTGTCTGTCAAACAAGCGGACGTGGATCAGGAAACGCTGGAACTGGAGACGGATCGCATTAGCCAGGCCCAGCCGGAGATGATCGTCTTCAAGTTTTTCAAGGCCGCTATGAGCAAAGCCCTAGTCGGCGACGAGGGCTTCCGGCGGTCCGCCGCGCTCTACGAAGAGGTATTCGGCAATGGGACATGGGATGGACTTCAGAGCACCTCTACAATTATGCCTGCTAAAGAGATGAATCTGGTCATAGATCCTTTCTGGAAACTACCGGGTAACAAGTTTGGCAGGTCCGTTGGAACAGTGGAGGAGTTAGATCCTGCGTCTCGCCTGGAAGTCCTGCTTGAGGTCCTAAAAGAGATCGCCCAACAGGTTTACTCGGAGATGGAGTACCCACCTTCCAGGGCTGCGCTCGCCGAAGATATGGCACGAAGCTTTATCGTGGACTTGGTCGCGCCGACTTCCCTACCAAACTTCGCAGAGGTGGCGAAGCTGCAACGAGAGTCTTACTCAACCTCCAAGAAGTTCGCGGGCAAAAAAGGGCGGAACGCTCATTACTTCTGTCCCGTCTGCAATACGCCTTTCGACAGCGGGACGCAGGCCAGAGCCGACTTCGTGGACAAGCCAGAGGCCCATACTAACCGGGCCACAGCCTATGGTGGGTTCGACAAAGTCTTCATCTGCAACGCCTGTAAGTACGAGCGGCTACTCCGTCAGGTTCTGCTGGGAGACAGGACCCAGGAAGTCATGGTCCTGATGCCGAGGATGAACATAGGCCGGGCGGCCGGTGCCGAACTCGTGCGTAGAGCCAGGAATATCTACCATGAGTTATACGTCGTAATGGTCGGCGAGACCGACGACCCGGATGTTCGTATCTCCATGTCCTTGACTGGAATGATAGCGAGCAAGGGTTTGGACAAGAATGTCTTCGCGCTCTCCGATAGCGAGCTATCACGCTTGTTCTCCTATCGGGCTAGCGAGCAAAATCGGCGCAAACACCGTAAACAGTTGGAGAAGAGCTTGAAAGAGGCGTCCGAGAGTCTGGAGGATCTCAACGATGAGTGGGTGACGGAGTTCGACGATTGGGCGAGCGCGCTAGATGCGGTGATAGCGAACGAGATCAGCGAGGAGCCGGCGCCGGACATCCGCCGGGAAGCTTACAACCTCGGAGTGAAGATGCGCCTGATCTGCCACACTCCCAACCTCATTCTTATCCCGCTCTCCTACCCTCTGGCCGTTGGGGATGATAACGAGACAAACCAGGCTTTGAGAAAGCTGTTCGTGGAACTGGTGATTGGCCTGTCGCTCGACTGCGCCGTGGCTATTCTGCGGGACAGTGAGTCCTTCACGTTGCCCGAGCCTCAAGGCGTGGCGTGGATACCACCCATCGGCCCTGCTCGAAGACTGGTAGGAGAGATGCTGGAGCGCTTCGAGAAAAAGCACCATGCTCGGAGCACGGCTCGTCAGCAGGAGCAACTCGACAAGTTGGTGAGTTCCGAGTGGGTGCCGCTCGGGTACGGCGAAGAAGTTTACAAGGCGATAGGCGTGGCAAGCGTGTTGGCCGGCGACACAAACTACTCCGACCGGAGCCACATCTACCAGATACTCTCCGCGCCGACCGTCGGGCACGTAATGAGGCGGATCGAGCAACAAGACTCTACGGGACGAGTTCCTAATTATCACTACAAGTCACTGAAGATCTTGGAGGAGGTGCTGGCGTGAGACCGTTCATCTTCGTACGCGCCGAGCGTGCGGACATTGATCAGTACGCAGAGAAGGTCGAAAGCGTGCGGCAGGCGTTCGACCGGTACCTGGACAACTACCCCAGGAAAACGAGTCGTACAAAGACCGGCCTGATGGGTCCGGTGGGAAAGATCCTCAGCGAGGCGAAGTCTGGGAAGTGGGATGCTGACTCGCTCACCGGATACGCGCTAAACATCCACTTGATGACGCCGAACGCCAGAGGCTTCATAAGCGAAGAAGGCAGAAGAGCATTGAGCGAAGGCGTCCGGGAGCTGATGGACCTCCTCTCCAAAGTCGAGTCTCCGGCCGTTCAGGACAAGCTGCTGGACAGGATAGATTACGGTCTTTACGCGACGCGCCGCTTCAAAGGCATGGAGTACCTGGAAGACGTGAAACGGCGGTACGCTAGGTTCCTGGAGGAGCGGTATGAGAGCGTAGACGATCTCAACAAAAAGTGGAACCTAAGCAGGAGAGAAAAGATAGAAGAGTATTCTCAGGCACGTTATCCGAGCGGCAGCCGCTACGACAAAGCCAACGATGAAGAGAAAGCAGCTATAGACGCGTTCCGGCAAAGCCAGGATGATGAGCCAGAAGAGGCTGATCCCGAGGAAGGGGAAGAGCTGTGAGCGCGTTAGATACGGTCAAAGACTACCTCATGGACGCGCCACATCCGCTCATTGGCGCGGAGACAATACAGATCCTGCTAGTCCGCGAGATTCTGGACTACACGGTGCTGAGGACCGAAGAGACCAGGGATCTAAACGTCGCCCAGACCCCGCTCTCCATGGACAAAGTCGAGCCGGTCAGGCGGGTAGCGTTTCTGGCGACCAAGCAAAAGTCCGCCGAATCGCGGGAGCTGGAACACATGCTCAGGAGCGCCCGGCGCAGCGCCGGGATGGAGCCGGTCGAGTGCTACCTTAAGGGCAATCTGTGCATGGAGTGTCCTCGCTGCGGCCTGTTCGGTGGCGTGAATACCGCCTCGGGACAGGCCGTGCGGGCCAACATCAAGCACCGGATCGAGTACTCCACCGCCTTCTCTCTCGTGCCGTTCGAGGAGATAGAGAGCAGCACTACCTTCAACGCCATAAACGACAGGGATCAGACCACTGGACAGGCGCTGGGACAGAGAAACGCGGTCGTCCCGGCGACACTCTTCCCCTCCGTCGTAACGCTCAAGAGCGCGACGGAACGGGAACTAGTGCTGACCTTGAAGACACTTCTGTCTTGCAAGAGCTACGGAGCCGAGAGCAGGGTGGGCGGGGACGTGCGCAACCATATTGTCGGGATAGTAGCCGGCTGGGAAGAGATCGTAACCGCCCTGGAGTTAAGCCTGGAACTTTACACCCGGCAAGATGGACTTGCGCGAGAAGACGTAAAGACGCTTTTGGACGACAAGTATCTCCCATTAGCCGCGAACAGGAATAGGGTGAAAGTCCTGGAGCCTGGTGAGGTCGAAGCGTTGGTCTCCGAGTGTGCCGGAAGAGATCTCGACGCGGACTTCGTGGAAGCGGCCTACCGGGATATAGCGGACTACAGAACCGAACAGACGAGCGGCTAAATGGCTCGCTTGATCGGCCAGTCAGAAGCAGAGCCGCAGACCGCGCGAAGGTGGATATCTTTGCAAGACTACGGTGTGAGGCTATTCGTGGGGCGGGTGTTCAACCATGACTATCTCTGGTTCTCGGCCACCGAGATCAGCAAGCGTTCGGAAACCACTCCCGTGCTCCACAATTACGCCCTGACCTACGCGCTCGGCGATTTCTCCTACTGGCAGGGACCGCCCACCCCAAGATACGAGTCCGACCTCGACCAGATTCGGCTCTACGCTCTGCCATCTGCGTCTGATTCGGCCACGCGGACCAGGCTGACCTACAATGCGGTCAACAGCAGGACGCTACGAACCGACGACAAGCCGGGCAACGTGAATGCTCCGGATCTCGGTCAGAGAACCTACCTCGACCCCGTGCTCGATACGCAGCCGGGCAAGGGCTTCACCGTCTACGTGTACACCTTTGATGGAGCCAACCCCAAGAGCCTCTTCCGTCTGGGCAAGAAAGGCGCCGCGTTGCGAGCCCGATGGACCGAGGTGGACCAGCCCAGGGCTGTGATGCGCGACGCTCCCGTGGAGCCCACGCATCCCGTAAACCCGCTCGACGTGAGCGGAGAGATCCTGACCTACGAGCCCGTGATGATGCCGCCTCACCTGCTCCTGCGTAGAACCCAGATCCGAGACGATTGGTTCGTGTTCGCTGAATTGGACAGAACCCGTCATCGGATACACGTTCCGAGAAGAGTCCTGGCGCGGTTGGAAAGTGCCTGACCGCCACACTTCACCGTTGGTCTTGCCGTTGGTAGAGCACCCTCGAACCAAAATGCTGCTCTACGCGCATCAGGCGGCGATGCTCGACGACTGGGAGAATCACGATTCCTTCATGGTCGTGAGCAAGACGGGAACCGGCAAGACCGCCAGCGCCATGCTCCCCATACTGAAAAACCGGCTCAACGCAATCGCTGTCTACCCCACTAACGAGTTGGTCAGAGACCAGGTAACGAGCGTGAAGGAACTGGCCAAGAAAGAAGGCATCAAAGTTCGCGAGTGGACGCCGGACACCGCGCCGGAAGAGTACTCCGGTGCGGAAGTCATACTCGTACACGTTGACAGCCTGAAGCTGCATGAATGGCGCAAAAAGTGGCGGCTACGCACCAACGGAGACGTGCTGCAGATCCTGCTCGGAGAGCCAGGCCAACCACGTGTAATCTTCACCAACCCCGACATCATCTTTTTGATCTTCGCTCTGCGGTACAAGCCTGAGGCGCTTGCGAGTTTGCAGCAGTACGGAACCCTGGTGCTGGACGAGTTCCATCTTTACACGGGTGTGGAACTCGCCCACGCTTTGATGATGGTCCATCTGGGGCGTAGCCTGGACACCTTCAAGAAGGTTGTCTTGCTCACCGCGACTCCAGAACCAGAAGTCAAAGTGCTACTGGAGAAGCTGCTGAATCCGCTAAAGCTCATAGACATGAACGCTAGAACGCCGCGCCATGAGGTAGATGAACGCATGGCCGTAGACAGGGTGGGACTCGTCCCTGTACACGCCAACAGGCGAGACATCGTAGAGATAGCACTCCGGGAGGTGCTCGCCAGGGAGCAGGAGATCAGACACAAGAGGACAGAGAACCAGGCCTCTGAGTACATCCCGGCGGTAATGGTCGTGAGCTCCGTCATCAATGCCATCAGACTCGAAGACAGGTTGGTAGAGGAAGGCTTTGATCGCTCCGAGTTGGCGATCATACGGGGCTTGACCAGCCGGGCACTGAGGAGCACAGCAGGAAAACTCATAGCCATCGGCACCTCGGCCATCGAGGTGGGCGTGGACTTTCACTGTGACTGGCTCATATTCGAGGCCAGCGAAGCCGCGTCTTTCATGCAACGCTTCGGCAGAGTCGGCCGTCATGGGCCAGGGACTGCGGTTATCCTGTGTCCGAACAATGTGCTCGTGGGGCTCGAATCCCAGCCAGAAGAGATATCGCGCTCTGCTCTCGAAGAGAAAGTCTACAATTGGTATGCGCGGAGAGACGCCTATTCCTGGTTCGTGAAGAGTCCCGGTGGGCTGATTACAACACGCTCTCTGATCGAGAGTATCCTGCATCGGCTACGCGAGGACTTCGCTACGGAACAGGATCAGCTACGACGAGCCAGCGAGGCATTGGAGAGTTTCTGGGAAGATTTCGCCGAAATCGTCGGTGCCGATCGCAAGCTCGTGGAGCGGACAGAAGGAAAATTCGACAAAGCCGCCGCCGGAAAGCGCCACCGCTGGATCAACGATTACGTCGCGCTTAATACTTTTCGGACCTCTCTGCCTAGCGAATGGGTCCACGACTCTGATGAGGGAGAGCGCAGAGGCGATAGGAACATGGCCAAATATCAAGCGGACATCAAGACCCTTCTTCATCGTGCCGAAGGGCTACGCTACAACGAGAAAATCTGGAATCCTTTCAAAGATGACGGAGGAGGCTACGGCATCCTGACCGTCAAGGGATATGACCGCTACAAAAGAGTTCATGTAACTCCTGAGTTCGATGAGTATGAAAACGGTGAGCTTCGGACTACTGGAGAGCACAAGGAGATAACCTTCATCCAGGAAGGTCACAAGACTTCGGTGTCTCACGTAATGTCGCTAAAGAATCACGTATTTACGCTGGTACCGAAGGAGCTACGTTCACGACTGGACTGGCGGTTGCCGGTATTCGATTGTGGACGGAGGCTCATCGCTTTCGACGGAACAGCGCTGCTCATCAAGGAGATCTACGAACAGTCAAGAGGCAAGGCTTGAGCTCAAAAGCACTCATCCTGCTCGCCTCTCGCCCCGAGACGGTGGAGGTCGCGGTGAAGAGGATGCGGCCGGAGGTGCTAGGGGTGATCGTCTCGCAGGAGATCCTCGAGGCCGTCACGCTGAAGTGCTCGGAGCTGCGCGCCGAAGGCGTGGAGTTCCGTTACCGGATGGTCGATTCGCCGATGGAGATCGGGGACGCCTTCTCGCGCTTCGAGCACTTGCTCTCGGAGCTGGAGGGGATGGGCTACGGGCGCGAGGAGGTCCTTTTGGACGCGACGGGCGGGACGACCCCGATGCGCCTGGGGGCGGCGCTGGCGGCGATGACGCGGGGTGTCGGGATGGTGCACCAGCGGGTGCCGCAGGTCTACGTGGGCGGGCGCTGGGAGCGGGACGGGTCCCGGGAGGTGGAGGTCGCACCGATGGGTAACCCGCTCGTGGCGACGGGCCTCCTGCGCGAGGCGCAGGCGGTGGAGCTCTTCAACCGGCGGGACTATGGGGCTGCGGCGCTGGTCTTCGGGGATATCGTCGGGAAGGTGAGCGGGGCCGAACGCGGCCACTACTACCGGGGTCTCCTGCTGCTCGCCGAGGGGTACGCGGCCTGGGACGTGGCGGATTACGGGGTCGCCCTGGAGAAGCTGCGGTTGGCCCGAGGGGAGATGGGTGTCGAGCTCTCGGAGATGGATCTCGCGGAGAGGGCGGGGGCTCTGTCAGACAGGATCTCCGTCCACCTCCCGTTCCTCGGGAAGGTGCGGGGCAGGCTCTCGGCGGAGAACGTCGTGGACATGCTGGAGAACGCCCGCCGGCGCATCGTGGACCAGAGACGATACGACGACGGCGTCGCCCGCCTCTACCGGTGCGTGGAGATGTGGCACCAGTGGAGGCTGGGCGAACGATCCATCTCCACGGAGAAGGTGGACTGGGAGAAGGTGGACGGGGACGTTCGAGAGCGGTTCCTGGAGGAGGCTGGATCGAGCGAGCTACCGGAGATCCTCGCGCTGCGCCACGCCCGCCTGCTTGACCGCATCCTGGGCGGGGAGGGTGCGGAGGACGACGCGGTGCTCAGGGACCTGTTGCAGAAGCGCAACCGCTCCATCCTGGCCCACGGTCTCGAACCCATAGACGGGAAGTCCGCCCTCCGCTTCCTCGAGTACGTGGACGCGCTGGTGGAGGCGCCGGAGGCCAGGGTCGGGGCGGAGCACGCGACGCTGAGGGGGTTGTAGAAAGTGGCGCTCACAGGGTTGGAGGTGCCGGATCGCATCGTGTCGGGGCTGAGAGAGGGCCTTGGTGGCGACCTTGTGGCCGTAGTGTTGTTCGGCTCCCGGGCGCGCGGGGAAGAGCGCGAGGGCAGCGACTGGGACTTCCTGGTCGTGGCCCGCAACCTGCCAGAGAGGACGTTGGAACGCGCCTTCCGGCTCAAGAAGTTGCTTCCGCCTCTCCATCGCGGGGAGGCGAGCCTGCTGGCCAGGACGCCGGAAGAGTTCACGGCGGGTCTCCCGGACCTGTACCTGGACATCGCCCTGGACGGCGTGATCCTGCACGACACGGACGGGTACGTGGCGGAACGTCTGGAATCCTTGAGAACCTTGATCCGACGAAAGGGATTGCGCCGCGAGAAGGAGGGGCGAGACCTGATCTGGCGTTGGAAGCATCCGCCGGGCCCCGACTGGTCGCTGGAGTGGGAGGAGACCCCATAACAGGCCGCGGACAGGCCGCTTACCGGCTCGAGCTGGCCCGAGGGTTTCTCGAGGAGGCGCGGCAGGATACTGATCTAGAACGCTGGAGATCAGCCGTGGACGGCGCCCAGCTTGCCGTCGAGAACGCGGGAAAAGCTGCGCTGTCATTGGCCGGACAGATCGGGCGCACCCACAACCCGGCTACCCAACTTCGCCGCCTGATCGAAGAGGAGCGGTTCGATGCCGCGTACTCGGAGAAGTTGAAGCGCCTGGCGGAACTGGCCGAGCTCCTCGGGCCAGACATCCACATCCGGACGGACTACGGCGATGAGGTAGAAGGCCGCACTCCCTGGGAGCTCTTCGACGAGGCCGACGCCGGCCAGGCCCTCGCCGTTGCGGAGGAGGCGGTAAGCCTCGCCGGTCGGATCGTTGGAGAAGGTAGTCGTGAGCAGTAGCGGCCCTGGCGCTCTCACGCTCCACTGCCACGAGGTGACGGTTCGGTTCCTGGACCGTGCCGTCGTGCCGCCTTACGAGGGGTCCATGATCCGGGGCGCCTTCGGCCGCGCCTTCAAGGAGAGCTGCTGTCCCTTTCCGCACGAAAACGGCGCAGGATGCTCGATGGGGGACAAATGCCCCTACGCCTACGTCTTCGAGACCTCACCCCCGGAGGACGCGCGGGACTTCGCAAAGAACAGGGAGGTCCCCCGTCCCTACCTGTTCGAGCCGCCGGAAGAGACGAAGATGGAGTACGGGCCGGGCGAGAGGATGCGCTTCGGCTTCACCACCGTGGGCCGGGCGGCGGACTACATGCCGTACTTCGTCTACGCGTTCTCCAGGATGGGCGAGGCCGGAGTCGGGCGTAGGAAAGCTCGCTATGAGCTCGAAAACGTCGTCGCCATCAACCCGCTCACCGGCGGGCGGGAGAGGCTTTTCGAGGGCGGGACGGTCAGGAACGTCAGGCTGCCAGCCGTCTGGGAGGATGCGGAGAATGTGGCGGAAGGGATGGACGGGGAGCGGGTCGGGCTTGAGTTCCTCACGCCCGCGTTCGTAAAGCATAAAGGGAAGGTGTCGCCTGAGGCGCCCTCGTTCGCCGCGCTCGTGCAGAACCTCATGATCCGGCTGCCAATGCTCTCCGCCGTCCACTGCGGGGAGGTCTGGCGCGGGGACTTCAGGGCGATGGTGGACAGGGCCGGGGAGGTCGAGACTATCCGGGACGGGACCACGTGGGTCTCCTTCCGCCGCTACTCATCGTTCAGAGGGAAGTCCGAACCGCTCGAAGGGGTGGTGGGGAGCGTCGAGTATGCAGGACCTCTGGCTGAGTTCCTGCCGCTGCTGGTGATGGGCGGGCTGGCGCACGTCGGCAAGCGGGCCGTCTTCGGGCTCGGCCGCTACCGGCTCCTCTGAATTCGCCGGTATCCGTGACGCCCGTGCGGACGCTTACGGCGCGGGTGAAGATCCATGCCACCTTCGGATGCATAGTACCCTCTGCGAAACCGGAGATGGAATGCTGCAACCTTGAGAAACATCGAAAGCCCGCTGCGAAAGACCGGCGTGGTATTTATCTGCGCCGCGATGCTGGCCCTGGCGGCCCGCGGCCCTTACACTCTTGGCAGGACGCATACAAGGCGAATGACGTCGCCAGCATCCCCGAGCATGTAGCGGCCCGCATACTCTTCAAGCGCCGCCTCCAGAGTCTCGGCCGGCTCGGGATCTTTTCCTCGACGCCGGGGTACTCAGGCTCGATCCACCCGGCAACCTCCTTGCGCGCTCGATCTCCGTGGTCGGAGTTGGTGAGCAGGGTAAGTGCAAAATCTCTCAGGGGCTATCCAGATAGCCGAGACCTGCTCGTTGGTAGAGCCGAAGTGGGCGACCAACTTCATGCCCCTGGCTTCGGAGAGCATCCAGGGAGTCCCACCTGATTATCTTCGTCCGCCGGAACCCGCAGCTCTGTATCAGGCGCAGCGATTCTTTGCCCATCACGCGGACGCTTTCGTGAGCGGCCCGGGGACCATGATCGCCGTTCCAGGCCCGGAACGGTGGTCCATCGCCTGCCGTGTCCGCCGGGCCGGCTCCCCTGTTTTCCTCATGGGTTACGGGTGTATGCGGGTCGTCCTACTCCCCGTTCTCCGTAAAACCCCTCGCGGCTTCGCCCAGGGCGTCGCGGGCGCCTTGCAGGTTCGCCGGGCCGTTCTGGGTGAGTCCCGGCAGCATCCGTGCGAGGAGGAGGGTGGAGAGCCCGGAGGACTCGCCGCCTTCTCCCTGCACCAGGAGCGGGCGCGGCGCGTGGCGCATCAGGCGCTCGCCGACCTCGACTCGGCGGCGGGCGAGTTCGTACTGCACGACGGCGCGGTTATCCCTGTGGGCCTGTCCCAGGTGCCGCAGGGCAGTCGCCTCGTTCTCGGCCTCGGTGAGCGCGGCCCGGCCTCTCGTCTCGATATCCAGGCGGACCCGCTGGGCTTCTGTCTCCTTCTCTTCGAGCATCCTGGCCACGTCCTGGCGGGCGCGGTTGCGGGCTTCGTTCACCTCGATCAGTCGTGCGTCCCGCTCCTTCTTGGATCGCTCTATCTCCATCAGGAGGGTGTCTATGCGACGCTTGCGGGTCAGTTCCCACTCACGCTCGTAGGCAGCGAGCTCCTTGGCGACGCGCTCGCGGGTAGCTAGGTGCTGCTGGTACTGGTCGGGGAGCTGCACGTCTGGGATGTTCGCCCCGAGGATGCGCACCCCGTAGCTCGCGAGCTGGCGGTTCAGGTAATTCTGCATGTCCCCGACGTCCGATCCGCGCAGGTCGTAAGCCTTCTCGGTGCTAACTTGCCGGCTGCGCTGCCTGATGGCGTCCTGCACCGCGCTCGAAAGCACGAGGTCGAAGTTCGAAGCCCCGATGGTCTGCACGAAGGCCACGGGGTCTGTGATCCGGAATTTCAGGAAGAACTCTATCGCCTTCAGCGGCACGTTCTCCTGGGTCGGGCAGACTGCGACGGGGGCGAGGTATGGGATCTCGGTCGCGGTGTCCACCACGTACTCGACCTTCTCCCACGGCCACCATAGGTAGTGGCGTCCCGGCGAGAGCGTGCCCGTGACCCGGCCGTAGCGGGATAGGACGCCCGTCGTTCCCTGTTCGATCTCGATAATGGCGCCGCGCCACAGCCACAGCAGGGCGAGCGCGAGGAATAGGAAGGCAACGAGGCCGACCAGCACCCCGAGCGCCACGCTGCCGGAGAAGACGGCGACGCCGAGCAGGTAGACGGCGACGCCGAGCAGGAACAGCCAGCCGTAGCGGCGGCGGTCCTTCGGGATGACGACGGGTACGATCTGTCCCGCGTCCCCCCCACGCAGGAAGCGCCGGACGCCGGACCAGCCGGTTACGACCTCGGTTATCTTCGAGAACTGCGCGCCCTGGGCGACCGTCATGGTGTCTCCTCTCCGCCGTCACCATCTTGCACCGCGCCCTCACCATCGTGGCCGATCTGCTCCACCCGGCGTTTCACCGCCTCGTCCGTGACGGACTGACGGATCTCCTCCACCCTGTCGGCGGTTGCGTCCTCGGCGACCAGTTCAGGCGTATCTACCTCAGGCTCGGTCTTCGTCTCGGCCTTGAGGCTCGCTATCTCACGCTCACGCTCGCGGATGCGGACCTGTATCTCCTCCAGCCGGTCCCGGATCGCCTGCATGTCCTCCGGTGAGAACAGCGGCTCGTCGCCCGTGCCGATCATACGCCGGGCGATGGCCAGGAAATCCACCGATTCCTGCCCGTCCTTCGAGCCGATCTGGACGACCTGCGGCAGCCGCTCGGCCACCGCCTCCAGCCGCTCCAGAACGTCCTGCTGGAAGCGGTACTCCAGTATCTCCGGCGCCGCCGCCCCGCTGACCGCCCGGATGTCCAGCGCCTGCGCTTCGAGCAGCGCCGCGTTGGCGTTGGCCTCGCTCTCCGCCTCGACCATCCGCTCGCGCGCCCGCGCGTTTGCCCGGTTGGTCTCTTGTTCGCGGGCCGTGTCTATCCTGGCCTGGTAGCTGGCGATCTCCGCCAGTATCGCAGAGAGCGTCTCCCGTAGGGAAGCAAGCTCTTTATTCAGGTCGCCCTCATCCTGCTCCTTGCGGAGTTGAAGCTCGTACTCGTAGGTGTACGCTTCCTTGGCGACCCTCACCATCTCGGGTGCGGCGAGGTCCATCCGGTACTCCTGGCTGGATGGTTCGGCGTGGGTGATGTTGGCGTTGGTGAAGCGCACAGCGGGGAGGAACTGCTCGTTCAGGGAGTCGAGGAACTTCTGGGTGCTCTCGCCGACGAGGTCGTAGATATCCTCGGCGCGCTGCTCGTAGATCAGGGCCCGCGTCACCTCGCTGATGGCGTTCTCCAGCTTGTCCGAGAACCCCTTGACCCCGCCGACGGTGAAGATGAACTCCGCCGGCTCCTCGATGCGGAACTGCAGGAACAGGTCCACGCTGGCGTTGACCCGGCTCGCGGTCGGGGCCTCGCGGACGGGGGCGTTGTACGGGTACTCGCGGGCGGTGTTTACCAAATAGCTGACCTGCTTCCAGGGGTTGAACAGGAGCTTGCGCCCGGCGTCAACGACCTCCTCCAGCTTCCCGAAGCGGGTGATGACAGCCTTGCAGCCGTCAGGGACCATCACGACGCTCTGACGCCACCACCCGAAGAGCGCCAGCAGGACGAGGAGCAGCCACAGGTGCGGGCCGAGGATCGCCAGGGCGAGACCGCCCCCCGCGAGCGCGCCGACGGCGAGCGTCACGATCACGCCGAGAAAGGCGAACACGACCATCATCCCGATCGGCATCAGCCGCCAGAACAGTGACTGGCGGTTTGGGATCACGACGGGCGAGATGGCGTTGATGAACCGTCCCGACTCTCCCATCTCGGGGAAGCTGCGGTTCAGGATCTCCGCCGCGTCCGTCAGCGAGGCGGTGCGTTGTTCGATGCGGGTCCCGGCGGAGCCGCCGCGCTCACGGGCCGAGAGGAAGTCCCGCGCGTCAACCTGGAACTGCTCGACCTGATCCCTGGCCTGTTCCTCCGCCCCATCGAACGCCTCCCGCGCCCGGCGGCCGGTATCTCTGATCAAAGTGTCCTCCCATGCTACGAACGTTGGGACTCCAAATTAACAGGTTTCGCAACACCCCGCGACCGTAGCAGGCGAGATCCTAACGGGAGAACACCAGGATCACACCCTCATCCCCGCGCAGATCCAGCGCACCATCCATCTC
>Ga0183260_10002960_pt1 | contig 13839 bp, 13 predicted proteins | sample AntDrymUQ4972206_2_FD_129768 | JGI IMG/M metagenome (GOLD analysis project Ga0183260, IMG submission 129768) | Polar desert sand microbial communities from Dry Valleys, Antarctica - metaG UQ497 (22.06) (version 2) (version 2) | ecosystem: Environmental > Terrestrial > Soil > Desert | place... | reverse complement strand
TGGGCGGTTAGCGCCCGATTGGCTTCCCCGCCTTGCAGGAATGCGACGTGGCAACGCCAATGAAGCTTTATTTCCTTGCCCGGCGATGATGCGGTTGTTAGGCTAGCGGACGCGTTGACGCCACGAAAATCCCCCGCAAAACGAGCCTTTCCTCCGCATGTTCAAGAAGCTTCGCGGCATGTTTTCCAATGACCTGTCCATCGATCTGGGCACGGCCAACACGCTGATCTACGTCCGCGGCCAAGGCATCGTCCTCAACGAACCCTCGGTGGTCGCCGTCCGCCAGGACCGGGGTGGCGGCGGCGCACGCACGGTGGTGGCGGTCGGCAGCGAGGCCAAGCAGATGCTGGGCCGCACCCCCGGACACATCACCACCATCCGGCCGCTGAAGGATGGCGTCATCGCCGACTTCACCTACACCGAGGAAATGCTCAAGCACTTCATCCGCAAGGTGCACAAGTCGCGCTTCCTGCGGCCCAGCCCGCGGGTGTTGATCTGCGTGCCCTGCGGGTCGACCCAGGTCGAGCAGCGCGCGATCAAGGAATCGGCGCAGGAAGCAGGCGCGCGCGACGTGTCGCTGATCGAGGAACCGATGGCGGCCGCGATCGGCGCCGGCATGCCGGTGACCGAGGCGCGTGGTTCGATGGTCATCGACATCGGCGGCGGCACCACCGAAGTCGCGGTGATCGCGCTCAACGGTATCGTCTACTCGCAATCGGTGCGCATCGGCGGCGACCGCTTCGACGAAGCCATCATCAATTACGTGCGCCGCAACCACGGCATGCTGATCGGCGAGGCGACCGCCGAGCGGATCAAGCTGGAAATCGGCTGTGCCTACGCGCCCGAGCACGTCAAGGAAATGGAGATCTCGGGGCGCAATCTGGCCGAAGGCGTGCCGAAAATGATCAAGATCAACTCCAGCGAAATCCTCGAAGCGTTGCGCGAGCCGCTGCAGGGCATCGTCAGCGCGGTCAGGCAGGCGCTGGAACAGACCCCGCCGGAACTGTGCGCGGACGTGGCCGAGCGCGGCATCGTGCTGACCGGCGGCGGTGCGCTGTTGCGCGACATCGACCGGCTGCTCAGCGAGGAGACCGGCCTGCACGTGCAGGTGGCCGACGATCCTTTGACCTGCGTCGCGCGCGGCGGCGGCCGGGCGCTGGAACTGCTGGACATGCATGGCAACGAGTTTTTCTCCCCAGAATGAAATGACGTGTATTCCCTTCCGCTGGCTACGGGAAGATCGGGATGACGGCGGCATGCTGTCGGGCCACGCCGGACGCCCAGGCCCAGGCCCACGCCTGCGGCTGAGTTTCTGAGGTGTCGTCCTACTCCGGCCCCGCGGCTACCCGTCCCGGCGAAGTTGCCACCACCCTGCGACTGCTGGCGTTGCTGGCCCTGGCGATCGCCCTGATGGTGCTCGACCACCGCGGCGGCTGGCTGAGCCAGATCCGTGGTCGCGTTGAACTGCTGGCGCAACCGGTGTGGTGGATTGCCGGATTGCCCGGACGCATCGGCGACAGCGTCCGCGACGATGCCGCAACCCGAGCCACGCTGGCCGCCGACAATCGCAAACTGCGCAACGCGTTGCTGCTCGGCGAAGCGCGACTGGCCCGCCTGCAGGCGGCGACGGCGGAAAACGCGCGCCTGCGCGGCCTGCTCGGCGCGGCACAGCGCGGCCGCCTCGACGTGCAACTGGCGCCGATCCTGAACATCGATCTGGATCCGACGCGGCAGCGCCTGATCCTCGGCGCCGGCCAGCGCGACGGCGTCAACGTCGGCCAGACCGTCATCGATGCCGGCGGCGTGCTCGGCCAGATCATCGACGTCAAACCGCTGACCTCGACCGTATTGCTGCTGAGCGATCCCGACCACGCGATTCCCGTCGCGATCATGCGCAGTGGCGTCCGGCTGGTGGTGTACGGACGCGGCGATCGTCTGGTGCTGACCAACATCCCGTTGTCGAGCGACATCAGGGTCGGCGACAGCCTGGTGACGTCGGGGATCGGTGGACGTTTCCCGGCCGGATTCCCGGTCGGTACGATCACCGCGCTGCGTCCCGATGACAGCCGTGCATTTCTGGTCGGCGATCTGCGCCCGGCTGCCCGGCTCGATCGCGGCAACGAAGTGCTGTTGTTGCGGGTGGTGGCGGAATCGCCGGCCGCGTTGCCACCGTCGCAGGTGCCCGCGACGTCTCCGCCGCCCGCCGACAGCGCCGCGGCGACACCGCCCGAGCCTCCGCGATGACCCGCCTTCGCAACCAGTGGTTGATGCCGGTCAGCGTGCTGCTTGCGCTGGTGCTTGGATTGCTGCCGCTGCCCGGGTTGCTGACGCCGCTGCGTCCTTACTGGCTGGGCCTGGTGGTCGCCTACTGGGTGATCGAGGAGCCGAGCCGTGCCGGCCTGGGCTTCGCTTTCCTGTGCGGCGTGCTGGCGGACCTCACGTTCGGCGGACTGCTCGGTGAACAGGCGCTGCGGCTGGTGGTGATGGCATTCATCCTCGACCGGTTCCGCGCGCGCCTTCGATTCTTCCCGCTGTCGCAGCAGGCGCTGGCAATCGGCGGACTGCTGCTCAACGACCGCATCGTCGGCGCAGCGATCCATCTCGCGCTGGGCCAGCCGCAACTGCCGGCGGCGTTCTGGTGGGCGCCGCTGGTGGGACTATGCTTGTGGGTGCCGCTGTTTCTGTTCATGGATGCGTTGCGACTGGGTCGCCGCACAGGCTGACCACGGCCCGACGACCACCACGGTCCCCATACGATGCAGACATCCCGCCGCCAACTGAAGAACCTTGCTGCCGAAGCCGAGCAGTTCCGGCGCCGCGCCGCGCTCGGTTTCCTGCTGGTGTTGCTGGCGCTGGGAGGCCTGTCGCTGTGGTATTTCAAGCTGCAGGTGGTCGATCACGAAAAATACGCCCTGCAGGCCGAAGCCAACCGCATCAAGCCGCGGCCGATCGTGCCCGGCCGCGGCCTGATCTACGACCGCAAGGGCCGTATCGTTGCCGACAACGTGCCCGCCTACCGCCTGGACGTCGTGCCCGACCAGGCCGGCGATCCCCGGCAACTGATCGCCAGCCTCGGCAGCATCATCGCGCTGTCGCCCGAGGAGATCGCACGTTTCCAGGACGAGCGCCGGGCCAGTCGCGGCTTCCGGGCCATCACCCTCAAGCTCAAGGTCGACGACGACGAAGCCGCGCGCTTCGCGGTCGATCGCTGGCGTTATCCAGGCGTGGAACTGGTGCCGTATCTGAGCCGTGTCTATCCGCACGGCGCACTGCTGGCGCACGTGGTCGGCTACGTCGGCCGCATCGACAAGAAAGACCTTGAAAAACTCGGCGCTGAAAACACCCCGTTCTCGCATACCGGCAAGACCGGCATCGAACGCTATTACGAGACATCGCTGCGCGGCGAAATCGGTTACCAGCGCATCGAAACCAATGTCGATGGCCGCGCCCTCCGCACCCTGGGCACGGAGCCTGCGACGCCGGGCGCCGACCTGCGCCTGAGCATCGATCTCGACCTGCAGCAGGCGATGACAGACGCATTCGGGGAGTTCGAGGGCGCGGCGGTGGCGCTGGATCCGCGCAGCGGCGAAATCCTGGCAATGGTCAGCCTGCCCAGCTACGACGCCAACCTGTTCGTCAACGGCATTTCGCACGCCGACTACCTGGCGCTCAACAGCAATCCATCGCGGCCGCAGTTCAACCGGCTGGTGCTGGGCGGCGTTGCGCCGGGTTCGACGCTGAAGCCGCTGCTGGCACTGGCCGGTCTTGACAGCGGCGTGCGCCGTCCCGGAGACAGGACGCTGTCGACCGGCACGTTCCGTTTGCCGGGACAACGCGGCCGCGGCTGGGGTGATTCGCATGCGCACGGACACGGCTGGACCGATGCGCGCAAGTCGATCGCCGATTCGGTCAACACCTATTACTACCGGCTGACCCAGGACATGGGCGTAACGAAGTTCGACGCCTACATGACCCGGTACGGGTTCGGCGCGCCGACCGGCATCGACCTGATCGGGGAGATCGACGGCATCCTGCCTTCGCCCCAATCCAAATTGCGCCTGACCAGGGAACGCTGGTATCCCGGCGACCTGGTCAACGCCAGCATCGGCCAGGGCAGCTGGAAGGTGACGCCGCTGCAACTGGCGCGCGGCACCGCGGCGCTGGCCGACAACGGACTGCTGCGGCGGCCGCATCTGGTCGCGCAAACACGCAACGGCTTCGAAGCGGCCTGGGAACCGTTACCGCAGCCCGAGCCCATCGCCATCACCAGCAATCCGGCAAACCTGCGGGTGGTGCAGGAGGGCATGCAGATGACGGTCCATGGTCCGGGCGGTACCGCGCGCGCCATCGGCATCGGCGCGCCGTATCGCATGGCGGGCAAGACCGGTACCGCGCAGGTGGTCAATCGCACCAGTGCCCGCTCCGATCCCAAATCATTGCCGATGCACCGGCGTCACCGTGCGTTGTTCATCGGTTACGCGCCGGCCGAAAACCCGACCATCGCGGTTGCGGTGATGGTCGAAGGCGGCGGCTTCGGCAGCAGCACTGCCGCGCCGATCGCGCGCAAGGTCTTCGATGCATGGCTGCTGGGTCCGCTGCCCGACACCTTGCCGGACGTCAATGCCATCGAAGTCGCGCCGCTTGGCGCGCGCGCGCCAGCAACGCCACGTTTCGACAATGTCGTGTCCGCGCAATCCGCGCCTGGTATGACGTTGGTCGCCCCGCAGTGAACACGATCCTGCGCTGGTTGATCGATCTGCTGGCGCGGATGACCCGCACGCTCGACGGGTGGTTGTGCGCAGCGCTCGGCGCACTGATGGCGACCAGTCTGGTGGTGCTCTACAGCGCCGGCAACGAAAGTCCGCGGCTGGTGCTGGCGCAGGGCGCACGGTTTGCAGTGGGCGTGATTGCGATGTGGGCGTTGTCGAGGTTGAGACCCACGCAGTTGCGCGGGTGGACGCCCTGGATCTACGCGATCTCGCTGCTGCCGTTGCTGCTGGTGCTGATGATCGGCACCGGCAAACACGGCAGGCACTGGATCGATCTGGGCGTGTTCTTTTTCCAGCCGTCGGAAATGCTCAAGCTCAGCCTGCCGATGATGCTGGCGTGGTACCTGCATCGCGAACCGCTACCGCCGCGCTTTGGCGTGGTGTTGCTGTCGATCGCGATGATCGCAATCCCGACGGTGCTGATCCTGCTGCAGCCCGATTTCGGCACTGGCATGCTGGTGGCGGCCAGTGGCGTGTTCGCGGTGTTCCTGGCGGGCCTGTCCTGGTGGTGGTTCGGCGTTGCGGCGCTGGCTGTGGCCGGCGCTGCGCCGGCGGCGTGGTTGTGGTTGCTCAAGCCCTATCAGAAGGATCGCATCCTGACGTTTCTCAATCCCGAATCCGATCCGCTGGGCACCGGCTGGAACATCATCCAGTCGAAGATCGCGGTCGGCTCCGGCGGCTGGGTCGGCAAGGGTTGGGGGCAGGGTTCGCAATCGCATCTGGAGTACCTGCCCGAACACACCACCGATTTCATCTTCGCGGTGCTGAGCGAGGAATTCGGCTGGGCCGGCGTCACCGTGGTGCTGGGGCTGTACCTGTTGGTGATCGGCCGCTGCCTGTGGATCGCCGCCGAAGCGCGCGACACCTATTCGCGGTTGCTGGCCGGCGCACTGGGACTGGCCTTTTTCGTTTACGTGATCGTCAACGGCGGCATGATTTCCGGATTGCTTCCGGTCGTGGGCGTTCCGATGCCGCTGTTGAGTTACGGCGGCACGTCTGCGGTCGCATTGCTTGCGGGCATGGGCATCGTCATGGCGGTCAGTGCGCATCGGCCGATGCATGTGAGATAAGGCAAGAGAACATTGCGCAGCAGCGCACCTGGGCGCGATGGCCCTAACGGAAAACGCCTTGTCGCACGCGCGCGCTCATGCAAAAAACAGGTCTGCATGTTTCTGAACACCGATTTTGGCGCGATGAAATGACGTGCTAACCTCGCGTCGATGATTCGAAGCGCCATGATGTGCCTGTTGCCGTTCGCCCTCGTCGCCTGCGCGACGCAGGCGCCTCCCGCTGCACCGGTGCAGCCCGTCGCGCCCGTTGTTCCGCCTCCCCAACCGCCGCCACCCCCGGTTTCGGTGACGCCGAATCCGGTTGGCGACATCGCCGTCGCGCGCAGCGCCTTTGCACGTGAAACGGCCGCCAAGTACGGCCTCGACGCGCGCATGATCGAAGCGACGCTGGCGCGCGCCGAGATCCGCGACAACATCATCACCGCGATGTCGCGGCCGGCCGAAGGCAAGCCGTGGCGCGACTACCGACCGATCTTCATCACGCCGGGGCGCATCGATGGCGGCCGCGCGTTTCTGGCGACGCATCGCGATGCCCTGGCGCGCGCGGAAGCAAAATACGGCGTACCGGCCGAGATCATCGTGGCCATCATCGGCGTCGAGACCAGTTACGGCGGCAACAAGGGCAGCTATCCGGTCGTCGATGCGCTGTACACGCTCGGCTTCCGCTACCCGCGCACCAACGAGCCCGCCAAAGTTCCGCGCGAGAATGCACGCGAGGCGTTCTTCCGCGACGAACTCGGCCAGATGTTCGCGCTCGGCCGCGAAGCCAACATGGACATCACTGCATTGCAGGGCAGCTATGCCGGCGCGATGGGCTGGGGCCAGTTCATGCCGTCGAGCTACCGCCAGTACGCGGTCGATGGCGACGGCGATGGCAGGCGCGACCTGATCAACGATCTGGACGACGTGTTCCCGTCGATCGCCAACTATTTCATCGGTCGCGGCAAGTGGCAGCGCGGCGGACCGGTCATGGTGCGGGCGATGCGCGACGCCCGCGCAGCCGATTTCAACGCCGAAACCATTGATCCCAGCTACACGCTGGCACAACTTGCCGCCAAGGGTTACCGCCCGGCGCAGGCCGTCGCGCCCGACGAAATGGCGACCGTGATCAAGCTAGAAGGCGTCAATGGACCGGAATACTGGATGGTGTTCCGCAACTTCCAGGCCATCACCAAGTACAACTCGTCGCGTCTGTATGCGACCGCCGTGTACCAGTTGTCGCAGGCGATCGCAGGCAGGGACGTTCCCGGGGCATGAGGTGCCATGCGCTCGCTGCGCTGATCCTCGCCCTCGCTGCCTGCAGCGGCGCACCGAAAAAGTCTTCCCCGCCGACGACCATCGCTACCGGCAAGCCCGCGCCCCACATCGCGAAGCAGCCGTCAGCGGATTCCGCGCGGCGTTCGCCCTACGCGCCCGCGCAGGAAGATTTGCGCAAGCGCGGTGATTACGTCGCCGAGGGGCTGTACGCGCCGCACGTGCGTGATGGCGCGCCCAGCGAAGATCCTCAGGTCGACCTGATTCCGGAACCGCAACCCAGACACGAGCCGCGTTCGCGTTACGGCAATCGCCCGTACAGGGTGCTGGGCACGCCTTACGCGGTGATGGGCGACGACGCTGCGCGGAATTATTCCGAAACCGGAATGGCCTCGTGGTATGGCGCCAAGTTCCACGGCCGCCGCACCTCGTCGCTGGAGGTGTACGACATGTACACATTCAGCGGCGCGCACAAGACGCTGCCGTTGCCCAGTTACGTGCGCGTGACCAACCTCGCCAATGGCAAGTCGCTGGTCGTGCGCGTCAACGATCGCGGCCCGTTCCATCCCGGCCGCATCATCGACCTCAGCTACGCAGCCGCGATCAAGCTCGGCGTCAATCGCACCGGCACCGCGCAAGTACACGTGCAGTCGCTCGGGGCCGAGCACGTCGATGTCGATACACGCGTGGCATCGATTGATCCGCCTGCGCGCGTCATGCCGCAACTGCCGCCGATCGCCAATTCGCTGCACCCGGCCACAACGCCGGTCGCGACTGCGATCGATTCATTGATCGCGGCGTTGCCCCTCGGCGCAGCTGTCGCCTCGGAACGTACGGGGCCAGCGCCAGCGGCTTCTGCCCCGACCAATACCTCCTTACCTGCTGCAAGCACCGAATACCGATTCGACATGCGCCAGGACGGCAGGGCGATGACGGCGGCAGAGTTCGATGCCTGGATGAGGACGCGTCGCGTCCGCGTGGCGACCGGCAGGCCGGGTCAGCCCGATGCGCTGGTGGAGTCCACGATGCCCTCGCCGCCGCCCGCTATACACAACGCGGCATTGCCGGCCATCGTGCCCGCACGTGCAGAAATCCCGATCGACATGGCTGCCAGAGCCGGCGACGTTACCTTGCAGGTAGCGAGTTTTGCCAGCCAGCAGAACGCCGGACGCGCGCTGGCGGTGTTGCAAGGCGCGGGCATCGGCGCTGCACGGGTTCAGGATGCCCAGGTCAACGGCCAGACAGTGTGGCGACTGCGTATCGGCCCGCTGGATGGAACAGCGGCGACGGAACTCTCCAGCCGGATTTCGGGTCTTGGATTCGGCACGCCGCGCATCGTCCGGGATTGACTGGACCGTCAAGAGCCCGTTTTTTTACTGTCATTCCCGCGCTGGCGGGAACCCGGCGACTTTGCTTTCTGCACTCGAGTCGCGGGATTTACCAGCTTCGCTGTTGTAAAGCGCTTCCGCCTGCGGGATCGACCAGCGCAGGTTTCCAAGGTTTCCCGACACCACAATCCACCTGACTGCCTCGCTACGCAGTTGATGCATCCGTAAAATCGTTTTTTTGTTTCCCCCGGCCGCGGCTGCCGGCCTCAGGAGTATTTGCTCAATGAAATCCCGCCTCATCCTCGCCGCACTGACCACCGTCGCCATCGGCCTCGCCGTTGCCCAAACCCCACAGACGTTGCCGCGACCCGCTACACAATCTGCGCCCGCCGCCGCCGCGAACTTGCCGGTGCCGCCGCCCCCGAAGGTGGAAGGCACCGCGTGGCTGCTGATGGACGCGGCCAGCGGCAACATCCTCGCCGGCGACAACATCGACCTGCGGGTCGAACCGGCCAGTATCACCAAGGTCATGACCTCGTATGTCATCGCCGCGGAAATGAAGAACGGCAAGGTCAAGGCCACCGATCCGGTGATGATGAGCGAGAACGCGTGGCGCTCGGGCGGCGCCGGCACCGATGGCAGCTACAGCGGTTTCGCGGTCAACCAGACCGCGCCGCTGGAGCAGATGGAAAAAGGCATGGTGGTGCAGTCCGGCAACGACGCCGCGATCGCGCTGGCCGAGCACGTGGCCGGCAGCGAGGACGCCTTCGCCGCGTTGATGAATCAGTACGCGCAGCAGATCGGGATGAAGGGGTCGCGTTTCGTCAATCCACACGGCTTGTCGGCGGAAGGCCACTACTCCACCGCACGCGACCTCGCATTGCTCGGCCGGGTGCTGATCCGCGATTACCCCGAAGCGTATTCGCACAACAGGATCAAGGAATTCACCGTCGGTCCAATCACGCAGCCGAATCGCAATTTATTGCTGTGGCGCGACAGCAGCGTCGACGGCATCAAGACCGGCCATCATTCCGGCGCCGGTTATTGCCTGATGGCGTCGGCCAAGCGCGGCGACCAGCGGCTGATTTCGGTGGTGATGGGTTCGACCAGCGAAAGCCGGCGCGCGGTCGATTCGCAGGCGTTGTTGAACTGGGGTTTCCGCTTCTACGAGACGCATCGCCTGTACAACGCGATGCAGCAGGTCGCGAAACAGAAGGTGTGGAAGGGCAAGGTCAACGAAGTCTTGCTGGGCGTGGCGCAACCGATGCTGGTGACGGTGCCGCGCGGCAGGTACGCGCAACTCAAATCGACGATGGACGTGCCCAAGACGCTGGTTGGTCCGATCACAAAAGGTCAGAAGATCGGCATGGTCAAGGTCACGCTGGATGGCAAACCAATCGCAGAAAGTCCGCTGGTCGCACTCAGCGCGGTCGAACAGGCTGGCTTCTTCAAGCGCCTGTGGCATGAGTTTTTGATGTGGTGGGAGTCCACCTGAGCAAGTGATTTTTGTAGGAGCGCACCTGGGCGCGATGGGCTTTACCGGTAACGCATCGCGCCCAGGTGCGCTCCTACAGAGGCCCAGCACAGGCCTGCGTTCGGGTTGGGTTCGGCCGAGTCTGGATCCATAATCGATACATGGAACTCAAATCCGACAACCCCGAACACGGCTTCCAGTTTCCGGGCACCTTCGAGATCACCGCGCTGGGGCCGGCAAGCGCCAACCTCGAGAACGAGATTCCGCGCCTGCTCGAAGCCGCAGGCTTGACCGTGCTGCACGAAACGGTCGCCACGCGCGACTCGTCCGGCGGCAGATTCGTCTCGATCAGGATCAGTTTCCAAGCCGATGACCGCGCCGAATACGACGCGGCGCATGCGGCGTTGCGCGAGCATCCCGAGGTGAAGTGGACGATCTGAGTCCGGCGCGGCCTGCCCTGATGCGCGATCTCGGCCGACAACCTTACGAACCGGTGTGGCGCGCCATGCAGCGCTTCACCGATGCCCGCGATGCTGCGACGCCCGACGAGATCTGGCTGGTCGAACACGAGGCGGTGTTCACCCTCGGTCAGGCCGGCAAGCCCGAACACGTGCTCGCGGCGGGCGACATCCCGGTGCTGCATGTCGACCGCGGCGGCCAGGTCACGTATCACGGGCCGGGCCAGCTGGTGGCGTATCCATTGCTCGACCTGACACGCATGAAGATCGGCGTGCGCCAGTACGTATGCAGCATCGAGCAGGCCATCATCGACACGCTGGCCGAATGGAATATCGGTGCCACGCGTCGCGACCGCGCCCCCGGCGTCTATGTCGGCGATGCCAAGATCGCCGCGCTCGGCATCCGGGTGCGCCGCGGCTGCGCTTTTCACGGACTGGCCTTCAATATCGCCATGGACCTGGAACCCTTTCATCGCATCAATCCCTGTGGGTACCAAGGGTTGAAAGTGACCTCCTTGTTAGACTTGGGCGGTCCCTCCGGCCTCGATACAGTCAAGCCGGTGTTGCTGGACAAGCTCGCGAACCAGTTTGGCCTGATGCTGCAAGCGGCCGCGCCGCCCGAACTCACAGCACTGGCGCCGCAAGCCGCCTGACCCGAGATTCCCATGACCGACAGCTCCGCCAAGACCATTCCCTTGCAAGTGATCGGCAACGCCGCGCTTGACCTGCAGCCGGGCGTGCTGCAACCGGGCGTCAAGCAGACCGGCAACGACAAGATCGGTCGCAGCCCGGTGCAGTTCGCCGATGCGCCGGTGTTGCGCAAGCCGTCGTGGATACGCGTGCGCATCCCGTCGGGCAATTCGGTGGCGCTGCTGAAAGCGAAATTGCGCGAAAACCGGCTGGTGACGGTGTGCGAGGAAGCCAGCTGCCCCAACATCCACGAATGTTTCGGTCATGGCACGGCGACCTTCATGATCCTGGGCGAGGTCTGCACGCGCCGCTGCAGTTTCTGCGATGTCGCCCACGGCCGGCCAAAACCGCCCGATGCCGGCGAGCCGCAAAATCTCGCCAACACCATTGCCGACATGGGGCTTAACTACGTCGTCGTGACCAGCGTCGATCGCGACGACCTGCGCGATGGCGGCGCGCAGCATTTCGTCGACTGCATCGCGAAGATCCGCGAGGCCAGTCCCAACACCAGGATTGAAATCCTGACGCCCGATTTCCGTGGCAAGGGGCGCATGGAACGTGCGCTCGAAATCCTGGCGACACATCCACCCGATGTGTTCAACCACAACGTCGAGACCGTGCCGGAGCTGTACCCCAACGTGCGCCCCGGCGCCGACTACCAGTGGTCGCTGACACTGCTGCAGAAATTCAAGCAGCAACATCCCGGCGTGCCGACCAAATCCGGGATCATGCTCGGCCTCGGCGAAACCATGGAACAGGTGCAGGCCACGTTGCGCGACCTCCGCGCGCATGACGTAGAGATGATCACCATCGGCCAGTACCTGCAGCCGACGGCGCACCACCATCCGGTGCTGCGTTACTGGACGCCGGACGAGTTCAAGGCGCTGGAAGTCTTCGGCATGGCGCTGGGCTTTACCCATGTTGCATCAGGGCCATTGGTGCGGTCGTCGTATCACGCCGACCAGCAGGCAGCCGAGGCGGCGCTGCACAAAGCGCCCGCGCAAGCCGGGTCCGTCGAAGGGTCTGCTCTGGCTCCCTGACAATGTTCCGTGTCTGCGAACGCCCGCTGTCGCGTCTGTTGCCAGATCGCAGCCATCTTTTGAAGGAACAAGCCCGATGACCATCGCTTACCTCTGCATCCTGATCGCCGCGTTGCTCCCCTACATCTGGGTCGGCATCGCCAAGAGCGGCGGAGCGCGTTACGACAACCGCGATCCGCGCGGCTGGCTCGCCAGGCAGGACAACCCGCGGGTGCATCGCGCCAACGCGGCGCAGTTCAATGCCTTCGAGGCCTTCGCACCGTTCGCTGCAAGCGTGTTGATGGCGCAGTTCGCCGGCGTCGATCCGCAACGCATCACCTGGCTCGCGATCGCCTTCGTAGTGCTGCGCGTGCTGCATGGCGTGGCCTATGTCGCCAACAATGCGAAATTGCGCAGCCTGGTCTGGTTTGGGGCATTGGTCTGTGTGGTTACCTTGATGACGATGGCGACGCTGCGTATCGCAGTGTGAAGCACGGCAAATGACAAGTTCGGCTACAACGTCGAGTTCGATGACAGCGCTTCGTATCGAGGCCTGCAGATTGATTTCAACGCGATGGCCAATCACTTGTTGGCCATCAAGCACGCTACAGACGCCTTGGGAATCGGGGTCGATGTCGTCATCTTCGATAACGATTATCAGAAGATGCTGATGCAGACGCCCGGTGGACTAGGACTGCGCAATGCAATGACGTTCTCGACCATGAAACCATGGGTGCGTCATGATGAGCACTATCACATCGACCTCGCTGTTCCATGCGAATAACGTAATCCCTGCGATTGCATTACACCCTTAGGGTGTCCGCATTGACGCATCGTCAGCAATGCGCCAAGCCAAAATCCATTCAGACGCTGACAACCAATCGTACGCGTGCGAAGTTGCGTTTCCCCACCTGCAGCACGCCTTCAAATCCAGGCGCAAAACTGATCTGCGGATCTTCGATGACATTGCCATCGACACGCACGGCACGCTCTTTCAGTTTGCGCGTCGCTTCGGCATTGCTAGGCGTGACACCGGCTGCGGTCAGCAATGCGGCGATGCGCAAACCTTCCGTCGGCACGATCACATCCTGCAACGGCAACAACGTCGTATCACCTTCGCCGCGCACCACTGCATGCCAACCTGCAACGGCGTTGTCGGCCGCGGCCGCATCATGGAAACGTGCGGCGAGTTCGTGCGCGAGCCGCAATTTGACGTCGCGAGGATTCAATCCGCCAGCCTCGATATCAGCCTGCAACCGCTTCGCCTCATCGATCCCGATCTCAGAGCTCAACAACTCGATCCACTTCCACATCAGCGCATCGCCGATCTTCATCGCCTTGGTGACGATGTCGATGGCCGGCTCGTTGATGCCGATGGTGTTGCCGAGCGACTTCGACATCTTCTGCACGCCGTCGATTCCTTCCAGCAGTGGCATCGTCAGCACGATCTGCGGCGGCTGGCCGTGTTGTTCCTGCAGCGCGCGGCCCATCAGCAGGTTGAATTTCTGGTCGGTGCCGCCGAGCTCGACATCGGCCCGCAACGCCACCGAGTCATAGCCCTGCACCAGCGGATACAGAAACTCGTGGATCGCGATCGGCTGCTGCGCGGCATGGCGCTTGGCGAAATCGTCGCGCTCGAGCATGCGTGCGACGGTGTGCTGCGCGGCCAGCTTGATCATGTCGACCGCGCTCATCTGCCCGAACCACTCGGAGTTGAAACGCAGCTCGGTCTTGTCGCGATCGAGCACCTTGAACACCTGGTCGGCATAGGTGCGCG